>Ga0207416_1000194_pt1 | contig 114122 bp, 114 predicted proteins | sample PaiPotPPM11metaG_FD_184107 | JGI IMG/M metagenome (GOLD analysis project Ga0207416, IMG submission 184107) | Iron sulfur acid spring bacterial and archeal communities from Banff, Canada, to study Microbial Dark Matter (Phase II) - Paint Pots PPM... ... | reverse complement strand
CGAACGCTACATCACGTTCTACAACAGCCAGCGGCCGCATTCGTCGCTGCAGGGCCGCACGCCCGACATGGTATACTTCAGCGATGCCGCCGTCGAGGCGGCCTAACTTGCAGATTTATCACTTAGCCAAGGCCGATTAGCTGTTCAAAAAAGCGAGGCCACTTCTCAAAGCCGCAAGACCAACGTTGCCCCCTGAAAGGACCACACCCTTGTTCACCGCTGCCCCACCGACCCCGGTCAGTCACCGATAAACTTCAAGTATTGGTGCGGTTCTGTCAACGCGCGCTTTGCAAGGCTCCTGATGGACTCCAGCAGTTGAATGCTCTCTTCACGTATGGCTGGACTGTCCTCTAAGGGTGATAGACGGTCCCACTCAACGAGGAACACTCTCACTTGTCGATTGTTTAGCGTGGTGTTGCCGTACCAATCGATAAAACGAAGAATTTGGAACGACGTATCGATAGCAGACGGCAACATGCGATGCAGTAGATTGTGTGGATCGCCCGTCTGGTCGACACAATCACCGCGTTCGTTCTGCAATTCAATGTCGAAGCCCATGTCGTTCGGTTGGTCCTTGCATGGAAAACACCCTTGTTCACCATTGCCCCACCGACCCCGCCACCGCCCCAAGTTTGATTGAAACTAGGTCCGTGATATACTACCGGCTATGGTAAGGTTAGTATTCCTCGTCCTCTGCTTAGTTATCGCAGGCTTCGTCGCATGCGCCAGAAACGACTCGAACGCAGAACGGATACGGAATCCATCGGCTTTAAATGGTAAATATGTTCAAACCGAGGGCGTCGTGAAGATTCTAACCATTTCAAATACCGGCAAGCCTTATATGGTTTTCAACCTATGTAACCCCGCGTGTGTCGGCGTTTTTACACATGGTCATCCGAAGATTCAAGACGGTGAGAAGTTGACCGTTCACGGAATCGTAAGACCATGGATCGGTTCGCCAGGCGCTTATCTAATTGTGGCGGACGAGGGGTCACTCTGACGCCAACTCTGATCGAAACGGCGTCCGCCCAGGCAACGACTACCAAAGCCATCCCGACGCAGCATCCGCCGCTAAACCTTCTTGAAACGGAAAGAAAGGTTTCGAAAGCCCATCATAATGTGGCACCTGTAGTGGCACCTTCCAGCCCAAACATTGGCACATTTCCGAACACGTTGACGGACGTTGCATAATGCCACGCAATCGCTTATACTGCATGCGGCACATACAAGTACGCACCTCGGAGAACAGCTATGGAAAAATTTCGATTAGCGACTTCCCAAGCTGAGGGTCACGGGTTCGAACCCCGCCTCCCGCTTACTATCAAACCTCTATATCGTAAGGGTCTTTCTGTTTGCCCGAGGTCCGGTGAGGCCGCAAACGCCTTCTGAACTAGGCGACTGTGAAATTTGCTGAGCCGTTTACTTGGGTAAAATAAATTTACATGAAACTCCGTATCAACATCATAACGCTGGCGGTTGCTGACCTTAAGCGCGCCCTACGCTTCTACCGTGATCTCGGTTTGAACTCGCCCGGCATTGTAGGCGAGGAATTCATCAGTGACGATAAGCAGGCGGCGGGGGCTGTCGTAATGTTCAAATTGGCAAATCTCACTCTGGCGCTCTACCCACGCACGGAGTTGTCGAAAGATGCCAAGGTCCCGTGGGGTCCAGCGAAAACGGGCGAATTCAGCATCGGACAATTCGTGGATAGTCGAGAAGAGGTGGACGCCGTTCTCGAACAGGCGAAGTCCGCTGGCGCGACTATAGTGGACTTCGCTCACGAACGTCCGTGGGGCATTTATTCTGGATATTTTCGCGACCCGGACGGTCACCTGTGGGAGATTATTTACAACCCTTAAATGCGGTGTCGCATAATTCGGACCCTTATTATACGACATCTAGCGTCAAGAACATGCGCAAGTTGAGAAATTCATCTCGAGCGTACCGAAAGCACCTTCGCTCGATCGCTTGATAAATCGGGGAACAAAGTGCTTTCGGGTAAGCCTAACACATCAGGGAACCTGCGGAGCATAGGTCTTTGTAACCATCGCTGCCCGGATTGTGTTATGATAGGGATATGAAGAAAGAGACCATCGACAACACGATTACGTTGGACACCCACAAGAAACGACTTAAAGAAGTCATCTCGGCTCTAAAGGCGCAAAAGGCGAAGCCGAAGCCGTAGTACCGAAGACCCGCGAAGCCTGTCTTGAAGAATCACGCATGAATATCAGCGCACTGCGAATGATAACCGCGCTTCTGTTTGTCGCCGCACTCCCACTACAGTCCATGGCGCGACCGCTCTCACAAACGGCGCCACGGGTCAGCGTTGTTGTGCTCCCGCTTGCACCTGCCGACACGTATATACCTTATTCTGTATTACCGACCTCAGCTGAACTAGGCATCTTATCTCGACAGCTCACGGCAGGCATTGGGAGCTTTCAGAGCATTTCGCTGATCCCCTCAAGCGTCGTCAGCCAGACTTTAGCTCGGCGCGGTTACCGCCAGGATTCTTTGATCAATTCGTGCATCGACAGTGAGTGCGCGCGCAAGGTAGGTGCTGCTATCGGTGCTCGGGTCGTGGTATTTGGCCTTGTCACGCGGCTCATGGCGGTCATTTGGAGCACGGAGATCCACGTCGTTGACGTCGCTTCAGGGCGCGAGCTTGGGCAACTCAGCGCTGGTTACAAGGGCGACTACAATTCTATGGTGCGAGGAGAGCGAACACTCGGAGCGGCAGCGGCTCGCATTATCGCGCGAAAGGAGCACTGAACTCAGAGGATGGTAAAGACAAAATGGTGGCAGATAGCTCACAAAACTGTCCTGACTTGTATAACAGTGTTTTGTTGACGCTGAAGCGAAGTTGGCGTCTTAAGGGATGCGATAATCGCGGCCCACAACGATAACCACGTCGACGTCGTCAATAGGGCCGACGGAAATCTGTGGGCTTTTCACCGGGAGTTGCTTTGCAATTTCGCCGGCCATCTTTTGATCGGAGCTCCTAACGGTCGTCTTGAGATTGCCGAAATCTTTGGCGTTACGAGTCTCCACGACGGTAAAGCCGCGCTGGCGGAGGAAATCGGCGAACGCGGATGCCGCACCCGGCGTTCCCGAGCCGTTCTCGACGCGGACGTGCACGGTCGAAGGATCGAATGCGTTGCGGAAGCCGAGGGTCAAATACTTTCTGGCCACGGCGTGCGCTTCAACGTCAGGGTAGAAGAGAACCGACTGTCCCTCAATCCAACCAACGGTGGCAGGCATTTGTGCCGAGTGCACCATTTGTGGCGTCACGCCGCGCATACCGAGTGCGAGTTCGAACATCTTGCCAAACGGCATGTCGGTGCGGACGTTATCTTTGAAGACGTCAAGCAGCGCGGGCAAGTGCAACGCAACATTGGGATCGCGCAAGCGCTTCGCGAGAATTGATATGACTTGGCGCTGCCTGCGCATGCGCCCGAAATCGCCCTCGGGATCGTGGCGGAAGCGAACGTAGCCGACCGCCTGCTCACCGTCGAGATGGTGAAGGCCCTTCTTGAGGTGTATATGGAGGTGTCCCCAGCTGTCGTCGTAGTCCATATCTTTTTCGACGTTCACATCGAGCCCGCCGAGGGCGTTAACGATGTTTTTCGTCGCGTCGATCTTGAGAACAATATAGTAGTCAAACGGAGGGGTTCTGAAATCGTTGACGATCGTCGCCTCCGCACGCTGCGGGCCGCCGTCGCCATAGGCCTCGTTCATCTTCGCGTACCCAGACTTCGGAATATACACCCAGAGGTCTCGCGGGATGGACAACACACTGACTTGCTTGCTGCTCAGGTCCACATTCACGCCAAGTAGCGTGTCTGTGCGCGCGCCTGCCGTGTATGATAGATCCTTTTCAGTCCAGTTCTCATCCAGCCCCATAACGAGGATGCGCAGATTAGGTTTTCCAAAAACCTGGGCCAAATTCGGGGACGGCAAAAACGGCGCCAGTGCGCCAGTGAAACTGCCCTGATACCTGACGTATCCCCACGCACCGGCAGCCAGCGCGAGCACGGCGACTAGGATCGCGACGTATCTGCGCTTGAATCGGAGGGGCGGCGGAGCGGGGGACCGCTCTGGGTTGTCGAGATCAGCCAATCATTACCTCAAAAGGGACAAAGTCGTTGAGAATTAGACTGTACCCCCTTTTATATCGTTAAACGCTGGGATTATCTATAGTAGATAGATGAGAAAGTCATAAAGAGCAGATGATAGTTCGTGGACCGCTGTGAGGTACCGCCGCGCCGCTCTTGCCGACGCTGCAGCCATCGCGAGTGTGGAAACAATCACCTGGGATGCGACTTATCGTGGTCTCATTCCAGACTCGGTCATTGAGCACCGGACGCTGGAACATAGAACAGGAGTTTGGACCGCGGTCTTATCGCAATCTTCGGGCAACCAACTGACGGTGTTCGTTGTTGAAGATGCCCCAGGGAAGGTCGTAGGATTCTGCGATGGCGGAAGACCTGAATACCCTTATCCCGGCTACGATGTAGAGATCATTGGTTTATACGTACTACCAGATTTTCAACATCAAGGTTGCGGCACCGAGTTGTTTCAGCGCGTGGCCGCGGATCTGCGTAAGAGCGGGGGCCACTCGCTTATCGTGTGGGTTTTGCACAACTCCAAATACCGGCGCTTTTACGAGAGACGTGGGGGCCGTTATCTGTGCGATCGGACGGTGGATTTCGGCAAACCGCTCGTTGTGTCAGGCTACGGTTGGCCGGACATGAACGCGATCGCCGCGAGCTAATGGCCTCCCGCGCTTGGTGATGCGAGTGGCAGAGGAAGCTTCTCGGGTGCGATGTCTTGAAAACTCGGCCAAGCGTACTCAGACTTCAGTTGCTGCGCAGCCGCTATTCGATCTTGCGCAGCCATGGCGCTGAACTGCGCACGATATTGCTGCCAGCCGGCGTTGAGCCACGAACTAAGATCCGTCACCCACTGACTTTGGAGAGGCAACGGAATAGCGGATATGCCTGACCTCGTCTTCAGCGGGTTTACGACTGGTGCTACTGAGCCGTTGAATCCCTCGATCGTCTTACTCAGTTCAGTTGAAGAACGCAGATTTCTCGTCTGATCGAAACTCGCGGACTGCAGCGACTCAGTGATGAAGCCCAGATATTCGTTTGCATCAACCTGCAAAGCGGCATACTTAACGTTGATCTGATTGATGGAGCCAGGATCTAAGTTTTTCTTTGCGATCCCGATAACAGAAATCGCCTGCGCGCGTGTCTGCGCAAACGGTCCCATGTGTGCGCGAATTGACGACGACAGGTCTTGCGGGTGCGAACAGCCCCCCGATGTGGCGAGCACCAAAGCGAGAATTACGACGATACGGGACTGAAGGCCGCATGCTCGTTGTATCATTACTGTTAGCTTGTACCCGGAGCGAGTGATGACAACCGTCACCTTGGGCACAGGCCTAGCGGTGCCAGTGCGGTCATCTGGCCCGTGGCGGCATCCCAAACGCGGACATCGATAAGTCCGTCCGCATTCGCGAGGGTGTAGTGCAGTAGCGTTTCGAACGAGCGGCGACCGGGGACACCTAAAGCAGAGGGCAATCGTTTGCCCCAATGGAGCGAAACTTATGCGATTTATAAAGGATGTTGCGACCGTGCGGGCTCGAGCGCGAGAGCATATCGATCGCGGTGCAGTGACGGACGAGCTTAAGGTAAACGCAGCAGAAGTGTGCACAATTTTGAACGAAGCGCTTGCGACCGAACTCGTATGCATTCTGCGCTATCAGCATCACTATTACATGTCGTCGGGAATACACGGACCGGCAGTGAAAGCGCAGATGAAGGAGCACTGGGCCGAAGAGCAGCGTCACGCTGATATTTTAGCCGAGCGGATTCAACAACTCGGAGGCGTACCCGACTTTAGCCCGAGCGGGCTGAGTAAAAGTCACACGGAATACGAAACAGGGCACGATCTCGCGGACATGGTACGCGAAGATCTTATCGCAGAGCGTATCGTGTGCCAGACGTATGCTGAAATTATTCGCTATCTCTCGGATAAGGATCCAACGAGCCGCACGCTTATGGAAGATATTCTGCGCAACGAAGAAGAGCACGCGGATGATCTCGCGCAGCTTCTGTTCGCACTCGATCCGACAACCGGCAAGTCCGGGCAAGAATGGACCGGCAATGGCTCACCGAAAGATAAGAAATCGACCAAATCTTAAATGTAGCGACCGAACGGTGCGTCTAGAGCTGTGGCCATTTTTTGGGCGATTCTCTTCATCGTGATGGCGGTGTTTAGCCTCGCGGCGTCTGCGGGCGCGCGCGGCCGGCTGCGCGCCATCTATGGTATCCTTGGGCTCGTTCTCGTTATTTTCGCCCTGCGGGATATGGTGAGCCCATTCAATTACGGTCTGGCATACTGGGTGGGAATTTCAGCAGTTCTTGCCACCGGGGTTATTTTCGATTTGGAACGGAGGAGTCTGTACAAGAGGCGGTAGGGCGGCGTGAGGGAATGCTCGCAGACCGGCGGCGATTCCGCCGTCATTTGCGCTAGGAGGCTTTGATTATGGCAACAGCAGGAGCCACAAAAGTAAAGGGTGTCGACGCTGCCTACTACATGGTGAAGGATCTCGATCGCGCGACGAAGTTTTATACCGATTTCCTTGGGATGGAGCCGACGCTGGCCGTTCCGGGCATCGTCGCCGAGTGGACTTTCGCCGGCGATGAAACGTTTGGCATTTACAATACGGGCGAAGCTGACTGGCGCATGGGCGGCGGGATGCTGTTTGCAGTGCCGGATATTAATAGTGCCGTTGAGGACTATAAGAAACGCGGTATCAAGTTCGATGACGACGGAAAGATCGAGGAGAACGCTGGCTGCCGGATGGCGTTTGCCGTTGACAGTGAGGGCAACCGCTTCATCCTGCACCAGCGCAAACAGGCATAGTCGGGTGCTACGATCCCCAGCGCAGAAGAGAAAAACCTTCGGGCGTGAGGCCCGTGCAGCGCGTGAAATAGAACGTCCGCGCGAGGATGCCCTTGACGTAATAGTTGCGCGCGCCGTCGTCGCTGACGCGCGCGCACGCTCGCGCGAGCTGACGCGCAAAATCGGGTCGCGTGCTCAGCGGTTCCTTATCGACAAAAATCGCGGTGGAGGGAACCGGCCCCTGCAGCCACGCACGCGACTCACGACCCTGCAGATCGTACCCTATGACAACGGGTGTTATGCCAGCATAGAAGTCGAGCACGCTGGATAATCCGTACCCGTCCGTCATGACCCATGCGCTGGTTTCGCGAGCCTCACGTGCGACGTCGTGCGCAGCGGGCTCGAACGCCCATATCTCAAATGGTCCGGCGTGACGGAGATTTACGCCGAACGTCGTCTGCACAAACTGGTATGTTTCAAGAGGAACCGCGGCGACAATGAACATGACCGCAGCGATAAGAGCCGCAGGTGCGACGACGAGAGCAAATCGCCATCCGCGCAGCAGGCTTGGTGAATACAGTCCGATTGCAGCCACGAGCGAAACGAACGCGCCGTCGGCCCAGTAGAATTCGACCCGCTCGCGCATCGCAAGCGCAAGACAGACGATGAGGAGCGGAGTGGCGGTGGCGAACAGCACGAGCTCCGCAGGCGATCTTCCCTTTGCCAGTCGCGGGAGCGCTGCCAGCGCGGAGACAAAGACGCCGGGCGTTAGGACGACGCTGTACAGAGCTATCAGCGACAGAAAATTGCCGCCGTGAAAGGTTGCGTCGTGTCGCCCTAGCAGGGCAAAACGTAGCCCACTCCAGCTATGTGACGCGCCCCAAAGCAGATAGGGAGCGATCGAGACGAGAAACAGCAACAAGGCGATGACGCTATAACGCGCCGGTTGCATCTCGACCCCGTCGCGAGACGTTCTCCTCGCGCTGACCGCTAGGGCGTAAGCGACGCCGAGCGCCAGCGCTACGCCGAACAAACGAGACAGCGTGGCACCGGCCACGGTCAGAGCAAGCGGTATCCTGAAGCGCGGGCTTGGAGGATCGATCGACCGCAGCGCAAGGTAGAGCGAGAGACTCCAAAAGAAGAGGAAGGGCCCGTCTGGGGTCGCGGTCGCAAAGGCAATCGTCGAGAATGGGGCAAGCGCGATCAGAAGCGCGGCCGTCGCGCCAGCCCGCGCATCGCCAGTGGCCCGGGCGACGAATGCGTGGATCGCGACGGCAGAGCCAAGCCCGCACAGCACAAACGGCAAGCGGATGAGAAACGTGTTCTTCAGGCCAAACGAGAAGAGGGCAATAACCCACGCGACCATCGGCGGGTGGTCGAAGTATCCGAAGGCGAGCCGTCTGCTCCACTCCCAATAGTAAGCTTCGTCTCCTGACAACGGCAAGTGCGCCGCGACAACAAGGCGCACGAGCGTGGCAGCAATAACAATCGCCCAAGCGACGGTGACGAAGCGCGCGGACATCGCGCGATGTTTTAGTGACGGTTAGGAGGATACCATGCAAAAGCAGGCGCGCCATTTCCCACTGATGAGCGCGCGCTCTGCGCCCCTGACACCCAACGATATCTCGTCGCTGCTTTTAGCGCATGGCAGCATGACGCTTGAATTTTATGCGCCGCGCGGCTTGGACAGCCAAACTCCGCATACAAAAGACGAGATCTACATCATTACCAATGGTCAGGGATGGTTTCGCAGCGGATCAGACCGGTTCGCAGTCAAGCACGGCGATGCACTGTTTGTGCCGGCCGGCATCGAACACCGCTTCGAGGATTTCAGTGATGACTTCGATACGTGGGTGATATTCTACGGACCCGAAGGCGGAGAAAAGCCATAAGCGCGCTCGCCCTCACGGTTTCGATCTGCGACGTTTCTTTGCACTCTGCTGAATCAACCAGCCGGCGCCGCCGATGACGGCAGCCGCAGTAAGAACACCCGCAACGACACGTAGGGCCATTGCCGCCGGAGAGTGCATGCGGTGACCTTTCTTTTGAGGAAACTCCTCGGGTCTCTCTAGTTGGGGCTGGGTTGGCACCTGAGTCCACTTCTGTCTGCGGGCCGCAAATCCCCAGGGTTTACGTATGGCCAGGCGCCAATCCGAGCCTCAGACATGCCCCCAAAGCTCAAGACACAACGGGTGACCATACCGCGCGACGTCAACGACGCGACGCTGCGGATTGGCCGTCGTGAAGTCGCACTCACCAACCTCAATAAATTGTTTTGGCCGGATCTTCGCATCACCAAGCGCGACCTGTTGCAGTATTATGCCGATGTTGCGCACGTGCTGCTGTCGCATGTCAAAGACCGCGCGATGGTGATGAAACGCTACCCCAACGGCGCGCATAAAGAGTTCTTCTTTATGAAGCGCGCACCGACGCCAAGGCCGGAATGGATCGAGCTGTGCACGATTCATCATTCTTCGGGCAACGTCATCGATTTTCCGATGATCCAAGACGTGCCGTCATTGCTGTGGGTGATCAATCTCGGCTGCATCGATCTCAACCAGTGGTATGCGCGCTGCGACGACGTCGACCGGCCTGATTATCTCCATTTCGACCTCGATCCAGTGCCTGGCGCCACCTTCGACCAAGTGCTCGAAAGTGCGCTCGTGGTCCATGAAGCTCTTGAGAAGCTGGGTATGCCCAATTTTGCAAAGACAACGGGATCGCGTGGCATCCACGTGTACGTGCCGATCGTCCGCGGGCCGACGCAAAAGGAAGTGTGGACCTTTGCCAAGGCGCTCGGCCTCAGCGTCGCGGCGCAAAATCCGAAACTGCTCACCGCCATCTACAAGACCGCTAACCGCCCCAAGGGTCATGTGCTCGTCGATTACAATCAAAATGCTTGGGGACGAACGCTCGCGTCAATATATTCTGTCCGCCCGAAGCCGCAGGCTCCCGTGTCCACGCCTGTGACCTGGCGCGAAATCGAGCGCGGCTTGCGCATTGAGGATTTTCGCATCGACAATGTGCCGGCACGCGTGCGCAAGCTCGGAGACCTCTGGCAACCGTTGCTCGCGCGAACGGGCAGAGTACGTCTGGAAAAGTATTTATGACCCCGCGTGCACGTTTGCACTTGCCGCTGCAGCCGCCATATCCGCCGATGGAGACGCTGTCCGTCGACACGATTCCCACCGGCAAAGAGTGGCTGTACGAGCCGAAGTGGGATGGTTTTCGAGCGCTTGCTTTTCGCGACGGCGATGAGATCCAGCTCCAGTCAAAAAACGGACTGCCGCTTGCGCGCTACTTTCCCGAAGTGATCGAGCATTTGCGCGCGCTCAAAGCGCAGCGTTTCGTGTTGGATGGCGAGCTTGTCATTCGCGTCGGCAGCCAGCTGTCGTTCGAGGAACTGCAAATGCGCATTCACCCGGCAGAAAGTCGAGTGAAGAAGCTGGCTCAGGAGCATCCGGCAACACTGCTGGTGTTCGATTTACTCGTCGATCATAACGGCGAGCTTCTCACGGAGCGTTCGCTGCGCGAGCGGCGACCAAAGCTCGAGACATTTGCACGACGGTTTTTCACGGTGCCGGGAATCCGTCTTTCGAAGGCATCCACGCAGCGCAAAGTTGTCGATCGTTGGTTCGCATCGGTTGGCGAAGCCTTGGACGGGATCATTGCCAAGCGCTTAGACTGTGAGTACCGGTCGGGGGACCGTAAAGGAGCGGTCAAGGTGAAGAAATTGCGCACCGCGGACTGTGTTGTCGGTGGTTTTCGATACGCGACGAACGCGAAAGTGATTGGTTCTCTGTTACTCGGACTCTACGACGCGGAAGGCAAGCTCAATCACGTGGGCTTCACATCGGGACTTAGCGACGACCAACGCAAGGAACTCGTGCGGAAACTCAAGCCGCTCATAGCGCCGCCTGGTTTTACCGGACAGGCGCCGGGCGGGCCGAGCCGCTGGAGCACCGATCGGAGCGAGCAGTGGGAGCCGCTCAAACCCAAACTCGTTGTCGAAGTGAGCTACGATCACGTAAGCGACGAGCGTTTTCGCCACGGCACGAGACTGTTACGCTGGCGGCCTGACAAAGCGCCGCGTCAATGTACGATGGACCAAATTGAGAATAAAGCTGCAGCGTCGATTATGAAATTATCAACGTAAGAACTACCTCGGCGACCGGTCAGGTTTATTGAGAGCGCTTGCTTTAAAGAACGTGTAGCAAAAAACACCATCAGCTTCTGCGGTCCTATACAGGTCGGCTATTCCCTTGTCGAAATTGGCTTCGCTCATGAGTCCCGACTCGAGCGAGGGTTTCCGAATGCCCTCGATCATTGCGGTGAAAGTCTTCTTCGTAAATCCATCGACGAGACTGGGCTTGCTCGAGTCCACATAGACCATTCGCGGAGAAACTTGAATCTCGCCAAAACCAGCTTCTTTCAACAATGGGTAAAGCGCCCTCCCTATCAAGGCATTTCCCCCCGCCCGTGTTTGCAATTCCACGAGGCAACGAATGGCCTCGCGAGCATAATCGCTGCCCGGATAGAAGTAGGCGGAGCCATGATCGCCTTCAATCACAGTGATGGTCGCACCGGGCTTCAACACTTGCTTCAGTGCTCTCAGCGCCTCCACCGGCTGGGCTAAATGCTCAAGAACGAAGCATACGAAGACATGGTCGAACGATTCAGGCGGGAACGGCAAATGGAAAATATCTGCCTGCCTCAGCGTGACATTCTTGATGCCTGCAGCCGCGATAGCCTTTCTGGCTTCGGCGACAGTCGTTTCGGACACATCTATGGACGAAATGAGCGCCTTCGGGCTACTGGTTGCAAGCGCGACTGTCTGCGCCCCAACCCCGCAGCCGGCTTCTAAAACGCTGCTTCCTTCAGGGTACTGGGTATCCGCGTGCAATAGCTCTACGAGAGTAGATGCCTGATCCTGCAGTCGCCGATTTTCTCTCGGATGGTAACCATGTATGTATGCGCTGGTCATTGAGTCTCCGGAAGACGCCGATTCCACCTAGCCGCCGATGCGTGACATTTCCACTTTGGGCATCGGTTGTGTGAGCGAGGTCCGGATCTCGGAGTAACGATCCGTTCGCCCGTGCCACACGTCGCCGAGGAATTTTGCGATCTCGTCATCTGACTGGCCGGACCGCAAGAGCGCGCGCATGTCGTGACCAGCAGCCGCGAAGAGGCAGGTAAAGAGCTGCCCGTCCGATGAGAGCCGCGCCCTCGTGCAGTCGCCGCAGAACGGCTGAGTCACCGAGGCGATAATGCCGATCTCTCCCATACCGTCGCAAAAACGGTAACGCTGCGCCACTTCCCCGCGATAATTGGGGTCGAGCGGCTCCAGGGGAAACTCTTCGTGAATCATCTCAAAGATTTCACGTGCGGGAACGACATCGTCTAGCCGCCAGCCATTGGTTGTGCCCACGTCCATGTATTCAATGAAGCGGATGATGCAGCCCGAACCACGGAAGTAGCGCGCCATATCCACCAAGGTGTGTTCGTTGACGCCGCGCTTGACGACAACGTTGATCTTAATAGGTGCGAAGCCGACTTGCCGAGCGGCATCGATTCCCTCGAGAACGCGCGCAACGGGAAAATCAACGTCATTCATCCTTTGAAAGACTTCGTCATCAAGCGAATCGAGGCTGACCGAAATGCGTTGCAGGCCGGCCGCTCTCAAAGCCGCGGCTCTGTGTACGAGCAGCGATCCGTTCGTCGTGAGTGTGAGATCTTTGAGTCCGTCGAGCTGGGAGAGCATGCCGACAAGCTTGTCAATGTCGCGCCGCAAGAGCGGCTCGCCACCGGTAATGCGGATCTTTTCGACGCCAGCAGCGACAAAGATCTTCGCGAGCCTCGTGATCTCCTCAAATGACAACAGCTCAGACTGCGGCAGAAAATGGAAATCACGCCCAAATGCCTCTTTGGGCATGCAATACGTGCAGCGGAAATTGCAGCGATCGGTTACCGAAATACGCAGGTCATGGAGTGGTCGTTCCAGCCTGTCGAATATGCGCATGGACATTGTGGCTCGATTGGTACTTGCGGGCGGTCGGAACCGGCACCTGCCGTGCGCTCGAGAGTGCGACCGCCGCGTGCTCTCTCACGGTGACGATCTCGTGACTCGTCGCCAGCATGTCAATCGCGTCACTGACGACCGCCAACTTCGTTTCACGGGGCACATTCATGCCGGGAAAGAATGCGAGCGTTTTGTTGTCTTCGCATCCCAAAAAATCGAGCGGATGCAGCAAAAGTGATGGCTGCGTGCGGGTCAATCGACACAGCGCCAAAGCGATGCGGAAATATAGGCGGGCGAGCGAACGTGAGAACATCGAGAGATAGACAAGATAGCTCACATGGATAGGCAGGCGTAACCCGGGCATCGTCGTTACCGGTATCTCGAGAAGCTCGCCCCCATCGAGTTGCCATCGGTAGGACTTGTTGGGTCGCAAGCCGTCAGCCAACACGCCGAAGAGCGCGCTGCGGCGGCGCAGCTCGGCTCTGGGGAGTTTGCTCTTCATAAAGTAGTACGCCCGTGCCAGCGGGCCGATGAACGTGGGGAAGGTCGAAGCGTCGTAACGGTATCCGCGGCGGCATAATGTTTGCAGCACCGTGGGCGAAAAGCTAAAACCTGGACCGCGAAAGCCGACCGGACGGACGCCGGTTGCGCGCTCAATGTGTTCCTCGGCCAACGCAATCTCGCATTCGATCGCCTCGTCTGAGTAGCGTTGAAGCCAGGGTTCGTGATGGAATGAGTGGTTACCGATCTCATGGCCGGCATCGGCAATCGAGCGCAGAGCGGCGATGTTACCTTCGAGCACCGCGTCTTGACCGACGATGAAGAACGTGATTCGAAGATTCCGTTGCGAAAGAAAATCCAAGACGCGCGGAACAACAACGTCGAGGTACGAGGGGAATGAAGACCAGGTTGCGTCACCATGCGTTTTGAGATACGACCACTCATTGTCGAGGTCGAGGGAAACGCTCGCGAGCGGCTTGCGAGGCTGACGATCAAGCTGGAACACGCGTCCGCCTTTCATCGCCGCACGCCGCCAGCAGCTGCGGCACTGTTGCATTCGCCAGCGCGACGGTTTCGTTGACGTTGAGCGTTCCGTTGACGATGTGCGCTGAATTAACTGCATACAGTCCAGGCACGGATGTTGCAATGGGTGGAAGGCGTTTCGAATATCCGATCGTCGAGATGGGCAAGACATAGCGCGCGCGCGACACGCGGAAGCACACGACGTCCTCACGCGAGAAACCGGGATACATCCGTTCGAGCGCCTCCACGATGCCCGCTTCGATTTGTTCGTCCGGCACCGCAAACGCTGGATCGTCGGACGGCAGATACTTTGGCACGTAGACAAGCGAGTTACCGCCGAAGTGACGGCGGTCGACGAGGGCTGACATTTCGATAACAGCGGTGAATGGCACCCACGCGTCAGTGATGTTTGTAACGTAAAAACCGCTCAGCGGCCGGCGCAGGAGCAACGACGCGCAGACAATGCCTTGATACCTGATGCCACGCAGCTGCGCCATCTCAGAAGGGCTAAGCTGCGGACACATGGCCGCGACAATAGGGGCAGGCGCTGTCACGACCACTCGGTCGAAACGTTCGCGATGACCGGAGTGAAATGAAATCTGCACGCGCCCGTCTGGATTGGAACTGATCGTGTCGACGGGCCGTGCAGTCTCGACGCGCACACCTTCTGCGCGCAAGACCTGTTCGAAGCGGTCGAGCACTCGAGCATACCCACCGGGCACGTATCCGAACATTTCTTTCTTGAGCCCGGTTCGCCGCGCTGCGTACATGCGCGAGATAACAGCCCAGATAAAAGCGGCTGACGTGTGCCGGTAGTTTTCGCCGAGTTTCGCGCGTAGCAGCGGCAGCCAGATCTTCTCAAACGTCCGCTTCCCGGACAGACGAATCAACCAGTCGCTGACGGAGATCTCTTCGAGCTCACGCCAGCTTAGCAGGCGCGATGCATGCAGAATGGTCGCTGCCAGACGCGCTTTATCAATGAGGCCGAGCGGAGGAAAACTAAGAAACTCGGCAACGTTCGACAGTGAATAGAGCTTGCCGTCCGTGTAAAAGCCAGTCTTGGTGTTCACCCAGCGCAGCTCGGGTTCCAAGCGTAATTCGTGCAACAGAGATCGCAAAGCCGTGTCCGAGAGTAGCGTGACGTGGTAATGGCGGTCCCACACAACATCGCCGAGATTCCAGGCAGACGCCAGGCCACCGAGGTTTGGCGCCGCCTCAAAAAGCGTGACCGTCTCGCCTGCTTGGGCGAGTCTGTGTGCAAGCGTCACGCCGAGCATGCCGCCGCCGACTATTGCGAAACGCCGGCCGCCCACTGCTTTATCCTGTCATCGCCGAAACGGACGATGTGAGCTCATGCACGTTGCCGGCATCGATCGAATATGCGCGCGCGCACGCCGAGCAGGTCGTTATATGTTGGGGCCTCACGACAGAAGCTGCACTGTAGCGCACAAGAACGTTGCCGCATCGACAGACGTAGCCGGCTAATTGCGCCGGTTGCCCAACGACGAGATGAAAGTCAGGAACGGATCTCGTGATCACCGATCCCATTCCGATCATGGCGAAACGGCCGATGGTGAGATCGCAACCGATAACGCAGCGCGCGCCGATGGTCGCACCTTCTCGTACCAGCGTCGTTTTCGTGTGCTCGTCGGGATCCGAGGTGCGAGGATGCAAGAGATCGGGCGTCGTTGCGCGTGGCGTACGGTCGTTGGTAAAGATCGTACCTGCGCTGACCATGACGCAGTCTTCAATCGTGACACCCGTGCAAATGAAGACGAACGAATTTATCTTGACTCGATTACCGATGCGGACGTCGTACGAGATGTGACTCTTACCGCCGACAATGCACTGCGCGCCTAGGCGAGCGCCGTGCCGGATGTGCGCATGATCCCAGATGGCGCTTCCAGGCCCAATGATGACGTCATCCTCGACGAGCGCGGTCGGGTGGATACGTGGCGCCGATATCATCGAGCGGCGCTCACGGGTGCAAGCTCAGGCAAGGCCGGCGCGTCTTCATCGGCCATCGAATCAATGGCGATCCATCGATCGTTGCGCAGCGAGCGATAGGCGGCAGCGATCGTCGCTACGGAAGCCAGCGCGTCTTCGGACGTGATCATCAGCTCCTCTTCGCCGCGCAGCGAGCGACTGAAGTTATCGAGCTGATCGCGCAGCGCGTCGATCTTGTTGTATCCGCTGCCGAAACTTATCCAACCGTGAGCATCCCCGTGCCGGAACTTCGAGCGTGCCCAACCGAGAGTGAGCGACCCTTTGGTACCGGAGACGCGCAAGTAGCTGTCGGTTTCTTGATTGCAGCTCCATGAAAGGTCGATGCTCCCGAGCACACCCTGGCTCGTGCGCGCGACCAGGTGCGCGGTATCTTCGACTGGCAATGCTTGGACGCGCGCGCCTTCGTATGCGGCGATGGCCGTCACGGGTCCGCACAGGTAGCGCAAGATGTCGACTGAGTGCGTGCCGTTGTCGATGACCACACCGCCGCCGCTCATCGCGGGGTTGGCGTGCCACCGCCCCGCCATTCGGACCGAGGATGTAAACGAGTTTTCAAACGTCAGCACATCGCCGAGCAGGCCTGAAGCGATGAAGGCTTGGGCCTGGATAACGTCGCCGACGTAGCGAAACTTAGACGCCATTGTCACTTTCACGCCGAACCGCTGGGCCACGTGCAGCATGCGACGGGCGCTTGCAACATCGATCGCAAACGGTTTCTCGCACAGGATGTGTTTACCGCAGCGAAGCAGGTCGAGCGCAATCGGCGCGTGTGACGAGGGTGGTGTGCAGATAAGCGCCGCATCGAAGCTGTGATTGCGCAAGAGCGAAGCATGAGAGTCAAAGACGCGGCACCCGAAACGATCGGCTGCGTGCACTGCCGCTTCGAGATTCGTATCCACGACTGCGACAAGCTCGGACGTTTCGCTCGTCTCGAGGGCCGTTAGGTATGCTTGCGCTATGGAGCCGGCACCGATCATCGCAAATCGTGTCTTCGACATCCCTGTCAACCTCTTTCAAGCGACGCCACTGCGTCGCGAATAGAGTGCGCGATATAGTCCACGTGGTCGTCCGTATACCGATCGTTCCATGGAAGCACAATGATGCCGTTGAGTGCTGCAAACGTGCCCGGAAAACGTGAGACGCTGTAGTCGACCGCCTCGGGGCGCGCGAGAGTAAACGGGAAGCGGCTGTTGCCAAAGGTCCGCTGTTCGCTGAACACGGCACAGGCAAATGCCGGTTTTTGGATATAACGCGGCATAGCCGCGATCCCGCGAATACGCAACTCCTTCGCAAGAGAGCCTACCCCGCCGTTCCACCCGGGGCGATCGGCCCGCAGGCAGTATTTCCAGTAGACGTGGCGGCTCTGTCCGCGCAGCACAGGCGTCGTAACGCCGGGCAGGTTGCGAAGGTAACTTGAGAGTTTATTTGCCAGCGAGATTCGGCGGATTACGGCGGCCTCGAGACGATCGAGCTGCGCAAGGCCGACCGCTCCCTGCAGCTCACTCATACGGTAGTTCAGCGCGAGGAAGTAGTGGTCGGGGTTTTCATCTCCGTATCCCCACGCCTTATTAATGAAGAGCTCGATCCTTCGAGCAAGCACGGGGTCCTTGGTGACGACGAGGCCGCCCTCGCCGGTCGTGATGTGCTTGCCTTGCTGAAGGCTGAAGCAGCTGATGGTCCCCATGGTACCAACCGTGCGGCCTCGGTCGCTTGCCAAAAATGCTTGAGCGCAGTCCTCGATAACCGGAATGCCGCGCTCCGCCGCAAGCGCCAGGATGTCAGGCATGTCGCACGGGTTTCCGAACAGATGGGTGACGACGATCGCGCGCGTGCGGTCGCTCAACGCGGCGCGAATGGTCTCGGCGTTAACATTGCAAGTCAATGGATCGACGTCGGCAAAAACGGGAATTGCGCCTTGATAGAGGATAGGAGCCAGCGCCCCCATGTCGGTGATCGGCGAGGTGATGATCTCATCGCCGGGATTTGGATTGATTGCCGCAATTGCGCAGTGAATTGCCGCGGTGCCCGATGCGCAGGCAGAGGCATAGTCCACTTCGAGCAGCTCTGCAAAATCGCGTTCGAGTCGCTTGACGAACGTGCCTTTGGTGCTCGTCAGCGTCCCCGATAGAATAACTTCGCCTAAGAGGGCGAGCTCGTGACGGCCGAGATTTCGGCCGGTGGCGCCTTGGTCGGACGGAAGCGCGATGGCGGGACTAGCTGGCTCGACGAGACTACGCACGTGATTCCGTCTTTCCGTCAGCCAGTATCGCCGGAGCGCGCGACCGCGAGCGCACTCGACGAATATAGCTACCGGCGAGCCATGCCGCGAACCCCATGCTCAAAACCTGAACCGCTATAGTTCCAAAAGTTGCATCCACCACGACGGCGTGAGACGGGCGAATAAGTATGAGCATGGCGAGGACGCTAGGCAGCAGACCGGGCACAAGACCAGGGAGCGCGAGCATCATGGTTGGGCGGTATCGCATGCCTGCCATCAGCACTGACCATGAATGTCCAAGAATCTTCATACTCGAGCGCCGCTGCGCTGGAGCGTCGGAAGGATTGCGCCTCCATTCGAGCCGCGCAGGAACCTCAACAATCACTGCCTGCTTGCGCAACGCAGCGAGAACCAGCCTATGGTTGAAATCGAGGTCACGTGGGTGCACCGCGAGTGCGCGTAGTGCGGTCGCATTGTACGCACGCACCATCGACGTCAGCGTGGCGATCTTTCCGCCCGTTGCAAGCGATAGATAACGGTTTGCCATTGCCGAGAGCTGCTTGCGAATCCAGGGAACGTTGGTGACTTGACCGCCGCGCATGTAGGGCGAGGCCAGGACCATCGCCGCGTTTGTGTCTTCGAGCGCGCGCACCATGAGACCGATGTGATAAGGGGCGTAACTTAGATCGATGTCGAGGGTTACGATAATGTCTCCGCGCGCGATGTCGCTACCGGTTCGGAGCGCGGCTGTCAAACCACGGTTCGTGAGATGATGGCGTACTTTAACTCTGGGATGGGCGCTGGCGAATGCGTCGGCGAGCAGCCCGGTCTCATCGCTGGATCCGTCGTTAACGACGATGATCTCAAAGGGATAATTGTGTTCGAATGCGTGGGCGTAGCGGCAAAGCTCGTCGAGGTGCGACTCTATGATCTCGGCCTCGTTATAGGCCGGGAGTACATACGAAATAAGCGGTCTGTTAAAATGCATTGTAATGGTCTGGTCCGTACAGTCCAGTGTAGCCCAGTGACAGGTATCACAGCCAGAGTAGGAACGGCCCCCGGCGCAGGGCAGCGGTCTTAGGAAGGCACCTTGAATCGGGACGAACGGTTCAGGCGCATTTAGGACCGCAGCTTTAGGGCAAGATTGGCTGGAAAACGTGGCTTTGGGACCTTTATGGAGAAAGCCGCCGACCCGGGTTGCCGATAACGGATGTTACCTGCGTCACACGATGAGGAAGAGGCATGGCACACGCGATTTGGTCCGGATCAATCAATTTTGGGCTGGTCAGTATCCCCGTCAAGCTATTCACCGCGGTGCGCAGCGGGAAGAACGACATAGCGTTCAACTTCCTGCATAAAAAAGACAAAGGGCGCATCAAGAACGAGCGCGTGTGCAGCGTCGACGGAAAGAAAGTGCCGTGGGATGAGATCGTACGCGGCTATGAATACGAAAAGGGCCAGTACGTTATTCTCACGGACGAAGATATCAAGAAGGCAAGCGTCGAGGCAACGCAGTCCGTCGATATCGTACAGTTCGTCGAAGCCAAAGAAATAAATCCAATGCTCTACGACACGCCCTACTATCTGGAGCCGGATAAGAAAGGCCGCCACGCCTATGCCTTGTTGCGCGAGGCATTGAAGAAATCGGGCAAGGTGGGTGTTGCGCAAGTCGTCATTCGCACACGCGAACATTTGGCTGCGCTTCGGCCGCTTGGCGACGCGCTCGTGCTTGAGACGCTGCACTACGCTGATGAGTTGATGCCCTACGACCAGTTTGAGTTGCCGCCAGCTAAGGAGAAGACGCCGCCGACAGAGATGAAGGCCGCGATGATGCTCATCGATACGATGTCCGAGAAGTTCGATCTGGAGAGCTTCCATGACACATACAAAGAAAAGCTGCTCACCATGATACAAGCACGAGCAAAAGGTAAGCCGTTGCCGAAAATTAAGGGTAAGGCGCTACAGCCGACCAACGTTGTTAACATCATGGACGTATTGCAGCGCAGTCTGAGCGAGCGGCGCGGCAAGCGCATCAAGGAAAAAGTAGCGACCAAGAAATCGGCGCGTTTGGCTGCTGTTAGTTAGTCAGCCGTAGCTCGGCTTTAGGTCGGACTCTCTTAGAGGAAGCGAGAAGGGCTCGAACCTCCGTTCGACGAACAAGCGTTCGTCGTACAGGGAGGTTAGGCATGCCCTCATTCCAGCTTTGGAAAGAACGCGACTCCGCTTTGAAGTGGCACCTATCAACATCGATCGCCGAGTCGAAGCAATTGAGTCGAATTGAGAGGCGCGTCTTGCTGTTCTTGTTCGCTTACTACGATCGCGAGCGAGCCCGCATCGACTATCCAGGACATCAGAGCTTTTCCACGCGACACCACATTGCGCCCGATCAACTGCAAGCAGCGCTGCTTTCACTCGAGCGCGCGGGCTTCGTGCGTCCGCAACCAGCGCCGGCCAATCTGAGTGCCTATCTGGCGAATGCGCTCTTGTTGGAAGAGGCATATGAGCGGGCGAAGCAGGCTAGCCCTGAACTTTTCGGGGTAATGTAGCTACTCTCGAACGACGTCTTTCGGGTCCTTATCGGTGCGCACTCCCACAAAGACCGGCTGACGCATGAGGCCGTCTTTCGTCCATTCACCGAATTTAACTTCGGCCACCAGTTTCGGATGAACCCAATGAACGGGCGCGTTGGACGGCGGTTTGGTTGCAAACGGTAAGCGGGTGGTCTCAAGTGGTTTGAGCTTGCGGTAAACTGTATCGAGCAGCTGCTGATTGAACCCGGTGCCGACGTGACCAACGTAACGAAGCTGGCCCTTGTCGTAGACGCCCACCACCAAAGCTCCGAATTTCTCACGCGAGCCGCGTGGCTCCGTCCAACCGGCAATCACCACCTCTTGTTCGTGGTGTGTTTTTATTTTCAACCAACAGCGGGAACGTCGCTCGACGTATTCCGAGTCGCGCTGCTTTGCGAGAATTCCCTCAAGCTGGCGACGCTTCGCCTGGGTGAAGAGCGTTGTGCCTTCGCCGATAACGTGCTTTGAAAACATCACGTGCGGCGCGCTCGTGCGCAAAAGCCGCTCGAGTTGGGCTTTGCGCTTGTCAAGGGTGGATGAGCGGAGGTCGCGCTTGCCGGCGTAGAGCAGGTCGAAGATCACGTAGGTTACGGGGATCGCGCGCTCGAGTGCGGGGTCGCTCTCGCGGCGGTTAAGTCTCGGCTGCAGGCGCTGGAATGACGAGCGCCCATACCGGTCGAGCGAGACAATCTCGCCGTCGACGATGACCGGCAGCGAAGAGAAAGCGCGGGTGAGTGAAGAGAGCTCAGGAAATTGAGGAAGCAGGTCTTTGTCGTTGCGCGATCGGATTTGCGGACTCTTGCCTGACTGCAAGGTCGAAACGGCGCGCACGCCATCCCACTTTATCTCGTACAGCCACTCCGGATCGTCGAATGGCTTGTCGGCGAGCATCGCGAGCATCGGATGCTTGATGCGCGGAAGTGCGATCGCCTACCGCCTTCTCGACGCTGCCGGACGATTGGAAATCCACTGTTTCGCATGACGGCTCTTGGCCAAATCTGCCAGCGTGCGGCCGGTTTTTACTGACTCGGGGTAGCGCTCGGGATCCCAGTTTGGCTTTGCGCCGGCATCTTTGTCTTTGATCAGCAGCCACGCGTTCTCGGAGCCATCACGCGGGCGCATCCTTACAAGCGTGAACATTCCTGTAAGCTTTTTGCCGCGCAGGATGAATTTGATTTTGCCGCGCGCGATTTCCGCGGTTGGGCTGGTCCCTTCGGCAAGCTTATATGTTCCTCGATCCCAGACGATGACTTCTCCGGCGCCGTAGTTTCCCTCGGGTATGACGCCCTCGAAATCGCGGTAGTCAAGCGGATGGTCTTCGACCTGCATCGCAAGCCGGCGCTCGGATGGATCGAGCGTGGGTCCCTTGGGCACTGCCCACGACTTCAAGACGCCGTCGGCTTCGAGGCGAAAGTCATAGTGAAGTCGCGTCGCGCGGTGCTTCTGCACGACGAAACGCAACGCGTGACCTTCTTCGGCTTTGCGACCTTTTGGTTCGGGCGTTCTGGCGAAATCGCGCTTGCGCGCATACGTGCGTAATGAACCTCGAGCAGAAACGCGCGCAGTTGATTTTGTCTTGGCGCGGCCGTTCGCCTTGGTTGCGCTCTTCGTCTTCGGGCGGGGTCGTGCAGCCATGAGTGGCGGAGGATTCGGAGAACGGAGCTAAAGGTCCGTCCCTGCCGAGCATGATCCTGGAGCAAGCAAGGTCCGCGGCGCCGGTGCGCGAAATTGCGCCAGCCCGATAGCGGCGACATAGCCAAGTGGTAAGGCAGGGGTCTGCAAAACCCCCATCCCCAGTTCGAATCTGGGTGTCGCCTTTTTCTTTTCTACATCCGGTAGTGGTAGTTAACAACCGTCATCGAGCTTCCGGCGATGGCGTGCTCGTCGTGCCAGAGGAAACCCTGCTGGCGTTTAGCAGCAAGCGCGAGCGGCTTCTTGAGCGCCTTGGGAAGGTTGACCACGAGATGCACTTCGGACTGGCTGCAGTCGGTTCCCAAAGTGACTGCTACAACCACCGATCCACCATGCAGTTCGCTGAAGGCAAAACTGTTGAGAAGATCGTCGGGTACGGTCTTGCAAAAATGCTTTGCCTTAGTTCGAAGTGCGTCGAGCTCATGGGATGGAAAAAGAGACGACAGCAAGAGCGTCTTCTTGGGGTGTGCCAGGTCGACGGCCATGGCTCCGGACGCCGCGCTGTTTGCGCCATCCGTGCATTTCATCGTGTCCTTGCGCTGGATTGAAACAATCGAGCCAACGACAGACTGAATCTTGGCTTGACGCGTCATGTCGCAATCCGCGGTCTGCATGCGCGCGATGTTGTGAAAGTCAAGCGCAGTTCGTGTCAATTCAGAGAGCACTTGACGCTTAGCATCGTGCTCCGGCGTCGCCACAATGTCGGCCGTTGACCAGGTGATGGTATAGCCCGCACTCGTGCCGCTCCAGATCTGCTTCGGACTGACGTTGCCGGGCGACGCGATCGGCGCGATGTTGAACTTCGCACACGAGAAGGTTGCTGCGGCAGCAGCAAGCACGACAATAACCAGCGATAGTTTCATGCTTTCGCGTTCCTCCCGGGGCGGGTTGCCACGCGCGCGGGCGCGCCACCTGCAAAAGCAAAGGTGCCTGGCTCGGCGATGGTCGATATACTCGTTGTTATGCCGACGCACCCTGGCAAAGTAGCACTAGCAGATGTCCGCACGCCTCTTCTCGGCGAGCCTGCGGCTTCGTTGCTGCGCCTTTCGCCACGGACGAAAAGCGCGCTCGAACGCCTCGGCATCGTTTCTCTCCGCGACCTCATCCGGCATTTCCCATATCGCTACGACGATCTGCGCAACCCTGCGCGCATTGCGGATATCTTAGCGGCCCGCTCCGATGCTGCGAGCTCGCAGTCTACGGCTGAGCGCAACATCCTCGGCACCGTCGTGCACTGCAAGCACGTGCGGCTGCGCGGCCGGATTCGGGCGAAAACGACCGCAACCATCGACGACGGGACCGCAAGCCTGCAAGCGGTATGGTTCGGCCGGCCGTACCTTGCAAGCCAGATGACCGAGGGGAGTCGCGTCTTCGTTCGCGGCCGTGTCGAGTATACGCTTACCGGCGCGACGATAAACGTCAGCAAACACCGCGTGCTGAAAGCCGATGAGGAGTACCGCGGCGAACTCGTACCGGTCTATCCGCAGACTGCGGGGCTGACCAGCTATGAGTTGCGCCGGCTGATCGGGTCCGCCCTTCGGCTGGTGGCTGCCGACAAGGATGCGAAAGCAGACCTTGACCCCCTGCCGGCGTCCATCAACAAGCGGGAAAACTTTGGGGACGCATGGCGCGCACTGAAGAACATCCACGCTCCTTCCACCCCTGAGCTTGCAGAGCAAGCTCGCGCTCGGCTTGTCTTTGAAGAATTCTTCTTGCTCGCGATCATGGCAGCGCGGCGGCGTGCCGAGCGCAACGCTGAAGCTGCACCAGACTTTTCTTCGATGAGCTCCAAAGCCGCGCTGCAGCAGCTGCGCGAAGATATGGCAAAGACTATTCCATTCAAGCTGACCGGTGCGCAAGAGCGCGTGGTGGCCGAAATCATCGACGATCTGTGCAAACGAACGCCGATGAACCGTCTGCTGCAGGGCGATGTTGGTTCCGGCAAGACCGCGGTTGCGGTGGCCGCCATGCTCGTTGCTGCGCGCGCGGGTTATCAGTCGGCATTTATGGCGCCAACCGAAGTGCTCGCAGCGCAGCAATTCAATAAGGTCGGAGCCATGCTGTCGCACGCGGGCATCGAGAGCGCGTTGCTCATCGGGGCTCTCAAGAAGCGCACGCGTGACGGCATCTTGTATCAGCTGGGTAACGGAGAATTGCCGACTGTCATCGGCACGCAAGCGCTGATCACTGAGGACGTGGAATTTGCAAAGCTCGGCCTGGTTGTCATCGATGAGCAGCATCGTTTCGGCGTCTTGCAGCGAGCGGCGCTTCGCTCCAAAGCGCACGGTTTCTCGCCCCACACACTGATCATGACGGCGACGCCTATCCCGAGAACACTCGCGCAGACAGTCTACGCAGATTTAGATGTTTCCATCATCGACGAGTTGCCGCCCGGGCGACGGCCGGTGAAGACCTTCGTGCGTGGTGATGAAGCCAAAGCAAAGGTGTTTGACTTTGTCCGAACGCAGGTCGAAAAAGGTCATCAAGCCTTTGTCGTGTGCCCGGCGATCGACGAGTCCGAGCGCGCACTGCACTCCGCCGTGAAAGCGGCAGAAGAATTGCGTCACAGCGCTTTCAAGGGTATCCAAGTGCAGTTGCTCCACGGGCGCATGTCAGTGGCGCAAAAAGATGAAATCATGAAACTGTTCAGAGACGGTTTCATCAAGATCCTGATCTCGACGAGCGTCGTCGAGGTTGGTGTCGACATTCCAAATGCAAGCACGATGCTGGTCCTCGATGCGCAGGCTTTCGGGCTAGCGCAGCTTCATCAGCTGCGGGGCCGCGTTGGCCGCGGCACGCAGCAATCGTATTGCATTCTCATCGCGCCCAACGCCGAAGCCGCTGAGCAGCTGGAAATCTTGGCGCGCACGAACGACGGATTCGCCATTGCCGAAGAGGACTTGCGGCGTCGCGGCACGGGCGATCTTGTGGGAACACGTCAGCACGGGGGCTACGACCTACGCCTCGCACATCTTGTTCGCGACTACCCCGTGTTTGTGAAGGCCAAGAAAGCTGCCGAAGCCGTTGTGCAGGCCGATCCGAACCTCGAGCATCCGGAGAATCGAAGGCTAGCTGCTTTCCTCGCAGTGCAGGACCGCGACGCCGCATTGCGGGTGAGTTCGTAACGCGAGGGTGCCTGATAGCGAAGCGTTAACTGTAGCCACATGCGTTTATCGGGTGGGGAGCGCACGGGACAAAAGCTTGCGGCGCCGAGAGGGAAGAAGACGCGGCCGACGTCGGCAAAAGTGCGCGAAGCGCTTTTCGCTGTGCTCGGAAAACGCGTCGAGGGCGCACGCGTTTTGGATCTTTTCGCCGGTTCTGGTGCGCTTGGTTTCGAGGCTATGTCGCGCGGCGCAGGTTCGGTCGTGTTTGTTGACAGCGATGCGGGAGCGGTCATGTCGATACGACGCAACGCTGTGCGCCTGATTCCGGACCCCAATCGGTGGCGCATCTTGCCGATGAACTCGGCACGCGCACTTCGCGTGCTGCGAGGCACGTTCGATATTGTGTTGATGGATCCGCCGTACCAGCGCGGCGCAGCGGACGAGTTGACGACGCTGATGCAACGCGGTCTGCTATCCGAAAGAGGGGTGGTTGTACTTGAACACCCGAGCGCAACCCAGGCGCAGCTACCGCCATCGATGCGCGTCATCAAGCAAACGAAATACGGCGATACTGCGTTGACCTTTGCCATGCTGCGGCCCGATGGTCAGGTGCTGTCCGAGGAACAGACAGATGGCGCGCGGCGTCCGCGAGCGACGCGCACTTCCAGCAAGTATACTCGGCGACGATCCTCGCGTAAGTAATGGCGACAAAAACTGCCGACGCAACCTCGAAGTTTCTCGCAGTATATCCGGGCAGCTTCGATCCGGTGACCAACGGACACCTCGACATCATTCGCAGGGCTGCCGCAAACTACCCCAATCTGATTGTCGCAGTCGTGGCGAACCCGAGCAAGAGACCGCTGCTCAGTCTGCAAGAACGGGTCGATTTGTTGCGAGTTGTGTGCAAGGGCATCCCGCACGTCGAAGTTGACTGCTTCGAGGGACTGCTTGTTGACTACGTGCGGCGCCGCAAGGGCTCGCTGATCATCAAGGGTCTGCGCATCGTATCGGATTTTGAGTACGAGTTCTCGATGGCGCTGCTCAACCGCCGGCTGCGGGGCGGGGTGGACACGATGTTTTTGCCGGCAAGTCTTGAATACGCCTTCATATCATCCTCGTCGGTGCGAGAAGTCTTCTCGCTTGGCGGCGACATCTCCGAGTTCGTGCCACCCGCTGTGTTACGCGCGATGAAACGGCTCGACGGCAGTCGCCTGCGATTAAAGAAAAAGGTTCGACGAAGGGACCATTGACAAGTGAGTCAGTGAGAGGGGAAAGTTATGAGTGCATACCGCGTCATCGACAAGATGGAGATCGTTGTTCGGGAGGGCATTTGGCTTCCATTTGGATGGCGGGCGGTACATGGGGAACAAGTTCTCGACCTCATTGAGAAGCTGCGCAGCACGCTGCCGGACGCTGCCCGCCCTCGTAAGCCAGCCGAGACCTCCGATCGTGACTACGTGGATAATCAAACCATTAACACGGTTGAGGCGAGGTCGGCCGCTACTGTGGATGCTGCTACCCACGAGCGTGAGATCGTCGGCCGAGCTCAATCGCGCGCCGACACGATCATTGCCGAGGCGCAATCTGCCGCGCGCGACATTCGCCGCGGCGCGGATGAATATGCAGATCAGGTTCTCGCGTCACTCGATGCGAGCTTAGGAAAGGCGCTCGCTGCGGTGCAGAAGGGGCGTCAAACACTTGCATCATCGAACACTTCAAGCAACGGCAAATCATCGCGTGAAATGAGCAACCTATAAGCACGCTTGCTCCACGATCCGCGGCTCGGCGGCGACTGGCGGCGCGAGTTGCGTGGGTGCTATCGTGGTTTGTGCTGCTCGGCGGCGCGCTGTTTCTCATTCCAATTCCATACTTTATCTTCGGCCCGGGTGCGGCTGTCGATCTCAACCGCGCCATCATCGTCCCCGGTCACTCGCCGCCACCTGCTCACTTCTATCTCACCGACGTTGACTTGTTGCCGGGGCGGCCTGCATTCTACATAACAGCGAAGGTTCTACCTGGGTTTGAGATCGTTCGCAGGCACGATCTAGTGCCGTCGAACATGAGCGACCGGGATCTCGACAACGAGCTCGTCGACGCTATGCGCGAGAGCCAAACGAATGCTCAAATCGTAGCGGAGCGCGCAGCCGGGTTGCCCGTAAAAGTTTCGTCGAGTTTTGTGGTTATCAGGGCGCTGCCACGTTCTCCGGCGGCGCGATGTTTTGTACCGGGCGACAAGATAATGAAGGTAAACGGCCACTCATTGCATGACCCGGGGCAACTCAGCGCCGTGGCCACATCAAAACCGGCCGGCGGCCGGTTCACGATGACGCTGCTCCGCAAAAAGCATACCCTTGTCGTTGTTTGCACGACGTTTCGCTATAAGGGCAAAGCGCGTTTCGGCGTCACGGGTACCTTCCAAACCGAGGCATATTCCTTGCCGATACACGTCCAGTACCGGCTGCCCAACATCAACGGTTCATCAGCGGGTCTCATGTTCGCGCTTCAGATTTACCGGACGATTGAGGGCGTTGATCTTTCGTCGGGCCGCGATGTCGCCGGAACCGGCGTGGTCAACGGAGAGGGCAAGGTGCTGCCGATTGAAGGAGCGCGCGAGAAGGTGCGCGCAGCCATCAAGGCGCACGCGGCAATCTTCCTCGTACCGAAGCTGAATTATGCGGACATCCGGAATACACAGGGCATCACGATTATTCCCGTTACTTCCTTCCAAGAGGCGTTGCGGTCTTTGCGCCGATCCGCCGTACGCAGCGTGTCCCAAGGTTACATTTGACAGCCGCCCACCGCGACTTTTATAATGACAGTTCCGCCCATGAAGATTTCAGTCGATCGTCTTTTCCGCCCTGACGTCGAGGCCATCGAGCTCGACCAGCCGTTGCGACTCGCAGGCGATCTTGCGTTGCGCTACCCGGATGGCGTCCACGTCACCGCAAGGATTACCCCGATCGCGCACGGCGTCCACATGCATGGAACCCTCATAGGCACGGAGCGCGAGACGTGCGTGCGTTGCTTGGAGCCGTATTCCCGGCCCACAGAAATCGATGTCGAAGAGACGTTTAGCGAGGATGTCGGCCGCGATCAGGATTTCTATGCAGACGTCGCACCACTCGTCGATCGCAGTATCGACCTGTCGGATCTCGTTTCCCAGCTCCTGGAAGTTGACGAACCGTTGGCTGCGATCTGTTCGCAATCGTGTCTTGGAATCTGTCCGCAGTGCGGGGCGAATCGCAACGTTGAGAAGTGCAGGTGCGAAACGCATCTCGTCGACGCGCGTCTTGCAGGCCTGGCTCGTTTGCGGGACGAATTGGAAGCTAACGACAAGAACGGTCGCTAGATTCTTATTGTCCTCATGAGAATGAAGCACGTTATGTAGCAACGGACCTTCAGGTCCGTTAACTAAGGAAAGCCATGGCAAACCCCAAACAAAAACGCAGCAAGTCGAATACTCGCACGCGGCGCAGTACATGGAAGCTTCGCACGGTGACGATTTCCACTTGCCCGCATTGCAAGCGGCCGCGCCGCCCGCATTACGCTTGCGCGAACTGCGGATACTACAACGGGCGTGAGGCGATCAAACAAGAGAGCAAGCCGGCTGAAGCAAAGTCGAAGGGTTAGGGATTGAACAGCTACGGCGCCACAATCACCGGCGTCGGTTACTACGCGCCTCCCGGTGTCTTAACAAACGAAGATCTCGAGAAACTCGTCGACACAAGCGACGAGTGGATCACGCAACGCACGGGGATGAAGCGCCGCCATATCATCGCTCCTGATGGCGTCACATCAGATCTGGCAGTACCGGCGGGGCATGCGGCGCTCCAAGCAGCCGGAAAAACCGCGGCCGACCTCGATTGCATCATCTGCGCGACCGCAACTCCGGATTACCCGTTTCCGGCGCTCGCGTGCATTGTGGCCTCCCGGCTTGAGGTTCCCGGCACGCCTGCGTTTGACATCTCGATTGCCTGCTCCGGGTTCGTCTACGCGATGACGACCGCGTCGGCGTTCATCCGATCCGGTGTATTCAAAACTGTGCTCGTGATTGGTGCGGAAACGCTCTCGAAGATTACCGATTACACAGATCGGACGACGTGCATCCTCTTCGGTGATGGTGCCGGGGCCGCGGTCGTCGAACGCGCGGAAGAAGACTGTTTCCTTGGTACCGATCTTGGTGCCGACGGCTCCGATCCGTCCGTTTTGTACTTGCCGGGCGGCGGCGCGCGCTTCCCGTACAATCGTAATGGTGAACTCGCGGACCAGCGCTTAGGCTACATCAAGATGCAGGGTCAGAGCGTGTTTAAGTTTGCGGTCAATCAGATGGCTTCATCGACTCGTAATGCTCTCGCCCAGGCTGGCCTCTCAACGAGCGACATTGATTTTGTGGTCCCGCACCAGGCAAATCTGCGCATTATCGATGCGACGATCAAAATGCTGGGGGTGCCGCCAGAGAAATGTATCATTAATATCGCAGAATACGGCAATACATCGGCCGCGTCCATTCCGATTGCGCTTGCGGAGGCGGTCGAACAGGGTCTGATCAAAAAAGACAACGTTGTTGTCATGACGGCCTTTGGTGGCGGACTGTCGTGGGGCTCGCTCGTGTGGCGGTGGAAGGGCGCGAAGGTCGGTAAGGCGTCCGCTGCTCAAGCACCGGCTGCAGCAGGCGCCACCCGCTAAGGTATGCCGAGCGCAGGGTTCATCTTCCCTGGACAGGGTTCGCAGGCTGTCGGTATGGGCGCAGACCTCGCCTCGCATTTTCCTCAATCCCGCGAATGCTTCGACCGCGCCTCAATTGTGCTAGGGTACGATTTGCTCGAACGCGTAGGGCGCGCATCTGCCGACGAATTGAAAGAAACGCGGCTCAGCCAGCCTGCGATCTTCACGGCCAACGTCGTCATTTACCGTGCTGTCGCCACGCTCGGCATGCAACCTATCGTCTCAGCGGGCCATTCTTTTGGCGAGTATTGTTCTCTAACGATTGCGGATGCGATCGATTTCGATGAGGCGATACGCATGGTGAACGAACGCGCGCTCGCCATGGGTGAAGCAGCCGATATCACCCCCGGCCTGATGGCGGCAGTTATCGGTCTGGAGGAAGCGGCCGTTGACGAGGTCTGCAAACAGGCGCGAGAGGTGAGCGGTGCGCGCGTCGACATCGGCAATCTCAACACGTTGACACAAATCGTCGTTTCAGGGGATGCGGCGGGCGTCGAAGCTGCCTGCGAGATCGCGAAAGAGCGCGGCGCAAAACGAGTTCGAATCCTCAACGTTTCGGGTGCTTGGCATAGCACGCTCATGGAACCGGCCATGCCGCGCTTCGCAAAGGCGGTCGCGAGCGCGAAACTGCGTATTCCATCCTTCACTGTGATTAGCAACGTCACGGCTCGGCCTTACACTTCGGTCGACGAAATCCGCGAGTGTTTGCTTGCAAGCCTCTGTGCGCGCGTGCGCTGGCACGAGACGGCTATGACCCTGGCAAAGCTCGGTCCGGACTATATCATCGAGTGCGGTGCAAGCGAAGTGCTCGCACCGATGATGAAACGTCTGAGAGAAGCTCGAAACGCGCATATCGTGCACATTGCAGATGCAGCCGGTTTGGAAGACCTGCGCAGCGAAATAGGATCCCTCACCGCATGATCCACAAGGGCAAGACCGCGCTCATCACTGGGGCCGGCACTGGTATCGGACGAGCGATTGCGCTCGAGCTCGCGCGAGCCGGCTGTGCAGTGATGCTCAGCGGACGGCGCCCGGAACCGCTTGCCGCAGTACAGCAGGAGGTCACGGCGCTCGGCGGAAGCGCGCACGTGCATCCGGCAGACGTGACAGATCCGGATCAGGCGACACAACTTGTCGCCGCGGCAAAGGCGGCGCTCGGCCGGATTGACGTTCTCGTGAATAATGCGGGTCGCCCATACGACACGCTCATACTCCGCATGAAATGGGATGCACTCGACGACGCTCTCGCGGTCAATCTCAAAAGCATGTTTTATCTTAGCGCCGCGGCGGGAAAGGTGATGCTCTCGCAGAAAAGCGGCTCGATCGTCAACATCACCTCGGTTGTCGCGTTGACCGGCAACGCCGGACAAAGCGCGTACGTCGCTGCGAAGGCCGGTGTGATCGGTTTGACGAAATCGCTGGCGCAGGAATTCGGGACGCGCAACATCCGGGTCAATGCGGTTGCGCCCGGCTTCATCGAGACCGAGATGACTGCATCGCTTTCTGCGGCGCTCAAGGAACAATACCAGCAGCGCATACCGTTGCGGCGATTCGGCAGCGTCGATGAGGTCGCGAAGGTCGTATCCTTCTTGGCAAGTGACGATTCGGCATACGTTACTGGCCAGGTTATCGCAGTTGACGGTGGACTATCTATGTGATCGGCACGAAGGTTATCTGGTCGCGGACCGTATACTCACCCACACCAGCGGTCGAGCTTGACTCGGCCGCCCAACCACGGAGGTAGCGACAGCCCGATGTCAGTGTTCGACAAAGTAAAGAAATGCATCGTTGAACAGCTCGGCGTTGACGAGAACGAAGTCACGCCTGAGGCGTCGATCACGGACGATCTTGGCGCCGACTCCCTCGACCAAGTCGAGCTCGTCATGGCCTTGGAGACGGAATTCAACCTCGACATCCCGGATGAAGACGCCGAGAAGATTAAAACAGTCGGCGACGCCGTTCGCTACATCGAGGAAGTCACAGAAAAAGCTTAGCGCGGTTTCGCGGCTCCGCCTTATCCCGCACCCGCGGTAATTGGATTACATGTTTCAAGCGCTCTCCGATCGCCTCGGGGCGATCTTTCAACGGCTCCGCTCGCGCGGCAAGCTTACAGAAGCAGACGTCTCGGAAGTTCTCCGAGAGGTCCGCGTTGCGTTGCTCGAGGCCGACGTCAATCTTGGAGTTGCCAAGGAATTCATTGCGTCAATTCGTGGGCGTGCCGTCGGAGCAGAGGTGCTCGAATCGCTCACGCCCGCTCAGGCAATCATCAAGATCGTCCACGATGGGCTTATCGAGCTGCTTGGCGCACGGGCGGAGCCGTTGCGTTTCGCTCCGTCGGGACCCAGTCCCATCATGGTCGTCGGCTTGCAGGGAAGCGGCAAAACGACGCAGGCAGCAAAGCTTGCATTGCGCATGCGTGAGTCCGGGCGCCGGCCGTTGCTCGTTGCCTGTGACGTGTATCGTCCGGCTGCTATCACGCAACTCAAGGTGCTCGGCGAACAGATCGACGTGCCGGTGTACGAAGAAGGCGCTGGTGACCCAGTAGGGATCGCGACGCGCTCGCTCGCTCACGCGCGTCTTGTGGGTCACGGTGCCGTACTGCTGGATACGGCTGGGCGTCTGCAGATCGATGAGCCGCTGATGCGGGAGCTTCAAGCGATTAAAGCCGCGGTGGCTCCAGTTGAATCATTGCTCGTGGTCGATGCGATGACCGGGCAAGAAGCAGTCAACGTGGCGAAAGCTTTTGATGAGCGCTTGGATTTGACAGGGCTGATTCTGACGAAGCTCGATGGCGACAGCCGTGGTGGCGCGGCCCTGTCGATCCGCGCCGTCACGGGCAAGCCGGTGAAGTTTATCGGCACCGGAGAAAAAGTAGGCGCGTTGGAAGAGTTCCATCCCGATCGGCTCGTTTCAAGAATCCTCGGGATGGGCGACGTGCTGACACTTATCGAACAGAGTCAGCGCGTCTACGACGAGACGAAAGCCAAAGAGCTCGCAGGCAAGATCCGGCGGCAAGGCTTCACGCTCCAAGACTTCTTGGAGCAATTGCGGCAGGTACGCAAGATGGGCCCCTTGGGCGATCTGCTGAAGATGATTCCCGGTATGGCTAAAATGGCGCCCACAACCGAAATTGACGAGCGCGAGGTGGGCAAAATCGAAGCCATCATTTGCTCCATGACCCCGCGCGAGCGAACGGATCCCACGGTGCTCAATGCGAGCCGGCGCCGGAGGATTGCAAAGGGCAGCGGTACTCAAGTCCAAGACGTCAACCGGCTCGTCAAACAGTTCGAAGCATCGCGCCAGATGATGAAACAAATCGGGCGCATGCGAGGCATGCCGAAGATTGAACGGACCTAAAGGTCCGTTGCTACAATAAAGGAGAGATATTGAGCGTTAAGATTAGGCTGCGCCGGACGGGCGCAAAGAAACAGGCGTCGTACCGTATCGTCGTGGCGGACACGCGATCGCCGCGAGACGGACGCTTCTTGGAAATAATCGGGCATTATAACCCGCGTCGCAATCCAGTTGAGATCGTCGTCGACGAAGAAAAAGTTAAGCACTGGCTTTCCAAGGGTGCTCTGCCGTCGGGCACTGCTGCGCGCTTGCTCGCCGAAAAGGGCCTCTGGGATAAGAGCAAGCTCACCCTTCGCAAAGCACGCACACGCAAGAAAGTGAGCACGTGAGATGTCGGAGCGTCCGCCTGACTTTGTAGATCTCGATGAAGAAGAATTCATAGAGCGCGAGGAGCCGGCCGTCGCCGGACCTCCGCCGGCTGAAGATGAGGAAAGGGAATTTGAGGGAAACGGCGGCGACGACGTGGTTGGCCGCGCTGCGGCCGTGTTGAAATACATCGTCGAGCGAATCGTCGACGACCCGAGCCAAATCTCGATTGGTGCGACGACGGACGATCGAGGCCCCGTGCTGCTGTTGAGCGTTGCCGAGGACGATCGCGGCAAGGTGATCGGACGGCAGGGCCGCATCGTGCAGGCAATCCGCACCATTGTGAAGGCTGCGACCGTCGGCACAGGCGAGCGCGTCAACGTCGAGATCGTCGACTAGGAATCAATCTTTGGGGGATGACGTCGTCGTCGGGCGCATCCTGGGGGTGTTTGGCATTCACGGCGAGGTGAAACTAAGCGCGGCTGATCCTAACGCGCTTACGCCCGGTCTTGCGATTCGTCTCTTAGTCGAAGACGGCCCGGAGCTCCACAGCGAGCTCGAGGCAATACGTCCGCATCAGCGTGGGTTTGTGACTCGTCTCAGCGGCGTTGCCGATGCCGATGCGGCTCGTCGTCTCAGCGGCGCGACAATAGTTGCTGCGCGCGCCGACCTTCCCAAGCTTGCTTCGAATCAGTTCCGCGATGCTGATCTGCGCGGCATGCAGGTAGTCGATGCGAAACTTGGCGACCTTGGCGTGGTGCAACAGATACGGCGATACCCTGCTTGCGACATGCTGGTCGTCGGTGAGAAGCAAATCCTCATTCCAATGTTACGCGCCTTCGGCATCGAAATGGATGCTGCCACCCGCACGATACGCGTTTCTCTGCCGGACGGATTTGAAGAACTCATCTGAATCCTTGGCCGGATCCGGCCATGCGTCGGATATCCCGCGACGCGTCTGGATCGCTGTGGCTGTCTCATTCGTCGCGCTGACACTGCTTGGGATTGATCGCTACGTCATCTACCGGTCGGGCGCAGACCTCGGATTGTTTGTGCAAGCCATTGCAGATGGCGCGCACGGCATGCGCAACCACATTGAAGGCGGCAGCCACTACATTTATCACTTCTCGCCGATCTTGAGCTTGGTGACGCCGTTGCTGCTGCTGGCTCGCTCACCGATTACCCTCATCGTTATTCAGGCGCTTGCCGGAGCGCTGACTGCGCCGGCTATTTTCTTACTTGCTCGACGTCGTATGGATGAGCGCCTTGCGAGCATGGCGGCTGTGATTGCGCTGATCTATCCGCCGCTCGTGGGAGTGACTTTTGCCGATTTTCACGAGAACGGTTTCGCGCCGGCCGCGATTGCCTGGCTCTTGTGGGCGGTCGACGCCCGCCGATTTGGATGGGGGGCCGTCTTTGCTGCCCTCGCACTTGCTATCAAAGAAGACGAGGCGCTGGCGCTTATGATGCTCGGCGCTGGGTACGCCATCTGGAGCGCCTACCGCAAGGATAGAGCGGGTGCCATTTTTGGAGCGGTCGTGAGCGTGATGTCTGCCGCTGTCTTCGCGGCTTTCTTCACCATCGTCCGTCCGCTGGCAGGGGCGCTCCACGCATGGCAGCCTCTTGGTTTCTACGTTGCGAATCACTCGGGCGAAGCGCAGGGTCTCGCGGCGCTTTATTTTCGATTCTCATTCTTGATTGAGGTGTTCGGCCCGCTCCTGTTCCTGCCGCTTCGCTCGGTTTGGGTCTTGCTTGCGGTTCCTGGATTGGTTGAAGTGCTCACCTCACGGTGGTCGATTACCTACACAATGGGGCAGCACTATGCCGGCGTGTGGATCGCGTATGTCCTCGCGGCATTTGTCTGTGCGCTTGCGTCGATCGCGCAGAAGGATCGAGCTCGCGCCGAGCTGCTCGCAAAGCTATCCATGCTCGTTTGTGCGTTGATCCTCGTAGTTGCGAGTCCGACGCATTGGGGGCATTTTCTTGGGCTGCAAACGGGTCACGACCGGGCGTTGGATCGGATCCTTGCGCGAATCCCGACAGATGCTTCCGTCGGGGCAGTGGACGAAGTGTACGCGCACATGTCACTCGATCCCAATGCGCGCGCAGGTTTTGCAGGCAGCCTTGAATACCTCGTAGTCGATGCGCGATACGATTCGGACATCTGGCGCAAGATCTATCAGCCCCAACTCAACGCTCGTTTACGCGCCGCAGCCTACGAAGTGGTAGCGAGCGACGATGGCGTAACGCTGTATCGGCTACGAGAGTGACGACAGAAACGCGGCGATTGCCGCGTTGACGACGTCGGGTTTCTCCGCCATCACGACGTGCCCGGCACCGGGCACAATCTCAAGCGCGCTGCCCTTGAGCCGCTCGTGAAGGAAGACCGAATACTTAGGTGGAGTCATTTGGTCTTCGTCGCCCACTGCAATGAGAGCTGGCACGTGCACATCTGCGATCCGATCCATGACGTCGAATTCGTTGCAGGCTGCGTAGTCGGTCCTCGTCGCGTCGCGCCCGACGGTGTGATGCCAAGCTTTCACGCGTTCGCGCACCTGCGTTGGCGCAGTGCTCGCAACGGCCCAGTCCGCCAGTGTGTCGATACAGGCGGGCCAGTTCCGATCGAGCATCTCGAATATTTCGGGCGACACGCGCAGGCGGGCGCCCGTGCCGATGAGGATGAGGCCGGCGGCCTGGTCCGGACGATCAAGGGCCCACTGCAAGGCGATTGCGCCACCGAGTGAGTTGCCGGCAACAACCGCACGGTCGGTGCGCTTCCAGTCGATATAACGGGCAAGCCAGCTTGCGCTCTCTGCTACGGTGCCGAGGGCCTCTCCGTAAGGATGGCCCGGCAGCGAGAGGGCGTCGGAGCCGGGAAATGCCTGGACTTGCGCTTGGAAACTATCCTCTGTGTAGCCGGAACCGTGGAGGTACAAGAGCTGGGGCATTTGGGCATCTTCGTCTTATTCTATAAGGCTTCCGGCGCCGCATAGGATATCGTACATACGTTCGTAAAACGTATGTTCGCCATGGCTCTGGCGATATCAACCGGCGGCGTACCCGTCGGCATTGTCTCTGCACATCTCGACGCGGATCTTGCGAGCGAATTACATCGAGCTCGCCTTGCCGCACTTGCAGGCCTTGACCTTTGGGATTTGCCTTTTACCATTATCGACATAGAAACAACAGGCGCAGTCTCAGGACGCGATGGTATCACAGAGATCGCACTCGTGGGAGTCAACGCGGGCAAGATCACTCGCACGTGGAGTACGTTTATCAATCCTGCGCAGCCGATCCCGCAATTTATCACTCATCTGACGGGCATTACGGACGATATGGTTGCGGGAGCTCCGCCGATCGGTGAGATGCTTCCGGCCATTGTGGAGTTCGTCGGTGACTCTGTCCTCGTGGGGCACAACGTTCGTTTCGATGCGCATTTCATAGACTGGGAGCTTTGTCGCCACGGTCGTGCCCCGCTGTCAAATGTTAAGTTGGACACGCTGGCGTTGGCGAGACGCACGATTGCTGAAGTTCCCAACTACAAACTCGGCACGCTGACGCGCGAACTGGGCATTGACGTCGAACGCCACCATCGTGCGCTCGCAGATGCAACTGCGACGGCCGAGCTGCTGCTGCACTGCATCAAGAAGTTTGAAGACAACGCTGTCTTCACGCTCGGGACCTTGTTGGATCATCTCCAAGTGCGCGCGGTACGCAAACGGCGCTACCATGGGCGCCGCCTTCCCGATGCATCACAGCTTCCGGTGTGGACGTCTGTCCTCATGAGCGAGCTTGACGACGTGCCAAGCAAGCCGGGTGTCTACACCTTGCGCGACGCAGGCCATGATGTCGTCTACGTGGGGAAGTCGCGCAATTTGCGCCAGCGGCTCCGTGCATATGCGACGTCGGGCAAGCCGGTAGGCGCCAAAATGTGTGCCCTGCGCGCCGCGGTTGCCTCGTTCACATATACGGTTACCGGTTCGGAGTTTGAGGCGCTGCTCATGGAAGCAGAGATGGTCCGCGCGCACAACCCGCCGTTCAACGATCGTTTGCGAAATTTTCGCCAGTTTGGTTTTATCAAGGTGCAACATGGGCGCGACGGGCGCTTATTGACGACAACACGCTTGTCCGAGGATGGCGCGCGCTACTACGGTCCGTACCGGAGTCTGCCTGCCGCTCGCGCCGCGGTCGCGGCGCTGCAGGATGCGCTTGGTTTGGATGCCGGGGATGGTCAAGGCAGCGCAGCATTGCCGCCAGCCGCACGCGAAGCGCTGTTAGAAGAAGCTGTAGCGTTCATTGAAGGTAGCGGAGACGAGGTGCTGCTCACCGTCGCGCGACGGCGCGATGAAGCGTCGGCTCGGGGCAAACTCGAACTCGTGGAGCGAGAGGAGCTGCGGCTGGATCGTCTTCGCCGGCTGCGCGGCCGGCATGCCGCGCTTGAAGCTGCCGCCAGCTTGCACGCAGTAGTGCTCGCCGGATCGGCTGAACCGGGCGAGGAGGCTTCCTTCCTGTTTTGTGGTGGGCGGCTTGCGGCGTCGCAGCGGCTACCGCGTAGGCTTCCCGAGCGTGGGCGCGCAGTCGAGCTCCTTGCCAAGATGCTTTCCGACAGCTTCGCGCCGATGGATGCCCCTCGGTGCTTCGTTAAGCAGCATGAAATCGACCAGCTGCACATATTTGCCAGCTGGTATGAGACGCGCCGGGAAGGCCTTTATTATTCGCTTCTTCCCGAGCGCCGCCTGATCGAGGGCGAAGCGCTACGCTGGGCTCAGCTCATCCTGGATGGGGAGGCCGTAGTCTAAAGCTTTCAGCGGTCTTTCACCCGGTTGCCCCAGACTGGCAGATGTGACGGGTAGTACCAGAGGGTGGGGACGGCAAAACCGCAAACATCATACAGGGCGCTGGTCATCCGCCGGAGTTTGGAACCAATGAAATTGCGCCACGTCGTCATTCTTTGCGCTGCCATCGCATTGTTGTTGTTTGGCATGCCCAAATCTGCTGTTGCCATCGAGCACGCTACCACACCGCAAAACGATGAAACGCGCGACAGCCTCATAGGCGCGGGCACGCTGCTCCGGATTGTCATGCTGCAGACGGTGACCTCGGCGCACTGTAACGTTGGCGATAAATTCACATTTCGCATTATTGACGATGTAAAGGCCGGATCGCGCATCGCGATTCCGGCTGGCACCACGGGTTCCGGTAAGGTAACGATCTGCACGCCAGCGCACGGCGGACGTAAGAATGGCAGATTGAAGGTTGAATTCGATCCGGTTCTTCTCGGAGACGGAACGCAAGTGCTTGTCGCGATCACGCGCGACAGCGTCGTCGCCGACCACAATGAGAGCAACGGCACGGCGCCCGCGCTCGAAGATATCGCCAACATGACGATCCCCGGATTTTTCATCATCGACTTCCTGCGTAAGGGCGATGACGTGACGCTTGGCGCCAATGCGCCGTTCCACATCGCCGTTACCGAGGACGCGTTTCTCTCGCAATAGCTGCCACGATTCTGTTTCGCAGTACGCCGATCTTATCGATGCGTACTTCCACGACGTCGCCTGGCTGCACGGTGCCCACGCCTGCGGGTGTCCCTGTTGTTATGACGTCACCTGGTTCAAGCGTAAAAGCCGCGGAGATATATTCGATGAGCGTTGGAATGCTGAAGATGAGCGCGCTTGTGTGCGCATCTTGCTTGAGGCTCCCGTTGAGATACGTTTGCAGGTGAAGCGCGCTTGGGTCAATGCCGCTCACGATGCATGGACCAAGAGGCGCAAAACCGTCAAAGCCTTTTGCGCGCGCCCACTGGTTGTCTGACCGCTGCAGGTCACGAGCGGTGAAATCATTGCAGATCGTATAACCCAGGACGACTGATGGAGCGTCACCCCGCTGCACGTTCTTGCAGCGCACAGCGATGACGACTGCAAGCTCTCCTTCGAAATCCACGTGCCGGCTCTGTACGGGGTAGACGACCTCACCGTCATGGTGATTGAGCGCTGAGGGAGGCTTCAGGAAGAGCAGGGGTTCCGTCGGCAGCGGATTGTTCATTTCGGCAGCGTGATTTGCGTAGTTGCGCCCGACGCCAATGATCTTCGAGGGAACGCATGGGGCAAGCACGCGTACCTGGTCGAGCGCAACGCGACCGTCCGCGTAAACGAAATCTGACCCCTCGATGACACCATCGCAGATCGTTCCGGTGATGAGGCAGCGAGCGATTTTGCGAATATCGGGCATGCGTGAACGCCCAGCTTTTGGCGCGATCGTGAATTGTTCCTCGACAGGTGTGGCAGAGGCGCGCAACTGGCAGACGCGCAATAGCAAACCCCATGAAAATGATGCAAGAGTTTGATTTTTGTGTCCTCGGCGGCGGCAGCGCCGGGTACGCAGGTGCGAAAACCGCGCGCAACATGGGGAAGTCGGTGGCAGTGGTGGATGGCACGGGGCCGCTGGCGGGTCTGTGCATTCTCCGCGGATGCATGCCGTCAAAGACGCTGTTGCGATCCGCGGAGATCGCGCACCTCATGAAAGTTGCTCCGGTTCTCGGCGTCACGCCGACCGGTGTCCGCATCGACGTCCCAGCCATCGTGGAGCGCAAGCGCCGGATAATCGACGACTTCGCCAACCACCGCGTTGCAGAGCTCGAGACATTTCCACTCTTCAGAGGAAAGCCTCGCTTTACCAGCCAGACTGAACTCGTGGTAGATGACCAACCGATTCGTGCGAGTAAATTTCTCATAGCAACTGGATCGGTCATCAATGTGCCTCCTATACCGGGTCTCGTCGAAACGGGGTTTCTCACAAGTGACGACGTTTTGGAGTTAACAAAACTCCCCAAGAGTGTGATCGTCCTTGGTGGCGGCGTCGCCGGCGTGGAGCTCGCGCAGTATCTCTCCCGCGTCGGCGTCGCAACAACGATGGTGCAGCGGAGCATCACGCTGCTCTCGGCGGAAGATCCCGATGTTGGAGAGTCGGTGCGCATGTCGCTCGAAAAGGAGGGCATTCGCATTTTCACGGGAGCCCATTTGCGCTCGGTCGAGAGAAAAGCTGACGGCAAATCCGTCACAGCGCGCATCGGCGGGATGGATATGTCACTTGAAGCCGAGCAGATCTTCATTGCGCTTGGGCGGCGTCCGAATGTCGATGGTTTTGGATTCGAAGCGGCGGACGTCGCATACGATCACGGTGGAGTGAAGATCGACGACTACGTGCGTACGACGAATCCTCATGTATACGCCGCCGGTGATGTGACGGGAAATATGGAGCTCGTGCACGTTGCCGTGCACGGCGGCGAGCTCGCGGCTCACAATGCGTTCTCGTCACAAAAGCACAAGCTGAACCTGGATCTCATACAAGCGCGCGCTGTGTTCACCGATCCTCAGGTCGGGATCGCGGGGTTAACAGAGCGGCAATGTACGCGGCGCGGGATCGCGTACGAGAAGGCGGTCTATCCGTTTCGGGAACTCGGCAAGGCTATTACAGCCGAACTCACGGATGGCTTCGTCAAAATGTTGGCCGATCCGGACGGGCGCATTCTTGGCGTTGCAATCGTCGGGGCAGAAGCGTCAAATCTGATCCACGAGGCGATCGCGCTCGTCTATTTCCGGGCGAAGTGCGACGATGTTTTGGAGATGCCGCATCTGCACCCAACGCTGGCTGAAATTATCACGTATCCAGCTGAAGAGCTGTGTGAGCGGCTCCAGCACGAACGGCATGTCGTCGTCACGCCGTAAGGCGAGGAAAGTTCGTAAGCGTATCCCGCAGCGAGGAGAGCGCCTGGGGGCGGGTGCTGCACAGCATCTGTCCGCCGGCACGAGGCGAGTGGGAGCCGATCTCGTCATGTATCGCAAGCCGCGCCTCTACGATGTGGCGTTTGGCTTTCGCAACATTCCTGCGGAGTGTGACGGTCTGTTGAAGCTTGCGGCGCGCTACGGCGTGCCGAACCCGAAAAGGGTGCTTGAGCTCGCCTGCGGTCCTGCGCACCACCTGCGCGAACTTGCGCGCCGTGGGTTTGATTGTCAGGGCATCGACATTAATCCCGAAATGTTGGGCTATGCGCGCGAGCTGTGCCGTCGAGAAGGTGTGACTGTTACGCTGAGGCGCGGTGACATGCGGACGTTCCATTTATCTCGACGATTCAATGTAGTGCTGTGTTTGTTTGATTCGTTCGCGCAATGCATTTCGGAACGCGACGCGATTGCAACGCTGCGCAGCGCGGCTGCGGCGCTGTCTCCAGGTGGGCTGCTTTTCGTCGAGTTCACCCATCCATCTGACTATTTTGGATCGGCTCGGACGCGCACCGTCGATCACTGGACGCAAAGCGATGGCGATCTCACCGTGCGAGCGCGCTTCACCGTCAACCGGATCGATCCCGTGGCAGAAACGTTTGTCGCGGCGTTGACGATTGAACCCGCGTCACGCAATGCCAAGCGCCTCCGAAACGGACGGCTTCAGATGCGGTGGACACAGCGGATGTGGTTACGGGGAGGCGTGCAATATGTCGTGCTTGCCAGTGGTGCGTTTGACATCGTCGGCTGGCATGGAGACCTCGACCCGATCCTGCCGCTTGGGGACGCGGAAGCGTGGCGAATGATCGCCGTCCTGCGACGGCGGTAGCACTCATGAACGTCGTCCTCCTCGACACGATCTGGGCGCAGGCGCTGGCCGAAATGCTGGACCCGCGCTTGTCGGTGACCATCGCCGATTCGAAGGATGTTAGCCGGTGCGACGCTGCCCTCGCTGAGGCGGATGTGTTGGTGAGCGCGAGATTTAATTCCGATATGGGGCGGGCGGTCAAGCACTTGCGATTGCTTGTATGTCCTGCAGCGGGTACGGAGTATATCGATCGAGACGCGCTTCCCGAAGGCGTCGTGCTGGTTAAGGGTACCGGCCATGAGATCGCCATGGCGGAGTATGTCATAGGATCTATCGTCGCGCTGCGCCAGCGGTTTTCGGAAGCTGACTCGGGCTTGAGGAAGGGCGAGTGGCGCTATGGCTTTTATGGCGGCGATCGAATGCTCGAAGAGCTTCACGGCTCGAACATCGGGTTTGTAGGATTTGGCGGTATAGGTCAGGAGGCAGCGCGACGCGCCCTCGCATTCGGAATGCGTCCTGCCGCGGTAACGCTGCACCCGGATAAGCCACGGCACGAGGCTATGGATCTAGAATTTCTCGGGAAGTTGTCCGAGCAGTCAGATGTTGACCAACTCACAGCATGGTCCGATCAACTCGTGCTGTGCTGCGAGCTTTCGCCGCTAACCAAAGGCATGTTTGATGCGCGACGCTTCGCGCTCATGAAGCCCAGCGCGGTCATCGTGAACGTTGCGCGCGGCGCAGTCGCCGTCGAAAAAGATCTCTATGACGCGCTTGCTGGCAAGCGAATCGCCGGGGGTGCACTTGACGTGTGGTACCAGTACCCGAGCGGGCCGGGCCAAATTCGTCAACCCTCAGATATGCCGTTCAATAAGTTGGACAACGTTTTCATGTCGCCGCACTCGAGCGGATGGACCCAAGCCGCGAAACAACGGCGGTTGGAAGCCATGGCCCAGGCGATCAACGAATTCGTGCGGACGTAACCAGCGCCTTCGCGCGGGCAAACACATCGTCCAACATCGCTTGCGTTAATTTGCCTGTGTTGGTATTTTGGCGGCTGGGATGATAGCTGGTCATGAGGATGAGATCGGGTTGGCCAGGCGCCTGCAAAGCAAATTCGCCTCCGTGCCCGAACGCAGGCGGCTGCCTGGCAATATAACCGCGCTCGCGCAGGCGCGCGTAGATGTTGTCAAAGGCAATCTTGCCGAGCGCTACAATCACCTTGACCGAGTTCAAGATGTCGAGCTCTGCTCGTAGATGGACGGCGCATTTGCGCAGCTGCTCCGGCGTCGGCCGATTGCCTGGCGGTGCGCAACGCAGTGCGGCCGTCATAAAGGCGTCAACGAGTTCGAAGCCGTCGTGGCGGCGGATCGAGGTTGGTTGTGTCGCAAAACCGGCGCGGTAGAGAGCGCGTGCCAAAAATAGCGCCGAACCGTCGCCTGTGAACATGCGCCCCGTACGGTTGCCTCCATGAGCCGCCGGCGCCAATCCCATGACGAGGAGACGCGCTGATGCATCTCCGATGCTCGGCACCGGTTTTCCCCAGTAGCGCTCGGACGAGAATTCGCGCTTGCGCTGCGCAGCGATGCGGCTGCAGTACGCGCGCAATTCTGGACAGCGCTTGCAGGTTACGATGTCACGGCGAACCGCCACGAGGCTCGCGCGCTGCGCACGTTTGCGGGGCTTGGGGACTGCAGCTGCTCCTTGCATTGAGCTCAGGCGTGCTTAGCGCTGAGCAGCGAGCGATCGCCGATCCACTGCGCGGGCGTGATAAGCCAATAGCGCGCCATATTGTTCAGGTCGCTTGCGTACTCGGCTCGCAGCGTGCGAAATTCAACCCACGACCGCTCCTCAGGCGCGAGCGTGTAACCCGCAACCTCCAATCGCCGGCGCGCCTGCGAGAACTCTGTGCGGTCGACCAGTACCTCGTCATCGCCGAGCAACGCGAAGTATTTTGCGAGGTCGTGCGTGAGATGCGATCCGACGCTGTGAAGAAGTGCAGCATGACCCTTAGGAACACCCTCAACCGTCGACATGATAAGTGTTGCTGCGTCGAGGAGCGCGCCCAGGGCAGAAAACCAGGAGACGTCGACATGGCTCGAGCGAAAATAGCACAGCACCGGGTATGCGAGGTGCGTGTCGAGGACTTCAGCACACCACGTCTGCCCTGATTCGAAAAGACGGGGGAGATCGTCGACCAGACCCAGCTTCGCGTGTGTCTCGAGGAGGCTCACGCCGGAGGGAGGTGCGCTGCCACGGCCGTCAAGCACCACCACGAATGTCTCGCGTCGTTGGAACGATGTGAAAAGCGAGAAGAGAAAAGTAAGAACGACAGCGACAGTTGCCAGACCCGATACGCCCGCTAAGACAGAAAAGAAGCGGGTGAGTCCCTGGACGGACACGATGTCGCCGTAGCCAATGGTGAGCACGGACGATCCGGCGTAGTACATCGCGGTGCCGATGTCCGTAGGCATTGGGCGAAGGCCTTCTTGGAGTCCGAGAAAGATGCAACCGAAACCGAGGATGAGCCCGAAGACCCAGCCGCCGAGTAAGAGGACCATGACGAGCGGCGCAAAGATGCCGAGAAGCAGCTCGCGCCGCTGCGGCGGTTCGATGCCGATGCACAGAGCCCGCCAGAGGGGCCACGTGTAGCGGCGCAGGTAAGCGCTCATTAAAAACGCGCTGCGAACAGGCCGCGGCACAAGCACGGAAGCAAAGATATCGAACAAGATAACGAAGACGATGATGATACCGAGGATGACAAAGAAGGAGTGCATGCCGCTCATGAGCACTACTTTGTGTGCGCCTGGTGTATGTTCATGCCGGGCAAGACGGAGTTGTGAACATGGCGGCTGACTTTCTTGGTTTCGACCACATCGATACGCGCGTTCGTTCGGTGCGAGCGGTCGAGGCGTTCTATGACCAGCTCATGTCCGAGCTGGGCTTGCCGGAAAAGCGTTTCGCGCACGTGGATGAGCGCGGCGACTGGCACGACCCATCGGATGTGCAGCCCTATAACACGGTCGAGTATTACGAACCCGCCACGCCGGGAAAGGTTAGCTGCTTCATTGGTTTCGTTGAGGACGCACACTTGATTCCAACCTCGACACGGATTGCGTTTCGAGTGCTATCGTCGGCGTTGGACCATTGGTATTCACTGCTTGGGTCAATTGGTGCGGCGAACATCGAAAGGTCTGCATCCGCGGAGTACCCGGCGATATTCTTCGAAGACCCTGCCGGCACGAAGCTCGAGCTTGTGGCGCGCAAGCCGAAATCCTAGTGGTGCAGGCCGAGCACGCCGACGACGATCTCGATGGCGATGAGCACGATGACGATGAGCTCGAGGAATTCGCTGCGCGCGACTTGCGCCTGATCGACGAGATACCGGTAAACATCGCCCACCGCGTCGAGCTTATTTTCGATGGATCGCTCCCACACTTCGAGACCCAAGCGGGATGCGATGGCGCGGTAGATGCGCGCGTAGTAGGCGTCACCCGTGATCTTAAGCGCATTGGTCGCACGGTCCGCGAGCTCTCGGACGTCAACTAAGAGAAAACGCAGCTGCGCGGCACGCAGCTCGGTCTCGCGACGATGCAGCGGACGCCAGCGGCGCTGCGGTGGAAAGTCGGCCGCATAAATTGCGTCAAGTTCGCCATCGAGCCGGCCATCGTAGGTGCGAAATTCGACGAGCTGCGAGTTAGCGAATTCGAGCAGGTCGAGTACGACGTTTGCGTCTGGCGCGCTATCGTAGATAAATGCGGAATCCCACTGTACGACGATGAGGTCATCGGGGAAGTAACTGAAGTGCAGCCGCAGAGCTTCGGCTTGCTCTTCAGGTGCGATTTCCTGCGGCTCAGCCAGCATGAGTTTGACCAGTGAGGACCTGTAATCGGCGAGCAACGTCTTGGCTTCTAATTTTGGCTCGAAATCCTCGACTGTAGCGACGAAGTAGTCCTCCACTAGCGGTACGTGCGGCTCATCGAGCGCGGGAGCACAATCAAGTAGCACTTGCTGGAGAAGGTCGCGCGAGATGTGCGCCAGCCGATCGTCCTTGCGCAATTCTACGGCCAGGTCTCCGAGGCCGGACCACGGACCAGAGTACTGGAACCAAATGCGAATTGAGATAACGCCGTAGTCGTAGATCTTGACGCGAGCAGACGCGGTTCGGGAATCGAGTGCAACCGGCGGAAGGTTTGCCGCGAGTGGGGGGACGGCGAACTGGATGGCTTCGGGCGAAGGTATCGTCCTTAGAAGCGGGGCGGGCTTTGTGCTCTCACCCGCGATGCGGCCGAGCTTCGTGAGATCAATCGTGTCGGCGACGTCAAAAACGAAGCACGCAAAAAATGCGCCCGACGTGATGATGGGCTCCGCGTTCGCGATCGTTATGTCGGCCGCCACAGTTTACTCGGCTAGTCAAGAAATGTGGAAGCACCGCGCGTGACGGTGCTTCCGTATTTTCTAACCTAGGAGCAGCCCATGCTACGGCCGCAACTATCGCAGACGTAACATGCGCCGTTTCGCCGCGTGATCGATCCACAGACATCACACAACGGCGCATCACCCATGAGCGACGCCATCTGCGCTTCGCGAGACCGCATCGCATTGAGCGCAGTGGCGAGCTCGGGATCTACTCTAGCTCCCGCAGTCGCGGTTGACTGAGGCACCCGAGGCTGCGGAACAATGGACGACGGCGGAGCTTTCGATGACACCGTTTCGTCCGCCACCTGTTGTTCGTTGACTCGTGACTCGAATTCGGCTTGTGCGTGGTCGTCGTGATGAGTCTCGTCGACGTCCTTGTCCTCTGGCTTAACTTGCACAAAATCCGTGCGTCCTAGATATTCCATTCCAAGGACGCGGAAAATGTAATCTACCACGCTCGTGCAGTGCTTAATGTTCGGGTGATCCACAAAGCCATTGGGCTCGAAGCGAGTGAACACAAACTTGTCGACAAACTCCTCGAGCGGAACACCATACTGCAGCCCGATCGAGATGGCAATCGCGAAGCAATTGAAGAGACTGCGGAAAGAGGCGCCCTCTTTGTGCAGGTCGACAAATATCTCGCCCAGCGTGCCGTCGGCATATTCGCCGGTGCGTAGAAAGACCGTATGGCCGGAGATTTTGGCTTTCTGTGTCCAGCCACGACGCTTTGCCGGCAACCGGTTGCGTTCCAGCGCTTGCGCGACTTTACGCTTAAAGTCAGTGTTTGTCGCATTTGCTAAGATGCGCTGCGCGGCTGCGAGAATCTCGTCGGGTCGCAATTCCTCAGCACGCTGCTTTCGAGCCTCTTCGAGTTGTTTCGCGAACTCTTCCGAAAGGGCGAGTTGGATATCTCCGCTATCCTTGTCTTTATCTTTGCTCTTATTGGAGAGCGGCTGTGAGAGCTTGCTGCCATCGCGATAAAGGGCGATGGATTTGAGGCCAAGGTCCCACGATCGCATGTAGGACTCCTTAATCTCGTCTACGGTCGCTTCATTGGGCATGTTGATTGTCTTGCTAATCGACCCTGAAATGAATGGTTGCGCGGAGGCCATCATGCGCACATGACCCATGTGATGGATGAAGCGCCTACCGAGTTTGCCGCACTTGTTGGCGCAATCAAAGGCCGCGTAGTGCTCCTCTTTAAGATGTGGAGCGCCCTCGATGGTCATCGTGCCGCAGATATAGTTGTTAGCGGCGTCGATCTCATCGCGGTTGAATCCGAGCTGACGCAGCAGATCGAAATCAGCGCTACTGTATTGCTCTGGAGTGATGCCGAGGCGCTGCAAGGCTGGCTCGCCGAGCGTCCATTGATTGAAGGCAAACCCTATTTCAAAGACGGTTGGAAGCGCCTTCTCAATTTTGATGATCTCGTCGTTCGTGAACCCGCGAGCCCTCAGAGTTTCGACGTTGATGTACGGCGCACCATAGAGCGAGCCCGATCCCTTGGCATAGCGGACTATGTCGTCGATTTGCTCATCTGTATATCCAAAGTTGCGTAATGTCATCGGAATGGATTGATTAATAATCTTAAAGTAACCGCCGCCGGCTAACTTCTTGAACTTTACGAGCGCGAAATCAGGTTCGATACCAGTGGTATCGCAATCCATCAGGAGTCCGATCGTACCTGTCGGCGCAATGCACGTTGCTTGGGCATTGCGATATCCATGTTGTTCGCCAAGCTCAACCGCCTCATCCCAGCTCGCACGCGCTGCGGCCAGCAAATAGGGTGGGCAAAGCGAAGCGTCAATTCCAATCGGAACTACAGACAGTTTTTCGTACTCGGACGAGGCGGCATTGTATGCAGCCCTACGATGATTGCGCATGACCCGAAGCATGTGCTCGGCGTTTTCCTTATATCGGGAAAATGGTCCGAGCTCCCCCGCCATCTGTGCGGACGCTGCATACGATTCGCCGGTAAGGATCGCGGAGATAGCGCCCGCGATAGCTAGCGCGCGCGGAGAATCATAAGGAATTCCAGAGACCATGAGCAGCGTGCCGAGATTTGCGTAGCCGAGTCCGAGCGTGCGATATTCATAGGACTTGCGAGCTATCTCCGGGCTCGGGAACTGCGCCATGAGAACGGAGATCTCGAGTACGATCGTCCACAAGCGGCTGGCGTGCCGGAAAGACTCGACATCGATTTGATTCTTCTCAGAATCATAGAACTTCATGAGATTAATCGACGCTAGATTGCAATTATGCGCGATAATGCCTTCGGCGATGACAGAGTGCGTCACGGGCTCCGTTATGTCGTACACAGTCTCTTCGCCATCAGGGATGATCTCGATAACTCTCGGCGACCGCGCATTTTTCTTAGCACCTTTGAATGGTGACGCGAGGATCTGTTGGGCGTACGCATCCTTCTCATTTGACAGCGGGAAACCAACTAGGCTAAGAAACCGTCGCGCTTGCTGGTTGTACACGTGGAGCTGGCCCTGCGGGTTCTTGCGCCCATCCGGGTGCATCCAGCTAATACGCGATACAATACCGATGTCTGACAACAACAGTTGAACGGAACGAATTAGCTGCGGAGACGATGATGCTAGCATCACTTCCTTCTCCGTACCCGACTTATTGTCGCGTATAGTCCCATCCGCTGAAAAAAGACCTTGCAAGTACGCAACCTTTAGATCGATGGGAACGTGATGTATGCTCGTCGGAACATCCTTATTGATTGCGGTGCCCTGTTTGAACCCGTAGTGGCGCTCAAGGTAATCGACAAGTGAGCGCTGCCTGGAACTTGTCTGCATGACGCCGGAGCGCTGAGTTGAGATTGAGGATACTCTAATAGAGGTTTCCCCACCGGCCGCTGTCTTGAGTTCGTTCAATTCGGCTGTTAAATCGTAGGCGGTCTCAAGCTCCACGGGGGCGAACACGAGGGCTACCGTATCTTTGCTGAAGACGCCATCGCCCGTAATCCATCCAAGGGTCTGCCAACGTTTGACTTCAGCTGAAGGAGAAGAAAACTTAACAGCGTCACCAGACGTGCGAATCTGTACGCGATCCCGACCTGGAACAATCTGATCGACACGCTTCCATTCACCGCCCTGGGTAAGAAACTTATGATCTGCGGTTGTTCGGATCTCTCGTCCGTCCATAAGCGTCATTCGATAAACGGCTCGTTTACCGACTTGCGTTATCTTAGCGGGCCGATGAACTGTGATGCGACGGTGATCGTGCTCGGAAAAGATGTCAGTCGTGATCAGAACCTGTTCGCCACGGATCTCCTTGGCGAATAGTTGTTCAACCGTGCGAAGTCCGTGTGGCGTGCTGATGCGCGTTTCGGGAGCAAAGCACGCGGTGTCATCTAGGAACATGTACTCGGAACAGTTGTGGGCGTAAAGGCCATTTGCATCGAAAGCTTTGGGACCTGGAACCGTGCAATCATATACAGGCGCAAGTCCAACGGATAGAATCGCGTCAACTCTGGCGTAGCTGCGAGTTGTGTCACATTCGTCGAGCAACAGCTCACGCCCGCCTTCGGTGGGTTTTCCAACCTGCACTTTCAGACCCATGAGAGCGTGCGTATGGATGGCTATTTCATCACCTAAGCTCATATCGTGAAGGGCCTTCCAGCTCTCAAGTCCGTCCGATCCCCGAACGAGAAAGCGATGGTCCGCCGTTGCCTTAACACTAAAGCCCTCGGCCGTCTGCACTTGGAAAACTTGCTTAACGCCGGTGAAGAAGAAGCCGCTACCTGTAGAGGGGTATTCTTTGCCGTCGACCAGTGCTATAAATTGATGACCTATAAGGTCCTTTACGGGGCGATACCCATCGGCTGTTGCGACAAGTGTGTCACTTGTAACGCAAGGGTTGCTTGCGCGAATCCGACCGCCTTCGGGGCACGTATGCCAGGAGTTAATGATGTCGTCGTATTGCACGCCAGGATCTGCGCAGGCCCATGCTGCGCGAGCAATTTGATCCCAAAGGTCGCGCGATCTAACGGTCTTGGCGACAGTCTTGTCGCGGCGCCAGAGTAAATCCCACGTGGTGTCGTTGCGAACGGCTTCGATAAATTTGTCAGGCACTCGAACAGAATTATTTGAGTTCTGACCCGACACTGTATTGTATGCTTCGCCTTCGTATGAGCTTGGATAACCCGCAGCAATCAGTGCAGCAACCTTCTTTTCCTCCTCAACCTTCCAATTAATAAACTTTTCGATATCAGGATGATCCATGTCGAGGATGACCATCTTAGCCGCTCGACGTGTCGTGCCACCACTCTTGATTGCTCCTGCCGCACGATCGCCAACGCGTAAGAACGACATCAAACCACTCGATGAACCACCACCGGATAGTTTCTCTCCTTCAGCGCGGAGGTTTGAGAAATTTGAGCCCGTTCCGCTTCCAAATTTAAATAGCCGTGCTTCACGTACCCAGAGATCCATAATCCCGTTGTCATTAACAAGATCGTCTTCAACGGATTGAATAAAGCAAGCATGGGGTTGTGGATGTGTGTAGGAATCTTTGGCGCGCACCAATTCCTTAGTGTCCGGATCAACGTAGTAGTGACCTTGTGATGGCCCGGTCATGCCATATGCATAGGCCAACCCAGTATTGAACCATTGCGGTGAGTTTGGCGCAGCCATTTGATTGATGAGCATGTGGCTAAGCTCGGCGTCAAACGCGGCGGCATCCTCATCGGTATCAAAATACTTGTAGCGTCGTCCCCAGTCTGTCCAGCATCCAGCAAGGCGACGGACTACTTGACGAGCAGATGTCTCTCGTCCGAGGTTCCCATCGGCTTGGGGTACGCCAGCCTTTCGGAAGTATTTTTGAGCGAGAATATCAGTGGCAACTTGCGACCAATCCGCAGGTACCTCGATGTCGCGCATTTCAAAAACGACAGTTCCATCGGGCTCGCGGATAACGGATTCGCGACGCTCCCACTGCACTTCGTCAAGTGGATCGACTCCGGGTTTGGTGAAACGACGTTGAATCTTCATGGAATTTAAATTGCCCCTTCCTCGAAAGAGGTGGCTACTCTCGCTTATATCACACGTATGTTCGACGGTGGCTAAGGCACCCCTACCCATAGTGGTGGGCGGAGTGTTTCTACACATTATATAGCGGTTAATACGCGGTTGCAAGGGTTTTTTCGAACGGCAGTTCGTACCCCGAAGAAGGTCTATTTTTCGGGGATCTGCCGCGTTTTCCTCAGTTCCTGTCCACTGCTTTTGCGGCTTGAGGATAGCTTGCCAGATCCGCTGGGGACCAGAAAAGGGCTATGTCCCCACGAAGCCTGCAACATGCTTCCGCTTCCAAAAACGGTGGCTCTCATCGTGGTTCTCACAGCTGTCACATCACTGCTCGGCTGCTCGACTATTCTCAAGAACATCGCTAGAACAGCTTCTGGCGTTCGCCTTACAGAGCTTTGTGCCGAGGACGTTTATAAGAGCAAAGCCGACCAAGCTCTACGCGATTGTAACAAGGCTCTCGCGATTAATCCAAAGTACGGTCCGGCATACTTCTATCGCGCGCTTGCCTATCAATTGAAGGGCAATATTGCCCAGGAAGAGCTCGACTTGGACCGTGCCATCGAGCACTTCCCTTCGTTCGCCGAGCCCTATGCGGAACGTTGCACACTCGAGATGACGGGAAACGTCGTCGAACAATTGGCTGCGAGAAACGACTGCGACAAAGCGGTAGGGTTGAGCCCTCGCGATTCATATGTAATCCGCAAGCGTTTCCAGCTCCGAATGCACGTTGCTGACTATGAAGGTGCGCTCGCAGATGCCCGCACCATCCTATCGCTTCAGCCGGGCAGCGCATTTGGCATGATCGACATGTGTGCGGTGTATATAATGATGCGTCGTGTCAGCGACGCACGCCTTTCGTGCCACCAAGCGGAGACCGCTGATAGCGATCGCGAGTACGGCTATCGTGTAGCGGCTGTTCTCGAGGCTCAAATGTCTGACTGGGCAAGCGCTCGTGCCGATGCCGATCGCGGCGTTGCCTTGAGTCCGAACAACGCTTGGTCGTACAATCAGCGTTGCTGGGTCCTCATAAGCATGAACGACTTAGAAGGCGCGAAAAGAGACTGCGCAAAGGCACTCGCGCTGTCCAATAACGAACCGGAAATACGTGACACACGTGCCGGGATTCTCATGCTCCTCCGAAACTACAATGGCGTCATCGCAGATGAGAGCGCCATGGCTACGCATTGGCCGCGCTCGCCTTATGGGTTTGGCGGCCGATGCGCCGCCGAATTAAAGATGAACCAGCCCCAGAAGGCCTTGCGCGATTGCGAGCGAGCTTTGGCTCTCGACCCCAACGGTGGGGACTGGTATGTTCTTAGAGGCAATGTCTACCAAGCCCAAGGCAAAACAGGACAGGCGCGTGCTGACTACGAGCATGCCTTTTCCATTGACCCAACCTCAATCGAGGCCCTACGTGAGCAGGCCAAGCTCGAGCTTCGCGCCGGCAACGTACATCTTGCGTCAACTCTCGCAGCAACCTATGTTGCCAAGAATGAATACGATCCCTTGGGCCATGAAGTCTACGGCACAGCGCTCGCGGCGCTGGGAAAGCGATCGGAAGCCATAAAGCAGTTTGGCGCGGCGCTCTCGGGATATCGGCGGCGAGGAGACAACGTGGGGATCAATGAGGTCCAAGTGGCAATGGCGCCTTTGAATCGCTCGTCGCAACAATAGTGAAGAAACAAAAAAGCGCTCGGGGTGCAGCGAAGAGGCGCAGTCACAGCCCGGTCGAAAAATCTCGGCGGGCGGCGCCGCGTTTGAAGACGGTGGGAATCGTACCACACACCAGCGCCGATGGCAGCCGCAAGCGAGGATCGCAGCGCCAGACCGTTAGCCTCGCACTGGTGCAATTTGCACCGCGCAAAGGCGACGTCAATGCGAATCTCGAGCGCATCGAGCAAGTCTTCTCCGCTCTGCGACACGACAAAGAAGGCTTCCCTTCGGTCGTCGTCTTTCCCGAAGCATCCCTCTCCGGATATTTTGTCGAGGGCGGCGTGGCAGAAGTCGCACTCACTGCGCCGACAGCGCTCAAAAGACTCGGCAAAGCGGCGCAAAAAGCTTGTGGGCCAAACCACCCGCCCTTTGACGTCGTGCTTGGATTCTATGAAGATGACGGCGGCAAGCTTCACAACAGCGCGCTCTACGCAAGCCTAGGCGCTCACCCCGTCCTGCGTCATGTCCACCGCAAGCTCTTCTTGCCGACCTACGGCGTCTTTGACGAAGAGAGATTCGTCACGCGCGGACGCACCATCGAAGCATTCGACACGTCACACGGACGCGCTGCGATACTTATCTGCGAAGACGCTTGCCACTCGATTGCGGTTACTGTCTGCGCGTTGCGAGGCGCACAGATCCTTTATATTCCAAGCGCCTCGCCTGGACGTGGGCTCGAAGATGCCGAACCGGCGAACGTCCGCATGTGGCGCGACATTATGCGTGTGGCCGCGGCAGAGCATGGGATATTCATCGTCTACGCGGGGCTGGTGGGGTTCGAAGGCGGCAAGGGATTTACCGGCGCGTCACGTCTGATGGGGCCATTCGGCGATCTTCGAGTGGAGGCTCCCTTTGACGGCGCGGCGATCGTGCGCACAACCATCTCGCTTGCAGACGTTAATATTGCTCGCGCAGCCCTTCCTGCACTCGGAGACCTCGAAAGCAACCTTGCGGAGCTCACCACGATGTTCGACGAAGAGGTCGCCAATCGGCCAGCTCGGCCGAAGTCGCGCCCGCGCGCGTGAAGGCCGTTCAGCTTCCAGTCGTTCACGCGCCGCCGACCGACGGCGCGGATCTGCGCATCGACCCGACTCTTGCTCAGCGCTGGCTCACCAATTTCCTTCGCGACGAAATGATCAGGCGGCGAAGCAAGAACGTCGCCATCGTCGGCGTGTCTGGCGGCGTTGACTCCGCGGTTGTCGCATATTTGTGCGCGGAAGCACTTGGCGCGGCAAACGTCTACGGCGTCCGCATGCCATACCGCACCTCGTCGCGCGAGAGCTTCGAGCACGGTGGTCTCGTCATCAAGGCGACCGGGATTCACGATCTCGTCATCGACATCAGCGATGCCGTTGACGGCTATCTACAATATGAACCCGATGCCACGCCGACACGACGCGGCAATGTCATGGCGCGGCAGCGCACCATCGTACTCTTTGACCAATCAGCTAAGTACGACGGTCTTCCGGTCGGCACGGGCAACAAGTCGGAGCGAATGCTCGGTTATTTCACCTGGCACGCGGATGACTCACCGCCGATCAATCCAATCGGCGATCTTTTCAAAACCCAAGTTTGGGAATTGGCACGGCACTTGGGGATACCGAATGAAATCATCGAGAAACCAGCAACTGCGGACCTCATCCGCGGGCAAACGGATGAAGGAGACCTCGGCATTTCGTACATGCGGGCGGATCGCATCCTTAATCGGATCTTGCAAGGCTACCGCGCAGACGACATCGTAGAGAGCGGATTCGATTCTAGGGAAGTAGAGCTCGTCACGCGCAGGGTGAATGCGACGCATTGGAAGCGTCACTTGCCGACGACAGCGATGATTTCGACCACCGCCATCAACGAGTATTATCTGCGGCCCGTCGACTACTAGCGCGCCCTGGTGGGTCAAGCAGCTAAGGGATTTGAAATGCTATCAGGAGCATCGTCCTAGCGGTCCCGGCTTCAACATCGCAACAAGCCAGTCCGACCCCGCCCGCGACCACGAGGCGGTCGATTCTTCCGCGCGAGGAAATGAGTGCTTCCTCGAGGAGTCTACCATCCCAGTCGTACACTGAAACCGAACCATCTTCTCTGCCGACTACAATCCGCCGATTGGCCAGCATTATTGTCTGTGTTGCCAGCGCCGTTCTGTCGGAGAACTTTGTCGCTCTGGCGGCGAGACGTCCAGACGACCGTAGCAACCACAGTCCCTGATGCGATGAAATCACAAACTGGCCGTCTACTGGACCCTCAATCGTTCCCTCTCCTGTTTGTATTATGGAGCCGTTGAGCCACTGACTTGTGCGACGCACGACTCGCGTCCCAAGAAACGGAGTGTCAGGGCCAACAATGAGTGCCGGTCGTTGATGCTCCGGCGATAATGCGAGGTCATAACGATAGACTCTGCCGTTGATCGCGGCGTAGAAATCGTTGTTCGATGCCCACGTGTCCTCTGCGCCGCCATTTGCGTATGGTGAGTTGATTTGTGGATCGGGCGCAAAAGTTAGCTCTTCACCCTTTTGTGGTGGCTGCAAGGTAAACGTAGTCATAAGAACGGGCTGGTAAGAATCAAGGCTTCTAAACACGGAGTCAACAGCAAAGAATTTTTTCCCTAGTCTTGCGAGCGGCATCGCACTGGTTGTCCGCAGATCCAGCGGCCTGCCGCTGAAGAGATTGTAAAAATGAATAGATATGCCACTCCAAGCTCCGCTGAAACTGAAGTCCTGCAGGAGCATGCCGTCAATAACCCTCGGCTGCCCAACGAAACCTCCCTCCTCCGGTGTCCGCCAAAGCACATCACCCGTATGGGCACTGATCGCTTCAAAAACTCCTGAGTGGTAGGCATCGGGATGAGGATTCTGGGCCATGATAAATACGATTCCATTGCTGTAGCCGATGCTTTCCTGGATATTTTTCTCAGGCAGCAACCATTGCTGGGCGCCCGATCGCCGTCAAAGGCGACTACCGATTTGTCGCTCATTGCGAAGATTGTGTGGCCGTCTGTATTGAGCGGGCCGGAGAGATTCTTTGCTGCGCTCCAGATTTCTCTGCCAGTGCTTAGCTTTGTTCGTATCAACATGCCCGCGCGCAAGCTATAAACCGAATCACCCAGATGAATGAGATCTCCGTCTGTTTCTGGAGCGTCACGAGGAGGGTCCACCCGCGCGCTCCACAGTAACCGAAGCTTGCGAGCCCCGTTGACCGAACGTGGCGATGACAGGCGTATTTTTAGCGGGATTGATAATTGCCAGGCAGAGCCCCCCTCTGTTAATGATTGAGGCGTGAGTACCGGACTAAAGGCTGCGGTGTGCGCTGTGTTCGTAGCAACCCGGGAGTGAAGTGGACAACACGTGTATTTAAACGCACCGAACAAGAAAAGCGCTAACGCGATAGCGCCAAACGCGACCAAAAGAACGCGCGTATTCATCCGCGCGCGGATTTCAACAAGCGTTTCAAGAATACCGCCGCCCGGCCTTACGAGTAATTGATGTCCGAGGAGAATAAAATGCCACGATACCTCCACACGTCGATCTTCGTCAACAATATGGACGAGTCAATCGACTTCTATACAAAGAAGCTTGGGCTCAAATTGCTTGGCGGACCCGATCATTATCCCGGCAACGCCGACATGGCGTTCGTGGGCTCGAATTGGGATTCATACATCGAACTCGTTTACGATCTCGAGGACCATCCACCGTATCAGATTGGCAACCGGTACGAACACTTGGCGCTGGAAGTCGACGGCGATCTCGCTGCACTCTGCGAAAAACTCAAATCGCAGGGCGTCAAAGTGCTCAAGGGCCCGAAGAAGTCGCCCGGCGGGACGCGCTCCATTGCCTTCGTCGAAGATCCCAACGGCATACCGGTGGAGCTTCTCGAGCCCAAAAAATAGAGATGGCAACGGCTGAGATCATTACCATTGGTACGGAGCTGCTCCTCGGGCAGCTCGTCGATACCAATACCGCCGTGATCGCATCAGCTTTCGCGGATGCAGGCATTGACGTCTATCGCGAGACGTCCGTCGGCGATAACGCGGACCGAATCGCTCAGGCGCTGCGCGAGGCGCTCGATCGCGCCGATGCAATCGTGTGCGCCGGGGGTTTGGGCCCGACAGTCGACGATCTCACACGCGAAGCGGTTGCGGCTGCGACGAACCGAGTCCTCGAACTCGATCAAGGAGTCTTAGACGACCTGCGCGCGTGGTTCGCGAGCGTTGGCAGACGAATGTCGCCCAACAATGTACGCCAAGCAATGTTTCCCCGCGGCGCGACCATTTTGGAAAACCCAAAGGGAACAGCGCCCGGCTTTTCGCTTGACCTCGGCGACAAGATCATCGTCGTCATGCCAGGGCCGCCGCGCGAGATGCAACCCATGCTGCTCGACCACGTCATCCCGCTCATCACGAACAAATTCGAGCTGCAATCCGTCATCGCGACGCGCGTGCTGCGCACGGCGGGCATCTCCGAATCGGAGGTCGATGCGCGGATCAATGACCTCTTTCGCGCGGGCGTCAATCCGAGCGTCGCGGTGCTGGCGCATCTCGGTGAAGTCGACGTCAAGCTCACTGCGAAGGCGAAGAGCCGCGAAGCAGCCCACGCGCTCATCGACCAACTCGAACCCGAAATCCGCAAGCATCTTGGCGACCACATCTTCTCTTCAAACGGCGCATCCCTCGCCGAAGCCTTCGGAAGCAGCCTGCGCGCTCGTGGTTGGAGCATTGCCGTCGCGGAATCGTCCACGGGCGGACTACTCGGCGCCATGATTACATCGGTGGCAGGTTCGTCAGACTATTTTCGCGGCGGCGTCATCGCGTATGCTGACGAGGCGAAGACTAAACTGCTCGACGTTCCTCCCGCGTTTATCGAGCGGCACGGGGCTGTAAGCGAAGAAGTTGCCGGCGCGATGGCAGTCGGAGCCAAAGAAGCGCTGCACACGACGCTCGCACTTTCAATCACCGGCATCGCCGGGCCGGGCGGCGGCACAAAAGAAAAACCAGTCGGCCTCGTCTATATCGGCCTTGCGACCGACACGGGCGCTGAGGTGAAGCGCTTGCAACTGGTGGGTGATCGAGAAGCTGTGCGCCACCGTGCCGTCATCAACGCGCTGATGATCGGGTGGCGCGCGGCAAAATGAAATGAAAACGGATCTAAAGATCCGTTGCTACAAAGCCGTTGCTACAGAGGTCCGTTGCTACATTTTAAGAGAAGGGCGACGCGATGGATATAGCCGGTGCTCGTCCGGAACACGCCGGTGTACGGCGGTTGCTCCGTTCGCTTTCACTTGTCGACCTTTCCGTGCTGGCATCCTCGAGCATGGCTCCGGCATACAGCATCGCGGCAGTCATGGGACTCGTCGTTGCGGCAGCCGGCGTCGGCGCGCCCCTTGCCGTGATCGTCTCGACGATTCCGATCACGTTCGTCGCGATCGGCTTCATGCGGCTCTCGATGGCCAAACCCTCAGCGGGCGGCGCGTACACGTGGTCACGCATGGCCTTCGGCGATCGTGTGGGTTGGTTCACCGCAGTGCTCATCATCATCGCCTACTACTTCGGCACACTCGCAACTGCGGTGCCCGCAGGCGTCTACACGATCAACGCGCTGAGCTTGCTCCAATTACACGTTCCCGCAACCCCGCTTTCCATCGCGATCGCCGGGGTGCTGTGGACCGCGTTTTCAACCTATTTCCTCATCATCGGCGCGCGACCAACCGCACTTATCTCGGCCGTATTCCTTGCAATCGAGATCGCAGCGCTGCTTATTATTGCCGCGGTCGCGTTGCTTCATCCGTTTACGGGAACGCCTTCACCGACGCACCTTCCGGTTGGGATCACGATCGGCGCGACAGGCATCGCGGGTCTTATCGTCGGCGCCGTGTTGTCGATATGGCTTTCGGCAGGCTGGGAAATTGCGACGTACAGCTCTGAAGAATCAACCGGTGCGTCAACCACGCCCGGTGCCGGCGCATTAATTGGTTTGCTCACGACGATGGCGCTTGTGTGGTTCTGCATGGTTGCCTTCATGCACGTCGGCACAGTTGACGGATTTACCCACCACCAGGACGACGCGCTGGCATACGTCGCCCAACGCTTGGGCGGAGGATGGATCGCTGCGCTCATGGTTGCAAACGTGCTCGTCTCGAGTGCGGCTGCGCTGTGGACGACAATGCTCGTGCTGTCACGCGCAGTCTTCGCGATGGGCCGCGACGGGCTGCTCCCGAAAGTTCTGTCCGGCGTGCATCCAAAATACGGCTCGCCGTGGGTTGCTATACTTTCAGTGAGCCTTCCGGTAGCGCTGCTTTTGCTGTATTCAGGTTTTGTTAGCAGCGCACAACAAACGCTCAACACGGTTGTCACCGGCTCCTCGATATTCGTCGGTTCGACTTTCATTATTACTGGACTCGCCTGTGCGTACTTGCATACCCGCCAGCAGGCCGAGCAGCGACATCCCTTCACTGGGGTGGCGCTTCCCGCTATCGGGGCGCTTTGGACGTTGGCTTTTCTCATATACGATATCTGGACCCAGCAACCGGCCTTCATTATATGGGTGACGGTGATCGGAATCGCCATAGCTTTCATTTTTGCGGTGCTGGCAGGCCGATGGGCAACGTCATATCATCCGAATACGTTGCCGATGAAAGAAGAAGCATAGTTCCCAAACCGGAACCTCCAACGCGGGGCTAGAGAAAGGCGCTGACGCGGATGCGCTGCAGCGAAGGTTCATACCAGTGAAACGACACTACGCAGCGGCGGCAATCATAACGGCAGCACTCTTCGCGGGCGGCTGCGGCGGCGGAGGCAGTTCAACACCGCCACCCCCGACACCAACTCCAGCACCAAAAGGTTGTGCGCACACCTTTAGCGCCGCTCGTCTTCCGGCCGCTTTCGTGCGAGCGGGATCGTTTGGCCTACGCTGGCCCACGTCCGCTCAGGAAACAGTAGCAACGGGAACACTTTCTGTGCGTTTTGCGGGCGGTCAAATCTCGCGGCAAGCCATGACGGCTCTTTCGAAAATCGGAGCGCATCAAGTGAGCGCCCCAAATCCGCAAGGCGCGGTGTCGTTCTCGATTCCTCAAACGATGGATCCCCGCTCTGCCGCCGCGGCGGTGCAAAACATCCCAGGTGTTATCGCCGCGGGTCCGGTGCTCTACCGGCACTTAGATACGATTCCGAACGATCCGGACTATGTGAACCAATGGGATATGACCGTCACGCAAATGCCATCCGCGTGGACCATCACAACCGGGTTGGCGACGCTGCGCGTCGCTGTCATTGATACCGGTTACGATACGGGCAATCCCGATCTCGCGGGGAAGGTCGACCTTTCCGTTGTGTATGACAAGGGTGATGGAACCGTTCATACGGGAGCGCCCATCGAAGATACAGATGGGCACGGAACTGACGTGAGCGGCATTGCGGCTGCGGACACGAACAACGCGACGGACGTGGCCGGAGTCGGTTGGAACGTTCACCTAATTGAAGCGCGCGTGTTCCCACAACCCGCTGGCCCTGGCGCCAATTCGCGAGATATCGCCGCGGCGATCAACTGGGCCGTTACTAACGGAGCAAAAGTCATCAATTTGAGCCTGGGAAGCGCCTCAGCGGACAACGTGTACGAAGAGCCAGCCGTTGCGGCAGCGCTCGCGGCTGGCGTCGTCGTCGTAGCCGCCACTGGCAATGACGGGATGAACATCGTCGACTATCCCGCCGCGGATCCGGGCGTCCTTGCCGTTGGCGCTTCTGCCTTTTGCGACTCAACAAAAAACGTGCTCGCGGGATCGGAGTATGTTGCGAGTTACTCGAATTATGGTCCACAGCTCACGCTCGTCGCACCTGGCGGCGACCCCACTCAGGCGCAGGTGCACTGCAATCCAGCCGACCCAACGTGCATCGACTTCCTGCAGTGGATAGAGAACCTCGACAGTAAGCAAGGGCAATTCAAAGAATATGTCGGGCTATTCGCCGGAACGTCAATGGCCAGTCCGCACGTCGCGGGTGCCGCGGCGCTTTTACTGAGCGTGACTCCGTCGCTCAAACCGTGCCAAGTATTCAACATGATTAAAACGACGGCGGATCCGATCGGTGATCCACACCAAGGTTCTGGGCGTCTTAATGTGTTGAATGCGCTGAACGCGAAGCCTCCATCGTGTTAGCGTGGAAAAGGACCCGCGGCTAAATTCTGGAACCCTGCTAACTGTGAACCGGAGGTTGCTTTGGCGACTCTATAGTCGCCTCTCGCTAATCGATACCCTCGACGTGGCGCGCGGATCGCTCCTCGCTTGAAGCGCACCCGTCTCTCTCGCGTTCTGGGACTTTCCGACCTCTCGATTTTGTCCTCGGCGAGTATGGCTCCCGCGTACTCGATTGCATCGACCTTCGGCCTGATGGTCGCGGCGGCGGGCTCGGGCGCGATTTTGTCGCTTGTCCTCCTCACGGTTCCCATTGTCTTCATTGCGATCGCATTTCACCGGTTGTGCGAAGATCAATCTGATGCGGGCTCGACGTATGCGTGGTCGCGCGTCGCGTTCGGTTACAAGGCAGGCGCCTTTGCGGCATGGATCGTCGTGCTCTCGTACTTCTTTGCTGCCGTCGCAGCTGTCGTGCCCGCCGGCATCTACACGCTCGAGCTCCTCTCGTCATTTGGGTGGGTCCCAGCCTCGCTCGCTACGCAAGCGCCGGCTGTCGCTATCGCGGGCAGCTGCTGGGTACTTGTGGCGAGCGCGCTGCTCATTGGCGGCATGCGCCCAACTGCTCGCGCGACAGGACTTTTTTTGCTCCTCGAAGTCGGCGCGCTCATGCTGTTTGCAGTCATGGCGCTTTTTCATCACCCAGTTGCAGCCGCGGGTGCGATTCAACACCCAATTACTCTGGGCGCACGAGGTTTAACGGGTTTTCTCGCGGCGATGGTCTTGTCGATCTGGGTCACCGACGGGTGGGAAGTTTCCACGTACGCTTCTGAAGAAAATTCGGGAACGTCGCGCCAGCCTGGATTGGGCGGCCTGTTCGGGCTGCTCATCACCGTCGCGATCGTCATCATCTGCATGGCCGCCTATTCGCGTGTGAGCGACCTCGCGAGCATCTCAAGTCACGCAGCGGATACGCTTGCATTTGTGGCGGTGCAGCTCGGCGGCGGATGGAAGACGACGCTTATGGTGGTCACCGTTCTCGTCTCCACAGCGGCGACGCTGTGGACAACACAGCTCGGCATTTCTCGCGGCATTTTCTCGATGGCAAGAGACCGCGTCTTCCCGCGAGCGCTGTCGGCGGTGCATCCCAGCTTCGGCACACCGCATTTGAGCATTCTGGCGGTCAACATCGGAGTGATGTTCGTCACGTTGCTCACGGGATTTTTACCCTCGGCGAACGAGGCGCTCAACCAAGTTGTAAACGCCTCCTCAATATTTCTTGGTATGACATTCATCTTGACCGGGTTAGCTTGTATCGTGCACTTCCGGCGCAAAGGTTTTCCTGTGACCGACCTCACACGCATGGTGCTTCCTGCGATAGGCACGATCGCTGTTACCGTGCTTCTCGTGTTCAATTTCGCGAACCAGTCGAGGATCGACCAATACATCGTCCTTGTTGTCGGCATTGCTTTTGGCCTTATTTTTGCAGCCGTTCCGCGTTTGCCGCGTACCGCGCCGCCGTACCGCGTGCCAGCGGCCTAAATTTTCTCTCATTTAGCGACGATAGTCACAAAGTAGGCCTTATTGCGGTCAGAAGTTTAGACCGTAGGGCGTACCTTCCGTGCCGACGGACATTGTGAACCATCCAGGAGAGTGGAACTGCTTTATGGGGAAACTTTTGAGAGTTGTGGTGCTACTGGCGCTCGTGGCGGCCCCGCTATCGTCAACAGCATTTGCTGGCACCGCAATAACGACGTTCAACGTGACGGCAACCGTCATAAAAAATTGTACGATTTCAGCTGCGAACATTAACTTTGGCAACTATGATCCGCTCGTCGCCAACGCGGCAACGCCGCTGGATCTTTCGTCAACGGTAACGGTCGCGTGTACTAAGGGCACGGTTGCGACGGTCGGTTTGGACGCAGGCCAGAACGCGGCCAACGCGACCGGTACGACCCGCGCCATGACGTCGGGTGGCGGTTCGCCCTCGTACCTTAGCTACGAGATCTTTAAGGACTCTGGACACACAACGGTGTGGGGTAATGCCGGCGTCGGCCTTGTCAGCTATACGGCCGCTTCAAAGGCCTCGGTCGCCCTTAACGACTACGGGCGCATCTTGGCAGGCGAAGACCAGCCGGTGGGCGCCTACAGCGACACCGTTACGGCGACAATAACGTTCTAAGCGCGGATTCGTGAACAAACGCTTAGGTCGAGCGATATCGACCGCTGTACTCTGTCTCGTCGTTTCGCTCGGCTTTGTTTTCGGCAAAGCCGAGTCTGTTTTGGCGAGCACAGTGGTTGTATCGCCCGTCAACATCTATCTTACTGCGGACACCCCGAGCGCATTGCTGACGCTCACGAATCAGGGTTCCGAACGCGTGACCTTTGAGATAAGCCTGTATTCGTGGAGTCAAAGCGACGCCGGTGCCATGCAGCTTGCTCCAACTTCCGATATCATTTTTTTCCCGTCACTCGTGACCCTTAATCCGGGTGAAGTGCGCAACATCCGCATTGGAACCGTCATAAAGCCCGGTGAAATCGAGAAATCGTATCGCCTCTTTCTCGAAGAGCTGCCATCGCCGCGAACTCGAGGGTCTGACCACGGCCGCCTGCACGTGCGCCTGCTCAGCAAGATCAGTTTGCCGATCTTTCTTGAGCCGGACAGGGTGCGTTTTAACACGAGCATCAGCGACGTGACGATTCACAACCGCGCACTGAGTTTCAAGATCAACAACAGTGGAACGGCGCATATCTTACCGCAAGCGGTCAACGTGTCGGGAAAGGACCAGGCCGGCGACGTGCTCTTCCAGCGCGCCTCGATTGTTTGGTACATCCTCGCGGGAGAGTCGAGCAAGCTCGACGTCGACTTACCTGCGCGTACCTGCGCCGAAATCCGATTGCTTTCCGTCTCGCTGGAAACCGACACGGAGGTCGTCAAAAAAAGCTTTGCTCCGCCTGTCGGCGCCTGTACGCGGTAAGAGATCGCTGTAATGCATGCGGCTATATGACATATTTGGGGACCACACGCCCACACGGATAAACCCAGCGATATCTTTGGCAGCCATGGCTGCCGTCGTAATCCTCGTGGCCCTTGGCGGCGTTGCCGTATCCCGTGCTCACACCGGGTCCGATTCAAATGGTGGTCGTCATGTTGCATATACTCAGGAGATTCATCCTCAATTGAGGTCCCCTCACCGTCACTTGACGGCACCGCACCAGTTCCCGAAGCGCGGCAACTTACCGCATTATCGTCATGGGCACAACTCGGTGACATACAAGAGCGCAGCGCCGGAGTTTGGGATCCAATACAGCGGTATCCGTCAGTCGACGGCTTTCAACATCGCGCCACACGCGGCTGCGGCCAAACACCGTCACGTACGGCCAAGACGTCGTGCCTCGCATATTTTCAGCGCTCCGCTTCCACGCATCGCGTCAAGTGGGTCAGACGAGCGAGCCTATCTGGCGTTTAACGTCAATGGGATGAATATGGGCGAGGTACTCGCGGTCGTCCGCACAGATGATGTGCTCGTGCCACTGGCCGACCTTAGGCGATCCGGCCTAGCGAAGGTCACCGCTCGACCCCAGGTCATTGACGGTCAGTCATACATTTCTCTTCGCAGCCTCGCACCTGGAATAGCATACGTCTTCGACAATCGCGACCTGTCCCTGACACTGACTGCAGACACGGGGTATTTTGGCGCAACGGTCGTCGACGTGGGAGGCGCCAACCGGCCGCCTGACATTACGTACGGGCACAACGCAAGCGCGTTCCTCAATTATGCGCTCGACTGGCAAAACTTAGGAGGTGTCAGCGAGTTTTCTGAAGTGGGCATCAGCTCGCGTGGCAATCTCTACTATAGCGGCTTCTCGATTGGGCCTGGCGGAAAATTTGTGCGGGGACTCACGAACGCAACCTTCGACAATCCAGCGCTCATGAAACGCTGGGTCATCGGCGATACGTTTGCCGACGGCGGCGAACTGGGCGGGAGCACGTTTCTCGCCGGAGTCAGCGTGTCGCGCAACTTCAGCCTCAACCCTTACTTCATCCAATATCCCGGCATCGGCATATCCGGCGCCACGTTGACGCCGTCGACTGCTCAGATTTACGTCAATGGTCACCTCGTGAGCGTGCAGCAACTTCCACCAGGCAGCTTCAGCATCACAAATATTCCCGTTGTGGCCGGAGGCGGGAATACGGCAGTCGTCGTTCGCGATGCATTCGGACGCACGCAAACGCTTTCAAATTCGTACTATTACTCTACGACTGTATTGCAACGTGGCCTTAACGAGTATAGCTACAACCTGGGCTCACGGCGCACCGACGTGCAAACGGCGAGCGCTCATTATGGACCCACCGTGTTCGTCGGACGCAATCGCGTGGGCCTCACCGATTGGTTCACGGGCGGCGGCAGGCTTGAGGCCGGACCCGGCCTCGTCAGCTTCGGACCAACCGCGAGCGTGCGCTTGGGTTCTGGCCAGCTAGGATTCAATGCCGGGTTTAGCGCGGCGAACGGTTCTCGCGCCGGGTCTGCCGTGGAAATGGATTACAACTATCAAAGCCGTCGCGTGAGTTATGGCGCTCGTCTGGCAAGCATCGGGTCGAACTATGCGACCGCAACGTTGGCTCCCAGCGATGACCGCGCGACAAATCTTGCGAGCGCCTTCGTCGGCTTTGAAGTCGGGCCACGCGCGAGTGTCACACTGAACTACGACATGGGTCACATGCGCAGCGGCAGCCAACAGCAAAATCTCACGCTCGCCGGCGCTCTGCGACTCTCGGATACATTCGATCTGGTTGCCACTGCAGATCATACGCACATAAGCCCCGGCTACAGCGCTAATCAATACTTTATGGCGCTCAATTACCAACTGGGGCGTCATACGCTCGCGGCCGTGTCGGAGCAAGGTGGAACTAGCGGTGGCACCGGCATATCGCTACAAGAAAACTTGCCTGTGGGCGCAGGTACAGGCTACCGCTTCCAACATGGCACAGGGTCGCAGATTCATGACGACGATCTTTTTCAATATCAAACGTCGTTTGGCTCGTATCAAGCCGAATACCGACAGATAAGCGGGAGCGGTCAGACCGACGTTCTCGCTTCCGGCGGTTTGGTTGATGCGGGTGACGGCATCATGTTCACGCGCGCTGTTGAAGACGGCTTTGCTGTCATTGACGTCGCCGGCCTCGCTGGCGTACGTGGCTACTATAACAATCAGCAGATGGGCCGCACCGACAAGCGAGGCAGATTGCTGATTCCAAATCTCCTCTCGTACTACGGCAACCGAGTCGGCATCGCTGACCAGGACGTTCCTTTGAATTATTCGATCGACGCGACCGAGAAGACCGTGGCCCCTCCGTACCGCGGCGGCGTACTCGTCCGATTCCCGGTGCAGAAAGTCTCGGCTATTACCGGCACTATGGTCGTCGACAGCGCGCGCAAGCCGACGATACCATCGTTCGGTCAGTTGCGGGTGACGGTCAACGGACAAGACCTGGTGTCGGAGCTCGGTCGACGGGGACAGTTTTACATGGAGAACGTGTCGCCCGGCCGGTATCCGGCGGAGGTCGAATATGCAGATGGATTGTGCGCGTTCCAGCTGATCGTTCCCGACCGCGCGAGCACGCTGACAGAAATCGGTTCCGTGCACTGCTCACCGCAGCAGATCGGCGCGGCGCACTAATGTACCGGCAGGCGATCGTTGTGCTTCTCCTTTGCGTCCTCTGCGTTGTTGGCTGTCTCGCCCCATCACGAGCTGCTGTTTCATGCACAATTAGCGCGACGGCGGTGAGATTCGGCAAATATGATGTCTTCAACGGTGCTGCGACGAATTCGAATGGTACCATCACATACGATTGCGTCGGTTTCTTATTGCCTTTAGGCTCAGGCCCGGTGACCATATTTCTAGGAAAGGGAGCTGCACCAACATTTACTCCGCGCTTCATGCGGCGCGGCGTAAATCGTCTCAACTATAATCTTTTTCTCGACGCAGGATTGACGCAAATATGGGGAGACGGCACGGGCGGCACATCAACCTATTCAGCCACGGCGGTCAACGGCGTGCGGGTAGCCGTCACGGTTTTTGGTAGTATACTTGCGGGTCAAGACGTCACCGTCGGGCGATACAGGGACACAATTCGAGCCACGATTAATTTCTGAGCGACCGCCCTGTGCGGCGGCGACAGGCGCAAGAGGCGCAAAAGTCCCTTCGGGCGAAGCTGAGGTAAGAGTATATCTCTGTTTTCCGGAGGCTCGAAACCGTTGGCCCACTCGATGACTCTCACCGAAAAAATTCTTGCCGCTCACTCAGGCCGCACTGAAGTGAGCCCGGGCGACATTATTTCCATCGATCTCGACCTCGTGATGGCAAACGAGCTTTCCGCGGCGGTGGCTATCACTGAGTTTCGCAAGATCAAGGGTGCAACGAAGGTCTGGGACCACTCGAAGATCGCACTCGTGCCGAGCCACTTCACGCCCAATAAAGATATCGCGACCGCGACGCTCTCAAAAATGATGCGCGACTTTGCCACAGAGCAAAGCATCGAAAACTACTTCGAAGTCGGCCGCGGCGGGATCGAACACGTCGTGCTGCCGGAGAACGGCTTTGTGGGGCCCGGCATGACGATCATCGGCGGCGACAGCCACACGACCACCTACGGTGGAGTGGGCGCGTTTGCCACCGGCGTCGGGTCAACCGATATCGCCGCAGCGTTTGCGACGGGCGAGATGTGGCTTCGTGTGCCACCGAGCATCAAGATTACCTATGAAGGGTCGCTGCGGCCTTTCACGTCGGCGAAGGATCTCATCTTGGCGACCATTGGTCGGCTCGGCGTCGATGGTGCAATCTACTGTGCACTCGAATTCGCCGGACCCGTCATTCGCGAGCTGCCGATCAGCGGCCGCTTCACGATGGCGAACATGTCCATTGAAGCAGGCGCGAAGAATGGCATCTTCCCAGTCGACGCAACCACTGAAGCGTATTGCGCGGCAGTCGGCAAGAAGGACTACACCATCTACTACGCCGACAAAAATGCAGAGTACGCAAACGCAGCCATCATTGACTGTTCGAAGATCGAGCCGCAAGTCGCGATTCCGTGGTTGCCCGAGAACACAAAGAACGCTTCCGATCTCAATGACATCGAGGTCCATCAAGCCGTGATCGGCACGTGCACCAACGGGCGCATCGAAGACATGCGCCAAGCCGCCGAAATTCTCAAAGGCCGCAAGGTGCATCCCCGCGTGCGAGCGATCGTCATACCCGGAAGCCAGAAGGTCTACATGCAGTGCCTCAAAGAGGGTCTGGCTGAGATTTTCATCGAGGCTGGATGCGTCGTGTCGACTCCAACGTGCGGACCGTGCGTGGGCGGGCATATGGGCGTCCTCGCGGATGGCGAGCGCTGCATCTCAACGACGAATCGCAATTTCCGCGGCCGCATGGGCCATGTGAAGAGTGAAGTGTATCTCGCGGGACCGTACGTCGCGGCCGCATCTGCCGTGACGGGTTATATCGCCGGCCCCGAACAGCTGGGAACGACGGTCGCCGCGTGATCCTCAAAGGCACAGCCCACAAGTACGGCAAGAACGTCGACACGGACGTCATTATCCCCGGTCGCTACTGCAACCTCATCGATCCCGTCGAGCTGGGCAAGCACGCGCTCGAAGACTTAGACGCGAATTTCGTCAAGAAGGCAAAGCCGGGTGACCTGATCGTCGCGGATACAAATTTCGGGTGCGGTTCGTCACGCGAGGTGGCGGCGGTGGCGCTCAAGGGCGCGGGCGTAGCGGGAGTTGTCGCGAAGTCGTTCGCGCGCATCTTTTATCGCAACTGCATCAACACTGGCCTACCCATTTTCGAGTGTCCCGAAGGCGTCGACGGCATCAGTGACGGCGACATGATAACGGTCGACGCCGATCAGGGTGTCATCCGCAACGAGTCAACGGGTAAGGAATTCAAAGCGACGCAGTTTCCGAAGTTCATGCAGGATCTTATCGCGGGCGGCGGCCTGCTCAAGTACGTGGAGAAGCGTCTGCAAGAAAAAGCGGCGCATACAACCTAGGCGTGCCGAAGACGCATCGCATCGCGGTTATCCCGGGCGACGGTGTCGGGCCCGAAGTGACGGCCGAAGCACTCAAGGTTCTTTCACATGCGGCTAAGCTATTCGGCTTCGCGTATGAAACGACGGAGTTCCCATTCGGCTCCGATCACTATCTCGCGACGAACGAATTCATGCCCGCGGGCCAACTCGACCGCTTCCGAGAATACGACACAATCTTTTTGGGCGCTATCGGCGATCCGCGCCTGCCGCCCGGCTTGGTTGAGCGCGGCGTCATAGCCGCAATTCGCTTTGGGCTGGACCTTTACATTAATCTGCGCCCGATCAAACTGTATGCCGAACACCTCTGTCCGATTAAGGGCAAGACGCCCGCCGACGTCGACATGGTCGTGGTGCGTGAAAACACGGAAGACCTTTACACGGGCATGGGTGGCTACTTCAAGCGCGGCACGCCAGACGAAGTGGTAATCGCGAACCAGATCTTTACTCGAAAAGGGTGCGAGCGCGCAGTGCGCTACGCTTTCGGACTTGCGGCGCAGCGAAACAAACAGAGAAAGCTTACCCTCGTCGACAAGGCGAATGCGATCGAGGTCCAACAGCTGTGGCGCCGGACGGTAGAAGAAGTCGCACCCGACTTCCCGGGCGTGAGCTTCGATTTCGCATACATCGACGCGGCCTGCATGTGGATGGTAAAAAACCCCGAGAGCTTCGACGTTATCGTCACGTCCAATCTCTTCGGCGACATTCTGACCGATCTCGGCGCGATGGTGCAAGGCGGCATGGGAGTGGCAGCATCCGGAAACATCCACCCGGGTAGCGTCTCGCTCTTCGAACCGATCCACGGCTCGGCACCCAAGTATAAAGGAAAGAACGCGGTGAGCCCGGTTGCAGCTGTCGCAGCAATTGGGATGATGCTCGAATACCTCGGAGAAACCGCCGCGTCGCGCGCTGTTGAATCGTCGATCGCGGAGCTCCTCGCGAGCAAACGCATCCCGTCGCTCGACGCCTCGAGCGGCTTGAAGACCTCCCAAGTCGGCGATATGTTGGCTGCCGAATTGCGCGAGCACGCCGCCGCGCCACCCTCCGTCACGGCGCGATAAGTAGATCTGGCAAAGTGAGCTAAAGCACATGGCACGCAATGGGAAATCTGTCGTCATCGTCAATGGCGCCCGCACACCGTTCGGAAACTTCGGCGGCGCGCTGCGCGACGTCTCGGCAATCGACCTCGGTGTGGTCGCGGGCAAAATGGCATTGAAACGCAGCGGCGTTGATGCAGAAAAGATCGACCAGGTCATCTTCGGCAACGTTATGCAGACGAGCGCCGACGCGATTTACGGTGCACGGCATGTGGGCCTCAAATGCGGATGCCGCATCGAAACGCCGGCATTGACGCTGAATCGCTTGTGCGGTTCGGGCCTGCAAGCCATCATGAGCGGTGCGGAGCAGATTCTGCTGGGCCAAGCGAGCTACGTGCTTGCTGGCGGCATGGAGAACATGAGCCAGGCGCCTCATGTCATCCGTGGAGCCCGCTTTGGTCTTGCACTCGGAGAGGGCAAGCTTGAAGACTCGCTGTGGGAAGGCCTCACTGACAGCTATAACGGCATGCCAATGGCCATCACCGCTGAGAATCTGGCGCGGCAATACGAAATTTCGAGAAGTGCGTCCGATGAATTTGCTCTGCGTTCGCAGCACAACGCCCTTCGGTCCGTGCAAGACGGCTATTATGCCGAAGAGATCGCACCCGTGGAAGTCGCGGGCCGTAAGGGCAGCGTTATCGTCGATGCCGATGAGGGACCAAGGCCGGACACGTCAGCCGAGAAGCTTGCGAAACTGCAGCCTCGATTCAAGAAAGACGGTGTCGTCACAGCCGGCAACGCAAGCGGAATTACTGACGGCGCCGCTGCGGTCGTGCTCACGAGCGCCGAACAGGCGGAGCGCGACGGACTCGAGCCGCTGGGCAGGCTCCTTGGCTGGAGCGCTGTGGGCGTCGACCCGGACGTCATGGGCATTGGCCCTGCATTTGCGATCCCGCAAGCGCTTGCGCGCGCGGGTCTCGAGCTTGACCAGATAGACATCGTTGAGATCAACGAGGCATTCGCGCCGCAGGTGCTCGCGTGCGTCGACGAACTCAATCTCGACATCGAGCGGCTCAACCCAAACGGGGGAGCGATCTCGCTCGGCCATCCGCTCGGTGCAAGCGGCACTCGTCTGGCGTACACGGCGCTCCACGAGCTGCGCCGGCGCAAGAAGAAATACGGTGTTGCGAGCGCCTGCATTGGCGGCGGACAAGGCATTGCCGCAATTCTCGAGGCGCTCTGACGCTAACGAGTCAGCGGCTACGACCCAGTAAAGTTCGGCGGCCTCTTTTCGAGAAACGCCTTTAATCCTTCGCGCGCGTCGCTCGTTACCGCGACGCCGCCAAACGTTGTCGCCTCAAGCTCGAGCGCAGAATGCAAATCAGTCTGCAGCCCTTTATGGATGACGCGCTTTGTCGCCGCGATGGCAAGCGGACCTTTGCTCGCGATGACCGAGGCAATGCGTTTCGCTTCCGCCATGAGCTGATCGGGCGGAACCACCTTCTCGACAAGGTTCGCCGTTTTGGCCTCGTCAGCCGAGATCATCTCACCGGTAAGAAGAAGATAGGACGCCATGCCTGGCCCCACGAGGCGCGGCAGCCGCTGCGTGCCGCCAAATCCGCCAATGATCCCCAGATTGACTTCCGGCTGGCCGAGCTTGGCGGTCGAGGCTACAACGCGAATATCCCCAGCCATCGCAAGCTCGAGACCTCCGCCCAGCGCGAAGCCGTTGATGGCCATGATAACCGGAAGGCGACTATGCTCGATCCGTTGGGTGACAAGATGACCCGCTCGCGCCTTCTGCGTTGCGGCTTCGGCGTTGGGTAACGCCGCCAGTTCCCCGATGTCGGCGCCCGCGACGAACGCCTTATCTCCCGCGCCTGTAATGATAACGACGCGGACCGTACTGTCGCTTTCGAGCTCTGCGAAAGCGGCGATAAACTCATCCAGCACAGTTGCGTTGAGCGCGTTGAGCGCTTTCGGCCGGTTGATGGTAATGATTGCAGTCGCGTTGTCTCGCTCGACCAATATTGTTTCGTATGCCACGGGCGTCTCCTTACGTGTAGTCGTAGAAACCTTTACCGCTCTTTTTGCCATAGTGGCCGGCGAGCACCATCCGCTTGAGCAACGGCGGCGGCGCCATCAACGGGTCTTTAAACTCGTCAAACATGATCTCGGCGATGTAATAAGTCGTGTCGAGTCCAACAAAGTCCAAGAGCGTCAACGGACCCATCGGGTGCCCGCATCCAAGCTTCATGCCTTCGTCGATGTCCTCTTTCGAAGCCAGGCCTGATTCATACATGCGAATGGCATAGAGCAGATATGGCACGAGTAGCCGGTTAACAATGAATCCCGGCGTGTCTTGCGCGAGAATTGCCTTTTTGCCGAGTGTAGCGGCGAACGCGAAGAGCGTATCGATCGTCTCTTGGCTCGTGACGATCGTCTTGACGACCTCGACCAGCTTCATAAGCGGCACGGGGTTGAAGAAGTGCAATCCAGCGATTTGCTTAGGACGCTTCGTCGCTGCTGCCATCTCAATGACGCACAAGCTCGAGGTGTTGGAGCAGATGATCGCATGCGGGGCAAGGAGCGCGTCGAGCTTCTTAAAGAGCTCCTTCTTGGCCGGCATGTTTTCGACGATCGCCTCAATGACGAGGTCTGATTCTTTGAGATCCTCGAGATTCGTCGTGGTCTTCAGCCGCTTGAGGGTCGCGTCGCGCTCGGCCTCGCTCAACGCCTTCTTTTCGACGAACTTATCGAGCGACTTTCTTATGCCGGCCATGCCGCGGTCCAGCGCGGCTTGATCCACTTCAAAAACGACGACATCGTAGCCGGCGGTCGCGGTCACCTGTGCGATTCCGGATCCCATGAGCCCGCTGCCGCAGACACCGACTCGTTTGATATCGGGCATGTCTCGCTAACCTTTCACTTGATGGTAGGGTGGAAGTTCACAGCGCAACGGCTTATCCGTGCGATATCCCAATGCGTATTCGCCGTGCATGAGCTTTTGAATCTCACGCGAGCCTTCATAGATGACTGCGCCGCGCGAGTTGCGCAAGAAACGAGCGACGGGATATTCGTCCGAGAAGCCGTAGGCCCCATGGATTTCCATAGCATCATCGGCAGCCTTGTTGGACGCATCACACGCGAACCACTTTGCAAGCGCCGTCTCTCGGGTGTTGCGCAGCCCTTTGTTCTTCATCCATCCGGCGCGCAAGTACAGCAGGCGCGATGCATCATAGCTCGCCGTCATCGCTGCGATCATTTCTTGAATGAGCTGATGGCGGCCGATCGGCACGCCAAACGTCGAACGCTCTTTGGCGTACTTCACCGACGCGTCCAAGCACGCGCGGATGAGACCAGTCGCTCCCGACGCGACCGTATAGCGTCCATTCTCGAGCGCCGTCATCGCGATGTAGAATCCTTCGCCTTCCTCGCCAATGCGGTTGGCCGCCGGCACGCGCAAGTCGCTGAACGCTAGACCGCCCGTGTCTCCTGCGCGCACACCATATTTGTTTTTGATCGCAAACGTGTGGAGTGCATCCCCTGACGCCTGCCGCTCGACGATGAAGGCGCTGATGCCGCGTTTACCGGCGTCCACGTCCGTCTTTGCGAAGACGAGAAATGTGTCGGCTTGCGTGGCGCACGAGATCCACACTTTCGACCCATTGAGGACGTATGAGTCGCCGTCACGGCGCGCCGTCGACCGCAATGCCCCCACGTCCGAGCCTGCGTCCGGTTCAGTGAGTCCAAACGCACCGAGTTTCTCGCCGCCTGCAAGCGGGCGCAGGAAGCGCTGCTTTTGCTCTTCGGTTCCCCACTGGTAGACGCCGCACGCCGCCAGACCGATATGCACCGACATCATCGTGCGCAGCGACGTATCGCAGTATTCGAGCTCTTCGCAGATCAGACCGAGCGTGACGTAGTCAAGCCCGGCGCCTCCGTACTTCTCGGGAAAAGGGATTCCGACCACGCCAATGCGTGCTAATTTCGCAAATGCGTCGGGCAGCGGCGTGTTTGCGCTGTCGCACCGCGCAACATCGGGCAGTATTTGCTCGGCAAGAAAGGAGCGCACATTCGAAACAAGATCGCGCTGCTCGTCGCCCAGCTCGAAATCAATCATGCCTGACCTCCGGCGGCGCCAGGGCTTTGCCGCGGGTGGTCATTGCTCCCGCGCAGAACTCGACCGCCATGCACGATAACAGCATTTCCCTTCCTTGGACCCGCATGAGCGCAGCTCTCGTCACCGCCGTGCTTGTCGCCACGACCGGATGCACAAAAGTCTCAACCTCCGTTGGCGGCGCTGCGCACGGCTTCGGTGAGCCCGGCGTCCTGCGCATCGCAGACATTTCTGACCCGTCGACGCTCAACCCGATGATGAGCGGTGCAGACGTTTCCTATCAGCTGTCATCGTATACTCTCGAGTACCTCGTGCAGCTCGACGATTCCGGCCACGTTATCCCCGTGCTGTGCGAGCGCGTGCCCAGCTTCGAGAATGGAGATGTCAGCCGAGACGGTCTCACTGTGACCTACCACCTGCGGCGCAACGTGACGTGGTCGGACGGCGTGCCCTTTACCTCGCGCGACATCGTCGAATCATGGAAGCAAGTCATGAATCCACTCAACAACGTGCAGATCCGCGAGGGCTATGACGTCGTCGAGCGGATCGATACGCCTGACCCGATCACCGCCGTCGTGCATCTCAAGCACCCGTACGCGCCGATGCCGACACGCTTTTTTTCGGGAATCCAAGAAGGTCCCGTCGCAGTAATGCCGGCGCATATTATTGCCGGTCAGCACGACATCAACCGGTTGGCTTTCAACGCTCGTCCGATAGGCACCGGCCCCTTCATCGTCGACTCGTGGGAGCGCAACGGTCGGATGGTCTTCGTCGCCAATCCGCACTATTGGCGCGGCAAGCCGCATCTCCGGCAAATTGTTTTTCAAGCCCAACCCTCGACAGCTACGGAATTCGTGGGCTTTCAGACTCACGAGATCGATGCAGACTTTGATGCCGGTCCTGGGCGGCTGCCTGAATATAGAACGTTGTCGAGCATGCGTGTCATACAAGGCAGAAGCCTTCGTCTTTCCGTTGGAGTGATGAATTGCCAAAAGTTTCCTTTCAACGACGTGCACGTGCGACACGCAGTGGCCTATGCAGTCAATCGTGCGGCAGTCTTGCACAACGTTTATCATGACGCCGGCTATTTGGCCGACGAATATCTGCCGCGCTGGTCGTGGGCATATACGCCCGACGTCCCTCATTATCCATACGATGTGGAGCGAAGCAAAGCAGAACTCGAGGCGGGCGGCTATACGCTCGGGCCCGGTGGCATTCGCTACCGTGGCGGACGTCCACTCAACGTCGTTCTTGTGGCCACTGCGGGTGACGCGCCGGGTCTGCGCAACGGTGCGATGATCCAGTCGTTCTTACGCGCGGTTGGTATTGCTGTGACGATTAAGACCTATCCGTACGGCCTGATCTTCGACAACAACGGGCCCATTCGAACCGGCAACTTTGATATGGCGTTCTACGCGTTCAGCGTCAACTACGATCCCTCATCGCTCGACGATGATGGCTGCGCTCAATTCGCTCCCCACGGCGGCAACGACGCTCGTTTCTGCAATCCGGAGACGGAGCGCCTGGAACGGGAGGGACTTGCCATTCCAGATATCGCGCGCCGCAAGCCGATCTACGCCGAAATCGAGCGCCAGCGCATGTCGGACTTGGCTGACTTGCCGATGTACTTTCGCGATCGCGTCAGTGTTGTGACGACCGAGCTCCACGGCTACACGCCGTCGAACGGGATCATCCCACAGTGGAATGCGTGGCAATGGTCCAAGCCGTGATTTTCATATGAGTTAACTGTGCCGTCTATCACCCCGATCTCGCTAACCACTATGCGAATAGCACTCGATAATTTTGTTAGGACCATTGTGGTCCGCCTAATCTCGAGGGCGCCTATTCGTGAATTCAGCCTTTGCACTCACCTCGATCATCGCCGCGATCGTGCTGCCTTTCCTTGCTCCTGCGCCGCAGCCGCGAGCGGAAGATCCAGCGCCTGCTATTCGTGCACGGCTCGTTAACGAAATTAACTCACACCGGCGAACGTTTGGCCTCGCCCCGCTGACGCTCGATCCGATCGCACAACGCGCTGCGCAGTTCCAGGCTCAAGACATGGAATCGAACGGCGTCATGCGACATGAAGATTCCGACGGGCGCACACCGATGACGCGCTACACAGCGTTCGGTGGACGCGCCTCACTGTATGGTGAGAACGTTGCATTCTACGGAGACACGATCTTCGAGTCGGATGCAGCGTGGCATGCGGTTTCGAAGCTTGACGCAATGATGATGGCTGAGCGGCCGCCGACTGACGGGCATCGAGAAAATATTTTATCACCCGATTATAGGGCGATTGGCGTTGGTGTGGCGGTTGGCCCGAACGGTTTATATATCGCCGAAGACTTCGTCAGCCCCGCGAGCGAATAGAGTCAGATAATAACGACCTAAAGGTCCGTTGCTACAAAGCGGCCAAGGCTTCATCCCGGCATGAGTTCACTGGCACGCGAGGTTGACACGGAGACAAAGACACCGTTAGACCGTCGCGTGTTTCGTGTTGTTCGGACATGGGCGTACTGTAACCACGCCGCCGTCGGGCCGCTTCCCCTGCCAACGCGCGATGCCGTGGCCGCCGTGCTCGATGCACAGATGAATGACGGTTGCGCGGGCATCGTGGATGTTGAATCTCATCTCGAAGAGATACGCGCGCAAACAGCGGCGGCCATCAACGCAACATCAGATGATGTCGCATTTTTGCGCTCAACCTCGGACGGCGCGCTCGTCGCAGCCAACGGCATCGGTTGGCGCCCAGGGGACGAGATCATCATCAGCGATAACGAATTCGGCGCCAATGCTTACCCATGGCTCAACACGCGCGATCTCGGCGTGCGGATACGGTTCGTACGAACTCCGGGTGAACGGCTCACCGTGACACAGCTCGAACGGATGCGCACCAAACGCACGCGGCTGGTTGCGGTCTCATATGTTTCTTCATTAGACGGGTATCGCCACGATCTGGCGAGCATCGGGCGATGGTGCCGAGAACATGACATCCTCTTCGCGGTTGACGCGATGCAAGGTTTCGGACCGCTGCCGCTCGATGTAGCAGCGTGGAAGATCGATTTTTGTTATTTTGGAGTGGCGAAGTGGCTTTTGGCTCCGCAAGGGTTGTCGGTTTTGTACGTCCGCCGCGAGCTGGTCGACGGCATGCGGCCATCGCTGTGCTCGTGGCGATCGGTGCAAGAGCCCATGAATTTTTTTGACTATGGTCAAGAGCTTTCGCGAGGAGCCCGGCGTTTCGACGGAGGCACGGTCAACTATCCGGCACTTATCGGATTCGGCGAAAGCCTCCGGCTGCACACGGACGCGTCGTTTCCGGCGATCGAACGGCATGTGCTCTCGCTGTGCGACCGCCTCATTGTGGGCGCGCAGACGCGTGGCGTAGAAGTCAAAAGCGACCTGAGTTTGGATGCACGTTCGGCTATAGTCTTGCTGGGTCTCGGCAGGCGGTCCGAAGATGAGCTCAATGCTCGGGCTTTGGCCGCGAGGGTCTCTGTCACGGTCCGCGACAGTGGGGTTCGCGTTTCACCGCACGCCTACAATAACGAAGCGGACATCGACGCCGTGCTCGAACTGCTAACATGAGTGCTCAGAATCCGAAATCGCGCGCAGCGTGGGGCACGCGCACGGTCGGCGAAATGCGGTGGCCGGCATCGCTCGCCGTCCTCATCGCTTTGCTGCTCTACGTTACGCTGCCCCAGCGACTGACGTTGGGGCCGGTCTGGCTCATCCCGGTCATTGAGCTCGCGCTGCTCGTGCCGCTGTCCATTGCTGCTCCACGGCGCGTGCCCAACGAGGCAAGCTGGCTGCAAATCGCTTCGATGTCCTTGATTGGCGTCGTCAACGTCTCAAACATTGCATCGCTCGTGCTGCTCGTCGAGGCGCTGGTTCATGGCAACAAGGCAACCGGCTCCGAGTTATTGCTCGGCGCCGTGCAGATATGGCTCACGAACGTCATCGTCTTTGGATTGTGGTATTGGGAGCTTGACAGGGGAGGCCCGGATGCTCGGGCTGGCACGGAACACCGAGAACCCGATTTCCTGTTTCCTCAGATGGTAACTCCGGGCTGCACAATTGTAGGATGGTCCCCAAAATTCTTCGACTACCTGTATGTGTCGTTCACCAACGCGACCGCATTCAGCCCGACCGACACGATGCCTCTGACAACGTGGGCAAAGATGCTCATGATGGTGCAATCGCTCGCGTCGCTGCTGACCGTAGCGCTCGTTGCAGCCCGCGCGGTTAACATTCTAACGTAGGGAACGGACCTAAAGGTCCGTTGCTACATAGTCGTTTTAGTATCCCGAGTCGGATAGCGTGCTGGGTACCATGATCGCTTCACTCATTCCGTGGATGAGCCGCTTGTTTGCCGGCACGACCGTTGCAAGAACGCCCGAAAGCATCGCCTCGTCACCTGCGACAAAATAATACGGACACAGGCGCACACGCCCGTCCAACGTCTTGACGGAGTTGCTCGGAACGTCGAGGAACTCGGTGCGCACACGCCGCGCCTTATGGTAGCGCTGCAATATGTGCGGCGTCTTGTCGAACGCGGCAAGGCCACCATCGATAACCGCCATCCATTCATCATGCGTGAGATTATCGCCGACGTACACGCCGCGGCTCCCCCAGGCGAGTGGCGAGAATCCGGAAGGCTTCACAACATACTGGCGCTCCGATTTGCTGAGGCTGTACAGCTCGTTCCAACTTCGGATCTGGCGGCCATCCACTTCGAGTCCTGCGATGACGGCCTGGGGCGGCAGGGGGCGCGGATCGAGGATCCACGTCCGAGGCATAAGTTTGAGCAAGCGTGCGAACGTCTCGTCGCCCAGCTCGCTCAGCCAGAGCGTGTGCAAGCTTGTGTTGTGGAGTAACGCAAAGATCAGCTTCTCCTCAAGGAAAGCCTTCGGCGGCGGCGTCATGATGACGCGCTTGTGCCGGGCCGCGTACAGCATGAGCTCTTGCTTGGCGATGTTGAGCAAGTCGAAGAGCTCAAAATTTCGGTAGAGGATGTCGACCGTACGACGCCCGGACGGCGTGTCGACGACCAGCGCCTCTTCGGTGAAGACGACCTGCTCGGGCAACACGGTCACTGCTTGAGCAAGTCCGCTTGCGCGCAGCGCGTCGGCAAGCCAGGCCATCTCGGCTCGGTAGTCCTCTGATTCGGGCGAAACGACGATCGCAACCGTCGGCTGATCCTTGCCGCTGAGCGATTGCGACATCCGCGCAAAGCCGCGCAGGATGCCGTCGAATTCGCCGACCTGGTCGAAGCCGAGCTCGCAATACACTGAGCCCATCGCGCCCACGAAACCCATACCGCCGGGGATCGAGTCAAGTTCGGATGCGATCATCCCGTCGTCAGTCAAAATGATGTCCGGCCGAATGAGCGAGGGAACATCACTCTTGAATCGATTCTGGCGCTGCAGCCGGACGATGTGCTCGGGTTTTCCTTGATCGAGATACTGGTGGAAGAAGTCCGGCGCAGTGCCGCGCACGCTCATGAAGTAAAGGCGATTGACCGCGCGATACAGTTTGAGTAGGTCGCCGCCTAAGGTATGTAAGGCAGCAACGGTTTTGGGAGCAAGTGGAAACGGTTGGGGTGAGAGCCGCCAGGCAACCGTTGCTGGATCCTTGGTGCCCGGTCCCGCGACGGCGCGGAAAAGATTTGGTGCGAGATGCTCGTGGACGTAACGAGCGCGATCGAGTGCTGTATCTTGTGGACGAAGTTTAACGCTGCAGGGCATCGGTCAGCAACCTCTGCCACGCAGGCATGTACAAGGTGGACAGGCCGGAGGAATTTTCGGCATGCTTAAGAGCCGGAACAAATGACGTATCATTGGGCTCGTGGTTTCGATTGGGGCGAGTTTGGAGCCTCCGCCGGTTGGCCTTCATTGCGGTACGACCCGCACAAGCTATGCCCAGGCAGCCCTCATTTCAAAAGAGAAAGCGGCAAGCCCACTATGTGCGCCATATCATCGATCGTCGTGAACGCCCGTTCGCTTACCAAGCGGTACGGCAACTTCGAAGCAGTGCGGGGCATCGACTTCGCGATTTCCGCGGGCGAGTGCTATGGATTTCTTGGCGTCAACGGCGCGGGCAAAACCTCGACGATGAAGATGATCTATTGCCGGATTGGCCGCACCTCAGGCGAGCTGACGGTGCTTGGTATGGATCCCGCGCACGATGCCCCACGCATCAAGCAGCGCCTTGGTGTCGTGGCGCAGGAAAACGCCCTCGATCCAGAGCTCGATGTCATTGAAAATCTTTTGTCATATGCTTCGTTCTTTGGCGTCACCGGGGCGGCCGCGCGCCGCAAAGCCTCCGAGCTGCTCGAGCTTGTCAACATCTCCGGCAAGGAACGCGCACTGGTGCGGGAGCTCTCTGGCGGAATGAAGCGGCGCTTGGTCATTGCCCGTGCGCTCGTCAACGACCCCGCCATTTTGGTCCTCGACGAACCGACGACGGGACTCGATCCGCAAGCCCGTCTCCTGGTCTGGGAGCGGTTGACGCGTTTGCGCGAAGTAGGGCTGACGCTGCTGATCACCACGCATTATATGGAAGAAGCAGCTCGGCTCTGCAACCGCGTTGCGGTAATCGATGGAGGCAAGATCCTGGCAGAAGGGTCACCCGCAGCGCTCATCGCGCAGTTTGCGGCGCGAGACGTTCTTGAGATTGTTGATTCTGATGGGCGTCTTCCGGCCGACGGACTGCTGGGCGGCTTGGTCGTTCGGCGCGAACGTCACGGCGATATCCAATACTTGTACAACTCGGACAATCGCGTTTTGCTCCACAGGCTTTCCGAGCTCGGGTTCGACCCGCCGAGCCACGTCGCGCGCCAAACTACCCTCGAGGATGTTTTTTTGAACATGACCGGCCGGGAGCTCACTGAATGAATGCCCTGGCAGCGTTTTTCTCACCGAACGCCTGGCGCGTCTTCCATCGCAACTTTCTAGCGTGGCGGAGGTACGCATGGTCGAGCGTTGCCATCAACATCGTCGAACCGTTTGCCTACTTTCTCGCGCTGGGGTTTGGTCTTGGCGCATACTTCTCGCTGACCGGCTACGGTTCGCTCGTGCAATTCATGGCGCCTGGGTTTTTAGGTTTGACCGCTCTCAACACCGCAACATTCGACGCGGCATGGGGAGGGTACGAGCGCCGCGTCTTCAACGGCGTCTACGAATCAATTATTACGGCGCCGGTCGACCCGCTGGAGATTGCGGCGGGTGAATATTTGTGGCAAGCGTTTCGATCGGCCCTCTACGGATCGCTCTTCCTAACGGTCATCACGGGCTTTGGCCTCGTGCACTCGTGGTGGGCGCTCTTGTGCCCTATCATGCTCGCGCTGAGCGGCATCGCTTTCGCGATCCCAGCGCTGTTCGTCTCGTTTGTCGTCAAGACGCAAGAGCATCTCTTTTATTACTTCTCGTTCGTCGCCACGCCGATGGTCATGATCGGCGGCGTCTTTTTCCCGCTCGATAAATTTCCGCATTGGGCGCTGGCAATCGCCTGGCTGACGCCGCTCTATCACGCGGTAAGAGTTTTTCGCTCGCTCGTTGTGGGCACGGTCAGCTGGAACACGGGGCTGGAAGTGCTCTGGGTGCTCGCGGCAATCGCTCTGCTGGCGTTTGTCCCCGTTGGAAGCATCCGAAGGCACCTGTCGAGCTAGCGGGTGATAAGCGCCATATTCTGGGCAAAGATCTTGGGCGGCATATATCCGCGCCAGATCGCGCGCACGATGCCGTGCTTGTCGATAAAAACGCTCTGTGGAATAGCCGCAACACCAAAGTCTGCGCTGACTTGTCCTTCGTCGATGCCGACGAGATACTGAATCGAATACTGTTTAAGGAACGGCCTCACGAGATCGGGCGACTCTTCTTGGTCTAACCCTATGAAAACCACGCGTGCCTTGTAGGCTGGATAGTTCTTGACGATGTTGGGCAGTTCGAGCTTGCACGGCGGACACCAGGTCGCGAAAAAATTTAGAAAGATTGGATGGCCGGCGAACTTTTGGAGCGCGACTTTGTTGCCATCCAGCCCAGTGAACGAGAATGGTGGCACGGGCTTGCCGACCGCTGCAATTTGTTCCGCGTGGACCGGACCTGCGGCAGCCAACACGATGATGGCGGCGGCTGCGGCGATGGCGACCTTCATGGAGACACGACCCTTTCCGGCTATGGTGCGACTGCTTGTCCTCTACTATACGTTCGCGTGTTCGTTTTCGATGCATGCCCGACCGGTTGTTCCACTCGCAACGCTCACAAGGATGCGACTTATGACTCGCTGAAGCGACCCCGCCATACTACTGAGATCTTATGCGAGCGTCCGTGTTTTAACGGAGGCGAAAATGCTCGTTCTAACCCGAAAGCTCAATCAAGAGATCGTGATCGGTGACAACATCCGCATCACGGTCGTTGCGGTCGGAAACGACCAAGTCAAACTCGGGATCACGGCGCCACGTTCTATTCCCGTTCACCGTTCAGAAATTTATAGAGAGCGGCAAAGCCTCGTGCTCGCAGGATCCAAGCCGCCGACCGATTCGTTGTAGCTGCGCCTTACCGTTCGCCAAGCAGCGCTCGCAGCGTCGACAGCACTGCGACGGCGGCTTCGTCGCGCTCGCGATGCAGCTGCACGCTGTCCGTGCGGCTGAGGTGACCGTGCCAGGCATGCGCAAGCGACGAGCGCCGGTACGCAGCGAGCACCCCGGACACTGCCTGCCGCGTTGCTGTCTCGGCCCCTGTGATGCGTTCGGGCAGGCGAGCGGCGCGAATGATGGGAACCGTTTGCAGCCCCGCGCCGGCTGCAGCAAGGCTGCGGAGCACATCGAGATCGCTCGCCCGCAGCATGACCTCAAGCGCGGCACTGCCGTCATCATGCCAGAAGGGCTGGTCCAAGAAAAGTCCGGCACGCTCGAGGATGCCGAGCTTGTCCGCGGCTGCTGCGCAGAGCATTGCCTCTTGCAGCGCGTCGTGGTCGATGGGGCCACTCCAGCTCACCTTTGCAAGGCTTACGTGCGCTATCGGCCGCCGCAACAAGACATCGCCCGATGCAGCCGCACTCGAGGAGACGCTCTCTAGCGGTTCGCTTTCGATGAGCTGGTCCTCGTCTGAGACGAATATTTCTTCCGAGGCAAGAGCGTCGTCCGACCCTGGGCGCGCCTGGGGTGAGCCAGCCATTCGTCGCCTGCGTTCCTCAATAAGCAACATGTCTGCGGGGATTGGCCGGCGTCGCTGCGTCACGAGGCGTTTTTCCACCATTGCCACCACGGGCGAGCGATCGCAGGTCGCCGCACGCGAGGATCTTGCGCTGTGATGGAACGCGGCACGACGCGTTTGCTGGCAGTTTTGACGTCGACCGCGCGTACGTCGCGACGGGAATACTCCGCCGCGACTTCCATCGCCTCGCGACCGAGCGTCGTCAATCTGCGAGGGATGCCGGCACTCTCGAGCCACAGCGCGTGGAGGGCATCGTCATCAAACGGCGATCGATCGGCGGCGAATCCAGCGCATCGTAACCGGTGGTGGAGCAGACCAGCGGCCTCAACCTCGGACAACGGTCCAAGCTCTATCCACAGCGCAACCCGGTCGCTGAAATTCGGATGCCGCGAGATTGCGGCCGCAAGCTCCATCTGACCCGAAATCGCGATGCTGATGAGTTTGCGGTCGTCGAGCTGATAGTTCAGCAGCGCACGCAGTGGTTCGAACAGACTCTCCGGCAAGAGCTGCGCTTCATCAATAAAGAGAATCGGCTGGCGCTGCTGGGCCGCCGCTTCAAACAGGCAGCGTTTGAGTGCATCGCGCGTATCGCGCGGTGACGCGTGTTCGTCAACGTCAAAACCGAATGCGTCGGCGATGGCAATAAGCAGTTCGCGCTCATTCGTAAATGTCGGGTCGAGGATGACGCCGACGGCAGTGCGGTCGTCTGCCAAGAGCTCTTGTTCGACGGCGTTAAAAAGCGTTGTTTTGCCCGCGCCGATCGGTCCGACGACCACGGCGAGGCCCCGGCCCTGCGAGAGGCACTCCGCGAGGCGTCTCCGCCCGTGTGCCCCAAAAAGGGTGTCATAATAGAAGGCTGGGTCGGCAGTATCCAAAAACGGATCCCGGCTGAGGCCAAAAGCTTCGAGGAACATCGCATCCGCGGGGTTCAAGCGGACCGCTTTTGCCCCCTGGAGCGGGTCGCAGGCGATTGCGCGCCCGCGAGGGCACATGTTATAATGGCTCGAGCGCAAGTTTAGGGCAGTTCGGCGCGGGCGGAGGCGGCAGCTTCCGCCATCTGTGCGTCATAAGGCGGCGCACCAAGCCCTAGTAATGCCGTGGACGGTCGACGTACAGTCGACCGCTACATGCGGCTGAAAGGCAACAAAGTGGCAACACCAACCTCTATCATCTCGATGAAGCAGCTCCTCGAAGCGGGAGTCCATTTCGGGCACCAGACCCGTCGCTGGAATCCGAAGATGGCCCGCTACATTTTCCAGGAGCGCAACGGCATCTACATCATCGACCTGCAAAAGACGGTTATCAAACTGCGCGAAGTCTATGACGCGGTCAAAGACATGTCGCGGCGGGGCAAGATATTCTTGTTCGTCGGCACCAAAAAGCAGGCGCAAGATGTGGTCCGCGAAGAAGCAGAGCGCGCCGGCATGTTCTACGTCAACCAGCGCTGGCTGGGCGGCACCCTCACAAATTTTCAAACCATTCAGAAGCGCATTGCGCGGCTGCGCGAGCTTGAGCGTCAGCGCGACACAGGCCTCTTTGAAGTGCTGACCAAAAAAGAAGTCAGCAAGCTCGAAGATGAGCTCGCACGCCTCGAACGTTTTCTCAGCGGCATCAAAGACATGCCGCGCCTGCCGGATGCGCTCTACATTGTCGATCCACGTAAAGAGCGCATCGCCGTCCTCGAAGCGCGCAAACTCAAGATTCCGATCATCGCCGTCATCGACACGAATTGCGATCCGGATGAGATTGACTATCCGATCCCCGGCAACGACGATGCAATCCGTGCCGTCAAGCTTATGACGGGTAAAATTGCGGATGCGATCATCGAGGGTCAAACAGAAACCGAATCTGCGGTCGAGGCACATGAAGAAGTACCCGCCGACACGCAACCCGGCACCGAGACCATCACGGCGGTTCCGTAATGCAAGGGAAGAATACTATGCAAGGAAACGGAACACGCTAACATGGTGAAAGAGTATACGCCGAGAGCCGCCGACGTTAAAGCGCTCCGCGATGCAACCAATGCGCCGGTCATGGACTGCCGCAGGGCACTCGCTGAGAGCGGTGGCGACGTCGAGCGAGCGAAGAAACTGCTGGCCGAGCGCGGGCAGCAGCTTGCTGCCAAGAAGGTCGACCGCGAAGTCCGTGAAGGGTTCATCGGACACTACATTCATCGAGGTGGCAAGCTCGGCGTGCTCGTCGAGCTGGGGTGCGAAACCGATTTTGTGGCGCGTAATGACATCTTTCAAAAACTCGCGCACGACTTGGCCGTGCACATTTGCGCCTCGCGGCCACTCTATGTCAGCCGCGAGGAAGTTCCCGAGACCGAGCGCAAAGTCAAAGAAGCAGAAGCCGACGGCAAGATCGACAAATACTATGAAGAAGTCGTGCTCCTGGATCAACCCTACGTGCGAGACGAAACCAAGACCATTAGAGAGCTGATCGAGTCGGCGATTGGCGTGCTGGGCGAGAATATCAAGGTGCGGCGTTTCGCCCGGTTCGATATCGGCGAATCATAATGAGCGGGAACGGGATCGGGTCACAACCGGTCTACCGCAGAATCTTGCTCAAGCTGAGCGGCGAGGCGTTTGCCCGGAACACATCGGGCTCCATCGACACCGAAACAGTTTACCTCATAGCCAATCAAATAAAAGAGGTCGCGCAAGCCGGGGTCCAGGTAGCGTGCGTTGTCGGTGGCGGCAATATTTGGCGCGGCAAAGCTGCCGCGCACGCGAACATGGACCGTGCCACCGCCGACTACATGGGCATGCTTGCCACCGTCATCAACGCGTTGGCGTTGCAGGACGCACTCGAGGACATCGGCGTTACCACGCGAGTGCAAACCGCGATCTCCATGCATCAGGTTGCGGAACCGTACATCCGGCGGCGCGCGATTCGGCATTTGGAAAAAGGCCGCGTCGTGATCTTCGCCGCGGGCACCGGCAATCCGTACTTCACGACCGACACGACGGCCGCGTTGCGCGCGCTCGAGATTGGTGCTGAAGCCATTCTCAAAGCAACACAGGTCGACGGCGTCTACAACGCCGATCCAAAAAAAGATCCGTCCGCAGTCCGCTTCGAGCGGCTCGAGTATCTTGAAGTGCTCCAGTTAGGCCTCGAGGTCCTCGACAATACTGCGCTCACGCTGTGCATGGATAACGGACTGCCCATCGTCGTCTTTGAGCTCATGCGAGAAGGCAACATCAAGCGCGTGATATGGGGCGAACCGATCGGCACGTTCGTTGGGAGGGCCAAGAGCAGTGCTACCCCAGCTGTTTAAAGACCTCGACGAGCGTATGAAGAAAGCTGTCGAGTCAACCCGCGAGGAATTCACCGCCATCCGCACGGGTCGAGCGAATGCGGCCTTGCTCGATCACGTGCTCGTCGAGGCGTACGGCTCCGAGATGCCGCTGCGGCACGTCGCCAATGTCGCCGTGCCCGACCCACGCAGCATTGTCGTAACTCCGCACGACAAGTCAATCCTCGGCGACATTCGCAAGGCGATCGAGAAATCCGATCTGGGCATTACGCCGAATGTTGATGGCAATGCCATCCGGCTCGGCCTCCCACAGCTCAATGAAGAGCGGCGCAAGGAGCTCGTGAAGCTCGTGCACAAGCGCGCCGAAGAAGGGCGTATCGCCGTTCGCAACATTCGTCGCGACGCACACGACAACCTCAAGCATGGGCTCAAGGATTCAAAGATCACCGAAGACGAGAATCGGCGCGCCAACGATCAGCTGCAGAAGACGACCGACAAACACATCGGCGAGATCGATCAGCTCGTAGCGCACAAAGAAAAGGAGATCATGGAAGTGTGAGCCACGTAGCCGGCGTGGACCAACAAGCACTTCAGCTCTTGCCGTACACTCGCGCCTTCGAGCTGCTCAAGGGACGGGAAATCACGCTCAGCGTCATCACACCACCATATCCAGCACTTGGGTGCGGCACGCTGCGTGTCGTACGTGTCACCGAAGAAGATAACGTCACCCACCTCGAAGCGACCTACGACGACTTCGAGCGCCTGCCGTGAGCGTTGCAGCCGCAAGCAAAGGAGGGACCGCCGAACGCTTCCGGCGCGAGTTGACCGCTAAGCGCGTCCTCATTGGTTTCCTGATCGCCGCGCTCGGCCTTGCCTCTATTTTCAATCCGATCGCATTTGCGATCGCCATCACCGCCATCGGCGTCATCGGCGCAGTGGAGTTCTCGAATATCGCTCGGCGCGCCGGCGGCGAGGTTGCGCTTCCGATCGCCGTCGCCGCCTGCGCGGCATATCCGGTGCTCGCCTACTTTCATTTGCTTGGCCGATATGAGTCGGCGCTCATCGTCGTGATCGTGCTCTTGTCGTTCGTCGCCTCGCTATCGGCCCAGCTCGACCGGTTTGCCGATCGAGTCGCCATGACGGTACTCACCACGCTATACTTGGGAAAGTTGTTGTCGTACTTCATTATTTTACGCCAGCAGCCCGACGGCGCGCGGATTACGCTGTGGCTCGTCGTGATCGTCGCTCTGACCGATATCGTCGCCATGATCGCTGGTCTTGGATTTGGTCACCGCCCGCTTGCCCCGAAGCTCTCGCCCTCGAAGACGCAGGAGGGTGCGGTCGTGGCGCTTGTCGTGGCGACGCTCGTGGGCGCTGCGATGTGGTGGATTATGCAGCTTCATCTACCGTGGTGGATGGCGTTTGCCTTTCCGCTGAGTGTTTCAGTTGCCGCTGAGTTCGGCGACCTCGTTGAGTCGGCGCTCAAACGTAACGCCAATCTCAAAGATTCGGGCCAGCTTATCGCCGGCCACGGCGGGGTGCTCGACCGGTTCGACTCGTACATTTTCGCCGCTGTCGTCGGATACGGAATGCTGCTGTTCGCAGGGCGAGTGTAAGGAAAGCTGTTGTGACGCGGCGCGTCGCCATTTTGGGATCCACCGGTTCAATCGGACGGCAAGCGTTACAGGTGATCGCCGCGTACCCGGACCGCTTTTCCGTTACCGCTCTCGCGGCGAAAGCAAACATCGAACTGCTTGCAACCCAAGCCAACTCATTGCGGCCACGGGTTTTGTCGGCAGGCGGTGCGTCGCTCGCAGACGAGCTCAAATCGGCGCTCACCTATGCGCCAGAGCGCGTCACCTATGGACAGAGCGGCCTGGTTGAAGCGGCAACGCAATCCGGCGCCGATGCCGTGCTCGCCGCAACGGATGGAACGATTGCATTGCGTGCAGTCGTGGCCAGCATTGAACTCGGCATGCACCTTGCGCTCGCGAACAAGGAGCTGCTTGTGAGCGCAGGGCGGCTTATCTGCGATCTCGCGCGTGCACGCGGCGCCTGTCTCGTTCCCGTTGATTCGGAACACAGCGCACTGTTTCAATGTCTGGCCGGCGAGCGCACAGGCGATGTCGCATCTGTCGTATTAACCGCAAGCGGCGGTCCATTTTGGAAATCGACGCTCGAGCAGATGGAGCGCGCAACGCCCGAAGAGGCCCTCCAGCACCCGAATTGGTCGATGGGCGCGAAAAACACGCTCGATTCGGCGACGCTCATGAACAAGGGTCTTGAAATCATCGAGGCGAGTCGTCTCTTTGATCTGACACCGGATCGTATACACGCGGTCGTGCACCGACAGAGCATCGTTCATGGTTTTGTGCTATTCAACGATGGCAACGTGAAGGCGCAGCTCGCAGCGCCGGATATGCGGCTGCCGATCGGTTATGCGCTTGCATATCCGAACCGCCTGCCGCACGGTTTCGTTGAAGCGGCGACGCGCAGCGCCATCGGTCTCGGCAACGACGCATCGACCCTATCCTTTGAACCTATCGACGAAGGTCGCTTTCCTGCCGTGCGCTTAGCGTATAACGCGCTGAGCGCTGGCGGCACCTATCCCGCTGCGCTTTCAGCTGCCAACGAGGAGGCAGGACGCGCGTTCCTCCAGAGGAAAATTAAGTTTACTGAAATCTGTCCGATCATCGAGCGAGCGCTCGAGGCCCACTGCAATAGCGCCGATGGGCTTGAAGAGATAGAAGCGGCAGACCGCTGGAGCCGGGCCTTCGCGCGGGATGCCATCGGCGCAACGATGCAGAGCTAGAGAGCGAGGAACGCGGCCGCGGCCGCTAGCCTAATGTTCGAGATCATTGCGGTCACGATTCTCTCGGTTTCCATAGGCTCCGTCGCCGTCACGCTGGCCGGCGTGGGCAAGTTCTTGATATTCCTTGCGTTGCTCAGCGTGCTTGTCGTGTTCCACGAGTTTGGGCATTTCGTTTTCGCCAAGCGGGCGGGCGTCACGGTCACCGATTTTGCGGTGGGCTTTGGGCCAACGCTGCTTTCCGTACGCCGCGGCGACACGACCTACCGTCTCAATGCTCTGCCGCTCGGTGGCTACTGCAAGATGGTCGGCGAGGACACGGCCGACGATGGCTCGAGCGATCCGGGCAACTTCCAACGCAAGAGCCTGGGAGCACGCTTTGCAATTATCGCTGCCGGTCCGATCTTTAACCTAGCGCTCGCGGTCGTCATCTTTGCAACACTCGGCGCATTCGTCGGAGTCTCCGCGGGACCCACGACCGTCGTCAATGGCGTCATGGCAGAGTCGGAAGCGGCAAAGGCCGGTTTGAAACCATTTGACCAAATCGTTGCCCTCGATCACAAGCCGGTTCGCAGCGGTGAGGAGATGATCGACTACATCCACCATCACGCCAGCACGATCGTCGCGGTCGACGTGCTACGCTCAGGGAAGATTGTTCACCTCAAAATCCTTGATAAGGAAACCACGCAGGCTGGTGAGCGCGTCGGCACGTTTGGCTTTTATCCAACCCCTAGTTACGAGCGCAAGCCGATCTTGGACGCGCTCGGATATGGTTTTGTGCTGGTTGGGCAGACGGCTGTGTTGCAGTTTGTCGGGATTGCCGACGTAATACACAATCATGACGCGTCGCAGTTGAGTGGACCTGTGGGAATCGCGCGCGTTGTGATCGGGACGGAGGCCTATGGTGTGTGGCCCGTGCTCGAACTCATGGCGAAGATCTCGGTCGTCTTAGGCCTCTTCAACCTCTTGCCGCTGCCAGCGTTAGACGGAGGCCGTCTTGCGTTCTTGATCGTCGAGCTTGTCCGCGGCCGGCCCGTCAATCCGGAACGAGAAGGGCTGGTCCACCTGACGGGTTTCGCGCTGCTTATGGTCCTGGTCGTGTTCGTTACATATCAGGACATCGTGCAATGGGTGCACGGGAAGGGTGGTCTGTGAACCAGAAAGCGGTAGCGTGTCAAGTATAGAGCAAGGCTTACCTCCGGTACCGGAATGGTCGGGAGTCCAAGAACGCAACCCGCAAGCGCCGCCGCTTGCAGAACGCCGGAAGACGCGCGCCGTCAAGGTCGGCAACGTCACGATCGGCGGGGGCGCGCCTGTGTCCGTGCAGTCGATGACCATAACGAAGACGGACGACTGGGCCGCGACCATCGACCAGATTCAAAAGCTCGCTGACGCGGGCTGCGAGATCGCCCGCGTTTCCGTCCCCGACCCCAAAGCTGCGGCGGCATGTAAGAAGATAAAAGAAGGCTCGCCGCTGCCTCTCGTCGCCGACATCCATTTCGATCACCGTTTCGCTCTTGCTGCAATCGATGCAGGCTGGGATAAGCTGCGGCTCAACCCGGGTAACATTCGCGACGCGCAGAAAGTCCGCGAAGTCGTCAAGGCGGCACAGGCGCGCAGCATGCCGATTCGCATCGGCGTGAACAACGGTTCTCTCGCACCCGATATCGTGCAACGCTATGGCCATACTCCAGAAGGCATGGTGGAGTCGGGCTTGCGCCACATCCGTATATTGGAAGAACTCGACTTTCGCGACATCGTCGTCTCGCTCAAAGCGCACGACGTTCGCACGACAGTTGCGGCCTATCGCTTGATGGCGACCAAAGTCGATTACCCGTTCCACTTGGGAATTACAGAAGCCGGCACCATGCGCAGCGGCACCGTGAAGAGCGCTGTTGGGCTGGGCATTTTGCTCGCTGAGGGCATCGGCGACACGATCCGCATCTCGTTGACTGCAGATCCCATAGAAGAAGTGCCGGTGTGCTGGGACTTGCTCAAGTCGCTTGGTCTGCGCGAGCGCGGCGTTGAGATCACTTCGTGCCCGTCATGCGGCCGCGTTCAGATTGATATTGTAAAGCTTGCCGAAGAAGTTGAGAAGATCACGGCCGAGTATCGCGCGCCGGTGAAGGTCGCCGTGATGGGGTGCGCGGTCAACGGACCTGGCGAAGCGTCGATGGCCGATGTCGGCATCGCGGGCGGCAAGGGCATGGGGCTCATTTACCGCGACGGTGTGATGGTGCGATCGTTGCCCGAAGCGCAGCTGCTCGGCGGCTTGCGAGAAGAGATAGAAAAGGTCATCGTGGAGCGGTACCCAGAGTATCGCTGACATTTCCATGAAAGACGGCGTCAAAAAAGAGGTCCAGCGCATCCCGCGCAAATCCGACGACCTCTCAGAGTGGTATACGCAGGTATGCCTGCAGGCGCAGCTTGCAGACTACACGCCGGTGCGCGGCTGCATCGCGATGCGTCCATACGGGTACGCAATCTGGGAACTTATCACGGCGCAATTCGATCGGCGTTTCAAGGCGACCGGTCATCAGAAGGCCTATTTTCCACTGCTGATCCCCGAGAGTCTGCTCATGCGCGAAGCGGAACACGTCGAGGGATTCGCTCCTGAAGTCGCGTGGGTCACCGAAGGCGGCGGAGAAAAGCTCACGGAGCGTCTTGCCATTCGGCCAACGTCTGAAGTCATCATTGGAACAATGTACGCAAAATGGATCCAGTCGCACCGTGATTTGCCAGTGCTCATCTATCAGTGGGCGAACGTCATGCGCTGGGAAAAGACGACGCGTCCGTTCTTGCGCACGCTCGAATTTCTGTGGCACGAGGGCCACACCGCTCACGCAACCCGCGAGGAAGCGGCCGCAGAAGTCCAGCAGATGCTCGAAATCTATCACGAGGTAGCGGAAAAGGAGCTCTCGCTCTCCGTGATCAGCGGCAGGAAGAGCGACAACGAGAAATTTGCCGGCGCGCTCTCGACGTTTGCGATAGAAGCGCTCATGCCGGATGGAAAAGCGCTGCAAGGGGGTACCTCCCACGAGCTCGGTCAAAACTTTGCGAAGGCCTACGACATCAAATTTACCGACGTTGACGAGCAGGTCAAGCATGTATGGACGACATCGTGGGGTGTCTCGTGGCGAATCCTCGGCGGCGTGATCATGGCACACGGTGACGACAATGGCTTAGTGTTGCCGCCTTCGATTGCACCTCATCAGGTCGTCATCGTGCCGATTCCCCGTAAGGGTGCCGATGACGTGCTGCCCGCCGCGCGGCAGCTGACTGAGGAACTGCGTTCGGTTGCACGGGTGCACCTCGACGACCGCCCGGAACAAAGCGCGCCCTGGAAATTCAATGAGTGGGAGTTGCGCGGCGTGCCGCTGCGCATAGAACTGGGCAAACGCGATCTCGAGGCGCAGACTGTGACAGTGGCGCGACGCGACACGCTCACGAAGGAAGCCGTGCCACGCGCCGAGATCGGCGCGCGCATTCCAGCGATGCTTGCCGCTGTGCAAGACTCGCTCTTTGCGAAGGCTCGTGCCGACCGGGAGGCGCGCACGACGACCGCACGAGACAAGGCAACGCTCGTCACCGGGCTTAAGGCGCAAAAAGGATTCGTGCTCGCGCCGTGGTGTGAGAACCCGTCGTGCGAGCTCGACATCAAGGCCGAAACGGGCGCAGTTTCACGTGTCATCATTGGGGCAGGCGATGGTGGAGCGTGCGCCTACTGCGGCAAGCCCGCGCGTGCGCAAGCGTATTTTGCCAGGTCCTACTGATCGCGTCCTCTTGATTCGTGCCTTTCTGTCCGTGCTGACAGCCGGCATCGTCGCTGCGGCCATGTGGATCGCCTCGCTCTCGGCAATCGCAGCGCCGCCTCAGACTGGCGCGATTTTTATGTATCATCACGTATCCCCACACGTGCTGCCCGGTCGGTATGCGCGCGCGCTTACGGTTACCCCGGGTGAATTCCGCGCTCAGTTGACCTGGCTTCACGATCATGGTTGCCGCATTGTTTCGGTGGATGCGCTTTATGGCGACGCTCGTGCTCACACGCTCGCGCAGTGCGAAGCTGCGCTGAGCTTTGATGACGGATACGATGACGCCGCAACGTTTGCGCTGCCTCTGTTACGAGAATTCGGCGTGCCGGCGACGTTCTACGTTGCGACGGGCTTTGTCGGCAGGGCTGGTCACGTCTCCGTTGCTCAGCTACGATTGATGCGCGAGTCCGGAATGGAGATTGGTGCCCACACAGTGCATCATGTGGATCTCACCACGGTGACAGAGGCGCAAACGGTACACGAGGTAAATGCATCAGCCTCGTCACTACGACGTTGGCTCAAGGCGGACGTCACGTCGTTTGCCTACCCAGCGGGCCAGTTCAACGCACGCGCTGTTTCGGCCGTGCGTGACGCCGCCTTTGAAAATGCAGTGACAACGCAGCCCGGCGACGTGGAGGCGACCAGCCGCAGCTACGAACTGCCTCGGTATCGAATCGAACGAGGCAGCGGACTGCGTCTCATGCAATCGGTGTTCGGGCGCCAGGACACAAGCTCGGCGCCTGCGTCAGGCGCACTTGCGAACATCGCACGCAAACGCATTGCGGGGAACGCTCCCGCCCTGGCAGAAGCTGTTGCGGTCGCACTTCTGGCGCGCCGGTTTCCCGAACAGATCTTGAAAGTGCATGTCCTATCGCTGCGGCCGGCTACAGTGGCGGGCATCGTGTTATCCGGCGTGAAGCTGCATCACGCCGTGAACCGGCAGCAGTTTGAGGCAGATGTCGCAGACATGGTTCGCCTGGCGTTCGATTCAAGTCCGCTCATCGACGAGGTTGATATATGGGCCACCGTACCCCTGGAAGTAGGCACAGGCCTGCCTGTGTCGGGCGACTACGCGGTGCCCACGTCGAGGACGGTGTTTTCGGCCGCGGTGATGCGGGCGCAACGTGGGCTCGGCGGCACGGTGAACTTGGGTAAGATGTACATGAATCCTCAGTTCTTGCGCCCATGAGAGAGTTGATGAACGACGAGCAGACATACGCAAAAACGGTCCTCGACAACGGCATTCGTGTCATCACGGAACAAGTGCCCAACGTACGCAGCGCAGCGATCGGGCTGTGGGTCGGCGTCGGCTCATCACACGAGGAACCCCTGTTGCGCGGCATCAGCCATCTCATCGAACACATGCTGTTCAAGGGTACGCCAACGCGCAGCGCACGGCAGATTGCCGAAACGATGGATTCGGTGGGAGGCAACCTCAACGCGTTCACCGATAAAGAAGTAACCTGTTACCACGGGCGCATTGTTGACGCGCACGTGAACCTGGCATTTGAACTGCTTTCCGACATGTTCCGGCGCGCGAAGTTCGATCCCACAGACTTGCGCAACGAGCAGCAAGTTATCTTAGAAGAAATCCGCATGTACGACGACTCGCCGGACGAAGTGAGCCAAGATCTCTTCTTGCGCACCGTGTGGGCCGGCAGCTCTCTTGGCGAACCAACGATCGGCTATGCCGACACGGTTTCCGGCATCACGCGCGACGCGATCAAAGCGTACATGCGACAGCGCTACACGCCCGATCGCGTCGTGGTGACAGGCGCCGGCAGTCTCGAGCACGCGGAGTTCGTTAAACTTGTGCACGAGTTCTTGGGGCAGATGGAAGGGACTTTCGAGGGCACCGAACCACCGCCGCCACAGTTTCGGCCTGCAATAGCAGGCAAGAATAAAGACTGCGAGCAGGTGTATCTGCTCGTCGGCGCCGAGGGCACAAGCGCGAGCGACGAACGGCGTTATCCTTTGTCGGTGCTCGATGCCATATTGGGCGGCGGCATGGCGTCGCGTTTGTTCCAAGAGATCCGGGAGAAGCGCGGACTCGTCTACAGCGTGTACTCATCCCACAACGCGTATCGCAACGGCGGCATCTTCAGCATTTCGGCCTCGACCAGCCCAAAGAATTCGAAAGAGGTCTTGTCGCTCATTCGCGCGGAGCTGACGCGTCTGGTCGAAGACGGGGTAAGCCAAGACGAGCTACACCGAGCCAAAGAACACATCAAGGGAAGCCTGTTGCTTTCGCTCGAGAGCACAAGTACACGCATGATCCGGCTTGGCCGCTCCGAGTTGAACATTGGGCGCTACGTTCCGACGGCGGAGTTGACCGCCCGTATTGACGCAGTGACCAAAGAAGAAGTGGATGAGATGGCGCGGCAGATTTTTTCGCCGCAGCGTCTCGCGTTGACCGTTCTCGGACCCGTCGACCCGCAAGCCGTCGCCGGCGCATTCGAACCACTGGCTGAATCCGCATAGGCCTGTCGTAACATGTGTCGCCCAACGTGACGGCATACCTCGCCATCGCGGCCGTACTGTACCTGTTCGCGCAGGCGTTACAGATGGGCACAGGGGCCGCACGTCTCGCGGGCGTGCGCAGCAAGCGTGTCGCGACCGGACTGACGCTCTTTAACCTTTTTGCGACAAGCTCGCGCATGCTTAACCTTATCTATGCGCCGCTCATGGGCGCGCTCATCGACATCTCGCGCCGCACGGGCGACGTCATCGGTTTCGAGCGAGATCTGCGCGTTATCATCGGCGCGGCAACCATCGGCGCGGTGCTTGGAGGCGCGATGACCCCAACATTTGCGGTTCTCTTGCAGCGCGGCATACGTTCGTTCGAACGATCGGGATCGCTTGTCGGCTCAATCTTGCGGCTGTTTCGGCCGGCAACGTTTGTAAGCGCCATTGTGGAATTCCGCCGGCCGCGCATGGATATGCTGCGCCACAGCCCAGCCGGATTGCCGAAAGCATTCCTGTTCTGGAACATCATCGTTCTGGCGTTCTGGGTTGCAGGGCCGCTATCGGCGTTTTATGCTGGCGTCATTGATTCGAAAGTTACGGGCACCGCGCTCTTGCTCTCCGGTCTCATCACCGGCGTGGCGACGATAACGTTGACGCTCGTGGTGGATCCGATGGCCGCGGTTATTACGGATCAAGTTGCGCTTGGCATGCGCCCCGAGAGCGATATCAAAGCAATGCTGCTGTACCTCGTGCTCGGCGCGATTGCAGGCACGCTGCTCGCGCAGCTCATATTGTGGCCGGCAGCGCATCTCATCGTCACCGTCGCGAGGTTCTTGGTGGATCATGGACTGCAACATACGTAGACTCACGCTTGTTCTGTGCGCGGCAGCAGCGCTTGCCGGCAGTGGCTGCGCTCAATCGCTGACCCACTGGATGGTGAACCTGCGGACGTCGCAAGGCGACACCGCGCTGGCACGCGAGAAGCCCAATTTCGTCGAGGCAGAAAAGGAATACAAGCTTGCCCTTGCGCTCGATCCCAAAAACACGCACGCACGTGCCGGTTTAGCAAAGGCCCTCTATTTGACGGCCAAGGAAGACTTCGCGAACAGCAAGCTCGATGAAGCCGCCAGCGAAATTGCGGAGGCACTCAAATACGCTCCGAGCGATGCGGCGACGCTCGCGCTGGCAAACGAGATCGAAAGAGCAAAAATCCGCCGCGAGATCGTCGTCGCTAACTACCCGCTCTACGGGTCGATCAATGCGGCCCTCAAGCCGGTGTTCAAGCAGATTGCAGCAAGCGACAAGGCAATTGAGGCGCAGGTCAAGGCATTCTCGAGCGACTTCGATACCGCGCATCTAACCAAAGCCATCGTTGAGACGTACGACCTTGAAGACGAAGCGCACCGCATGGGTTTGCGTCTCATCACGTATCGGGCGCTCGTGCAATCGGGTCAGCAAAAAACGACACCGGCAGCTCAAGGTGAGGCACCGTCACTGCTGCCGGTTCCCTGATGGTGTTTGCGTACCGACCCCCTGGTCCACGCGAGAGTATAGCCAGAGGGACGGTCAATACTTTTTAAACCAGGAAGCCTGCGAGTTTCTGACCGCGCTTCAAGGGGAATGTATGAACTATCATTACATTACAGTTCAGACGGACAACTATCTTCTGTCGACTGAGGAGATTATTGTGTCTATATTAGCATGGATCGTGGTCGGCATCATCGGCGGTTGGTTAGGCAAAATGATCGTGCCCGGAGAGGGACCGGCCGGCGTGCTCGGAGACTTGATCATTGGCGTGGTCGGAGCGATACTTGGTGGTTGGATTTGGAACTATTTCGGACATGTCGGCGCCACAGGGGTTAATATCCCAAGCATCATCGTGGCATTTGTCGGAAGTGTCGTGTTATTGGTTATTATACGATTGGTGACCGGCAGACGCGCGGCGCCGTAAATCGTAGACTTGCCAGCCTGAGTGAATCGGCAGCCGCTCGTAGCGCTGCATAAGAGCGTAGAGTTCTTTGTTTGCCTTGAAGCGCGGCACTTCTACCGCCACAAAATAGCGCGCACCCTTCGCGATGGCGCTCGTCATGTCGCGTACGCTCCACAGCATGGGATCCTCTTCCCATCCGCGATGTCCGATCGTGTACAGGACTGAAGGGTCGTAGTGTCCCATGACGATGAGCGTGTTCGGCTCGAGGACGCGGCGCACTTCGCCGGCGGCCGCGTATACCTCGCGGCTCCACGTATAATACGGATGCACCTCGAGCATGTTGATGTATGTGGTCAAAAAAATCGCGACGGCAAGGGCGCCAATGGTTCGCGCTGTGAGGCCCTGTGGCGCGACGAGCGACAATAGGTAGTCAAGACCGCCGCCTACAGAGAGTACCGCAAAGGGCACGAACGGCATGAGGTAATAGTCGACGCGCTCGACGTTGACGACTGCAAATGTGTAGACGATGAGCAGCGTGATCCACGTGCCGAAGAAGACGGAGCGCCCTTTGCGTTGCGCATCAGCGGGCTGCAAGAACGCACACACGAGAAGCAGTCCAAAGATGACCGGTCCGAGGATCGTCGTCGTGAGCATTTTCGAGAGCGCGAGCGTGCTCTGCAAGCCGGCGATCAAGCGCGACGGGCTGGTCAATTCGGCAATGAGCGTTGGGACGACGTGTAGTTGCGTGATGCCGGTTGCCCAATGCCACTCGGCGATTCGGCTAAGATGTCCAAGGTAAAGCCACAACGGCACGACGCACAACGCGACGAGGGCGTAGGGAGAAAAGTCACGGAATGACCGGACGCGCACGAACCACAACGCGAGCATTGGGCCGAGGATCAAAAGCGCGGGTGGCTTGGCAAGACAGGCGAGCATCGCGCAGCCGGCTGCCAGCGAAAAATCAGCGACCCGCCGGCGCTCGATCCAGCGCCACCAAAACAGCAGCGCGGCCACACTGAAGAAGAGCATGCCGCTCTCGGGGATGATCGCTCTTCCATAGTATACGGCCCCCGGTGCTATCGCAAATAAAAGCGCTGCGATCATTCCAGCGCGGCGCGAGTATATCTCACTGCCAAGAGCGTAGATGAGCGGGATCGTGGCGACGCTCAATGCGATGACGATGAGCCGCGCAAAGATCTCGTGCACGCCAAAGATCCGGTAGAGCTGCGCAGCAGCGTAGGGAACGAGCTGCAGCTCGAGCTCGACGTAATTCGGCGGCGGACCGTCGTAGTCGGCCTGCGGATACAAAATGTTATTGTTCAGTTCCAGGAAGTTGCGCGCGATGGCTGCTTCGTCACCCTGGCGCCAGGCCGGATGATCGAGGATCGGATTGTGCACGTGGTACACGCGCAGCGCTAGGCCCAGCAGTACGATGAGGGCCAGCGCGAAGCCAGGTGCGCGCGTCACGTCTTGGGTTCGGCCACAGGTTCGTGCGTGTGCCGGAACGTCCAATATTTGTTGAGGAAGAAATTCACACCCATGCCGCCGACGGTTCCGCACAACCAGATGAGTGAATTGCGCAGATGGAACAGCGGCAAATACTTGTCGAGAGCTCCCGTGATGATAATGCCGAGGATCAGGGCCATGCCGGACACGGTGAGGAACTGCGCGAGCTCCTTGCCCATATGGCCACGCGATCGAAACGTCCAGTGGCGGTTCCACCAATAATTATTGACGCCCCCGGCGATGAACCCGATTGAAAACGCAAGTTTCAGGTCGAGCCTGAAATGCAAGAGGATATGGAAGATCACAAAGCTGACGACCGCGCCGGTTGCGCCGACGAGCCCGAACTTGATGAATTGTTTCACGCCGCGGCGCATGGCGAATTTCGGTTGCGAGCTCACGCGAGCCAGTACCAATCTGCGTAGAGCACGGTGAATAGGCCAAGCAGCGGCAGCGAGAGCGCAACGATTGCTGAATTGACGACCGGGTTGCGGCCCCACAGCGCGAGCAACATGAATGCCGGAAAAATAACGAGCACAAATCGCGGCATGCTCATAAGGCTTGCGGTCGACATCGGCACGAGCAGCGATGCGGCAAAGTACAGTGAGTATGAAAGCCGCAGCGTTCGAAACGCCGCGACCATGAGGGCGAGAAACACAAAGGTGAATGCCAGCTCGATCATGTGATTTACGGAACCGGCCGACGCGAGCGGGTTTTTGGCAATCTCGTGCACGGTATTCATGATGCTCACCCATGGCCATGCCAGGTGCCGGTTCCAGTTGTCCTGGACTTGCATGAAATACAGCGGATTGCCGACGAGCGCCCACAGATATCCCATGTACAGGAGCAAGCCCGTGGGAACCAAAGCGACCCCGATGAGGCCGCGAGTCAAAGTGGTACCCCGCCGCTCGCGCCAGCCGCGCCACGCTTCATAGGCCAGCGGTATGGCCGTGAGCATGCCTTCCACTCGCGTCATGGATGCGAGCGCGCCAAAGATGCCGGCTGTGACGTAGTTGCCGTGTCGCGCGTAGTACACAGATGCAACGGTCAGCGCCAGGAAGAGCGATTCGGTGTAGACGGCCGAGAAAAAAATGGCTGTCGGAAAAATCGCGGTGTAGAAAATCGCGTGGTACGCAACGTTGTCATCGCCATATTCCAAGCGCATCAACGCATAGAGATAGCCGAGCGCGACGAAGAACGACAAGTTCGAGATAATGAGGCCGGCGGTGAGGTGATCGCCGATGGCGCCGCCGAGCACGTGAATGAGCCAGGGATACAGCGGGAAAAATGCCACCTCGTTGCCCGAGTACCCGTTGGTCGCAATCGTGAGATAGTGCTGTGCGTCCCACCGGCCCCACACGCTGAGCCAGACATTGTGCGATGCGACAAAATGCTGACCTTGACGTTGTCCAATGACAACGGCTGCGAGCGGCGCGATGATAATCAACGGTAGACGCGTGGCGATAAACGCCGTGGACACATGGTGCACCATCGGGTAGTAGCGGCCGAGTACGCCGATTTTCACTGCAACCGACAAGAGTACAAGAGAGCCCAAGAGAGCCGCAGCGCCCGTCAGCGTCGCCGGCAACCAGACAATGTAGACCCACAGTCCAAGAAACGGTGCGTAGCTCCACGCATCCGCCTTCAGCATGTCCTCGAGCGAAACGTTGCACGTCCAGCTGATCCATCGCGAATACGAGTACCAGATTGCAGTCGTACCGAATGCGCCGCCAATAGATAGCGCTGCAAGCGCGAGGTTCGAAACAATTGCGGACATGTGCGCGTGCGTCGCCAAAAGATACCAAAGGAAGATCCCTGCACTCAGGCCGGCGAACGCGGTGAGCGCAAGGCCGAGCCGCGCGCTGCGAGGCAGCGGAACAACTGGGCGGCTGAGCTCGGTTGCCTCATCCAGATGAGGTGATACTACGGCATCCACGGCTTTTCGCGTTCGCCGTTCCGCATTATGGCCCTTTCCGCGTGCCCGTTCGAGGGATTACTTGGTAGTTGGAAAAGTTGCGGCAATGCTGTCGCAACATGGGGCGGTCGCTGCATACGCGTTTGTACTGGGAAGTTGCGCACTCCTCATGAGTTCGTCGCCCGCGACGTCCGATGTCACACAACCCAATATTGCTACAGGCCTTTTCATTTCTTTTGATGTGGATCAAAAGGGCGGATCGATTACGATTCAACAAAACGAAAAGCTCACGGTCTACAGTCTCGTTCCGAGCGCCACGATACGGGAACGCGCAGACGAAGGAGAGTGGCAGGCGACCTCGCTCCCCAATATTGCACAAGGTGAACCAGTGTCGCTCGAGTTGAACGCGGGCGGGCTCGTGCGCCAAGTCGACGCGGAGTATGACACCGTGACGACGCGTCTCATCACCCAGAAAAATGGCTCGCTGGTCACAACCGCTGGAAGAGCCTACAAATTAGTCGGACGCGCCGCGCAGCTGCAGTCGACCTTGAGCTTAGGTACGTATCTTAAGTTGCGCGTCGATCCTAAAAATGACACGGCGTTCGATGTTAGTGCATCGACCCGGCCGTTCACCGGTGGATCTGCCGCTGAGCAGATAACGGTGACGATCGTCGTGACCGTCCCCCTCAACACGCCGTCGAAGGACATCGTCTACATCGCGTCTGATGCGGCAAACTGGGTGCCAAACGGTCTTCGCATGGCGCCGCTCAGCGGGAATCGCTGGATAGGAACGCTCGCGTTAGGAAAAGGCTCGTCGCTCAAGTACAAGTTCACGCGCGGCTCGTGGGGGACGGCCGAGACAAACCGCTCTGGGATCGAAATACCAAATCGCAGCCTGAACGTGGCGAAGACCGGTGAAACGCAACAGTTCGAAGACGTTGTCGTTCGCTGGTCGGACTTGCCTTCGTAAGGAGAGACAATGGATACGCTGGATTTCGTCAAGGTCACCGAAGCTGCAGCGCTCGCCGCGTCGCGCTGGATGGGTAAGGGAGAGCGTGACAAAGCGGACGGCGCGGCCGTTGAGAAAATGCGCGAAACGCTCAATGAGATGGAGATCCGCGGGCGCATTGTCATCGGCGAAGGTGAGCGCGACGAAGCACCGATGTTATTCATCGGCGAAGAGGTCGGCAAGGGCGGCGTCGAGGTGGACATCGCCGTGGACCCAGTGGAAGGCACCAACCTCGTCGCAAACGGGTTGCCGAACTCGATAGCGGTACTCGCTGTCACGGCCAAGGGCTGCCTGCTCAATGCGCCCGACACCTACATGGACAAGCTCGCGGTGGGTCCAAAGGCTGCACAGTACGTGCACATTGACGCGACCGTCGCCGAGAATCTCGAGTTCGTAGCCAATGCGCTCGAGCGTCCGATCGGCGACATCACTGTTGTTATTTTAGATCGGCCGCGCCACAAGCAGCTCATCGACGATGTGCGCACCGCGGGCGCAAAGATAAAACTTATTTCCGACGGCGACGTTGACGCGGCCATCGCCACTGCGATCGACGGTACCGGCATACATGTCGCAATGGGAACTGGTGGTGCACCCGAAGGCGTGCTCGCGGCTGCAGCGCTTCGCTGTCTCGGGGGTAATTTTATGGGCCGGCTCAAACCGCGTAACGAGGACGAGATCAAGCGAGCGATGCAGATGGGATTTGACGACGTCAACAAAGTGCTCAAGATGGATGACCTCGTCAAGAACGACGACGTTACGTTCGTGGCCACGGGCATCACCGACGGAGATCTCGTTCGGGGTGTCCGCTCGTTCGGCAACGGCGCGCGCACGCACTCGATCATCATGAACAGCCACTCGAGCACCGTTCGTTTCGTCGAAACGGTTCATCGCTTCCGGGCGGAGCCGTTCCGGGTGCGCCAACACTGAAGCTGCTTTGGTACCTCACGCCTGACGCGATCGTTGACCGCGTCGTTGACGTGTCACCGGAGCTGCTGAAGGCGTGGAACATCCGGGGCGTCACTCTTGATCTCGACAACACGATCGTTCCTTGGTACACGTCAACGCTGGAACCAGGCATCGCCCAATGGGTGCGCTCCGTGACCGGCCTTGGCATACGTCTGTGTCTCATTACGAACAACTATGGTGCGCAAAGCAAAGATGTAGCATCCGAACTTGAATTGCCGCTCGTGCGCGGCGCCCTCAAACCGCTGCCCGCTGCCTTCTCGCGTTGCCTGCACACACTTGGGACCGAACCACAGAACACGCTTGCGATAGGAGACCAGCTCTTTACGGACGTCTTAGGCGCAAAAATTGTCGGCATGAAGGCGGTCTACGTGCGCCCGCTGGCGACTCGCGCGTTTATCACGACGCGATTTCTGCGCATGATCGAGCGTCCGGTGTTCGCGCAATTGCGACGGGCGGGCGTGCCGGGAGCGTGAAGGACCGGCAGGCGCGCTATGCCGTCATCGGCAGCCCGGTCGCGCACTCGCTCTCGCCGGTCATGCAGCAAGCGGCCTTCGCTGCGCTGCACATCGATGCGACGTATGAGGCGATCGAGACGACACCCGACCGGGTGCGCGACGTATTCGCTCAGTTGCGAGCGGATCAGTATGCGGGTTGGAATGTGACGACGCCGCTCAAAGAAGCTGCTATGTCGCTTGTCGATCGAGCGACCCCCGAAGCTGCGGCCGCACGCGCCGCGAACACCATTCGTGCGGAGCACGGTGGGGCTCTCACAGCGCATAACACCGACGGCGCCGGTTTCGTGCGAGCGATCCGCGAGCTGTGGTCCTGGGAACCGAGCGGCACGACTGCATTAATCTTGGGGACCGGACCGGCGGCCCGCGCAATCGCGATCGCTCTACGAGCCAGCGGTGAAGTCTTGCTCGCGTGCTGGTCGCGCGACGCTGCGCGTGCGGCGCAGATCGCACCGCCGCTGACTGGCGTCGCGCACCTTGTGGTCTCGGCGTTGCCGGCTGACGCTGCGTTACCGCCGCATATCGAGCAAGCGAGCAATGACGACACGATGATTTTCGATCTCAACTATGGACGTCAGCGGTCTCCGGTTGCCGCCATGAGAGGAAGGCGGCGCAGCGATGGTCTGCCGTTGCTCTTGCATCAGGGTGCGCTCTCTTTTGAGTGGTGGACCGGCCTGACTGCGCCGTTGGCGCAGATGCGCTCCGCGCTAGCGTGATGGCTGTGTGACCACCCTCTCATATGGAAAGCGGTCATACGCCATTTGTCCAGAGACAGGGCTCGCGTGAGAGCCTCAGAAAACTAGAAACGGCCGGAAAATCACCTGTCGGCGCTGTCCCTGGAGGCGCTTGCAAGCCCTTCAGACCTTAGCGCAGATGCCGATAGGTATAGTGAGTCCGCTGCGAGCCAGTTTGGGGACCAGGCTTGCATGTGGTCCGGCTCCATTGTCCCGTGTAATGACCCGTGCAATGAATTGAGTAGGTAAATGGCAGCAAACGTAAGCGATCTCCTCGGCCTACGCATGGATGAGCTGATGCGTGTGACGATCGAGCGAGGCGCGTCAGATCTTCACATGAGCGTCGGCTTACCGCCGATGCTGCGCATCGATGGCAGGCTCACACCGACGGAGTTCCCCAAGCTCGTACCCGACGACACAAAACGACTCATCTACAGCATCCTCACCGACCAACAGAAAGAAAAGTTCGAGAAGAATCTCGAGCTGGACTTTTCGCACGGTCTCAAAGGCTTCGGCCGCTTCCGTATCAACGCGTTTCGCCAGCGCGGCGTGATCGGCGCGGTCTTCCGCGCTATACCGTCGTCTGTGCCTGCGCTGGGCAGCTTGAATTTGCCGCCCGTCATGGGCGACCTCGTCATGCGTCCACACGGCCTCGTGCTCGTTACCGGGCCGACGGGATCTGGTAAGTCGACCGCCCTCGCATCGATGATCGACGTCATCAACGCGACGATGGCGCGACATATCCTGTCGATGGAAGATCCGGTCGAGTACCTGCATTTCCACAAGATGTCAATCGTGAACCAGCGCGAAATCGGCCACGACTCGTACAGTTTTGCGAATGCGCTGCGCGCTGCGCTGCGCGAAGACCCGGACGTCGTCCTAGTCGGCGAAATGCGCGACATGGACACGATCGCGACGACGCTCACCATCGCCGAAACGGGTCACCTTGTGTTCGCCACCTTGCACACGTCCGATGCGGCACAAACCATCGACCGCATCATTGACGTGTTCCCGGCACACCAGCAGCAACAGATTCGCGTACAGCTTGCCTCGGTCGTCGAAGCAATCGTGTGCTTACGGCTCTTGCCGCACGCTTCAGGTGTGGGGCGCGTACCCGCGGCAGAAGTGATGATCGCGACGCCGGCCATCCGCAATCTGATCCGCGAGAACAAGACGCATCAAATTCACAATGCGATCGTGACGAGCCGAGGGATGCACATGCAGACCTTCGACATGTCACTGCGCGACCTCGTTCGCAAACACATGATCACAGAAGACGAAGCACTTGCGGCGTCCACGCATCCGGAAGAGCTTCGTAAGCTCATTGAAGGTTCGTAACAAAGGGGGACCTATACCATGCTCACATCACTAGCTTGGCTGCTCATCTTACTCGTCATCTTGGTCGTCGGCCAGTCCGTCAGGCTCTAAGCCTCGCGGTTGACCGGCACGGAGAACGATACTAACTAGTCGAGGAACGTAACCAATGCCCAGTTTTGCCTATCAAGCTAAGGACGCCAGCGGTAAGTCCGTTAACGGCGTCATCGAAGCGGAGAACGAGCGCGTCCTACGCGCGAAGCTCCGCGAGATGAACTATTACGTCACCGGCATCACCCAGAAGCAGACCGTTGGTCTAAACGCTGACGTCGGCACCATGTTCGGCGGAATCGTCGGAAAGTTCAAGGGTGTCAGTGAGCAGGCGCTCGTGGTTTTCGCGCGCCAGTTCGCAACGATGATCAACGCCGGTCTCGCGATGGTGCGCTGCCTTGACGTGCTGGGCATCCAAACAGAAGACGCGCAGCTCAAACCGGTCATCGTCCAAGTGCGCCGCGAAGTCGAGGGCGGCTCGACGCTTGCCAGCGCGCTCGGGAAGTTCCCGAGAGTCTTCTCGCCGCTGTTTGTCAACATGGTGCGTGCGGGTGAGTTGGGCGGTATTCTTGATGAAGTCCTCAACCGGCTCGCGGGCTTCCTCGAGAAGGACTTCAACCTCAAGAAAAAAGTGAAATCAGCGATGACGTACCCGATGGTCATCTTGGTCATGGCCGTCGCCATCGTCATCTTCCTCGTCACCTTCATCTTGCCGACCTTCGTCAGCCTGTTCACCGGCATGAACATGAAGCTGCCCCTGCCGACCAAGATATTGATCACCTTCACGGAGGGTGCACGCAACCCGATTGCCATCGGCATCACGATCGTCGTCATTATCATCGTGACCATCTTGTTTAAACGTTGGACGTCGACGCAAGCCGGGCGCTATCAATTCGACAAGTTCAAGCTCAAGCTGCCGGTGTTCGGCATGCTTATCCGCAAAGTCGCGATCTCACGGTTCTGCCGCACGCTCGGCGCGCTGCTGCAGTCGGGCGTGCCCATTATGCAGGCTCTCGAGATCGTCGGCAAGGCGTCCGGCAACGAAGTTATTGCTGAAACCGTCGGTAAGGTGCGCGAATCGGTGCGCGAAGGCGAGTCGATCGCCGTGCCGTTGAACCTCTCGGGACTCTTCCCGCCGCTCGTCACCCAGATGGTCGCGGTTGGTGAAGAAACCGGTAACCTCGACGGCATGCTCAGTAAAATCGCAGACTTTTACGATGTCGAGGTTGAGTACATGCTTGCCTCGCTCACATCTCTGCTCGAGCCGATTTTGATTCTCGCGATGGGCTTCGTCGTAGGATTCATCGTCATCTCGGTCTTCCTGCCGCTGTACCAGATCATCGGCAACATCAAGTAACCATGGCTGTGCAGGCTCTGCAGCCGCAGAGCAGCGATCCGGAATTCGACGCGTACGCCAAGACGCGTACGCTCGAGTTCCGCGACCGCATCGTGCTCGCGCACATGGGTCTCGTGAAATCGATCGCGGGTCACTACGCAGCGATGCAGGCGCAGCGCGACGACCTCGAGCAGGTCGGCTGCGTCGGTCTCATCAAGGCCGTTGAACGCTACGACCCCGCTCTGGGCGTTCCGTTTGAAGCATATGCGCGGACAGTCGTTTCTGGCGAGATATTCCACTATCTGCGCGACCTGGCGCCGGCGCTGCGCGTGCCGCGCTGGTACCGCACTCTCAATCGCCGCCTGCACGAGTCTCACGACCGCCTTGTCATGACCCTTGGCCGTGAGCCCTTGCATGACGAGCTTGCAGCCGACATGAACATTACGGTCGACGGCGTGAAAGAGATACTGCGGCTGCGCGACTCCTATAACCTCATGTCGCTCTCGGACAGACCGGATGGCAACGACGGCCCCCCGCGAATCGACGCGATCCGCAGTGTGCGCCCGCAGACGTTCCGGTTGCCCGTTGAGGACCGCATCGTGTTGGACAAGGCGCTCGAGCAGCTTGCCGATTTCGAGCGCCGGGTAGTGCACCTGTTCTTCTACAAAGACCTCACCCAAACCGAGATCGCCAGGCGGCTTGGCTTTTCGCAAAAGCACATCTCGCGAACGCTCGCCAACACGCTACGGAAACTTAAAGAAGACCTTCGTTGATCGCCCGCGCGCCCAGCAACAAGCCGGTAGGCGACGATGTTGGCCGGCTTGGGCTGCTGCTTGCCCTTGTCGTCGGAGCAGCGCTGCGCTTTTGGAATCTGACGCTGCCCAGCCAGCACACCGATGAAGCCTTCACCTTTGCGCTCAGCGCGTTGCCGGTTCCGGCGCTGTTGCACAACGTTGTCATCCACGATTTCCACCCACCGCTGTTTTATCTGCTCACGCACTACCTCATGGTGTGGCTGCCGAAGCCTCAGTGGGACTATCGCTACATCACCGCGCTCTTTGGATGCCTGACGATTGTCGCGACCTGGGGAGCGGCCAGACGCATGTTCGGACCGCTCGCGGCAGCGATCGCCGCGCTTTTTGTCGCCCTTGCGCCCGCGCTCGTGCAGCACGATCGCATCTACCGCATGTACGCGGTCACCGTCGCGCTGTGCACGCTTGCCTGGTGGTTGTTGCTCGAGATTGAGCAGACAACCGGCCGGCGACGCATCGTGCTTGCGCTGATATATGCAATCGTCGCCGTCTCGTTGCCGTTCATTGACTACTTCGGGATCCTCGTGCTTGCAGCTCAAGGGTTCTACGCCCTGACGCGGCGGGCAGCGCTTGCGCCCGTGCTCTTGGCGATCGGCCTTGCAGCCCTCGCGTTTGTGCCGTGGATCGGGGCGCTGCGCGAGCAGCTGCCGCTTGCAGGGATGAGCCTGAGCAGGCCGGGCTTGGACATCGGCCTTGCAAACAGCGTGGCGGGTGCGTTTGCGGCGGGAACCCCGACGCAATGGTTTGGGTGGCCGGGCGGTGCGCTTGTGCCGCTCCTAGCTGTCACTGCGGTGGCGCTAGCGGGAGCGTGGGTGGGGGGGCGCAGCGCGTTGCCTTTCTGGCTAAGCGTTCTTGCCGTTCAAATCGCCGGATCGGTCCTTATCGCGAAAAACCTGGCCTATTTTCCGCGCTATCTGCTTGTCGACATTCCGCCCGCGTGCATCGCCGCCGGCCTTGTGCTCTCGACGCTCGCCGGCGCGCGGTTTCGTTTCGTGGCTGCAGCGCTGGGGGCTGCACTGCTCTCGTTTTTTGGGTTCACCGTTTCGAACGTGACGTTTGATCCCTACTATCAGTTTCCCGATTGGTATGCAGTCAACGCGCTCCTGCTCGCGCATGAAGAGCCGGCTGATGCGATCATCCTCGATGCGGGATACGAGTCGCTGGTGGTTCGTAACTACACGGCGTTTCGAGGACGCACAACGCTGACGTTTATGAACCCGGGGGATTTCGATCCGATTCTCTCGTGGATTGCACGGCACCCAAACCGGCGCGTTTGGTACATCGAGCATCAAAATTTTTATTGGGATGCGCAGCGGCGCATCGCATCATCACTTGGGTTGAGGCGCCGCACCGTTGTGAGCAGACAGTGGCCGCATCGCCTCGCAGTCGATGATGTCTCGGTGACCCTCTTCGACAAAGTGGCGGACCTGCCGATGACCAGAGTACGGTGAACTCCTCCAGCGCGCGTCTTTGGTTCGCGCAGGCTGCCCGTCGCTACGGGTGGCTTGCAATCGCGTTGCTAGTGGGAGCACTATGCCGTTTCTGGGATCTCACGGGCCCCAGCTTGTTTATCGACGAGGGCTTCGTCTTTCACATCAGCGAGCATGCGCCGAAAGAAATCTTGCAGCTGGTCGCCTATACGGACTTCCATCCGCCGCTTTTCTATCTCGTCACGCACTATCTCATGGGCTTGCTGCACTGGGCGCCATGGGACTACCGCTATTTCACCGCAGCGTTTAGCTTGACGGGGATCGTGGCGACGTGGGCCATCGCACGTCGCTGTTTCGGAGACGTTGCCGCCGCCGTCGCCGCGATGGCGCTCGCTTTCGAGCCTGCGCTCATTGAATTTGACCGCCTTTATCGTATGTATGCGGTGCTCACGGCACTCGGTGCTATCTCGTGGTGGCTGGTGCTTCGCGCGAGCAACGCACAGGGTCGGTCACGTCTTCCGTGGTGGATCGCGTATGGTGTCTCGGCCGTGTTGCTGCCATACGTTCATTACGTGGGCGCATTCGTTGTTGCAAGCCAGGGTCTTTACGCTCTCACACAACTGCGGCGCATGTGGCCCGTGCTCGTGTGCGGACTGGTTGCGCTGCTAGCGCTCGTGCCCTGGATGTGGGCAATCAAAGTCCAATATCCAAACGGCGGCTATGTAATCCGGCTCAACTCGCCTGAGTTCTCTTGGGCGGAAGTCATCCGCGCGACTATCGCGTACGGTTTGCCGATCGATTGGATGCTCAAACCCGCATTCGATCCCATCTTCAGTACATGTGTCGTCGCAGTAGGGCTCGCCGGGATCTATCTCGGCCGCAAGAGCGTGCTGCCGTTTTGGTGTGCGCCAATAATCGTACAAGTGGCAGCGTCCCTACTGACAGGCAAAGACCTCGTCGTACCGCGGTACTTGTACGTCTACGTGCCGGCGTTGTGCATCGCATTCGGCGTTGTGGTGGCGACACTGGCGCGCACCAAATTTCGCGTCGTTGGCGCAGCTCTGGTTGCGCTATATATCGGCATTAGCGTAATGAGCGTGTATGACCTCATCTTTGTGCCGTTCTACCAGTTTCCCGATTGGTATGGGATCAACGCGCTATTGCTCCAGCACGAGCGCAAGAATGACATTATCGTAATGGATCAGGGCGCAGAATACTGGGTTGTTCGTGACTTTACGGCGTTTCGCAAGCACCAGATGCAGGGACCCGCGATACCTTCCGATCTCGACTCTACGATTGCTTGGCTGGCAGGCTATCCGAAGCGGCGCGTCTGGTATATCGAGAATCAACCAACCTTTACGGATGCGAAGCACAGAGTTGAAAAAGCACTCGACGCAACCCGCCCAGCGCTTGGCCGCTGGCGACAACCGCGCGCCTTTCGCGAAGATATCGTGCGCGTTGTCCTCTACGGCCCACGCTTTGCGGCCGGGGGTAAAAAGAGCGTCGTCAAGACAAAGTCGCCGTAACCCGATTGGGTTGACCGCCAGGTCACGTGCTGGGGATGGGTGCGGGCCAGAAATGAAAACGCCACGCGCTGTGGATCTGACAGCTCCGACTCGTAATCGATAAGCCACACGCGCGGCAGTTTCGCCGCTTGCGTCGCCAGCTTCGCCGCCTCATTCTGGTCGGCTATGAGAAAGAGCGAAGGGCTTCTCGCGGCCTTCGATCCGATGAGCGCGTAGTACGTCATGGAACCATCAAAGACAACTCCATCGTTCGGCTGCACTTTTGCGTCCAAGAAGCGCCGGTACGTGGTCCAGTCAACGGGCATGTATTGAGCGAGGAAGTGCTTGTCGAGCGTTCCAGCCGTCATCATCACAGCAACGGCTGCGATAAATCCGAGGGCAAGCGGTCGAAGCCGTGTCTGCCAGAGCTGGTCGACAACTAGGAGGACCACAAATACGAGGGCAGGGATAGCTTGGAGCAGGTAGCGCTGGCCGATCAGCAGCTTACCGGAGACCGAAGAGTAAAGAATCTGAATTGCAAGCGGTGCCAAAAGAGCGAGGATAAGCCAACGGCGCTGAACGACGGCCAGCACGAGACCCGCAATGATCACGATCCAGAGCAACACCCCCAGCAGAGGTGAAAATTCAAGCGTGGGTGGCAAACCGTCAACGAGCAGAACGGGTGCGGCCTGCCACATCTCTGACAAGTGGCCGTGCATTGCATTGTAGGCTGTGCCACCGAGCGGATACTGAATCAACAAGATGGGTATCCAGGGAGCAAACGCGACGAGTGCCCCAGCAAGGGCCAGCCAAAAACCAGTTCGACGCGGGTAAAAGATGCCGATATATGCGATCTGCGCGGCGAGCGTGAAGAAAGCGAGATATTGCGTGTACAGGAGCATTGCAAGGCAGAGAGCGTACGCGACCCAGCGGGCAGGCAGGCGGGGCTCGTCGAGCGCCCACAGCAAGAGCGCCCACGAAATCATGCAGAGCGACCAGAGCAGCGCGTACATGCGGAACAATCCATCAAAGAAGACGAGCGATGGATTGATTGCGACAAACAGCGTTGCAAGCGCTGCCCACCGAGGAATTACACGGCGTGCAACCGCATACGTGGCCGCTACGCCGACAACGCCAAATATCACGCTCACGATTCGGAACAGATATGCCCGGCTGGAGAGGGCGAAGAGGCCATGGCCGATTACGTAGACGAGCGGCGGGTGGAAGTCGCCGTTTTTGAGCAGGTCGATCATGGCGGGGAACCGCTGTGATGCGATAAAGAAGGTGAACGCTTCGTCCGGCATCGTGGCATGGTGAAACAGCCCGATCACCCGCACGAGCACTGCGCAAACGAGAAGGCCCGCAAGAATCGCTAGTTGTCGTGTGGTCGTGCCCGGCGGGTGCTCGTGTGAACCCATCTACTACATTTTCGGCAAAAGGTCGTGACTATAGTCACAGCTTCGAGTAAAGTGTGTTGACCGACCGTGGCAAGTAAGCGAGTAGGTTAAGAGTAAAGTCTCGTACCGGACCCCGGCGACGGGCAGTTGTTTTAATCCTATACCGCGCCGCCAGTTTACCGATAACATATATGAGCCGCGATTGAGGACGAATGGCGTTATGTGGCTGAGGTCACAGCTGTGCAGCGTCTAGGTCCAGGCGACTTGGGAATTACAAAGGATGGGGGAGAGGGCATTACGCGCTTCCAGGTATTGTTGCGGATCGGGTGATCCGTGCGGGCGCGGCGCCGGCGCAAGCTGGTGTCCCTTGATGGGCAAAGACTCGTCCGCTCACTCAACGTGAATTCACACAAAGCGAAAGGGTTATCATCTTCATGAAGAAACTTCAGAAAGGCTTTACGCTCATCGAATTGATGATCGTGATTGCCATTATCGCAATTCTCGCAGCCATTTTGATTCCGAACTTCTTGCATGCACGCAACGAGTCGGTCACAGCGGCCTGCGAAGGCAACGAGAAACAGCTGGCGACGGCCGAAGAGGAATATTCGGTCGACAACGGCGGCGCGTATGCTTCGTTGTCTGCCCTGACGACACCGTACATCTCCGTGGTCATCACGGATCCCGTTTCGAAGGGTAAGACATACAAGGTCGTTATCCCCGGCGGCGCTTCGAATGGTTCATACGAGATCGACGATTCCGGAGGACATGACACGACCACAACCACAAGCCTGACTCAAACTGCTGCTGGTGGTCCCGCTTGCACCGCATGCACGAGCGTCATCTACGCACAAGCCTCAGGCATCCACGGCAACTAAATTCGCAGGAGCGAAACGGGAAAGCCGGTCGGCAACGACCGGCTTTTCTGCTTGTGCGCCCGGCATGGGCGTTGACCAGGAGGTGGGAGTCCTCTGCGGGGCCTGGTCGTGGCAACCGCTAGCCGAAGGCAAGGGTGTCCATCGCGAGATGGGATCTGAAGGAAGCTAGAGGCAAAACCGCGCGCCGAGGTACACGAACCGCGTTAGGCGGGCGCAGCTGG
>Ga0207416_1000193_pt1 | contig 114224 bp, 93 predicted proteins | sample PaiPotPPM11metaG_FD_184107 | JGI IMG/M metagenome (GOLD analysis project Ga0207416, IMG submission 184107) | Iron sulfur acid spring bacterial and archeal communities from Banff, Canada, to study Microbial Dark Matter (Phase II) - Paint Pots PPM... ... | reverse complement strand
CACCAAGACCGAAGCGATACGAGCCCTTCGCCGGCAAATCTCCGATGAGGTTTACCGGCGACTCAAACAGGATCATTTACAGCGTTCCGCCGCAGCGATTGCGGTGGCCGCTTGACATAGGAGCTTCTCGTGAAGGTCTGCCTGAGCTGCAACCAGCGCTTCCAGCTGGATACGTGGCAGTGCCCGAGCTGCGGCCGTGCGCCCGTCGCCAACCACTTCTTGCTGTTTGCACCCGAGCAGGCTGAAGCCAACGACGGCTTTGAGCTGCGGTCGTTCGAGCTCCTGGTGCGTCAGGAGCCCACCAGCTTTTGGTTCCGCTCGCGAAACCGCCTGGTCGTACAGCTCCTTCGCCGGTACTTTCCCGACGCCAGGCGATTGCTCGAGATCGGTTGCGGCACCGGCTTCGTCCTCGCCGGCCTTCGTGAGGCGCTGCCCAAGCTCGAGCTGGCCGGATCCGAGCTGTACGAGGCCGGGCTCGAATTCGCCGCGCGCCGGCTCCCCGGAGTGGAGCTTTACCAGATGGACTGCCGCCGTATGCCCTTCGACTCCGAGTTCGACGTGATCTGCGCCCTCGACGTGCTCGAGCACGTGGAAGAGGACGGGGTGGCCCTCGCGGAGATGTTCCGATGCGTGCGCCCGGGGGGAGGGGTCATCGTGTCGGTCCCGCAGCATCCGCGGCTCTGGAGCGCCGGAGACGATTTCGCCCATCACAAGCGGCGTTATCGGCGCAGAGAGCTCGCCTCCAAGCTGCGAGCCGCCGGTTTCGGCGTGCGGCGGTTGACGTCGTTTGTCAGCCTGCTCCTACCGCTGATGGCGATCTCGCGAGCCCGGCAGCGCGACCTTTCGACCTATGAGCCCCAAACCGAGTACCGGGCCCCGAGGGTGGTGGACCGCGCGTTCGAGACGCTCCTCGAAGCCGACCGCTCGATGATCCGAGCGGGGGTGTCGCTCCCGATGGGGGGCTCTCTCTTCGCGGTCGCGACCAAGCCCTCGTGATCTCGCGCCTGCTGGCGAATGCCACCCTCTACGAATTCGTGCAGACCGTCACCGGGAGTCAGATCTCGGAGGCAAAGATCCGCGACATCCTTGGCCGCGGTGGCCCGATCGAACCAGGTGCGCGAATTCTCGACGCCGGCGGAGGCACCGGAATCATGGCCCGGATATTCGACGCCGGCCGCAACTTCTGCTGCATGGACCTGGACCTGGCGCGACTTCGCGTGGCCCGCGGGCGTGGGGCTAGCGTGGTCCAGGGCGATGTCACCCGGATGCCGGTGAGTTCGGCCTCCATCGATCTGGTCGTCCTCCGGGCCATCTCGCACCATCTGGGCGACGACGGCTTTGCCAAGATGGTCGCCGAGTCTCGGCGAGTCATCAAGCCGGGTGGGCGGCTCCTTTTCCTGGACGCGGTATGGGCGCCCGCGTGGCTCCCGGGCAGGCTTCTGTGGCGCCTCGATCAGGGCAGCCACCCGCGGACCGACGACCACATGCGAGCCGTGCTCGAGAATCACTTCGAGCTCGAACGCCGAGAGGCCTATTCGATTTACCACAGGTACTTTCTGGCCATGGCGCGACCCAAGAGTGAGCCGATCGCCAGCGAGTGATCCGGTGGCCACGAACCTGGCTAAGCCGCAGCGACTCCTGTTGCGCCGCCCTATCATCACCGGCGATTGGAACTCAGCGTCGTCGTGCCCGTTTACGGATGCCGCGACTGCTTGCCGGTGCTGCATGAGCGCCTGACGAAGCAACTGCAGGCGATCACGTCCGACTACGAGCTCGTCCTCGTCGACGACCGCAGCCCGGATGGCGCCTGGAGCGTGCTGAAAGCCATGGCCGGCGCGGATCCGCACGTGAAGGCGATTCGCCTCAGCCGCAACTTCGGACAGCACAACGCCATCACGGCCGGGCTCGCCGCCAGCCAGGGCGAGTGGACGGTGGTGATGGACTGCGATTTGCAGGATCCACCTGAGGAGATCCCCACGCTCTACGACTCGGCGCGCCACGGCGGCTTCGACCTTGTGCTGGCGCGACGCGCCTCGCGTCCGCATTCGTGGATGCGCCTGACCCTCGCCCGCGTCTACTTCAAGCTGCTCAACACCTTCATGGGCACGAAGATCGATGGGAGCTACGGGACTTTCAGCATCCTCAGCCGCAAGGTGGTGAAGGCGTACCTGGAGCTTGGCGACCGCGACCGCCACTACCTCTTCGTGCTGCAATGGCTGGGGTTCGAGCAGGGCTCGATCCAGTTCCAGCAGGCCGCTCGGGCCGGCGGGAGCAGCGCCTACACGTTCGGCCGGCTCGTCCGTCATGCCGTCCGGGGCGTGTTCTTCCAAACCACGAACGTGCTGCTCTACATCGTGTACTTCGGTTTCTTCCTGGCCGCGGCCGGGATGCTCTTCGCCCTCTACGACCTGTACCTCGTCGCCGTCGCGCATCCGCCACCTGGTTACACGAGCGTGATGGTGGTGATGATCACCATTGGCGGATTCATCATCGTCAGCACCGGCGTGACGGGCCTTTACATCGGGCGTGTCTTCGAGCAGGTGAAAGGCAGGCCGCTATACGTGGTGGACGAGGTCGTGCAGAAACCGCGCACCGCTCCCAGATCTAAGTCAGAACGTCGAGAAGTTGAATCAGTCCACTGATGCGCGGCCGGCCGGTGCCAAACGGGTCGCCATCATCCAGTCGAACTACATCCCGTGGAAGGGCTATTTCGACATCATCAACCAGGTCGACGAGTTCATCCTCTACGACGACCGTCAGTACACGCGACGCGACTGGCGCAACCGCAACCTGATCAAGACGCCGCGCGGTCTGCACTGGCTGACCATTCCGGTGCAGGTGAAGGGGCGATACACGCAGCGGATCGACGAAACGCTGATCAGCGACAGCCACTGGGCCGCCCGGCACTGGAAGACCATCGAACAGACCTATTCGCGGGCGCCGCATTTCGAGACGTTTCGGGCCGCGATCGGCACCCTCTATGCGGAGTCGGTGGAGACGAGGCTGAGCCATGTGAACAGGCGATTCCTCGAAGGTATCTGCCGATTGCTCGGCATCACCGCCACGTTCTCCTGGTCCACTGACTACGAGGCAAGCGGCGACCGCACCGAGCGACTCGTCAGCCTCTGCCGCAGCGCGGGCGCCGCGGAGTACGTCTCGGGGCCGTCGGCGCGCGACTACATCGACGAGGCTCAATTTCGTGAGGCGGGCATCGGGCTGACCTACGTCGACTATTCGGGGTACCCCGAGTACCCCCAGCTCGATGGGCCGTTCGAGCACGGGGTGACGATCCTCGACCTACTCTTCAACGCGGGGCCGAATGCCCCGGCCTACATGAAGAGCTTCGCCTCGCAAGCCGTCGCCTCGTGAGCTTCGACCCGATCCTCGAAAAAGTCGGCCGTTACTACACCGGCCGCCTTCGGGAGCACGGCACGACCGCGAGGGGCGTGGACTGGAACTCGGAGGAGTCGCAGAACCTCCGCTTCACGCAGCTTGCCCGCGTCCTGCCCTCTGTGAGTTACTCGGTGGTCGACTATGGCTGCGGTTATGGCGCACTCGTGACCTTTCTCGAGGAGCGCGGCGACGAGTTCGACTACCAGGGCTTCGACATATCGCCGGCGATGGTGGCGCGTGCGGTCGAGGATCACGGTGGGTCGGGCCGGCGCTTCGTCAAGTCGCAGACAGAGCTGGAGCCGGCGGACTTTGCGCTGGCCAGCGGAGTTTTCAACGTCAAGCTCGACACGCCCGGTGACGAGTGGACCGAGTACGTCACTCACACCCTTGCGGTCCTCGACCGCCTGGGCCGTCTCGGATTCGCCTTCAACATGCTGACGAGCTACTCGGACGCCGACCGCATGCGCGCCGACCTTTACTACGCCGACCCGTGCCGCTTCTTCGACCTCTGCAAAAGGAGCTTCTCGAAGCAGGTCGCGCTCCTGCACGACTACGGCCTCTACGAGTTCACGATGCTGGTGCGCAAATGAGCGAGGTGGTGATCTTCGGAGCGGGCGATTACGCGCGAATCGCATCCGTCTATCTCGAGAAGGACAGCGACCACGAGGTGCTCGGGTTCGCTGTGGACGGCGCGTACAAGGACCGCGACGAGCTCGTGGGCAAGCCGGTCATGGCATTCGAGGACATGCTGGACACGCATCCGCCAGACCGCGTGAGGCTACTGGTCGCGATCGGCTTCAGCGGCCTCAACCGCCGTCGCACCGAGGTCTACGAGCGGTGCAAGGCGCTCGGCTATCAGTTCATCTCGTACACGAGCTCGAGGTCCTACCAGTGGGGCCATGTCGAGGTCGGCGAGAACACCTTCATCTTCGAGGCGAACGTGCTGCAGCCCTTCGTCCGCATCGGCAACGACTGCGTGCTCTGGAGCGGAAACCATATCGGGCACGATTCGACGATCGCCGACCACTGCTTCATCGCCTCGCATGTCGTGATCTCCGGAAACTGCTCGATCGGCCACTCGTGCTTCATCGGCGTCAACGCGACCTTCCGCGACGGGGTCCGGGTGGCGCCCCGCTGCCTGATCGGGGCGGGTGCGACGATCCTCAAGGACACCGAGGAAGGCGAGGTCTACAGCGTCCGCAGGACCGAGCCGCGCGACGTGAAGAGCTGGGACGTCAACCTCTAGCCGCGTGGCCTGGTCGAAGCGCGGCGTCGTCCTTTCGCCGCCCACGCACCTGGCATGGGCGCGCAGCCACGCGGCGCTGCCCATCGTCGACACGCTGGGCGGAACGCGCGCGCTGGTGTACTTCTCGTCGCGCGACGAGCGCAATCGGGCCCAGATCGGCCGCGCCGTGGTCGACCTCGACAGCAAGGTGTTGTTGCCCGAATTCGAGCCCGAGCCGGTGGTCCGACTGGGTCCGCCGGGCGCCTTCGACGAAAGCGGCGTGACCGGCGGATGCCTGGTCAAGTCAAACGGAGCGCAACACCTCTACTACTCGGGTTGGAGCCTGCCCGGCGACGTGCCGTTCGTCTTCTTCATCGGCTGCGCAGCCAGCACCGACGGGCGCACGTTCGAGAAGGTTTCGGCCGAGCCGGTCCTTGGGCGCAGCAGGGTCGATCGATTTGCCACCGCCTCACCCGCGATCCTCATCGAAGGCGGCGTCTGGCGGATGTGGTACGTGTCCGGCACGGGTTGGACGGCGGGCGCCAAGCCCGAGCCGAACTACCTCATCCGTTACGCGGAGTCGACAGACGGGATCGCGTGGCGCGCCACGGGGCATGTCTGCATCGATTACAGCTATCCAGGCGAGCACGCGATCGCCCGCCCGCACGTCGTCAAGGACGGGTCCCTCTACCGCATGTGGTTCTCGCATCGCGGTGACGCCTATCGCATCGGGTATGCGGAGTCAAACGACGGCCTCGAGTGGTCGCGGCACGACGAGCTGGCCGGCATCACCGTGTCCAGCGAAGGCTGGGACTCCGAGATGGTCTGCTATCCATGGGTCGGCGACGTCGGAGGCTCGCGCCGCATGCTCTACAACGGCAACGCTTACGGGCGGACGGGAATCGGCCAGGCCGTCCTCGAAGACGCGCGGGCCTGAGCGAAAGTGCTCGCGACCAGGATTGCGAGCCAGCTCGCGTCCCAGATGAGCTGAGGCGCGACCACGAGGTAGATCATCGCCTGCATCGCGAGGATGCCGGGCAGCATCCACAGCCGGTGCCAAAGCGGCGGCGAGGTGCGGAGCACCAGCCACGCGCCGAGCGCGAGGCAGCTGTAGTCGGCCTGGTGAAAATGGAACGCGATCGCCGCCGAGCCGAGGATTCCCGCGGCGAAAACGATCTCGGCCTCGACCCGGCGGGCCCACGCGACGTAGACGGCGGCCGCGCCCTGGATCGCCCACAAGGCGTAGGTGAGCGGGCTGAGCCCGAAGACGTGGGCGAGCGTGTATTCGAGGTGCGTGGCGCTGGCCTGGCCGTCGCGGATCGCGTGCCACCAGCTCGTCAGGCCCGCCGACCCGAGGTTGAGCGCGGTCGCCGCGCCCAGGGCGGCGCACCCGAGTGCCCAGCCCGCGACGACGCGGTAGCGGCCGCTGACGAGCAGGGCCACCGGCAGAAGGACCACGTCCTGGGGCTTCAGAAATGTCGCTACCGCGAGCGCAGCGCCCGCGGCGAGCGGCCGCTCATGCGCGCTGAGCCACCAGGCGGCGGCCAGCAGGGCGACGACCAGGATGATCGGCTGGCCGAAGAAGAACGAGAGCAGGACCGGCCACAGGCCGATGAAGACGAATAGCAATGTGAACTTCGCCAGTCCGGAGTATGGAGCGGCGGTGTGCCATGCGAAGACGAGCGCGGCAAGCGAGATCACCGTCCACAGTGCGTACGCGACGGGTTCCGAGAACACGGTGAGGGGCGCGAACAGCCACGCCAGCAGCGGCGGGTTCACGTAGGTCATGACCGAGTCGATGTAGCGGGCATCGCCTGGAAACGAATCCGACAGCCCGCGCAGCACCGACTGGTCGTAGATCGTCGACCAGCCGTAGCGCACGCCTGCCTCGGCGGCGACGTAGGTGAGGCGCACGTCCTCGTGGACCGGGCCGGTGGCGAACTGGAGGAGCCAGCGTCCGACCGAATAGACGGCCATCCAGGCTGACGCGACGGCGGCGGCGGCGAGCCAGAGCGGCGGTTTCCTCATAGGAGCGCGCCACATTCTCGGCCAGAGGACCATCGAGTAAGACCGGTTTAGTAGACCGGCGTCTCCACGGTGACGGCCTCGAGCCACTTCTGGCACGAGGTCAGGAAGCGCGCAGCCTGCAGCCCGTCGAGCACGCGGTGGTCGAACGAGAAGCAGAGGTACATCAAGGGCTTGATCCCGATCATCCCTTCCACGGCGACGGGCCTCTCGACGATCGCCTCCATGGTGAGGATGCCGGCCTGTCCTGGGTTGATGACCGAATAGCTGAAGAGCGTGCCGAACGTGCCCGAGTTGTTGACCGTGAACGTCCCGCCGGTGAGCTCGTCGGCCTTCAGCTGCTTGTTGCGCGCGCGTGTCGCGAGATCGTTGACGGCACGCGCGAGGCCGGCGATCGATAGCCCATCAGCCTTGCGGACGACCGGGACCAGGAGCGTGTCCTCCATCCCGACCGAGATCCCGAGGTTGATGTCGCGGTGGATGATGAGCTCCGTCTCGTTGAACGTCGCGTTGACTTCCGGATGCTCGCGCAGCGCCGAGATCGTCGCGGCCATCACGTACGGGAGGTAGGTGAGCGAGAAGCCCTCCTGCTTCTGGAAGGCGGCCTTGTTGGCGGCGCGATTGGCCACGACGCCCGACATGTCCACCTCTTGCGTCTGCCACGCGTGGGGGATGGTCTGCTTGGAGCGCGTCATGTTCTCGGCGATCAGGCGGCGCACGCGCGTGAGCTGCACGACCTGGTCGCCTGCGGCTGCGGTCTTGGGCGCGGGAGCCGCCGGGGCCGGTGGGGGTGCGGCGTTGCTCTTCGCCGCGAAGTCCTGCACGTCCTTCTTCGTGACGCGGCCGCCGAGGCCCGTTCCGGTGACCTTCGTAAGGTCGACCTTCAGCTCGGAAGCGGCCATCTGCACGCCGGGCGAGTAGCGGTGCTCTCCTTCACCTCCCCGCTCGCCGGGGAGGTCGGCGGCGGAGCCGCCGGGTGGGGGCGAACCCTCCTTCGAAACCGTGGGCGGTTCTGGTTCTGGAGCAGGCGCCGGCTCTTTGGCGGCCTCTTGCTGAACCTTGGGCGGTTCCTTCGACGCGGGCGCTTTCGCCACCTCTTCGGCGACTTTCGGGGCGGCAGCCGGTTGGGCCGCCTCGGGCGTGGCGTCCACCGCGCCGTCGCCTGTCTCGACCACGGCGATCTCGGCGCCCGCCTGCACCGTCTGGCCTTCCTTGGCCAGGATCTCGCGCAGGATCCCGGACACCGGGGCCGGCACCTCGGCGTTGACCTTGTCCGTATCCACCTCGAGCATCGGCTCGAACTCCACGACCTTGTCCCCCGGCTTGACGAGCCAGCGCGAGATCGTGCCCTCGTGCACAGACTCTCCGAGCTGGGGCATCACGACGCGCGTGGTTTTGCCAGCCATCAGTACGCCGCCAGGTCCTTCAAAACTTTGGTGATCTTGTCCGGCGTCGGCATGAAGTACTCCTCCATCGGAATCGCGTACGGCATCGATGGAACGTCGAGACCGCCGAAGCGCTTGACGGGAGCGTCGAGCCAGCGCCACGCCTCGTCGGCGATAAGCGCGGCGACCTCAGAGCCGACGGAGATGCTGAAGTTGTCCTCGTAGAGGACCAGGCACTTGCCTGTCTTGCGCGCCGAGGCGATGATCGCGTCGCGGTCCAGAGGGTAGACGGTGCGGAGGTCGATGATCTCGACGCTCACGCCGTCGGCCTCCACGTTCTTGGCCGCCTCGAGGGCGTAATGCACCATCAGGCCGTAGCAGAAGACGGAAATGTCGCTGCCCTCTAGAGCGGTGCGCGCCTTCTGCAGCGGGATGAGGTATTCGCCCTTCGGCACGGGCTCCTTGAACATGCGGTAGAGGCGCTTGTGCTCGAAGAAGAGGACCGGGTCCTGGTCGCGGATCGCCGCCAGAAGAAGACCCTTCGCCTCGTACGGGCCGGAGGGGATGACGATCTTGAGGCCCGGCGTCGCGAATCGCGCCTCGATCGACTGCGAGTGGTACAGGGCGCCGTGGGCGTGACCTCCCATCGGCGCGCGCACGACCATCGGCACCGACCAGTCGCCGTCGCTGCGGTAGCGGTACTTCGCGGCCTCGTTGGTGATCGAGTTGAAGGCCATGTGCGCGAAGTCGGTGAACTGGATCTCCGCCACGGGCCGTTTGCCCGCGATGGCGAGGCCGAGCCCGACACCGACGATGGACGACTCCGCCAGCGGGGTGTCGATCACGCGGTCCTCGCCGTAGCGGGCGCGCAGCCCATCCGTCACCAAGAACACGCCGCCCTTCTTGCCGACGTCCTGGCCCAGCACCATCACGCGCTCGTCGCGCTCCATCTCCTCGTTCAGCGCGGACCGCAGCGCGGCGACCATGTTCATGTCTTCCGTCTCGAGCTCCGGAGCAGGGTCGATCGCCTTGGGCACCTCGATGGCGTAGACGTTGGTCAGCGCGTCCTCCGGGGCGGGGTCGGGCGAATCCATCCCCTCGCGGGTCGCCTGCGTGACGTCTTCCTTGACCTGCTCCTCGTGCTGGGCGACCTCGCTCGCCGACAGCACGTTCTCCTCGATCAGGCGCTTCTTGAACTGCTCGAGGCAGTCGTTCTGCGCCAGCAGCTCGATCTCTTCCTGGGTCCGATAGCGGCGCTGGTCGTCCTCGGACGAGTGCGCGCCGAGCCGGTCCACGAGGCACTCGATCAGAGTCGGGCCCTCACCTGCTCGCGCCCGAGCGACCGCCTCTTTCGAGACGACGTAGCACGTGACCGGGTCACGGCCGTCGACGGTGACGCCGGGAAACCCGTATCCCGCGGCCCGCTGCGCCACGTAGTCGATCGCGTACTCCTTGCGGAACGGCGTCGAGATGGCAAAGCCGTTGTTCTCGCAGACGAAGACCTCGGGCAGCTTGTAGATGGCGGCGAAGTTGAAGGCCTCGTGCGCGTCGCCCTCCGCCCCCGCGCCTTCGCCGTAGCAGGTCATCAGGACCTTGTCGGTGCCATCCATCTTCAAGGCGTATGCCACCCCGGCGCCGCGCACCATCTGCGTCGCGACAGGGGATCCGCCGGAGGTGATGTTCAGCCGCGAGTCGGAGAAATGGCCCGGAGTCTGCTTGCCGCCCGAGGCTGGGTCCGCGGACTTGGCCAGCACCGCGAGCATCAGGTCGAGCGGGGTCATGCCGACGCGCATGCACAGCACGACGTCGCGGTAGTAAGGCGCGAGCCAGTCGTACTTCGGCTTGAGAGGCCAGCCGGCGCCGATCTGCGCCGCCTCGTGGCCGGCGCACGAGATGATGAACGGCGCGCGGCCCTGGCGGTTGAGGACCTGGAAGCGATAGTCGATCTGGCGCCCGAGCAGCATGTAGTGGAACCACTCCCGCAGAGTCTTCTCGTCGAGCTCCGTGTCCCGCCAGGCGATCGGTTCTTGGAAGCGCCACTCGGGGCTGAAGGAAGGGCCTCTGGTTTTCGTGATCTGCGCCATGCCGGTGATTGCCTAGAAGTGGATGGCGTGGCCGTCCACGGCCATCGCGGCCTCCATCACGGCTTCGCTCAACGTCGGGTGGGGGTGGATGTTGCGGCCCAGCTCCCAGGCGTCGCCCTGGAACAATTGGGTCAGCGCCGGCTCGGCGATGAGCTCGGTCGCCTCCGGGCCGACGATGTGCGTGCCCAGCATCTGACCCGTCTTCGCGTCGGCCACCATCTTCACGAAGCCCGCGGTCTCGCCGTGGATCTGGGCGCGGCCGATGGCGGAGAACGGAAACTTGCCGACCTTCACCTCGTGTCCCTTTTCGCGAGCCTGCTTCTCGGTCATGCCCACCGATGCGACCTGCGGGTGCGAGTACGTGCAGCGCGTCACGAGATCCTGCTCCATCGGCGCCAGCCTCTGGCCGGCGATGTCCTCGGCGGCCACGATCCCTTCATGCGACGCGGCGTGCGCGAGCAGGTAGCCGCCCACGACGTCGCCGATGGCGTGGACGCCCTCGGCTGAGGTGCGCATCCATTCGTCGACCTTGATGAACCCGTTTGGATACGTCTCCACTTTGACTGCGTCGAGGCCGATCTCCTTCGACACCGCCGCGCGGCCGACGGCCACGAGCAATTGCTTGCCCCATACCTCGCCCTGGTCGGTGTCGACGCTCACTCCGTCGCGCGCCTTCTTCGCGCCCTTGACCTTGACTCCGGCCCGGCAGTCGATGCCTGCCTTCTTGAAGGCCGTCAGCAGCTCCTTCGACACGTCCTCGTCCTCGAGAGGGACCAGGCGGTCGAGCGCCTCCAGCAGGGTCACCTTGACGCCGAGCTGGCTGTAGAAGGTCGCGAACTCGACGCCGACCGCCCCGGCGCCGATGATCACGATCGACTCCGGCGCCTCCTTCGAGACGACTGCGTTGTCGGACGAGACGATGAACTGGCCGTCGAGCTCGAGCCCGGGCAGCGTCTTGACCGTCGAGCCCGTGGCGACGATGAGGTCCTTGGCCGTGATCTTCTTGGCCCCGACCTCGATCGTGTTGCGGTCGCGGAGCTTGCCCTTGCCCTCGATGACCTCGATCTTGTTCTTCTTCATCAGGTACTGGACGCCCTTGTAGAGCTGCCCGACCACGGCGTCGCGGCGCTGGGCGATGCGTGGGTAGTCGTAGCCGACGACCTCGGCCTTGATCCCGAACTCGGCGCCCCGGGTCGCCACCCGGTGGTACAGCTCAGACGACTCGAGCAGCGCCTTGGTCGGGATGCAGCCGATGTGGAGGCAGGTACCGCCGAGCTTGTTGGACTCGACCAGCGCGACCTTCAGCCCCAGTTGCGAGGCCCGGATCGCGGCCGGGTAACCACCCATCCCGCCTCCCAGGATGGCGACGTCGAAATCGAAGTTGGGCACTGCGCTTAAGTGTAGGAGCCGCTAACAATCAGGCTTCCTCAACCGCGCCAAAGCGGCCGCGTAGCTCGCCCGATCGGTGACCGGGAGCGTGGCCGGGTCGCCGTACCAGTCGACCGCCCGGTAGTACATCGCCGCCGTGACGAACGGCATCACCACGGGGTCTGGGCCGCTCTTCGGATCGAGGCAGGGATCTCCCTTCTCGAAGGCGAGGGCGCTGTAGTCCGACTGCTCCTTTGCCATGAGCACGGTCCGGGCGGCCCCGTAGCTGAAGAGCAGGGCGCCGCTGTTGAAACAGGCGAGAAAGACCAGGGCGATGAGCGCCGGGCGCCACGTGCCCCGCCACGGAAGGCTTTGCGCCGCGTCGGCGAGGAGGATCAGCCACAGCACGGCCGCCACGTACACGTAGCGAGAGGCGCCCGACTGCTGCACCCCGAGCTGCGCCCGGGTGAGGCCTGTGACGAGGTAGAAGGCGACCAGGCCGGTCGCTACCCCGATCGCGAAGGCGTCTGGCCCGTGGCGCCGCCAGCGCCAGGCGACGGCCACGAGCGCCGCGACCAGGAGAGGCACCCCGACCCAACCGCCTTCCCCGATCACGCCGGCCGCGCTCTGGCTCAGGCCCCACAGCGTGTAGGGCGGGTCGAGGAGCAGGTTCGCGGCCGTCGGCTGGGGATTAGGGTGGCCGGCGAAGCGCCCGAAGGCGACGTACCAGGCGGCAAGAGCCACTCCCACCGGGGCAAGCCACAGAAGCTCACGCTGCCTCTCCGGGATCAGGGCGAGCTGCAACGCTGCCGCGACGGCGAAGAACAGGCCGACGGCCGAGAACATCAGGGAGATCAGAAGCAGGCCGGCGGCCAAGGCCGCACGGCGCGGCAGTACCAGCAGGGCGGCCAGGCCGAACGCCACCGAGGCCAGCCAGGCCATCTGGAAGGCCCACAGGAGGTCCTCCCAGCCGGCGCCGAGGAGCAGCAGCAGGGCCGCCGCGGCCAGGCCGATCCCGTCCCCGGCGCGGCGCCGAACGAGCTCGAACAGAAGCACGACATTGGCCGCGTGCGCGATCAAGAGGAGCGCCATGTAGGGCAGGTAGCTGTGAAGCCCGAAGGTGTGGAGCAGGCCCGCGTAGACCAGGTGAAACAGGATCGAGGGGTGCTCGTTGTGCGGCTGGAAGTAGGTCGCAAGCGTCCAGTCCGGGGCTGTCGTGATGAACGTCCACTCGTCGAAGTAGAAGGACGACGCACGGGTCAGCCACAGCATCGCCGAGCAGGCCAAAAGCGCGGCGAGGACGACGATCAGGCGCGCGTGTGGCACGCGCACATCCGCCGCCGTCACGGGTTCAAGCCGCGACCCGGGACGGCTGTTGACGCACGCTCAAGATGACGAACCACACTGCGACTGCGACCAGCAGCGGCAGGGGTGTGAGGGGCCAGGCGAACTCGCCCGCGATCGCGATCACGAGCAGCCATGCTCGCTGCCAGGCCGGCGGCCGGTCGCGCCAGAAGAGCCAGGCCGCGAGGCCGAGGATGGTGAGGTCCTGCAGGTGCCAGTACGTCGCGCACAGCATCGTGGCGACGATGCCGAGCGCGAATATCCTTCCGTTCGACGTGTTCCGGTTGACGTACGCGTTCACCATCGTCGCCGCGGCCATCAGCGCCTGCACTACGTAGGTCAGCGTGCCAGGCCCGAACACGTAGGCCAATGTGAAGTAGCGGTTGTTCGCCACGTGCTGGGCCTCGTTGAGAAGGCCCAAGTACGCGTGGAGTCCTTGCGGGCCGATGGCCGCGAGCGAGATCAATGCTAGCGCCGCGGCAGCGGCCGCCCATGCCGCGGCGATCCTCCAGCGGCCCGCGAACAGCAGAGCGACGGGCAGGAGGAGGGTGAGCTGGGGCTTGAAAACGGAGATGCCGAGCACGATCCCCGCGGCGTATGGCCTTTCCATCTCGGCCAGCATCCACGCCACCGCGACCACGGCAAGGATGACGAGGTCCGCCTGGGCGAGGCTCAGGCCGTAGAGCACCGGGTACCAGGCCAGCGCGCCGAGCAGCCACAGCATCCGTGTCGGCATCAGGCCGGGTGCGGCGATCCACCAGGCCGCCCCCAGCGCGATCAATGAGACGGCCAGCCAAACGAACGTGGCGCCGACGGGGCCGAACACCGTCAGCGGCACCACCAGCCATGCATAAGGGGGTGGCGAGATGAAGCGCTCACCGTCGTTGAAGACCGCCCGTGGGCGCAGCTGGGCGAACAGGTCGTGCTGCAGCGAGAGCGAATAGATCTGACTCCAGCCGTGCTCGAGGCCGATGCGGGCCCCGATGTACACGAGGGTGAGGTCGTTGTCGAGGATATCCGCGCGGAGCGGGACGATCACCACGAACCACCCTGTCAGCGCGATGGCGATGAGGAGGAACCACGCGAGCCCGGCGGCGCCGAGGTTGCGCCGGGCGGAAGCGTCGAGTCGGAGGGTCAGCCCCGCTCGGCGAGTGGCACTGGTTTCCGCGGCTCCGGTCCGATGTATTCCGATTGCGGCCGGATTATGCGGTTGTTGGCCACCTGCTCGAGCACATGAGCCGTCCATCCCGCCGCCCGAGAGACTGCGAAGGTTGGCGTGAAGTACTGCTTGGGAAGCCCAATCGCCTGCAGGACGCCTGCCGAGTAGAACTCCACGTTGGTCGATTGCGGACGCTCGGGATGCTCCTCGTGGAGGATGCGCAGCGCCACCTCCTCCACCTTGGTCGCGAGCGCGTAGAACTTCGGGTTCATCCGCTCGCACATCGCCTTCAGGATCTTGGCCCGCGGATCGTACACGCGATAGACGCGATGGCCGAAGCCCATGAACTTGACCTTGCGCGTCCGCGCCTCGCGCATCCAGCGCTCCGCGTTCTCCGCGGTGCCGATCTGCTCGAGCTGTTCGATGACGGCCGAGGGCGCGCCGCCGTGCGCAGGTCCCTTCAACGCGCCGATTGCGCCGACCACGCAGGAGGCGAGGTCGGAATCCGTCGAAGCGATGACCCTGGCTGTGAACGTCGAGGCGTTCATCCCGTGGTCGGCGAGGAGCACGAGGTAGGTGTTGAGGGCACGGACGATCTCCGGGCTCGACTCCTTGCCGTTCATCATGTAGAGGTAGTTCGCGGCGTGCCCGAGGTCGGCGCGGGGCTTGATGGCAGGTTGGCCTTGCTGGCGCCGGTGGAACGCGGCGAGGATCGTCGGAAACGACGCCGTGAGATGGATCGCCAGCGCGACGGTCGGCTTCTCGAGCCGGTGCTCGACGCCCTGCACCGAGACGACGCTGCGCAGGACGTCCATCGGGTCCGTATCCGTGGGCAGCGCCTCGAGGGTCGCGGTCGCGGCGGGCGTAAGGGCGCGCGATCCCGCCAGCTCCAGAGTCAGCGCGTCGAGCTCTGCGCGGGTCGGCAGGCGGCCGTGCCACAGCAGGTGCGCGACCTCCTCGAAGGACATCTCCTCGGCGAGGTCGGCTATCACGTAGCCGTGGTAGACGAGCCGGCCGTTTTCGCCGTCGACCATGGAGATCCGGGTTTGAGCCGCGATTATGCCTTCCAGGCCCGGAATGTAGTTGCTCAAACCCGTCTACCTGCCGGGTCCCCGCGCCGTGGTTGCGCGGGGGGCGCGATGCCTTCGAGACCTGGGACGTAGTTGCTCGTCATCGCTTGGCGAGCTGCGCGGGTTTCCGGCCCGGCTCAGGTCCGGTCCAGCGCGAGGCGGGGCGGATGAGGCGAAGGTCGGACAGCGACTCGAGCACGTGCGCCGTCCATCCCGACACGCGAGACGTCGCGAATATCGAGGTGAACAGCTCCTTGGGGATGCCGGCGCCCGTCAGAACGACGGAGGCCCAGAAGTCCACGTTGGTGGCGTTCGGCCGGTCCGGATGCGCGTCGTGAAGGATCTTCAGCGCCACTTCCTCAGTTCGCGCGGCGGTCTTGTAGAGCTCCGGTGATGCGGTCTTCGCCATCTCGCGCAGGATCTTCGCGCGAGGGTCGTAGGTTCGATAGACGCGGTGCCCAAAACCCGAGAATCGCTCATGGCGAGCGTGAGCTTCGGTGAGCCACCGCTCGGCGTTCTCGGCCGTGCCGATCTTGTCCAGCATGGTTCGGGCAGCGAATGTGGCCCCGCCATGGGCCGGCCCCTTCAGGGCCGCGATCGCGCCCACGACGCAGGAGGTCAGGTCGCTGCCGGTCGACGCGACGACGCGAGCCGCAAATGTCGATGCGTTGAGTCCGTGGTCGGCGAGGAGCACGAGGTAGCTGTCGAGCCAGTGGACCTGGTCTGACTTCGGCTCTTCGCCGCTCATCATCCAGAGCAGGTTGGCGGCGTGGCCCAGGTCGGCGCGAGGCTCGACGACGTCCTTGCCCTGCCGGCGGCGATGCGCCGCGCCGACGATCGTGGGAAATACGGCGGTGAGAGCGATAGCCTCATCGAGCGTCGGTTTGTTGAGTGTCTTGCTGGCGCCCTGCGCGGAGACGACGGTCCGGAGGACGTCCATCGCATTGGTCTGCTGATCCAAGGCGACGAGAGCGCCGCGTCCGGATTTGTTGAGGCTCCGCGCGTTCGACATCTGCCGCCGCAATGCCGCAAGCTCCGATTCGGCCGGCAGCTCACCGTGCCAAAGCAGATACGCGGCTTCTTCGTACCCCGCCACGGGCACGATGTCCTCGATCAGGTATCCGCCGCGATAGATGAGACGGCCGCCGGCGCCGTCGACTTCGCTGACGGCGGTTTCAGCAGCCACCACACCTTCCAGCCCTGGGCTGAACTCCGCCACTTCGAGACTAATAGTAGATAGAGCCGATTCTCGACTATCTCGGTTAGTCCGGACGAAGCAAGCAATTCAGGTCCACAATCCACGGATTGTCCGGCAATGAGGGGTTGTGCCTGGCCTTAGACCATCCCCAATTCCCAGCGCGCTTCTTCCGACATGCGCTCTGGGGTCCACACGGGTTCGTAGACGATGTCGACGCCGGCGTCGGCGATGCCGGGCAGCGTCAGCAGGTGGTCGCGGACGTCCGCCATCACGTCGGCCGCCATCGGGCAGCCCAGCGCGGTCAGGGTCATCTTCACGTCGACGCGCTCCGGCTTGATCGCGATGTCGTAGACCAGGCCGAGGTCGATGATGTTGACCGGGATCTCGGGGTCGAAGCACTGGCGCAGGACCTCGATCACGTCCTCAGGCTTCACGGTCGCGTCAGGCGCGACCATCGTAGTGGGGGCGGGAGCTTCGCTCACGGCTTCTCGAGCGGAAGGCCGGCCTTGCGCCACGCGTCCGTGCCGCCGCGGAAATTGACGACGTCCTTCGTGCCCAGGGCGACCGCCATCTCCGCCGCGATGGCCGAGCGGTTGCCCACCGCGCAGACGAAGAGGGTCTTGTCGCGGAACTTGTGGCCCTTCGGGTCCTTCAGGATCTCGTCCAGGAAAACGTGGCGGGCCTGGGGAATGTGACCGCGGTCCCACTCCCAGTAGTCGCGCACGTCGACCAGGTCGTACCCGTCGTCGATGAGCTTCTGAACCTCGTCGAGGGTAACCTCGCGAAACGGTGCGGTCTGTTCGGTCATCTCTATCTACTACTCCTCATCGTCGCCGGCCAATCCATAGGCGCCGACCTTCAAAACCTTCAGCGAGAGCAGGGCGCACTTGATCCGCGCCGGCGAGATCTGGATCCCCAGCTCGCCGAGCACGTCGTCCTTGGTGATCTTCTTGGCGTCCTCGAGCTGCAGCCCTTTCAATCGCTCGGTCAAGAGCGAGGCGGAAGCCTGAGAGATGGCACAGCCGCGGCCGTGGAAGCGGATGTCCTCGATCACGCCCTCGCGCACCTGGAAGTCCATCCCCACGATGTCGCCGCAAAGAGGGTTGTCCTCCTCGTGCGTGATGTCCGGGTGCTCGAGGCGGCCGTAATTCCGCGGGTTCTTGTAGTGGTCGAGGATGTATTCCCGGTAGAACTGGTCGTCGGCTGCGGTGCTCATTTGAAGATCCTCTGGGCCTCTTGGATGGAACCCACCAGGCGGTCGACTTCATCCTTCTGGGTGTAGACGTAGAAGGACGCGCGGGCGGTCGCCGGCACGCCCAGGCGGGTCATCAGCGGCATCGCGCAGTGATGTCCGGCGCGCAGGCAGACCTGGTCGCGGTCGGCGATCGTCGCGAGGTCGTGCGGGTGGATGCCCTCCAGCGCGAAGGAGATGACGCCTGCGCGGCGCGAAGGCGGCGGGCCGTAGACGGTCAGCCCGTCGATGTCGCTCAGCGCCTCGTACGCGTACTCGGTGATTTCGAGCTCGTGGGCCCGCACCGCGTCCATGCCCAGCTCGCTGAGGTAGTCGACCGCGGCACCAAGTCCGATCACCTCGGCGATGGCCTGCGTGCCGGCCTCGAAGCGCCAGGGCAGGTCGTGGTACGTCGTGCCCTCGATTCGGACCGTGCGGATCATGTCGCCTCCGGCCATGAAGGGGTCCATCGCCTCGAGCAGCTCACGGCGGCCGTACAGGATTCCGGCCCCGGTCGGGCCGAGCATCTTGTGCCCGCTGAACGCGTAGAAATCGCAGCCTAGCGCGCGTACGTCGACCGGCTGGTGGGGAGTGCTCTGCGCTCCGTCGACGAGCACCGTCGCGCCGGCCTTCTTCGCGGCGGCCACCATCTCGCGGGCCGGGTTGATGGTGCCCATCGCGTTGCTGACCAGGTTGAAGGCGACGAGCTTGGGGCCGCGCTTCAGGAGCTCCGCATACTGATCCTGTAGGAGCTCGCCCCTCTCGTCGATGTCGACGTACTGGATCTCGGCCCCCTTCTCGGCGGCGAGGATCTGCCACGGGACGATGTTCGAGTGGTGGTCGAGGATGGTGAGCACGATCAGGTCGCCTGACGTGATGTTCTTGCGGCCCCACGAGTAGGCGACAAGGTTGATCGCCTCGGTTGTGCCGCGCGTGTAGATGATCTCCTTCGTCGACGCCGCGTTGATGAACGCGCGCACCTTCTCGCGGGTCGCCTCGTAGCGGACGGTCGCCTCTTCGGCGATGCGGTACGCGGCGCGATGGATGTTCGAGTTGTACTTCTCGAAATACTCCAGCATCGCGCCGGTCACCTGACGCGGCCGCTGCGAGGTGTTGGCGGAGTCGAGGTAGGCGATGCCGGTCTCGAAGATCGGAAAGTCCTTCCTGACCGCGGCGACGTCGATGGTTCGCGGGGCCATGATCACTCAGGCACCTCGACGAATATGTCTGAGCCCTCGATCTTCACGGGATAGGTCGTCGCCGGGATCACCGCCGGAAGCCCGGTGACCTTGCCCGTCTGAAGGCTGAAGCGCGAACCGTGCTGAGGGCACTCCACGTCCAAGCCCCACAGCTCTCCATCGCTCAGGGAGAACTCTTCGTGCGTGCAGACGTCGTTGAGCGCGTAGAAGCTGCCGTCCTCGGCGTGGACGAGACACACCGGCGTGCTGCCCGCGTCGACGCGCTTCATCGTGTCGGCCGGAAGCTCGTCGATCGAGGCGACGCGGTGGCTAGCCAATGCGCGCCTCCAGCTCCGCCTCGACCAGCTTGCGCGCGTGCTCGAACGGGATGCGCTCCAGCACCGCGCCGAAGAATCCCTGGATCAGCATCCGCTTCGCGGTCGTCTCGGGGATGCCGCGCGAGCGCAGGTAGAAGAGATGCTCCGGGTCGACAGGGCCGACAGTCGCGCCGTGGGTGCAGCGCACGTCGTTGTTGTCGATCTCGAGCATCGGGATCGAAGTCGCCTTCGCGTGGTCGGACAGCACGAGGTTGCGGTTGGCCTGGTACGCGTCCGACCGCGCGGCGCCCTTCTCGATCCGGATCAGCCCCGCATAGACGGTGCGCGCGGTGTCCTGCAGCGCGCCCTTGAACAGCAGGTCGGAGCGGGTGTTGCCGACGCGATGGTCCTGCAGCGTGTGGAAGTCGAAGAACTGGTCGCCTGACGCGAAGTAGATCGCCTTCAGCTCCGCGTTGGCGCCCTGACCCACGAGCGATGCTTCGACGCGCGTCTTGGAGAACTTGCCGCCGAGGGTGACGTTGAACAGCTTCAGGCTCGAGTCCTTCTGCAGCTCGGCGCGTTGGTCGGCGAAGTGCCAGACGTTCCGGCCCCACTTCTGGACGGCGACGTAACCCACCTCTGCTCCATCGCCGAGGAAGATCTCGGTCGATCCGCTGCGGTAACCGGCCTCGTCCTCTTGCTCGGCGACGTACTCGTCGAGATAGTGGAATCGCGAGTTCTTGCCGGCGACGATCAGCGTGTGCGGCAGGACGCTCGTGCCGCCTTCATGCGAGAAGTGCTGGCCGATGATCGGCTGGTCGATGACGACCCCGTCGGGGACGTACAGGAAGGTGCCGCCGGTGAAGAACGCCGCGTGGAGGGCGGTGAACCGGTCGCGGTCTGCGTGCACAAGGGAGAACAACCGCGGCTCCACCAGGTCGGGGTGGTCCTTGGCGGCCTGGCGGAGCGGCTTGAGGATGACGCCCTTCGGCAGCGCGGACGGAAGGACAAGCTTCTGTCCGTTGAGGTGCTCGAGCTTCGAGTACTGGCCCAGGTCGAAGCGGCTGACGTCGGTCCGCCGCCACTCCTCATCCGTCTTGCTCGGCGCGGGCAGTCGCTCGTAGGTGGCCAGGGCCGACTGCCTGCGGTCGTGCAGCCAGCCGGGTTCACCCCGGAGCTCGTCCAGGGTTTCCGCGTTCAGTCCCATGTTCAGCCTACCGAGCCCTCCATCTCGAGCTGGATGAGCCGGTTCAGCTCCACCGCGTACTCGAGGGGAAGCTCCTTGGTGAACGGCTCGATGAAGCCGTTGACGATCATCGTCTCGGCCTCGCTGCGGGTGATGCCGCGGCTCATCAGGTAGAAGAGCTGCTCGTCGGAGACCTTGCTCACCGTCGCCTCGTGGCCGAGGGTCACGTTCTCCGCGTCGACGTCGTTGTACGGGTACGTGTCGGAGCGCGACTCGTCATCGAGCAGGAGCGCATCGCACTTGACGAACGACTTGCTGTTGTGGGCGCCCGGGTACATCTTGATGTGGCCGCGGTACGAGGTGCGCCCGCCGCCCTTGGAGATGGATTTGGAAGTGATTGTCGACGTCGTGTTGGGCGCGACATGGATCATCTTGCCGCCGGCGTCCTGGTGCTGGCCCTTGCCCGCGAACGCGACCGAGAGCACGTCGCCCTTCGCGCCCGGCTCCATCAGGTAGACGCTCGGGTACTTCATCGTGATCTGAGAGTTGTGCGCCACGATGCCGTTAGCGATGAAGTTCGCGGTTCCCTCGACCTCGATGTCGTAGGTCACCCGCTCGGCATCAGGCACGACCGCAGTTACGGCCGTCGTGCGAGTCTGCGGTCGCGTCAAGACTCCGATTGCCGCATGTCTGTGCTGACCGTCCGGCGCCCAGACGGGTTCAGCAACGACGATCTCGTCACCGGTCCTAACCGCGTTAAGCGGCGTCCACGCGAAGCCCGACTGCCCGCGACGAATTAGGAACGGGTGGTTATCCGTCGCCACTACGGACGAACTGGAGGTTTCAATGCGCCAGGTCGGTCTTGGCGGATTCACCTTCGTTGCTGTGACCGGCTGAAGGATCATTTCGCCGGTCGAATCGCGGCTCCAAACTCGATCTCCAGCGGCGACGAATTCGATCGCCTTTCGACCAGTTTCTGTCTCGACGAGTGTTCCTGCTGCGAGGCAGCCGAGGTTGCCGTCGACCCACTCCATCGTCGCGTCGGCGTAGGCCATGGCGCGCTTGGTCACCAGGTTGAAGACGTTGGTAGACCAGTTCTGGATCGTCGTGTAGCGGCACCGCGCGTTCTTCTTGACGATGATCTCGACCACCGCCGAGTGCAGCGAGTCGGTCGTGTAGATCGGGGCCGTGCAGTTGTGCGACACCACGCCTTCGCAGACATAGCTCTCGTCCTCTTCCACTTTGAGGTTGTAGACGTCCATCTCTGTCCAGATCGTGTTGATCGACCGAACGGGCGCCCACATGAAACCATCGGCGATCTCGAGTGACGCGCGTGGGTGCTTGCGTGGCAGTTGCACAGTACCGAGCACCTTCTCCTCGAAGAGGCCATTGTCCTGCGGGCAGATGTACAGCTGCCAAATCGCCTGCCGCGGCGCTGGCCGACCACTTCGTGAAAGCGAGGAACGGATTCCAAGAGACAGAAGTAGCTCGCGCATCCGCTGTGCGAGCGATTGATTGGTCTGGTTAATCCGGTAGCAATCTACATCCGCATTCCAGTTGCCTTCACCTGCGTAGAACCCGGCCACTATGGCCGCGCGCTGCTCAGATGGGAGCCCAAACACCCAATCCGGAAGGCGCTTGTTGGCGGTTAGCCTTCCGACCTGATCGATAAACCACCGCGCGGCTCGAACTGAGCCGTAGCGAAGTGACACGCCAGCTCGGTTGGGGTACGTGTACTCCCACGGCTCAAGCCCAAAGACTTCGAGCATGGTTTGCCGAATGCGGCTCCGCTCGACGACCTCGTCGGTATGGCTGTCGAACACCACATACGACTCATTGGCGGGAACAGTTCCTTCCGCGAGATAGGCGCCGATCAACCAGCACGTCGCGATCGACAACTTCACTGTCGTGTCTTCGAGCACCGCGGTGTGGCGCCCACGTCCGACTGACACCTCCGTCGACAGGTCAGTCTCGGGCGCGATCGAAGGCTCGTTGATCATCGGGACCGCGAGCAAATCGCCCTTCTGCAACTGATGCGCCTCGCGCCAGTCCTGGGTGATAGAACCGTCGGCCTCCCTGTGACCAACCAGGAAGGGGTGCCCTGGGGTGACGCTCAGTTGGCGATAACGCTCACCCTCGAACTCAATGGAGAGTATGTCGCCGCGATGCTTGCGCTTCTGCGTTTCTAAGACTTCGCGCCAGCGGCCCTTATGCGTTAGGACGAAGTCGCCGGCCTCAACGAACTGGATCTGCTTCTCGCCATCTGATACTCTTACTGTTGCATTAGGTGAGTGGCAACCTTCAATATAATGCACAAAGCTACCCTCATCACATATGATAAGGGTGCGCTCGAACTGGCCCATGTTCTCCGCGTTGATGCGGAAGTACGCCTGCAGCGGGATGTCCACCCGCACGCCCTTCGGCACGTAGATGAACGACCCGCCCGACCACACCGCCGTGTTCAGCGCCGAGAACTTGTTGTCCGCGGGCGGGATGACGGTTCCGAAGTACTCCTTGAACAGCTCTGGGTAGTCGCGAAGAGCGGAGTCGGTGTCGGTGAAGATGACTCCCTTGGCCGTCAGCTCCTTCTGCAGCGAGTGGTAGACGACCTCGGACTCGTACTGCGCCGAGACGCCGGCGAGGAACTTCCGCTCGGCCTCCGGCACGCCGAGCCGGTCGTACGTCGCCTTGATGTCAGGCGGCAGATCCTCCCAGGTCTTCGACTGCTTGTCGGACGCCTTGAGGTAATAGAAGATGTTCTCGAAGTCGATCACCGAGAGGTCCGCGCCCCACGTGGGCATCGGCTTCTTGCGGAAGATCTCGAGTGAGCGGAGACGCATTTTCGTCATCCACTCGGGCTCCTGCTTCATCCACGAGATCTCTTTCACGATCTCGGGGTTGAGGCCGCGCTTGGCCTTGAAGACGTATTCCTCGGGGACGAAAAAGCCGTACTTCTCCTTGTAGTCGGTTCCGACCTCGACTTTCGGTACGGTTGCCATCAGGCGACCTCCTTCGGCTCTTCCTCGGTGACCCACTCGGAGTAACCGGTCTTTTCCAAACGATCCGCGACCTCGGGCCCGCCCGACAGGACGAACTTCCCGTCCACCAGGACATGCACGAAGTCAGGCTTGATGAACTCGAGGACCCGCGTGTAGTGCGTGATGATCAAGATCCCGAGGTCGGGGCCGCGCATGCGGTTGACAGCCTCGGCGACGAACTTGATCGAGTCGATGTCGAGCCCTGAGTCGGTCTCGTCGAGAATCGCGATCTCGGGCTGCAGCATCGCCATCTGCAGGATCTCGGCGCGCTTCTTCTCGCCGCCGGAGAATCCGTCGTTGATGTAGCGCGGCAGGAACGAGTCGTCCATGTGCAGCACCTCGAGCTCGCCCTTCAGCATCGAGCGAAACTCCTTCGGCGAGATCTGCTTCGACTTGTCCTTGCCGTCGTAGCCACGCTTTGCGTTGATCGCCGTGCGCAGGAAGTTGGTCATCGAGATACCCGGCACGACCACCGGGTACTGGAACGCGAGGAACATGCCCAGGCGAGCGCGCTCGTCCGGCTCGAGCTCGAGGATGTTCTTGCCTTTGAACAGGACCTCGCCACCGTCGACGGTGTAGCCCGGGTGTCCCATCAGCGTGTGCGACAGCGTCGACTTGCCCGAACCGTTCGGGCCCATCACGGCGTGGACTTCGCCTTTCGAAATGTCGAGCGAGACGCCCTTCAGGATCTGCCGTCCTTCGACGCTGGCGCGCAGGTCTTTGATCTCGAAATCAGCCAACTCTTTTCTCGTTCTCCTTCATCACATACGTGCAATCGTCGGCGGCCTCGGCCATCCACGTCGTGCGCTCGGCCTCGGCGCCAAGGAGCCGCTCGTACATCTGCTGCTCGTTGAGGCACGGAAGGCCTGTGCGAGACGCGACGTCCTGGATGGGGCAGTTGCAGTGGCGGATCGCGAGCGCCCCGTCGCCCAGTTCGACCACCTCGGCCATGTGACCGTGCTCGGTGGCGAGCCTGGCCAGCTCGCGGACTCGCGATTCAAAGTCTAGGCCCGCCAATCGTGGCGCGTACTCGGCCTCCAGGCGCGCGGCGCGGCGCTCGAAGAAATGCCTCAGCTGCTCGTTTGAGATGAACTCGACGAGCTCGCCGGTCAGCTCGCGGTGGCCGTCCGGGAAGTGCTCACTGGCAAGGGGAGTCAGGCGGTAGAGGTTCTCGGGGCGGCCGCGGCCGTGGGCCTCGGATTGCCCGAGCGTCGCGAGGCCTGCCTCTTCGAGGGCTTCCATGTGACGCAGCGCCCCCTGCTTCGAGACCTCGAGGTGCGCGGCGACCTCGGCCAGCGTGGCCTGACCATGCGTCTTCAAGAAGGCAAGGATGGTTTCGCGCTTGGACTCCACTTCGGCCAGTCTACCGACTTTATCAACACGTCTGTTGAAATACCCTCTGAGGTGACTCGGGATCGCGCCGTGCTGCTGACCGGACGAGGCCTGCGTGCCTACGCCTTCGGTTTTTCGGCCGTGCTGATCGGCCTGCACCTCGAGCGCGCCGGTCTGTCACCGCCGCTGATCGGGCTCACGCTCGGGGTCGGCCTGGCGGCGGCCTCGCTGACAGGCCTTGCGTCGGCAGCCCTGGCGGCGCGTGCCGGGCGCCGCGCCGCGCTCGCGCTGGTCGGCCTCCTGATGGCGCTCACGGGCCTGGACCTCGCCCTGGCGGCGCAGCCGGCGCTGCTGGTCGCCGCCGGCGTGACCGGCATGCTGGGCGCCGCGAGCGTCGACTACGGGCCGTTTGCCTCCATCGAGCAGGCCGTGCTGACCGAAACCGCATCGCCGGCCGCGCGCAACCGGGCCTTCGCGCGCTACTCGCTCACAGGCGGGCTGTTCAATGCGGCGGGCGGATTGACCACGGCGCTCTTCACAGGCACGCGCGGCTTCTACCTTCTCTATGCGGCCGTCGGGCTGGCCACCGCGGCGCTGCCCCTTTTCATGTCACGCCAGGTCGACGGTGAGCCCACTCGGGTCGTGTTCGGATCCTTCCGCCCGCTGGCGGGCCTTGCCGCACTGTTCGCGCTCGACTCGCTCGGCGGAGGATTCGTGGCCAATGCGGTGGTCGCGTACTGGCTCCACGTGCGCTTCGGCGCGGGCCCGGGACTGTTGGGTCCTGTGTTCGCCGGCATCGCGATCCTCCAATCGCTCTCCTTCGAGGTCTCCGGTCGTCTGGCCGACCGCATCGGCCTGATCAACACCATGGTGTTCACACACCTGCCGAGCAACCTGCTCCTGCTCGCGGTGCCGTTCAGCCCGAGTCTGGCTTGGGCGATCGCCCTGCTGTTGGCCCGATTTGCGCTCGCCCAGATGGACGTGCCGGCGCGCCAGGCTTACATCGTTTCGATCGTGCCGCCCAGCGAGCGGGCCGGCGCGGTGGCGATGACCGGCGCGGTACGGGGCGTGGCGATGTCGCTGGGTCCGACCCTCGCCGGGGTGGCGATCGGCACGGCGGCGTTTGGGATTCCGTTTTTCGCCGGTGGCGGCCTGAAGGTGGTCTATGACCTCGCGCTCTACGCCGGGTTTCGCAACCGCCGGGCCGAGCACGAGGCTTAAGGTTTTCCGGCGGTGGACGAAGACCTGACGCAGCTCGATGCCGCCGAGCTCGACCGCCGAGTGAGCGAGCTGCGAGAGCGGATGCGGCCGGTCGAGGACGAGCTCACCACGCTCCGCGGGCAGCGTGACCTCCTGCTGACCGAGCTGCGCCGCCGCCGGCGCGCCGCCGACCGCACGGCGCGGGCCGACCTCAAGTCGGCCATGCGCGAGGGAAAGTTTCCGTCAGTCGCCGAGCTCGTCGCGGCCGGCGAGTCCGGCCCGCTCGAGGACTTCGTCTACAACCTGAAGACCGGCGGCCAGGTGCGCCTGGGCTTCCCGGGTTCGCGCAACCAGAGCCTCACCTTCACCGACGGAGTCCGGATCGCGCACGCCGCCGACCTCGCCCACGCCTCGCAGCTGTACGCGGCCGGATGGGAGCTGGGAAGCCCCGGGCGACCCGGGATTCGAGTTCATTTTCCGGGGACCAGGCAAGAGAGGCTGGTCCCAGCCGAGGAGGTGTATGCTCGCCCAGGCGAGCGGGCCTCGGGGTGAGGTCGTTGAGCAATACAACGATGCGAAACGACCATTTACCGGGGGAGATCCAATCTCGCGGCACCAACCGCGACGTTTTGCCATGATCGCCGTCGAGGAGCGCCCCGCTCCGCCTCCGCTGTCGAGGCCCACGCCGGCCGACAACACTCCCCTCCAGCCCCGCAAGCGGGCCCTGGTCACGAGGTTCTCGTCGGTCGTGCTGGTCGCGGCGCTGCTCAGCACCATCGGCGGCGGGGGCCTGGTCGACTCGGGTGGCGCCTACGCGCTGCAGGCCCGTGCCGTCGCCATCCATGCCCACTGGGACTACATGCGGGCGAACGGCATCCCGGACGTAGACCTTGCCCCCCTGGAGCAGGAGTGGACCATGAGCCAGGCGTCGAAGATCGTCGGCGCGGGCACTTTGTTCTGGCTGCCCGGCGGCGCCGAGACCCTCGACCGCTGGCAGGCCGCGAGCGACGCCATCTGGGCGAGCGACCTCAGCCGCTACCGCACCGACGCCCTGACCGCCGAGCAGAGCCTGCACCGCGCACTGGCCCCCGAGTCGTTCGTCCAGCGCAAGTCGAGGCTTGAGGCTTTCGACTCGGCCGTCACGCCGCTCGACTTCTCGACCCTCCGCGACGAGTGGACGCTCGAGGGTAAGCTCGTGCCGATCGACCGGAGGATGGCAGCGCTCACTGCCGCCGTCGCAGGCCAGGTCCAGCAGGCGAAGACGCTCGGAATCCGCAGCGACCCGGCCGCGGACGTGCTGGCGAACGCCAGCTCGTACACCAACCTCGACGCGCTTGGCCGGATGTCGCGGGCTGAGTTCCTGACGCGGAGCCTGGTCTCGCTGCAGTCCAGCCTGCAGGCGAGGCTGGACGTCGCGAGCGTCGCGCAGCAGAACCTGCAGCACGCGACCGACGAGACATCGCTAGCGGCCCTGTACGGCATCGGCGTTTCGAGCTACCAGTCGCGCCTCGAGACGGACCGCGGGCTGTACGCAAACGCGTTGACGGTCGCGCAGTTCAATGCGGTGACGGCTGACACGCAGCAGATCGCGGCCTCGGCCGACCACGACATCTACGTGGTCATGAGCCAGACCCACATCATCTCCGGTGTCAGCTTCATCTACCAGAGCCATCCGCTGAGCTGCGAGGAGGCCGCGACCTCGATGGCCCTGACGCACCAGGGCATCAACTTGAGCCAGGACCAGATCCTTAGCGAGGTCGGCGCCGACCTCCGGCGGATGTATGTGGACTCGGCCGGCCGGGTGCGCTGGGGGAATCCCTACGAGACGTTCGTCGGCAGCGTGAACGGCAACGAGAGCTACTACACCGGATACGGGATGTTCTATCCGCCGCTCGTGCGCGTCGCCAAGGCGCACGGGGCGACCATTCTCGCCTACGGGAACATGTCGGCGGCCACGATCTACGCGCGCGTGATCGCCGGCCACCCGGTCGTGGCGTTCGCTACGTGGGACTGGCTATGGCACCCGCGCCGCGACTATTTGAGCTTCGACGGGCAGTGGATCCCGTGGATCGGACCCTACTACGCCTCACATGTGTACACAGTGGTCGGCGTGAGCCCGAGCTCCGTGCTCGTGAATGACCCGATCCGCGGCCAGTACTGGGTCAGCAAAGGGGCGTTCGAAGCCGGCTACTCCGACTTCAACGAAGCCATCGTTTTTGCCTGAGGCGCCCCAGGCGATCTGAGCTCCCCGGATTAGGGTGTGGTTACGGAGTTCGTGAACGGCGCCAGGACCAGGAAGACGCGGCCCATATTGAGGTCCGGGTAGGCCTGGTCGACGTCGTCGATCGCGTGCATCAGTTGGTCGTAGGTGATGTGGTAGCCGTGGCCGCGCGTCAGCCCGGGGTCGTTGAGGATGTAGTTGTCTGACGAGTCGTAGCCCACGACGACGAGGTAGTGCGACACCGACCATCCCGCCTGCTCGTAGTGCGTCCGGTAGCCGGGGTAGTTGGGGTTGCCGAGGCCGTGAGTCCGAACCCCGACGATGAGCGGCCGGCCCAGCGCCAATTGCTGCTTCATGCTCAGCCGATCGGAGGGCAGCACCTTGTAGGCCCACCCGAGGTACCTCTGGGCGACTTGCCCGATCTGCAGCGGGGTCAGGTCCTGGGCCGGCTTCCATGCAGTGATCTGGTTGATCGCCGCGTCGGCGGTCGCAGGGTCGATCAGGCCGCCGGAGTGGTCCCCGTGCAGGTAGCGGTCGACCATCACCATGCTGGCCTCTTCGCAGGTGTGCTGCTTGGCCGCCCAGTTGCCGAGCGGCGCCTGAGGCGTGAACGGGACGGGCAGGATGACGGCGGCCGGCAGGTTGACCGGAGGCTGATCACTGGGCGCGGCAGTGTTGAGGTCGATCGGCACCAGGTCGGGCGTGACGTAGGTGATCTGGGGCCCCGCGCCGAAAAAGGCGAAGTAGACGCCTGCCCCGATGCCGAGCGCGGCCACCAGGCCGAGCCCAGCCATCCACTTGAGGAGACCCATCATCGCTATCTAGAACTCAAAAACCGAGGGAAAGGTTGCGGGCATCTAACGCCGATGCGGAGTATAGATCCACCGGTTTACATCCCTGAACCGCATCGAGTACCGCTTCCAACGGAGACGTTTTATCAGCGGCTGAGGGCAGCACGTCAATGGGAAGCGGAGGGAAGCGGCTTTGGACATCGAGCTGAGCCGCCGGGGCGGCATGCGGCCGGCGAACATTCAATGGAGCGGCATTGCGATCGCGGTGCTCGCCGCCGTGGCTCTTGGAGGGATCTCGGGGGCGGCGGGTCGCCATTACCTGAACGCCGCCGTGCCGCGGCCCCTGCCCGGCGTGACGAGCGTGGAGGCCGAGCCGATCCCCACGGTCGGCCCGGGAACAGAAGCGACCCCAGTCGCGCTGCCCGACCATGTCCTCCTGCAGGTGCCGTTCACGACCCAGGCGCCGCTCAACAACTGGGCGCAGCACCAGGAAAGCTGCGAAGCGGCAAACCTGACGATGCTCTGGCTCTACTGGAACCGCGACCAGTCGGTGGTGATCGATCCCCACAGCGCGGACGCCTATATCCGCATGATCGACGCCTGGAAGAGCCAGGCGGACCTCAACGACACGATGGTGGGCGAACTCGCGCTGCAGCACTGGGGCTATGAATACCGGTTGGTGCCCAACAATCCGAAGACAATTGCGCAGCAGCTCGCCGCGGGGCGGCCTCTGCTCGCCGAGGTTCGCACCCATGGGCTCGGCAACTCGCACTACCCCGGTTACTCGAGCCACTACGAGCAGACTGGTTGGTCGGTGCCGCACTTCGTGACGATCATCGGCTACGACCAAAGCGGCGTCTGGCTCAACGACCCGGGCATCTCGTGGGGACGCGGCTACCACATCTCCTACGCCCAATTGACCCACGCCATCGACGACCTCGACCAGCACCACCCCGGGCTGAGCGAGGGACAGGTGCTGCTCCTGATCGCGCCGGCCGCGAAGACGAAAGTAAAAGCAGGCAACTTCTAGCACTACCATTCGCGCGTGGTTCAGCCGGCGGAAAGCGCCGCCGCGCAGCTCGGCACGCGCGCGGTCAGCAACTCGGTTTTCATACTCGGCGCGCGGACCGTGTCGCGCGTCGTCTCGCTCGTCGTCGTCATCGTCCTCGCCAACGCCCTCGGCGACACCAACTACGGCCGGTACACGACGCTCATCGCCTACTCCGCGCTGATCTCCGTCGTCGCGGACTTCGGCTTCGCCCCGCTGTACACGCGCGAGGCGGCACGCAACCATCCCGAGCTGGGCGATTACCTCGGCACGCTCATCGTCTTCAGGGTCGTTCTGGCCGCCGCCGCGGTAATCGTCTTCGCGATCGCTCTGGGTTTCGGCGCCGGCCTGTGGTCGTTGATCGTGCCCGGGGGCGCGCTGCTCGTGGCCACCGCCTACGCCAACCTGCTCCGCAACACCTTCTATGCGGTGGGCCGCGCCGAGTTCGACGCGGTCGCGATCATCGCGGAGATCGCCATCCAGGGCGGCCTGATCATCTTCCTCGCCCACCGACACTCGGGTGTGAGCCTTTTCATCTGGGCATACACCGCGTCATTCATCTTCACGATCGTCTACTCGCTGGTCGTGATCCGGGTGTTCCAGCTCGGACGTGTGCGGCTCAAGCTCGACATCAACCTGATCCGTCGGTGGTGGCCGATGGCGCTGCCCTTCGCGCTCACTTTCTTCCTGACCAATCTCTACTTCCGGGCCGACGTGCCGATCCTCCAGCACTTCCGCTCCTTCGCCGAGGTCGGCTGGTACACCTTCGCGTACAAGCCGTTCGAGGCGCTGCAGTTCATTCCACTCGCGATCCAGGTCGTGGTCTATCCGCTGCTTGGCGTGTATTTCGTCAGCGACATGGATCGGCTCAAGGTCGCTTACCAACGCTTCTACAAGGTCCTGATCCTGCTCGGCCTGCCCCTGACGGTAGGCACATTCGTGCTGGTGCACCCGATTGGTCGCCTTTTCCGTCTTTACGCTCAATCGGAACCGTCGCTGCGGATACTCGCCTTCGCCATCGTCTTCCTGTTTGCGAACTCCGCCTTCTACGCGATGTTGAACGCGATGAACCGCCAGCACCTGAATGCGTGGGCGACCGGCCTCGCGGCCGGGATCAACATCGCGCTGAACCTCGTCCTCATCCCGCTCTACGGATACCTAGCGGCCAGCACGACGACCGTCGTCACAGAGGCCGCCCTGTGCGCCCTCGGGTGGTGGTTCGTCCAGAGGCACAAGCCCGAGCTGCGCCTGCCCGTGATCGCCCTGAGCTGGCGCATCCTGCTCGCGGGCGCCGTGATGGGGGTGGTCCTGTACCCGTTGAGCCGGTATTCGATCTATCTCTCCGCTCCGGCAGGCTTTTTGGTGTATGTCGTGGCGATCTACCTGCTGCGGGCGATCGACCCGGAGGAGTGGCGCCTGGCGAGGGAGGGATTGATCTCCAGGCTCAGGCGTAACCCTGCGCCCTCCGCCGCCGTTGGGGGGAGTGGGAAAGCGTAGAATCCTGCGCGCCCCCAACCATGGCTCGAAACGTTCCTGAGCGGATAAAGACGAAGGGGGGACACAGTCCCCGAGCGCGGATTCACGCCGCCTGGTCGCCGATCGGGCAGAAGATGCGCCGGACGACCCTCCTGCGCGGGCTCGGCGTCGTGGTCGCCATGCTCCTCGTGCTCGGCTTCGCGGCCGACGCCTACGCGCAGTCCTTCTTCGACAGCCTGCCTTCGATCCAGGGCCTTGATTCCGCCGCCTTCGCGGGCGACACGGTGATCCGCGACCACACTGGCACGATCATCCTCGCCGACGTCGGCAATCATGGCGACCACCGCCTCGCCGTGAAGCTCAAGGACGTCTCCCCTGTCGCCATCCAGGCGACGGTCGCGATTGAGGACAAGGGCTTTTACACGAACCCCGGCTTCGACCTCGCGAGCATCATCCGGGCGGAGTTCGACAACCTCCGGACGGGCCACATCGTCAGCGGCGCGAGCACCATCACGCAGCAGCTCGCCAAGCAGCAGTTCCTGACCCCGGACCAGACTGTCAGCCGCAAGATCAAGGAGCTCGCCCTTGCGTACGAGCTGAGCCAGACGTACAGCAAGGACCAGATCATGGAGCTCTATCTCAACAAGAGCTTCTACGGCTCGCAGTCGTACGGCATCGAGGCAGCGTCTGAAAGCTACTTCCACATCCCGGCCTCCAAGATCGACCTCGCCGAGGCAGCGGTGCTGGCGGGTCTGCCGCAGGCCCCGACCGAGTGGAACCCGGTGCTTCACCCCGACCAGGCCAAGGTGCGCCAGACCGAGGTGCTTCAGGCGATGGTGCGCGCGAACTTCATCTCGCAGGACGACATGGACAAGGCTCTTGCCGAGAAGCTCGTCTACCAGTCCCCCATCAACAGCTTTCTCGCGCCGCACTTCGTCGACTACGTGCTGGCCGAACTACGACAGCTCGGCTTTCAACCAGGCGTCCAGCAACTCAACGTTCAGACCACGCTCGACTACAACATGCAGACGATCGGCGAGTCCATCGTCAGCAGCTACCTCGCATCGAACGAGTGGCGCGACCGGAACGGTGTCCTGTCGTCGGGCATGGTGGCCATCCAGCCGACCACAGGCGACATCCTGGTGATGGTCGGGTCGCCGAACTACAACTCGACCGGAGGCCAGATCAACTTCACGACCATCCCCCGCAACATGGGCTCCTCGATGAAGCCGTATACGTACGGCGCGGTCATCAACGCCCGCGCCGCCACGGTCGACACCCCTGTCTACGATGGGCCGAGCCCCCTCATCTACAAGGACGCGTACAGCACGACCAAGATCTACAACTACGACGGCAAGTCCCACGGGGTGCTGCCGCTGAAGAAGGCGATGGGCAACTCACTGAACATCGCCTCGGTCAAGGTGGAGCTTTCGATTGGAGTCCCCGCGGTTCTTGGCTGGATGCGCAGCCTCAATGTCAATCCGCGCTACGTCAACCCGGATGGGTCGTACAACATCAACGCCCCCGCGGACGAGTACGGGCCGTCGCTGACGCTGGGCGGCTATCCGATCACGCTGCTCGAGCACGTCAACGGCATCGCCACCTACGCGGATATGGGGGTGTATCACACACCCGAATCGGTGCTCAAGGTCACCGACTCGCATGGCAACGTCCTGTATCAGTCGCACCCAGACCAGCGGGCGCACCTCGCGATCGACCCGAACGTCGCTTTCATCATCGCCCAGATCATGTCGGATGACCAGAATCGATGCATGATCTTCGGCTGCAACAGCGCACTGCACTGGAAGGACCGGACCGTGGCGGCCAAGACCGGCACCACCGACAACTTCAAGGACGCGGTGACGGTCGCCTTCACGCCTGACCTCGCGGTCGGCATGTGGGTCGGCGACATCCTCGACTACCGGCACACGATGGTCAACGGTTCGGACGGCGTCTTCGTCGCGTCGCCCGGAGTCCACGCGTTCGTCTCACAGGCGTTGGCGGGCGTGGACGGGAGCCGCTGGTACACGCCGCCGCCGGGGGTGGTGGCGGGCCCGGGCAACAGCTGGTACCTCGCGGACACCACCAAGATTGACAAGCTGCCTGGCGACAATCCCCCCAGCCCGACGCCGAGCAGCCCGGTCTACGTAGTGCCGTCGGATCCTGGTACGGGCCCCGTCCTGGCTAGCCCGTCGCCGAGCCCGTCGCCGAGTCCCTTGCCCTCGCCGACGTGCCTGAAGCCTCCCTGCCCCTGAGCCGCGTCTCCGTACAATCCGGCTCGTGCCGGAAGACCTCTCTGTCGTAGCCGAGCGCCTGCCCAAGAGCCAGGTCGGCCTGACGATCGAAGTGCCCGTCGATGTCGTCAACGCGACTTACGAACGCGTCCTCAACAAGCTCGCGTCCCGGGCGAAGATCGAAGGCTTCCGGCCAGGCCGCGCGCCGCGCGCACTGGTCGAGGCGCGCCTCGGTCCGGCGGTTCTGCGCGAAGAGGTCGTCGACACGATGGTGCCCGAGGTGGTGCGACAGGCGCTCGATGAAAAATCGATCGACCCCATCGACAACCCTGACGTGGAGGTCCTCGAGCTCGAGCGTGGGCGGCCCGCCAAGCTGAAGGCGACCATCAGCGTCATGCCCGAGGTGCAGCTCGGCGACGCGCGTGAGCTCAAGCTCGCTCCGCCTGACCACACGCACGAGGTGACGGACGAGCTGGTCGAGCGCCGCCTCGCCGACCTGCGTGAGCCGATGGCGGAGATCACGCCGGTCGAGCGCGAGGTGCGCATGGGAGACATCATCGTGATGGACGTCGAGGTCGAGGCCGGCGGAAAGATCGTCGAGTCCGAGACACGCAAGGCGACCGAAGGAGAGGTACGAGAGCGAGTCCTGCTTCCCGAGCTCCTAGCGATCCTCCCAGGCGCATTCACCGGCGAATCGCGCGAGGCGAGGGTCAAGTTTCCTGACGACTACGGCACGCCTGAGCTGGCGGGCAAGGAGGCCACGATCCGCGTCACGGTGCAAGGCGTGAAGGAAAAGGTCCTTCCGGAGCTGGACGATGCGCTGGCGAAGAGCCTCAGCGGCGGCAAGCAAGAGACGGCCGACGCGTATCGTCTGGCGGTGCGCGAGGAGCTCGAAGAGGCTGAGAAAGCCGTGGCCAAGATGCATCTCGAGGAGGCCGCCGTCAAAGCACTCGTCGACGCTTCATCGGTTGAGGTGCCGGAGGCGCTCGTCAACCGCGAGCTCACGAGCGAGCTCGAGTCGCTCGAGCGGACACTCGACCGGCAAGGGTTGAAGCTCGACCGTTACCTCGAGTACATCGGCCAATCGCTCGACCAGTGGATGGACGCCCAGCGGCCGGAGGCCACCTCCCGGCTGGAGATCGACCTCGTCCTGGCCGAGTTTGCGAAGCGCGAGGGCCTCGACCCGTCGGACGAGGACGTGACGGCGTTTCTCGAGGAGCAAGCCGGTCAGGACGAGGAGCTCCAGGGCCAGGTGGCGCAACTCAAGAAGAGCTCGGCGGCCCGCCGCTACTTCGCTTCGAGGCTTCGCCGGCGTCGCGTCCTGGACCGCCTGGCCGAGGTCGTGGCGCAGGCCTCTTGACTGAATCCGGGGAGGGCATGTCTAGAATGACGTTTGTGCGCGATATCCCCACGACTCAGCATCCATCCAGCTACCTCGTCCCGATGGTGGTCGAGAACACGGGCCGCGGAGAGCGTGCCTTCGACATCTACTCGCGACTCCTCAAGGAGCGCATCGTTTTCATCGGGACTCCGATCGACGACCAGGTCGCAAACCTAGTCGTCGCCCAGCTGCTCTTCCTTCAGTCGGAAGACCCGGAGAAAGAGATCGCCCTGTACATCAACAGCCCCGGCGGTCAGGTGACCGCGGGTCTCGCGATCTACGACACCATGCAGTACATCAGGCCGCCTGTCTCCACGATCTGCATCGGCATGGCCTACTCGATGGCCGCGGTGCTGCTCGCGGGCGGGGCGCACGGAGCGCGCTTCGCGCTGCCACACGCGAACATCCTCATCCACCAGCCGTGGGGCGGCATGCAGGGTCAGGCCACTGACATTCAGATCCACGCCAAGGAGATCCTGCGCACTCGCGAGCAGCTCAACCAGATCCTCGCGAACCACACGCACCAGAAGATCGAGAAGGTCACGCAGGACACAGAGCGCGACTACTTCCTCACCGCCGAGGCGGCGAAGGAATATGGATTGATCGACGACATCATCCTGACGCCGACCAAGCCCGGCGAAAAAGCGAAAACGGATGGTCAAGATGCGGAGAAGGTCAAGGAGAAGGTAGCCGCGGGATGATCTTCCGACGCAGAACGAAGCGCGACGAGGTCACCAGGCATCGTGCCAAGTGCTCGTTCTGCGGGAAGGCGCAAGGCGAAACAGGCAGACGTTTGGTCGCCGGTCCGGGAGTGTTCATCTGCAGCGAGTGCATAAGCTGTGCCAACGAGATTCTCTTGGGCCATAATCCCGCGGCGCCGGCATCCCCGTAATGTCAAATAGGAACCCATGAACGAACGAGAAGACCGCCGCCGCTACACCCGCTGCAGCTTCTGCGGCAAGGGCCAGGACCAGGTCCGCAAGCTGGTCGCCGGCCCCGGCGTCTTCATCTGCGACCAGTGCATCGACCTCTGCCAGGAGGTCCTCGAGGACGACAACCGGTCCGCCGGCACGAAGAAGCAAAAGACGGGCTTCATCCCCAACCCGAAGACCATCTGCGCGGCTCTCGACCAGTATGTGATCGGCCAGGAGCGCGCGAAGAAGGTCCTCTCCGTCCAGGTCTACAACCACTACAAGCGCATCAGCGCGTCGAAGTCGGTCGGCGACGTCGAGCTCACGAAGTCGAACGTCCTCCTCGTCGGGCCCACGGGCTGCGGCAAGACGTATCTCGCGCAGACACTGGCCAAGATCCTCGACGTGCCCTTCGCCATCGCCGACGCCACGAGCCTGACCGAGGCCGGGTACGTCGGCGAGGACGTGGAGAACATCCTCCTCCGCCTCATCCAGGCCGCTGACTTCGACATCAGCCGTGCCGAGCGGGGGATCATCTACATCGACGAGATCGACAAGATCGCGCGCAAGTCGGACAACCCGTCGATCACGCGCGACGTCAGCGGCGAGGGCGTACAGCAGGCCCTGCTGAAGATCCTGGAAGGAACGGTGGCAAACGTTCCGCCGCAGGGCGGGCGCAAGCACCCGCACCAGGATTTCATCCAGATCAACACCACGAACATCCTGTTCATCTGCGGCGGCGCTTTCGACGGGCTGGAGAAGGTCGTCGAGCAGCGCATCGGACGGCGGGCGATCGGTTTCGGCGCCCCGAACAACCGGACCGAGAAGAAGGTCGTGTCCGAGACGCTGAAGCACCTGCAGCCGCAGGACCTCTTGAAGTACGGCTTCATCCCGGAGTTCATCGGCCGCTTGCCGATCATCGTCACCCTCCACCACCTCGACCAGCAGGACATCGTGCGCATCCTCACCGAGCCGAAGAACGCGCTCGTCAAGCAGTACCAGAAGTTCTTCTCGCTGGACAACGTCGAGCTCGTGTTCCAAAAAGGTTCGCTCGACGCCATAGCCGAGCTCGCCCTGCTGCGCGGCACCGGCGCCCGCGCGCTGAAGTCGATCATCGAGGAGGCCTTGCTCAACTCGATGTTCGAGATCCCCTCACGGCCTGAGATCAAGCGCTGCATCATCTCGGAGCGCTCCATCCGCGACGCGCTGGAGCCGGAGTTCGAGGTCGCCGAGGAAACCGAAGGCACGGCCCGCGCGGTCGGCGAGTCGGCCTAGCACACCGTTTCCCGCCGACAAAGGGGGAGAGTCGTGAAGCGAAGAATCGGATTGGTTTTTGCCGTCATCGCGATTGGGATCAGCGCCGGAGCCGTCAATGCTTTCGCAAGTGGTCCCTACAGCAGCGGCACTACGGGCTACGACGTTTCGTATCCGAATTGCGGGGTGACGCCCCCCGGCGCGTTCGCGATCGTCGGGGTCAACGGCGGCCGGCCGTTCAGCAGCAACAGTTGCCTTGGGGCCGAATACACCGCCGCGCCTCAGTCACCCCTCCCGTCGCTCTACATCAACACCGGCTACTCGGGCGCCTACCGGAAGAGCATCACTTCAGGTTGCTCGGGCCGGGTCGTGGCGGTCACCGGCAGCAACGCCCAAAAGCAAGCCTGGGCGATCGGCTGCAGCGAGGCCGACACCTCGATCTCGTACGCCGCGCGCTCCGCATCGATGTGGTGGGTCGACGTCGAGAGCGGCAACAGCTGGTCGACGAGCAACACGAGCCTGAACAGGTACACAATCCAAGGCGCCGTCGACAGGCTGGGGCAGGTCAACGCCTACGTCGGGGTCTATTCCACCGCCTCGATGTGGAACACCATCACCGGCAGCACCACCGGCACGAGCTTCACCCCCAACGGCATCGTCGCCGACTGGGTCGCAGCCGGGTCGTGCACGACCCCGTTCACGGGCAACAAACCCGTGTGGCTGCAGCAGTCGACAAGCGGAGGCTTGGACTCGGACTACGCGTGCTGAAGGGTCGCGGCTGTAAGATCCTTCCCACCATGAGCCGAGTCGAGAACGTATCCGTATCCTCGCCGGCTTAGTCGCGCTAACCGCGACATTCGCGCCGGCGACACCGAGCCACTTCAAACGATGAAGCACGCCCCAGAAACCGGGATGCCGAAGCAGTTCGATCCACAGGCCGTCGAGGCCGGCTGGTACGCGCGCTGGGAAGAGGGCAAGCTCTTCCTCGCCGACGCATCGAGCGACCTGCCGAAGTTCTCGATGTGCTTCCCGCCGCCCAACATCACGGGCGAGCTGCACATGGGCCACGCCCTGCAGACCGCCGTGTACGACCTGATCGCCCGTTACAAGCGGATGACCGGATTCGAGGTGCTGTTCCTGCCGGGCTACGACCACGCCGGGATCGCGACCCAGAATGTGATCGAAAACCAGCTAGCGCGTGAGGGTCTGACCAAGGAGCAATTGGGCCGCGAGCAGTTTGACGCGCGCGTCGAAGCCTGGTACGAGCAGGTGGGCGCGACGATCATCAACCAACTGCGGATCCTGGGGGCGTCGTTGGACTGGAGCCGGCTGCGCTTCACGATGGACTCGCCGTACTACCGCTCGGTCATGACGGCGTTTGTTGCGTTCTACGAGCGGGGGTGGATCTATCGCGCGCCGCGGATCGTCAACTGGTGTCCCCACGACCGCTCCGCCATCTCCGACCTCGAGGTCAAGTGGGAAGAGCACCACGACGTCCTCTATCGCATCCGCTATCCCATTGAGGGCGGTGAGGACGTGGTGATCGCGACGGTGCGCCCGGAGACGATGCTCGCCGACACCGGCGTCGCGGTGAACCCGTCTGACGACCGCTACAAGAGCCTGATCGGCAAGACCGCCGTGCTTCCGCTGGTCGGCCGCAAGCTGCCGATCGTCGGAGACGACGCGGTGGAGAAGGATTTCGGCACCGGCGCGCTGAAGGTCACGCCCGGCCACGACCCGATGGACTACGACATCGGCCAGAGGCACAGCCTTGAGATCGTCAACGGGATGAATCCCGACGGCACCATGAACGTGCCGGGGCTCCCTTACGACGGGCTGCCCGCGCTCGAGGCGCGCAAGCGCGTGATCGAGGACCTGAAGGCGCAGGGCTTTGTCGTTGGCGAGGAGCCGTACACGCACGAGGTCGGGCACTGCGACCGCTGCCACACGGTGATCGAGCCGCTGATCAGCGAGCAGTGGTGGCTGCGCATGGAGACGATGCGCGACGAGGCCCTCGCCGCGTCGGAGGCGGGACAGGTGCGGTGGCACCCGGAGAGCTACGAGCGCACGTACCTCGATTGGCTCCGCGGGCTTCGCGACTGGAACATCGGACGCCAATTGTGGCTCGGCCACCGCGTTCCGGTCTACTACTGCGCGAACCAGCACACCACCGTCGTGGTGGAGAGACCGAGCGCGTGTCCCGAGTGCGGAAGCACGGAGCTCACGCAGGACCCCGACGTGCTCGACACGTGGTTCTCGTCCGCGCTGTGGCCGTTCGCCACGCTCGGCTGGCCCGACGAGACGGACGACCTGGAAGCGTTCTACCCCACCGACATCAACTGCACGGCGCGGGAGATCATCAAGCTGTGGGTCAGCCGCATGATCATGACCGGCCTGGAGTTCATGGAGGACGTCCCCTTCTCCGACGTGGCGATCCACTGCGTCGTGCAAGCGGCTGACGGGCGCCGGATGTCGAAGTCGCTCGGTACCGGACTGGATCCGCGCAAGCTGATCGAGAAGTACGGCACCGACGCGCTGCGCGCGTGGGCGACGTCGGTCGCGATGTCGAGCCAGGACGTGCGGTTCGACGAGAGCCGGGTCGAGGGCTACCGGCGGTTCTGCAACAAGCTGTGGAATGCGACGCGGCTGGTGCTGAGCTCTCCTGGCACTCCGTCGGTCGACACGCCGGGATTCTTCGAGGCCAGGGAGCACCTGGAAGATCGCTGGATCCTTTCCCGGCTCACCGACGCCTGGACCGACATCACGGCCGGGATTGAGAACTTCACCTTCCAGGACTCGATCAACGCCGCGTACTCGTTCGCGTGGAACGAGCTGTGCGACTGGTACCTCGAGGCGGTGAAGGATCGCCTCCGCGAGGGTGACGCGGCGGCGCAGGACGTCGCGTACTTTTGCCTGGACAACCTGTTCCGCATGCTGCATCCGTTCATGCCCTTCGTCACCGAGGAGCTGTGGTCGCGCCTACCCGGCGATCGCGGCTACGTGATGCGCGCGGGGTGGCCCGACCTCCAGGACCGGTTCGCGGATCCCAGCGCGGAGGAGACGTTCGACGAGGTGATGGCGATCGTGGACGAGGTCCGCGGCCACCGCCAGGCGGCGGGCGGCCCGCGCGGCGGACAGCTCTACCTCGAGGGCGTCGACCGAGACGTCGCCGAGCTTGCGGCCCGCCTGGCGCAGGTCGAGCTCGTGGGAGAGCTGGAAGGTGGAACGGCGCTCGCCATGGTGCCGGGTCGCGTGAAGTTCCCCGCCGCTGCGGGGGACGCGAAGCGCGATCGCGAAATGAAACGCCTCGAGGCCGACCTCGCGAAGGACGAGGCGAAGCTGGCCAATCCCGCATTACGCGAGAAGGCGCCGGGCGACGTCGTCAAGAACCTGGAGGAGCGCGCCGAGGCCACGCGCGCGGCGATCGAAAGGCTGAGACTGCAAGACTAAGCGGCACATATGCCGTCAGCCGCCGTCCTCGCGCCGGTCATCCTCCCGCTGATCGCCGCGGGCGTGATCGCCGTATTCGGATTGCTCGGTTTCAACCTTGGTCGCGCCGGTGCGGCTGCCGGGATGTGGGGGGCGGCGGGCGCGCTCTTCGCAGTCTGGCTTCCCGTTCGCTCCTCGGTGGAGCTCACCCTCGGCCCTCTCGGCTACGGGTCGTCGTTCGACATGCGCATCGACGCAGTCGCGTTTGCGTTTGGCCTGATGGTCGTGCTCCCAGCCGCGGTCCTTCTCACGCTGCAGCCGCGCACGTGGCAGGAGGCGGCGCTGTCGGCGCTCGGCGTCTCCGCATCGCTGGCGGCGATCGAGGCGGGCGGCGTCGTGCTGACCGCGATCGCCGGAGGCACCGCGGCCACCCTTGCGCTGGTCCTCCTCGATACCGAAGATCCACGCGCGCCACGGCCGAGCTGGGGGCTGCTCCTGGCGGGCTGGCTCGCGCTGAGCTGGGCCGGCGTGCTGTTCCAGGTGCGGGGGGGGACGGCGGTCTACTCCGCAGTCCCGGTAGCGACCGTGACCTCCGCCGTGTTCTCGCTCCTCGCCGTCGCGGCGCTGCTCGCCTCGTGCCTGTTTCCCTGGCGCACGTGGCCGGCGCAGCTGTGGTCGCGGCCCTCACTCCGCGCCGCCCCGATCGTGATCGCGACACTCTTCCCGCTGGGTTTCTACGTCCTGGTCCGCGCGTACGAGCTCGGCAACGGACGCTACCCGCAGCCGGTCTTCAACGTGCTCGTGGCGGTCATCGGCATCCTCGCGGCCTTTGCCGCGGGACTGCGGGCTCAGGCCGCCGAGACGAGGCGCGAGTTCCTCGGCGAAGTAATTCCCGGCTTGGGCGGCTTCGCCCTGATGGCGATCGCGCTGGGCACTCCGCTCGGCCTGGTTGCCGGCCTCGTCATGCTGGCGACGGCCTCAGCCTTCGTCGCCTGCCTGGCGCTGCTTCCCGACCGCGCCGGGCTGGCCTCGCTGGTCGCGATCGCCGCCGCCGTGGGGCTGCCGCCGAGCCTGGCTTTCGGCGCCCGCGTGGTCGGGATCGAGGCGACGTTCGAAGCAGGCGACTTCCTCGGCCTGATCGGCCTGGCCGCGGCCGCGACGTGGGCGGTGTGGATGGTGGGCGGTGCTCGCGCGATCGGGCTGGCGGCGGGTCGCGGCCACCCGGCCTCCGAGACGTTCCCGCGCGTCGCCCTGCTCATCGCCGCCGCCACCCTCGTCGCCGGCCCGGCGCTGGCCCTGGTCCAGTTCGCCTACGGCAACCCCGTCGCGCTGGAGGTGATGCCGGCGGCAGCCGGGATCGTGGCAGGCGGCCTGACGTCCGTCGTGACAGTGTCGAGCGACCTTCCGGTCGTCACCCTGTTCGTTCCACTGCTGGCGCTCCTGCTGTTCGTGTATGCGGCGAGCGGCGGCGCGGCGATCCGAACCCAGGCGCGGCCCGCGCTGTTCAAGCTTCCGGCGGCCGGGGTGGTGGAGCAGACGCGGGCGGCGATCCGCGCCGCGACCGTGCCCGAGCAGTACCGCTCGATCCTGAGCTTGCGCGAGCTGGAGATCACCGCGAGCGCGGGGCAGCCGCTGCTGTGGCTCGGGGCGCTGGTGGCGCTCGCGTTCGCGGTCACCCGCTGATTTGATCGAGGGACTGGCGGGATTCGTCGCGTGGCTTGGCGCCGCTCTCATCGCGCTGGGCGACGGACGGCGCGGCCTGGGCGTCGGTGTCGCCGTGAGCACCATAGGGATCGCGGTCCTCGTCCTCCAGGGCTCCGGTCCGGTCGACGCGGCAATCCTCGCCGTGGGCGGGGCGGTCGCAACCATCCCGGGCCTACGTTCCGGCGAAGGGTGGGGACTCATGCCCGCGGGCTCGACTCCACGCCTGATCCTGTGCATCGGGGGCGGTCTCTTGGCCCTTTGGATCGCCGCGTCCATCACCACGGGTGGCGGCGTCGCGCTCCGCTTCGCGGTCATCACCGTCGCCGGGCTGTCCGGGGCGCGGATCCTGTCGAGCGACGGCTCGCCGGTGCTGCTGACCGGGGTCGGGGCTCTCGCTCTCGCGGCGTCGGCCGCGGCCGGCTTGGGAGGGGCCTCGCCCGGCCCATGGCCGTACCTCGTGGCGGCCGTGATCGCGGGCGGCTCTGCTTGGCTCAGGCCGAGGACGGCAAGTGCTGCCTGAGGCGATCGAGGTGCTGGTCATGATCGCCGCCGTGTTCGCGATGGCGTTGGCCTTTTCGCCGCCGGCCCCCCGGCGCCACCTGCTCGTCAAGGGAGGGACCGGCCTCCTCGGCACAGCGGCGATCGCGGCGGTGCCCACGGTCGACCTGGCGGTCCTCGTCCTGCTCGGACTCGCTGTGCTCGACGCCGCGGCCGGCGGGACGAGGTCGTTCGCGATCCGCCTGCGCCTGCCCGCGCTCGGTGTGGCGCTGCTCGCGCTGGCGCTCGCGTTCTCGCGCTTCGCCGGGCCGGACACGCTCGAGCGATTTGCGGCGGTCGGGCTGGCGGCCGGCCTCGCCGCGGCCGTGGGTGTGGTGCCGTATCTGCACCCATTCGATCCTGAGGAGGGCGCGAGCTCATCGCCGATCGTGTGGATCGCCTTCATCGGGCCGGTGCTCGCCACCGTGCTCGTCTGGCGCGCGCACGGCCTCCTCTCCGCTGATGCGGGATCGGCTTTCGGCGCGATGCTGATCGGACTTGGCCTGATCAACATGGCCTGGGGCAGCCTCGGCGCCTGGGTCACGGACAACACCGTCACGGCGTGGCGCTATTCGTTCGTGGCCGACTGGGGTCTCGTGCTATGCGGCTTCGGCCTGACCATCGCCGACGGCCAGCGAGCCGCGCTCCTCGTCGTGTTCACGATCGTGCTCGGACGGCTGCCCCTCTACCTGGGGTCGCGCCAGGCTCTGCGCGAGAAGACCGATACGGGGCGCCCGGTCAACCTGATCGTGGGCGCGGTTCTCGCGGGTGCCGCGCCGTCCGCCGGTTTCGCCGCGCGCGTCCTGCTGCTTCGCGGCGCGACGCAGCTCTACTGGCCGCTTGCGCTGGTGCTTTTGCTCGGGATGCTGCTGTGGCTGCCCGGCTCGCTGAGACTCGGCCGCAGTCTTGGCCGCCCGCACGGCCGCCAGGCAATCGGCATCGTCATCGTGGTCGCGATCAACATCCTTGCCGGCCTCTACCCGCTGCCGCTGTTCTCGGCCGCAAATCTATGATCCAGGTCCTCGCCGGCATTGCGACGCACGCCGTGGCGCTGGTCGTTTACCCGGGCCTGGTGCTGATCGCGGTGTTCGGCGCGCTGGTCGAAGTTGTCTGGATGCGACTGACCATGGGCAACCGGGGCCGGCCCGAGGTGCCGAGGCGGCGCCGCCCGACGCCAGTGGTGGCCACCGTCGCGCTGTGTGCCTCGCTTGCCGCGGTGCAGCTCGCGGTGCCGCTGAACCCGGTGCCGGGCGACGAGCGCAGCGTCGTGCTAGCCGCGGTCGCGCTTGCGTTCACCGCGTGGGCGGAGCTTGCGTTGACGGTTGAGTTCGTCCCCGCGCCCGGGCTGCTCCTCGTCATCCAGGTCATGTGGCTGCTCGCGGTGCTAGGACCCGCGGTGCAGCCGGAGAGCCTGCGTCCGCAGGTCCTGGGCAACGTGCTGGTATCGGCCCTGCTTCCGGGCAAGATCGCGTGCGGCTTCCTTTATCTGTTGTGCATGCCCGCGCTGCTGCGCATGTGGCCGCTCGGACCGCCGAGCGACCGGCGCGGCAGGCCGCGGCTCGACATGGCAAGGATGCTGTGCTGGTTCCCCTACTGCGGACTGTTCACCACTCTTTTCATCACGCCGTCGTCCGATGACCTCATCGGATTGCTGAGGTTTTTCGCAATCACGTTCGTGGTCGTCGCGGTTGTGATCGCGATCGGGGTGATGATGCGGCGCCGTGGCGCGACGATCGTGCGAGGTCTGTACACACGCGTCGTGGCACCGTACGCGGGGCTCGTCCTGCTGATCGTGATCGGGACGTCAATCCTTATGCGCTAGGTTCGCCCCCATCCGACCGAGCCGCTTCACGACCGGGTCACACCCCCGCGCTTGCGCGGGGCTCCCCCGCAAGCGGGAGAAGGATTGGTACCCGCGGTGTATCATCCACCGCGACCCGACCACATTTTGACCAACGTCTTCCACGCGTTTTGAACCTACTGACTTCCGTGTTGGGGATCTGGTCCGCCGACGTCGGCATCGACCTCGGGACCGCCAACACGCTGATCCACGTCCGCGGACGGGGCATCGTGCTCAACGAACCGTCTGTGGTCGCGGTGAGCAAGCGCACGGGCCAGGTGCTCGCGGTCGGCAGTGAAGCGCGTCGCATGCTGGGTCGCACACCTGCCGACATCGTCGCGACGCGGCCTCTGCGCAACGGCGTGATCGCGGACTTCGAGCACACCGAGCAGATGATTCGCCACTTCATCGCTCGCGCGCACAACCGCGCGTGGCACGTCAGCCATCCGCGCGTCGTGCTTGGCGTGCCCTCAGGCGTGACCGAGGTCGAAAAGCGAGCGGTCACAGACGCGGCCACGACTGCCGGGGCGCGCGAGGCGCACCTGATCGAAGAACCCATGGCCGCCGCCATCGGCGCGGGGCTTCCGATTCAGGCCGCCGGCGGTTCGATGATCGTCGACATCGGTGGAGGCACCACCGAGGTCGCTGTGATCTCGCTCGGAGGGGTGGTCGCCGCGACGTCGGTGCGCGTGGGAGGCGACGAGATGGACGACGCGATCGTCCAGTACGTCAGGCGGAGCATGGGCCTGCTCATCGGCGAGCGGACCGCCGAGGACATCAAGGTCGCGATGGGATCGGCGTTTCCCAGGCCCGACGAGAAATCGTTCCTCGTCCGCGGCCGCGATTTGATCTCGGGCCTTCCCAAGACCGTCGAGATGACCGGCGGTCACGTGCGCGAGGCGCTGTCGGGCGTGCTGATCGACATCGTCCGCGCCGTGCGTTCGACGCTCGACGCGACTCCGCCCGAGCTGGTGGAGGACGTCATGGAACGCGGCATCGTCGTGTGCGGGGGCGGAGCGCTGCTCGAGGGGTTCGACCAATTGCTCGCGCACGAGACGCTCATGCCCGTCCGCATCGCCGAAGACCCGCTCACCTGCGTCGTCCGGGGTACCGGCATCGTGCTCGAAGAGATGGACAGCTTGAACCGGGTCCTGCTGCGGACTCGCCGCGCAAGGGCCCTGCGGGTCTGACCGCGTGTACAGCGCCAGGGGCCAGTCCCGCTCGACCGGTCTCTTCCTGACCCTGTGCGCCGCGATGCTGCTGCTCGCGATGCTCAGCCAGCAGCCGTGGGCGGCGGGGCCGCGTGGAGTGGCGAAGAGCGCGCTGGCGCCTGTCGAAGAGGCCATGACGTCCGCCTCCAGGCAGTTCGACCGCCTCATGTCGGTATTCGGCGACGTTTCGAGCCTGCGCGCCGAGAACCAGCGCTTGCGCGCCGCGGACGAGGAGCTGCGTCGCCAGGTGGTCGAGCTCAATGCGGCGGCGAAGGAGAACGCGTCGCTGCGCCTGGCGCTGGACTTCGAGCGCGCCTCGGGCCATCGCATGGTCGCGGCGCAAATCATCGGCCTCGGCCCTGACAGCTTCAGCCGAACCCTGGAGATCGATCGCGGCACCGCCGATGGCGTGCAGCCAGGCATGGTGGTGGCCACCGGCGCTGGACTGCTCGGCCGCGTGCGCGAGGCGGGGCCGCACGCGGCGATCGTCCAGACGCTCGCCGACCCGCAGAGCCGCGTCAACGTCTATCTCTCCAAGTCGGGCCTGCAGGGGACCGTGTCGGGCGGGCCCACGGTGCTCGACCTCGAGATCCAGCACACGCTTGGTGTCACGCCCTCGACCGGCGAGTGGGCGATCACCAGTGGTGTGGGAGGGACATTTCCGCGCGGCCTCGTGGTCGGTGAGGTGGCGACCGTGACGCGACGCGACGCGGCGACCACCGACCTCGCCGGCATCGCATGGGTGAACGACGCGACCAGCATCAGCTTCCTGCTCGTGATCACAGACTTCACGCCGTCATGAGACGCGCGCTCGGTGTGCTGGTGATGGTCACGGCGGCGCTGATCCAGGTCACGTGGGCCCCGCGACTCGAGGTCGCGGGCGCGTACCCGAACCTGGTCCTCGTGGCGGTCGTGGCCGTCACCTGGACGCTCGGCGCGCGGTCGGCGTTGGCCTGGGCATGCGTCGGTGGGGTGCTCTGCGACCTGACCTCATCAGGACCGGTCGGCCCACACGCGCTGGCGCTGCTCGTCGGCGTGTACGTCATCGGCCTGTGGATTCGCAACCTCGAGCGCGTCACCGCGCTGCGCGTGGCGGCGAGCGCCGTGGTCGTCACGTGTCTCTACTCCATGGTCCTGGTCCTGGCGGATGACTTGCTTGGTCTCCCCGTCGCTCCGCTCGGCGTGGCGGTCCAATTGACGCTCGCGGCGGCGGCCTACAACGCCGTGCTCGCGCCGTTCGCATTCGAGGCCGCCAGAGCGCTGCACGGCGCATTGCGGACGGCGCCGCAACCGGTTTGATAGAGCTCGGCGGCGCGACGCCGCGACCGCGATGGTCGCTGCGCCTGATCGCCGCCGCCACCGCCGCGGTAGTCGTGATGGGCCTGCTGGCCGTGAAGCTTGCGCAGCTGCAGGTGGCCGACGGTTCGCGTCTCGCGGCTCTCGCCGAATCGAACACCGTGCATCGCGTTATCCTCGAGGCGGACCGCGGGATCATCTACGACCGGCATGGCGTGCCGCTCGTCGAGAACAGCCCGGTGTGGACCGTGGTCATCGTGCCTGCTGGACTGCCATCGGATGCCGCCGCTCGCGCCCAGGAGCTGGTCACCGTGTCGCGTCTGGCGGGCGTCGCGGAGCCCAAGCTCGCGGACGCGCTGTTCACCGCCGACCCTTACTCGTCCGTCGACGTGGCGACCGGCCTCACACAGGCGCAGGAGCTGGCGATCAACGAAAGGCTGCCCGAGCTCGTCGGCGTCTCCCTCGTCCAGCACGCGGTGCGGACGTACCGGGAGCCGCTCGTCTTCGGACACGTGCTCGGCTACGTCGGTCCCATCGACACAGCGGACGCGAAGCGCCTCCGCGATGCGGGCTATCAGCCCGACGAGATGATCGGGAAGGTCGGCGTCGAGGCCGGTCTCGAAACGCTGCTTCGCGGGCGCGACGGATGGCAGGACGTGCAGGTCGACGCGCGCGGCAAGGTCATCAGGGTGCTCGCATCGCAGGAGCCGGTCCCGGGCGACGCGGTCTACCTCACGGTCGACGCCTCGCTGCAGCGAGCCACGGCGAGCTCGCTTGCGGCCGGGCTCGCGCGCGACGGAAAGACGGCGGGCGCGTCCGTCGTCGTCGATCCAAGGACGGGCGAGGTGCTGGCGATGGTCAGCCTGCCCGCTTACGACACGAACCTCTTCACGCACGGCATTTCGCGGGCCGCCTACGACAGCCTCTTGCACGACCCCGACCGGCCGCTCCTCAACCGCGCCATCGCGGGACAGTACGCGCCCGGTTCGACGTTCAAGATGGTCACCGCGACCGCGGGGCTGCAGGAGGGGAAGATCACGCCCCAGACGCTCCTCAACTGCCCGCCGTACATCAACCTCGGTGGCTGGATCTATCACAACTGGGCGAGCTACAGCCTCGGACGGATGAACGTCGCCACCGCGCTCGCGACGTCGTGCGACACCTTCTTCTATCAGGTCGCCGCGATGGTGGGCGACGTGACGCTGGCGAAATACGCGCGCGCCTACGGCTTCGGCCAGGCGAAGGAGATCGAGATGCCGGGAGTGATGGCCGGCCTCGTGCCGGACCGGATCTGGAAGCAGATCCAGTGCGGCGTCCCCGACCTCAACTCCGACGCCTGCCGCTGGAGCGAGGGCGACACGATCACCTTCGGCATCGGCCAGTCCTACCTGCTGACGACGCCGCTGAACCAGGCGATGTACGCGGCTGCGCTCGCCAACGGCGGCCGCGTCCTGCGCCCGACCCTGGTGCACGAGGCGCGCGACGCGACCGGGCGCACAGTGCTTGCGCAGAAAACAGAGGTCACGAGCACGGTGCCCGCGTCGGCGGGCACGATCCAGGCCGTCCGCGAAGGGATGCGCGAGGAGATCAACCCGCCCTACCACATGAACTACTGGTTTCGTGCTTCCGGGGTCCCGGCGGACGGTGGTGGCAAGACGGGCACCGCGCAGTGGGGAGGCAGCGGCCTCGACCTCCCAACGCACGCGTGGTTCATCTTCTTCGCGCCGTACGCGCAACCCGAGATCGCGCTATCGGTCTTTGTCGAGCGAGGCGAGCTCTCCGAGGTGGAAGCCGCTCCTATCGGCGTCGACATCATGAAGTTCTACCGCGGCAACATTGGCGCGATTCGCTCCGGAGCGCCGTGACCCGCCGGCTCGACCGCACCCAGGCACTGCTCGCCGGAGCGCTGGCGGTGCTTGGCGTGATGACCGTCTACAGCGCCCACGCCGACTGGAACCGCCAGATCCTGTGGGTGCTGCTCGGCGCGGCGGCGTACGTGGCGGCCACGGTCTATGACTACCGGCGTCTGTCGTCGATCGCCCCGACCCTGTACGGAGCGATGCTCCTGATGCTCGTCGCGGTCCACCTCGCCGGCCATTCCGCGCTGGGCGCGCGGAGATGGCTGTCCGTGGCCGGCTTCCCGCTCGAGCCGTCCGAGATCTCCAAGCTGATCCTCGTCCTCGTGCTCGCCGCGTACCTCGCGCGCCACGAGCAGATCTCCTGGCGCGTCTTTGGCGGAGGCCTCGCGCTTCTCGTCCCTCCTGCCTACCTCGTCCTTGCGCAGCCCGACCTCGGCACCACCATGGTCATCGCCGCCGTGACGCTGGGCATGCTCTACCTGGGCGGGGCGCGGCCAGCGCAGCTCCTGGCGGTGGTGGCGGCCTGCGCGGTGGCGCTACCGCTGCTGCCGCGCCTGCTGCACGGATACCAGCGCCGCCGACTCGAGATCTTCCTCGACCCGAACCAGGACCCGCTCGGCGCCGGCTACAACCTGCTGCAGGCGCGGATCGCAGTCGGCTCGGGCGGGATGTTCGGCAGGGGATGGCTCCAGGGCCTCCAGGGCCAGCTCGGCTTCGTCCCCGAGCGCGCGACCGACTTCGTGTTCGCGACCTTCGCCGAGGAGTTCGGGCTGCTGGGGAGCCTTGTGCTCCTGACCGCGTTCGGGGTCCTGCTCATCCGCGTCCTGCGAGCGGCGAGCGTCGCGCCGGACCGCTTCGGCGAGCTGCTCGCCGGCGGCGCCTTCGTGATGGTCTTCGTCCAGGTGATCCAGAACGTGGGCATGAACATCGGGCTCATGCCCATCGCCGGCATCCCGCTGCCGCTCATCTCTTACGGCGGCTCGGCCACGATCACTACCCTGGCCGCCCTCGGGCTGGTCCAGTCGGTGGTCGTTCGGCGCCGCCCGGTCGTGCACCCGGAGAGTGAGAGGCGGGGGCTTGGTACAATCTCTCGCCGTGCCCAAGCCTGATGGTTCGCTGTCGGCTGTCGTCGTCAGCGGCGGCAAGCAGTACCGCGTAGCGCCGGGTGACCGGATCCTGGTCGACCGCCTGACGGCGGAGCCCGGATCCTCGGTAAAGCTCGACCGCGTGCTGCTGTTCAACCACGATGGCGAGATCAAGGTGGGCAATCCCGGAGTCGAGGGCCTGGACGTCGAGGCGAAGGTGATCGCGCACCGGCGCGGGCCGCGGATCGAGAGCATCCGCTACAAGTCGAAGAAGAGGGTGCGCGTGCACCACGGCGGGCGGGCCGACCTTACCGCGCTCGAGATCATCGCCGTGGGCGGCATCGGGCTCGAGACCGAAAAGGAAGAGGAAGAGGCGAAGCCGAAGCGCCGCGAGAAGGCAGCGCCCAAAAAGGCTGCCTCGAAGAAGGCTGCCGTACCGAAGGCCGAAGCCGCGGTCGACGAAGAGGCTGTCGAGCCGGTCGAGGCGACCGAGGAGCCGGTGGTCGAAGCCCCGAAGAAGCGGGCTTCGCGGCGGACCAAGAAGGAGACCGAGTAATGGCACACAAGAAGGGCGGAGGCTCGTCGCGCAACGGGCGCGACTCCAATCCGCAGATGCTGGGCGTCAAGATCTACGGCGGGCAGGTCGTCACCGCGGGCGCGATCCTGGTTCGCCAGCGCGGCACGAAGATCGCGCCGGGCGCCGGTGTCGGCGTCGGTCGCGACGACACGCTCTTCGCTCTGGTGCCCGGCTACGTGAAGTACGAGCGCGTGGGCAAGGACCGCCGGCGCGTCACGATCGCCGCCGAGCGCGCGCAGGGCGCATCTCCAAGCAAGAACGTCCCCAGCTAGCAAATCCCCACGAAATCAGAGCCTGCGGCGTGATTTCGTGGGGGCCCCTAATAAAGCCAGTCGCTTCGTAGACTCCGCCCACATCGTCGTGCGGGGCGGCCATGGCGGTAAGGGCTCGGCTTCTTTCAGGCATGAACCGTTCGTCCCGCGCGGTGGACCGGACGGTGGTGACGGAGGCCGTGGCGGCTCTGTGATCCTCGAGGCGACGACCAACGTCAGTGACCTTTCCTCCTACAAGAGGCACAGGCGATTCAACGCCGAAGCGGGCACGGACGGCGCAGGAGGGCGCAAGACTGGACGCACCGGAAAGGACATCAAGCTCGACGTGCCGGTCGGCACGCTGGCGCTCGATTCCGACGGCTCGCTGATCGCCGACCTCGACCGGCCGGGCGCGACCGCGCTCGTGGCCAAGGGCGGCGTGGGCGGCAGGGGCAACGTGCACTTCAAGAGCTCGGCGCGGCGCACGCCGAATTACGCCGAGCCGGGTCTGAAGGGCGAAGAGCTGGAGATCACGCTCGACCTCAAGCTGATCGCTGACGTCGGTCTCGTCGGTCCGCCGAATGCGGGAAAATCATCGCTGCTCCGGGCGCTCACCGCCGCGCGGCCCAAGGTCGCCGACTATCCCTTCACGACCCTCGACCCGCAGCTTGGCGTCGCGGAGGTCGACGAGCAGCGCATCGTCCTCGCGGACATCCCTGGCCTCATCGAGGGCGCCGCGCAGGGGGCCGGCCTCGGGCAGAGATTCCTGCGCCACGTCGAGCGGACGCGGGTCCTGGTCTACGTTCTCGACGGCGCATCGCCCGATCCGTGGAAGGATCTCGATACGGTGCGCAAGGAGGTCGAGCAGTTCTCGCCCGAGCTCGCGCAGCGACCGCATGTCGTGGTCGTGAACAAGGTCGACCTCGAGGAGGCGCGGCACCTGCGCTCGCGGACGCGGCGGAAGGACGTGCTGTTCGTCTCGGCCCTGACGGGAGATGGGCTGGATGGCCTGTTGCGCGCGGTCGCCGCGCTGCTCGCCACGGCGCCCGAACCTAATGTGCCCGCGCCCGCGCGAGTGACGAAGCTCCCGGAGCGACGCGGCGACGATCTTGTCGTGGAGCGAAAACCCGCCGGTTTCGTGGTGCATGGTCATCGCGTGGAGCGGCTGCTCGAGCGGACCGACCTCGACTCGGAGGGCGGGCTCGCGCGATTTCAGAGAGAGCTCGATCGCCTTGGTGTCAACGCGGCGCTCGAATCGGCCGGCGTCGCGCCGGGAGACACCGTGCGCATCGCGGAAGTCGAGTTCGAGTACCAGCCGTGAGATCGGGCATCCTCGGCGGAACCTTCGACCCTATCCACGAGGGACACCTCGCGGCCGCGCGTGTCGCGATGGACTGCGTGCACCTCGACCGGGTGCTCTTCATCCCCGGCGCCCTGCCACCGCACCGCGGACCTGCCGTCGCCGGCGCGGAGCAGCGCCTGGAGATGAGCCGCCTCGCGACCGAGGGCGAGCCTGGCTTCGAGGTGTCGGACGTCGAGATCCGGCGTGGCGGGAAGTCGTACACCGCGGACACGGTTCGGGAGCTGAAGCGCCTTTACCCCGATGACGAGCTCTTCCTGATCCTGGGCTGGGACGCCGCCCGACTGTTCCGGTCGTGGCACGAGCCCGACGTGATTCGCCGGCTCGCCACGGTCGTCGTGGTCAGGCGGCCTGGAACCCCACCTCCGGACGCCAAGCTGCTGCAGGCGGCGGGGCTCGACCCGACGAGGACGGTTCTCTGCATGGGCCACACGCCAGACATATCGGGCAGCGCGCTCCGCGAGGCGATCGCGCTGGGCAGACCGGTCTCGGACAGCCTCCGGCCCGCCGTCGAACGGTACGTCGCGGAGCAGAAGCTCTACGTGGATAATCGGTAGGTTGGCCGAACGGACCAGGCGATTGACGCCGCTGCAGCTCGCTCGCTTGCTGAAAAGCGCCGCGGCCGAAAAAAAGGCGTGGGACCCGGTCGTCATCGACGTGCGTGAGCAGACATCGATTGCCGACTACTTCGTCATCTGCGAGGGCGAGACGGACCGCCAGGTGCGCGCCATCGCGGACGGAATGGTGGAAGCGGCGAAGGCGAAGGACCGCCGCCCGCTGGCGGTCGACGGCTACGAGGACGCGGGGTGGATCCTGCTCGACTTCGATTCAGTCCTCGCGCACGTTTTTCTGCCGGGCGAGAGGTCTTATTACGACCTGGAAAGCCTGTGGGCACCCGCCGCGAAGAGGCGAAGAAAGGCCGCTTCGGCATAAGTATGAGAGGGAACCCAGATGGTTCCTTCTCATCGGCCGGTCGGCTGCGCCGACGGGCCTGCTCTCTTTCCGGTATATGGTTCGAACTTGTTTAAGAGTCACTCGTAACGACGATTGGCAGTCTTGAGGACAAAGTCGCGGCCGGGATAAACCCGGCCGCCAGAGCAACGCGGGTTAGATCAGCTGGGCGTAGCGGTCGAAGATTTCCCTTAGCTCGCCAGGCGGTTCCACGCGGTGCTTCTTCATCACCTCGAACAGGCTCAGGATGTGGCGCACGCCCGCGAGCGTCACGCCTTTCTCGCGCGTCAGGTGCTGGATCACCTGAACCTTGCTGATGTCGCGCTGGGAATAGCGCCTGCGGTTGGTGCTGGTGCGATGCGGCTCGACGAGGTGCGCGTCCTCGTAGAGCATCAGCGTGCGCGGATGCGTCTCCAGGATCTCGGCCGCCACGCTGATCGTGTAGAGCGGCTTGTCGAGGTCGCTGAACGATTGATGCTGGCCCTTCGGCCCACGGTTGTTCTCTCGTGCCATCAATGAAGCGATCCCAGAACCTGGATGATGGCCGGCCCGAGGAGAACGATCCACAAGACGGGGAAGATGCATCCGACCATCGGAAAGACCATTCGCGACGAGGCCTGGGCCGCGCGTTCCTGCGCGCCCTGCCTCTGGCGGCGCCGCATTTCGGTCGCCTGCACGCGAAGCAGCCGCGCGATCGGCACACCCATCTGGTCGGACTGCACGATCGACTCGACGAGGTGATGCAGGTCCGGGACGCCGGCGCTTGCCGCCATGTTCTCGAGCGCGGCCATCCGGGGGCGGCCGAGCCGGATCTCGCGCAGCACCTTGCCGATCTCGTCGCCCAGCGCGTTGTGGAAGCGCTCGACGATGCTCAGCAGTCCCTCGTCGAGGCTCATCCCTGACTCAACCACCAGGGTGAGCAGGTCGGTCGCTTCGGCGAGAGAGCGCTGGATCTGGCGCCGGCGCGCCGATATGCGCTGCTGGAGCCAGATGTTGGGCAGGACGTAACCGAGGACCGCGAAGAGGCCGCCGGCGAGCGGCACCGCCACCAGGGTCGGCAAGGAAAGCGGCACCAGCAAGCCGAGCGCCAGCCCGACGATCGCCATCAAGGCCGCGAGGCTGTAGCGAACGGCCTGAAACCCGGCCGGGCTGAGGGCTCCCGGCGTGCCTGCCTGGTTCAGTCTCTGCCGAAGCTGGACCGCCGCGCCCGCCGGCAGCCCCGAAACAGGGCGAAGCGCCGTCTCCAATTGCTTGAAGAAGCCCCGGCGTGGACCCGCCACCATGCCCCCGTTTGCAGCCGCCGCCCGGACGTGGTCGATCGCGATGAAATAGGCGATCACGATCCCGCCGCAGATCACGCCGGCCGCCGCGGCAATCGGCAGCATCAGCTGTCCAGGGTGGTCATGCGCTGGATCAGCAGGTTGCCGATGAGGATCATGAAGCCCGCGAAGGCGAGCATCGCGTAGCCGATCCAGGAGCTGGTCATCGGTGCGTAATAACCGGGCACAAGCAGATAAAGGCCGAGCGCCAGCAGGATCGGAAGCCCGGTGATGATGCTCGCGGAAGCCCGCGATTGCGCGGTGAGCACACTCATGTCGCGCTTCGTCTGCAGGCGGTCCCGCAGCGTGTCCGAGATGTTGTCCAGCACCTCGGCGAGGTTTCCGCCAACCCGGATGTGAAGCAGGATCGCCGTGACGATGAACTCCAGGTCCGGGCTGTTGATGCGCAGCAGCATCGAGCTGAGGGCATCCTCGACAGGCGTGCCGAGCGTGATCTCGGTGGCGACGCGCTCGAACTCGGTTGAAACGGGTGCCTGTGATTTCGCCGCCACGGTCTCGAGCGCGCGGTCGATCGAGTAGCCAGTCTTCAACGAGTTCGACAGCAGCTGCAGCATGCCTGTGAGCTGCTCGTTGAAGAGTTTCGCGCGCCGCCGCTGCAGGTACGCCACCACGAGCGGCGGGATCACGTAGCCGATCACGCCCAGGACGATCGGTCCCAGCGAGAAACCGAAGCGAAACAGGCCGATCAGCATGCCGAGCCCGACCGCGCCGATGCGGATCAGCAGGTATTCCGGCGCGGTGATGTTGAGACCGGCCCGCGCGAGGTCTTCGGTCAACGTCGGCTTGCCCTGCACCTTGCGCCGCTGGCTCAGGTTCTCGGCGGCGGGTTTCAACAGGCGCTCGACAAGCTCGCGCGGGGTCGCCCGCGCCGGCGGGGCCTCGGTGGCCTGCGCCGCGCGCTCCTTACGGACCCTGTCGAGGGCCCAGAAGAACACGATGATCGCCGCCGCCATGGGCACGGCGACGATCGTTTCCGGCGGGAGATTCATATTTGGGCGTCTAAAACAGCGTGGGGTAGTGAGCCTGGATGAACGTCAGGGTCACGCCATGCGCGTCCTCGACCGACTTGCAGTTCGGGTCCGGGGCCTGGTCTCCAGGCGAGTAGTCCTTGTAAGACTCGAGGCTGTACTTGAGCGCGGCGTACGTGAGAAACCAGGTGATGATCTCGGCCTGGCACTGCGTGACCACGACGGTCAGGCTGTTGGCGCTCGTGCCGCCGTTCGAGCCGGGCGTACCGACCTTGATCACGTGAAGCTGGGTGAAGATCGTCTTCGTGGCCACTTTGCCCGCGGCCGTCACGGTCGCGATGACCGAGATGTAATCACCCGGCTGGATGTAGTCGGCCACGCCCTGCTGCTCGCTCGTGGGGATGGTGAGGGCCACGTAGCCGGTCGGAATGGGCAGGTACTCGGACTGTGAGCCCAGCGCCTGGCTGGGCCTGGCCACGTCGTTGGCGGTGATCGCCTCGCCCTGTTGGATCGACACGAGCGGGACCATCCCAGTCACCAGCTCGATCCGGTCGAAGTAGACCTTGGGATAGGTGCCGGGGATCGGGAGGCTCTTGGTGGCCAGCGCGTCAGCGGTGATCGGAATTCGAGGCTGCAGGTCCTTGACCGCCACCACGACCGTCTGCTGGGGACTGCTGCCTGACTGGCTTGCGTTGAGAGCTACGAGGACGAAGGCAACAATCACGAGGAGAGCAAGCAAAATACCGAGCAACGTGAACGGCCGGCGTGAAGTAATACCGCTAAGGGGCCGCACAGCCGACCCATCATAGGCAAGATATCCCGGTGCCGCGCCCCCCTTACCTGATACTCAAACGACCACTTTTGGAGCCGCTGAGACAACAGCAAGGACAGTCCCTGGTGGAGTTCGCGGTGTCCTCTGTGGTGCTGCTTTTGCTGGTCGGCGGGCTGGTCGACATCGGGCGCTCGATCTACGTCCAAGAGGTGCTTTCGAACGCCGTCCGCGAAGGAGCCAGGCATGGCGCCTGGTACGACGCGCCGAGCCTGTCGCATCCCTACCTGTACGACGCGCCGATCAAGGCCGCGGTCGACACCGAGCTGGCCTCGATCTCGCTTCCTGCTTCGGTGCTCAGGAATCCAGGGACGACCTGCCCCTCGGCGACCGACGGCAACGCCTACCACAACCCGCCTTACGTGTCGTCGGCATATCCGCCGACCACCAACCAGCCATGGCTGTACATCTGCTACAACAACACGCCCGGGCTCGACTTCACGAGCCCGGCAACGAACCAAGGCCAGCTCGACCTGGACGTCATCGTCCTCTACTCGTACGACCCCCTCACCCCCGTGGTGAAGAATCAGCTCGGGATCTTCCAGGTCGCGAGCAACCAGCACATGACAGTCCAGGGATCGTGAAAAACACGAGCCATGTACGAAGGCCGGGTTCATCCCGGCCGACTCCAGGCGGTTACTTCCTTTGCGCCTCCAGGCGTGGTGTGCAACAGGAGGGGGTTCCGCGGGGGAGGACGCAGTCCTTCCCCGCGCTTTCCCAGCGGTCCCAAGCTCTCATCGAGTTTGCGCTCGTCTCGCCGGTGCTGCTCCTTCTCCTGTTCGGGATCGTCGACATCGGGCGCGCGATCTTCTACCTGGACACCATCAACCATGCGGCACGCGAGGGAGCCCGCACCGCCGCCCGCGCGTCGAACCAGCTACCCACGAACTCTGACGTCCTGACGACCGTCAGCACGCAGATGCTGGGCGCGCCGGTGTCGGAGCCTTGCCCGCAGGGGCCCGTCACCGCCGCCGCGCCGCCGGACAACACGGCGTGGCTATATGTCACCGAGCCAGGCCCGCCCGCCACGCCTGAGGCGACGCCCCCGCCCAACGCGCCAGGCGGCGAGTATCCGGCTCCCGCCAGCGGCTCATGCAGCGCGGTGAATCCCGCCGTGGGGAACCGGCAGCTGCAGGTGACGGTGCGCTTCAACCTGGTCCTGATCACGCCGATCGTCGCGCAGGCGACGGCGGGGCGGATCGTGATCACGGCCGCGGCCGTGTACAGGACTGAGTATTGATGCGGCCTCCCCGGCGCGCCCAGCAGGGCCAGGCCATCGTGGTGATCGCCCTGATGTTGACGATCATCATCGGCATGGCGGCGATCGCGATCGACGGCGCCCGGGCCTACGCGCTGCGGCGTGACCTGCAGGCGGCGGTCGACGCCGCCGGTCTGGCCGCCGGGGACAAGCTGCAGCAGACGGGCAGCTACGCCCTGGCCGAGCTGGCGGCGACCAACATCTTCGCGACCAACCTGCGCCTTTACGCCCCCCCGAGCTGTTCGCCGGCCTACGGGACCCCGGGGGCGGGCTCGTACACCGTGACGTGCACGTTCTCCGACGGCACGGTGCTGACGCAGGTCGTCTCCTCGTTGGGGCCTCAGGGATCCCAGTTCGCGATCAGCGCAAGGCGTCCTCTCCTGCTGCAGTTCGGCGCCATCCTCACCAACGGCGCGGCGCCTGCCATCGCCGGCAGCGCGACGGGCTCGGTGGGCAACCTCAGGTACACGGCGGCCATCACGGCCCTTGACCAGGCAGGTTGCGGGGGCGCCTCGGGCAACGCCCTGAGCGTCGGCGGGGCCGGAACGCTCACCGTGATCGGAGATGTGGCCTCGGCGGGCGCAATATCCGTGACCTCCGGGTCATTGAACGTCGGCGGTGACATCTATGCCCGCTGCCAGCCGGCCGTGCCCGGGTCGGTCACGCTCAGCTGCTACTCAAGCGGGGCTTCCCAGCCGTGCAGCTATCCAGACGTCGCGGGCGCAACGAGGTCGGGCTTCCACCCCGTCGATCCGATCTATCCCCGGCCACCGGTCGTCGGTGCCAGCCAGGGACTGCCGGCCAATGACGTCGTGCTGGCACCCGGCCTGTACGCGGCCGACCCGAACTTCAGCACCAGCCGGTGCTATTTCCTGAGCGCGGGCGTCTACGACTGGCAGGCCGGCTACACCAACGCCGGTGGCTTCATCAGCAACGAGCTGAAGTCGCCTGACGAGCCTGTGGCCGGCAACAACACCGCCCTGGGTCACCAGATGTGGGACACGGGCGGGGTCAACTGCGCGGGGGCATTTCAGCTCACCGCGATCGCAGCGTCCGGCATCCCGAAGGGCACCTGGGCCGTGGAGCTGACAGCCACCCGGAGCGACACCTACGCCGGCATCAACTACAAGAGAGAGAGCGCGCCCTCCATGTGCCGAACCGTGAACATCGGCGACAGCAGCGGGTTGCAAATCGCGGTGAGCAATGTGCCGGGGGCAACCGCGTACAACGTGTACGCAGCGCCTCCGAACAACGGGTGCGGCGGCCCGTTCGGGTATGCCGGAAGCATCCTGGTCTCGGGCCCGGTCCGCAACGACAGCACCGCCGCGTGCCCGGCCTTCAGCGGGACCTCCTGCAGCCTGGGCAATGAAAGCGCGATCTACGATTCGTCCGTCCTGGGGCTGACGTTTGCACCCAACCCCCTGGTCGCCCCGGGGGTCATTGGCGCCTATCCGCCCAGCGGCGAGACTCCGCCGCTCCGAGTCAACCTTCCCAACCAGAACCCCGACCGCGCGACGCCGCCAGCAGGGGATCGCGCCAACGAGAACCAGTGCAACACCAGCGTCGGGGCCGCGACAACATGCCCAGGCCCGATCACCCCTGGTGCGGTCGAGTTCTACATACCGAGCAGTGGCTGCCTGAACGCCACGACGTCCGGCGACAACTTCCTGTTCAGCGGCTACCAGTACAACTGGATCCAGCTGTACGAGCCCGGCGCCGCCGACCCGTCTCCCAACACGTGCCCGAACGTGCTTGGTGCTGCCGCGGATTCCGCCTGGGTCGGCCTTATGTACACGCCGAGGGCGTCGCTCACGGTGTCGAAGGCGGCCACCTTCCGGACTGAAGCCACCGGGGGTTTGATGGCCGACACGATCACCTTCAACGGGCAGCTGCCGACGATCATCTACAGCGCCGCGTACGCGCCGCAGCCGCCGGCGTCAAGGCTTGTAGCTTGATGCGTTAGGCCGTTTCGGACTCTGCGGCCGCGGGGGCGGGGGCGGGCTCCTCTGCCGGGCCCGCGCCGTTGTTCTCCGTCGCCTGGTGGCGCGTCTCGAGCCGCGCGATGCGGTGGTGCAGAGCCGTCGCCGCCTTGGAGTCGCCGAGCTCGTCGTAGCGCTGGATCGCCCCCTGCCAGGCCGACTTGGCGTCCTCCATCCGGCCCAGCCCGAACAGCGCCTGCGCGCGCACCGCCAGGGCTTCGGCGCGTTCCTTCGTCTTGTCCGCGGGCAGCAGCTGCACAGTGGAGTCGACCAGGCGGAGGACCTCTTCGAAAGCACCAACGGCAAGCGCGTTCTTGGCCGCATGGCCGAGGAATGTCGCGGTGCGGTAGGCATCCGCCGCGGTGCCCGCCTGGTACAGGTGGAAGCCGATCTCGGCCGAATGGTCGGGAGCCGACTTGCCGTAGACACGCTCTAGCGTGTCGGCGACCGCGAGGTGGTAGGCCTGCACGCGCGGCATGGGCAGGCCACCGAGCACGCGCTGGCGGACCAGGTCGTGCGCGAAGCGGAAGTTCTGCGGGCCGGCCGCGACGAGGAAGTGCCCGCGCGTCGCCTCGTCGAGCGCGTCGCGCAGCTCGTGGCCGGCCAGCTCGCCGAACGCCTCGAGCAAAGCGATGTCGAAGTCGCGGTCGATCACCGCCGCGGCGACGAGCATCCGCTGGGCGGGCTCGCTCAGGCGCTGGATGCGGCGCCCAATGAGGCCCCGCACGCTCTGAGCAAGCTCGAGGTCTTCCTCGGTGAAGCTTGCTTGCGCGCGCGCACCACCGCCGAACATGCTCTCGGACTCCGCCAGATAGAGGAACGAGTGCTCGACGAAGAGCGGGTTGCCTTCGGTGGCCGCCTGGATTCCGATCAGCTGGATTGGGCTCAGAGGCGTTTCCGCCATCCCGGCCACGATCCGCTCCACATCCTTGTCCGTCAGACGGCCCACGGGGATGCGTTGGGCCCGCCGCCGGCGCAGCATGCGCGAAAGCATCGTGGCGAATGGCCTGCCCGACTCGAGCTCGGAATCCCAGTAGGTGCCGATCACGACCATGCGGCTCGCGCCGACGCGCTCAGACAGGTCGCGGAGCAGAAGGACCGTGGCCTCGTCGGCCCACTGCAGGTCGTCGAGCAGGATCAGCAGGGGCTTCACGCCCTGGATGCCGGTCAGCAGGCCGTGGATCGACTTGAAAAGCTGCTCGCGAAGCTTGTCGGCCGGGACCTCGTGAGGGGCGGCCATGCCTCTGACCTTCTGGCGCAAGCCCGGCACCAGGGACGTGAGGAGCGGTCCGTGGGTACCGGCAGCTTCTTGCAGCGTCTTCGCCGTGGAACCCGCGACCGCCGCGGCGAGGATCTCCCTAAATGGGGCGTAAGTCTCGGCGTCGTTCTCACGACAGCGCCCGCTCAACACCATCCAACCCTTCGTCGCCGCCTCGCCTGCGACCTCGGAGGCGAGGCGTGAGGTGCCGATTCCAGGCGGGCCGGCAAGGAAGGTCACCGAGCCGCTGCCGATCGAGGCGCGCTCCAGGATCATGCGAAGGTCGAGGCGCTCGCGGTCGCGATCGACGAATCCGTCGCCAGACATGACCACGTGCGCCGACTCCTTCACCTCGCCGGGCATGACCTGGTGCAGGCGCCAGCGGTCGGGGAATCCCTTGAGCTTGTACCGGCCGCGGAAGTCGAACTTCATCTCTTCCGTAGGCCCCACAAGCTGCCGCACGATTTCAGAGACGAGGATCTCGCCTCCCCTTGCCTTGCCCGCGACTCGCGCCGCCACGTTGACCGCGGCGCCGAAGATGTCGCCCGCTTCCTCGACGACCTCTCCCGTGTTGAGTCCGATGCGGATCCTCAACTTGCGCTCGGGGTTCTGCTTGCTGTAAGCGCCGATCGCCTGCTGGATGTCGAGCGCGCACTCGACGCCGTGGCGGGCCGACCCGAAGCTGATCATGAACCCGTCGCCGAGACCCTTGATCCGGCGTCCAGCGTGCTGCGAGACCTTCTCGTCGATGATCGTCTCGTACGCCTTCATGATCTCGTGCGAGGTGGTGAAGCCCCGCGTCGAGAGCAGGCGGGTCGATTCCTCCACGTCGGTGAACATGATCGTGACCGTGCCCTCCGTCTGGCCGACCGCGAGGCTGCCGATGATCGTCTCGGCGGTCAGCGGTGCGGAGGCGTTGATGGGCTGGCCGAGCCCCTCGGCGATCTCTCGCAAGAGGCCCTGCGACGCGCGGAATCCCGCCTCGCCTTGCTGGTAGCGCACCGTCTGCAGGAGCCCCGCCTCCGCGGCCAGGCGCAGCTCGCGGCCCGCGGACTCCTTGCTGATCTTCGTCTGCCCCGCGTAGTCACTTCCCTTGAGCTCCGCACCCTCGAAGGCCTGAGTGAGGGCCGGCGCCAGGCGGAGGCTGAGGCCGCGCCGGGTGATGATGGTCTCGATCACCGCCTGGATGCGCCGCGAGGCTCCGGCGGGCCCGGGCGCGCCCTCTGTCGCCCTGATCGTGGGCAGCATGCCGCCGAAACCGCTCGATGCGGCGGCCAATTGGCCGAGCGCGGTGGTCGCCCGCACCATGGCCGTGGCGGCTTCGAGGGCCTTGCCGCCGTGCTCCTCCCCAACCTGTCCGTGGTAATAGGGCTGAGGAGTGGCCGCCTCCTGTCCAGCCTGCTGTGGGGGCGGCTGCGCGGCCTGCTGTGCGGCCTGCTGCGTGGGATAGACGACCGGGACCGCGTCCGAGGGTCGGGGTGCTGACGCATCTGCCGGCTGGGCGGGCTCGGCGACGGGCGGCCGTGGCGCCTCGGCTTGCTGCTGCTGCGGACTTACGGCTTGCAGGTCGGCCACCGCCGAGCGTGCCGCTTCGATCAGCTTGCGCATCTCCTCCTGCATCTCCGGTGTTTGCGCCGCCGGGGCCGGCCCGGCCTGCGCCGGCCCCCCGCTCGTGGGCCGGGAGGCGGGGCGCTCCGAGCTGAAGGGCACGACGACGACCGTCCGGCGCTCGAGGGTCGTCTCGCCCTTGCCCTGGCCGGACATGAGGGGGTCCTTGGTGACCGGCATCATGCTGTCCGAGCCGGCCGGGACGTACCGCGACTTGACGGGGTCGAACAGGTCCTGGTCGACCTGGACGCCGTAGAACGCGGCCTTGTCGAGCGCAGTCGGCACGTAGCCGGTGGCGTTGAACTCGAGCCGGAGGTCGGAGCCCATGCCGAGCAGGAAGATGTCTCGGAGGATGGGGCCGTTGGCGTCGTAGCCGACCACTTCCGCGATCTGGGCGACCTTGCGCCGTCCGTCCGGCATGCGCGCCTGGTGGACGATCAGGTTGACCGCGGACGCGATCTGGGCCCGCACCGCCTCGAAGGGGATGTCGATCGAGGCCATCATCACCATCGTCTCGAGGCGGGACAGCGCGTCGCGCGCGGAGTTGGAGTGGATGGTCGACATCGAACCGTCGTGCCCGGTGTTCATGGCCTGCAACATGTCGAGGGCTTCTGCGCCGCGGACCTCGCCGACGAGGATGCGGTCGGGCCGCATTCGCAGGCTGTTGCGGAGCAATTGGCGGATCGTGAGCTCACCCTTGCCTTCCACGTTGGCCGGGCGGTGCTCGAGCGCGATGACATGCGGGTGATCGATCTGCAGCTCGGCCGCGTCCTCGATGGTGATCACGCGCTGGTTGTGGGGGATGAAACGGGCGATGACGTTCAGAGTCGTCGTCTTGCCCGACCCGGTGCCTCCCGAGACCAGGATGTTCATGCGTCCCAGCACGGCGGCCTCGAGGAACTCCGCCATGGCCGGGCTCAGGCTTCCCTCGTGCTTGAGGTCGTCGACGCCGAGCACGGCGTCCTTGAACTTCCGGATCGTCAGCGCCGCTCCGTGAATGGCCGCGGGCCGGATGATCGCGTTGACCCGGCTGCCGTCGGGCAGGCGCGCGTCCACCATCGGGTTCAGCCCATCGATGTGCCGGCCGGTGGTCGCGACCATGCGGCGGATCGTCTCGAGCAATTGGTTCTCGTCCTCGAAGCGGACGTCCGCCTTGGTCAGGACGCCGCGCCGCTCGATGAAGACCTGGTCCGGGCCGTTGACCATGATCTCGCTGACCGACCGGTCGTGGAGGAGGCTGTCGAGCGGCCCGTAGCCGACGGCCGCGCGAAGGATGATGTCGGCGAGAGCGGATTTCTCCTGCGAGTTCAGGATGATGCCGTCTTCCAGGAGGAAACGGTCAAGGTGCGAACGCACGGCGCGCGAGAACGCCATCGTGTCGCCGGTGGTCAGGCCGACATCGCGGATCAGCGCGAGGCGGTCGCGGAAATCGTTGGCCAGCTTGTTCAGGTCGCGGCCCTGCCGGGCGGCGGCCTCGAGGATGTCCGAGCGGCGGCGCTGCGGCTGTCCCGCGGGCGTGGTCGTCGCGGTCCACATGTCGACGAACTGCATCTCGAGCAGCGACGGCGAGGCGGCGACGGCGGGGATCACCCGCTGCAGCTCGGTGAGCCGGATCTTGATCGCGACGCCGTCACCGTCATTCGTGACGCCCTGCTCGATGTAGGCGGCGATCCACTCCCCATCGCGAAAGCGCAGGATCGCCTTCCGGGCCGTGCTCATCTCGCCGAGATCCGGCTCGAGCTCGGGATCGTCGACCGAGCCGAAGACCACGTACTTGATGTCTCGGGTCGGGACCATCCGGGCGCGGTCTGGGTCGGACGGCGAGAAGAGCGGATAGCCGTCAGGCGTGATGGTCCTGGCATCCGATTCGCCGTCCTCCAGCCCACCGTCGAGGCGGTGAACGACGACTTTGATGCGGAGGTGCCTCCGAGGGTCATCCGGGGTGCCCGGCGGCGGTGTGGCGGTGATGAGCTCGCTCATGCCAGTAGCTTCCCCGCGGGCAAGGCTAGCATCGGCCGGCTACATTCCAGCCTCATTGCGAACCAAATCTCTCTGGCGGTCGCCGCCGGTCGAGGACCCACTTCGAGCCGGGCATGCGTTTCGCCACGCCCTTGACCTCGGAGGCGCGTGCCGCCACCGCCGCGGCGCTGCTGTAGCTGCCCGGCTCGGCGATCACGATCCCGATCGACACCGAGACGAGCGGCGTGCGAAGGACGTTGCCGCTCCGCTCTTCGGACTCGATCCATCCGAGTTCGCGGTCGGACGGGTCGTACAGCGCGGGGATGGCCTGGTCGAACCGCTTCGTGATCTCCGTCGCGATGGTCTCGGCCATGCTCGGCTCGGTCAGGATCACGAAGTCGTCGCCGCCGACGTGGCCCGCGAAATGGCGCGGCGAGTGATTCTCCTCGAGGACCTCGAGCACGATCGTCGCGAGCGTCTTGATCACGTCATCGCCGCGGAGGAACCCGTAGTGGTCGTTGTAGCTCTTGAAGGAATCGATGTCGGGGTAGAGGACCGCGAAGCGTTCGTGCTGGGCGAGCCGGCGGCTGATCTCGCGCAGGATGTCGCTGTTTCCGCTCATGCCGGTGAGCGGGCTCAGACCGCGCGCGGTCGTGGAGCGGGTCATCACCGCGCGCAGCCTCGCGACGAGCTCTTCGGGGACGAACGGCTTGGTCACGTAGTCGTCCGCGCCCGAGAGCAGGTGTTCCACCTTGTCCTTGAGCGAGTCGCGGACGGTGAGGAAGACGACGGGTACCAGGCGGGTGCGAAAGTCGTCGCGAAGCTCGGCCATGATCTGGTCGCCGGTCATGTCGCCGAGCATCAGGTCGAGCAGGATGATGTCGGGCCGCCAGTCGACCGCCGCGTCGTGCGCGGCGCGCCCGTCGTTGATGGTGATGCACTCGAAGCCCGCGCGGTCGAGCACGCGTTTGACCAGGCGCAGCACCTGGTCGTCGTCGTCGACGACCAGCACGATCTCGCGTCGCACCAGCGCGGACTGGGGCCTGTCCGGGGCGGTGCCCGCCCTTCTCGCGACGGTCACGTCGTCGGTCTTGCCGGCCGCGGCAGCTTCTCGGTGAGCGCGATCGCGCGCTCCGCGGCGGCTTTGACCTCCTGGATGTCGGCCTTGATGGCCTCGGGGTCGTTGAGCTCCTCGCCGATCAGCTCGCTGTAATTGACGATCACGGCGAGGAGGTTGCGGAAGTCGTGAATCAGCACGCGGGTCGGATCCTCGAGGTGCTCGGTCTCGCTCAAAGCTTCTTCACCAGGCGCCAACGGTTGACCTCGCCGTCGCGTTCGTAACCAAGCTCGTCGAGCAGGCGGCGAGCCATCGCGATACCCCGCCCTGCCTCGCTGGTGTGCGACGGCATCTGGTTCGAGAGGTGGGCATGCGCCGGCGGGCCTGAGTCGGAGAGCAGCGCGACGACCGTCCCGTCGTCGCAGCGAAGGTCAAACTCGATCGGCCGCTTCGTGCCGGGCGGCCGGCCGTGCGTGAGCACGTTGCCTCCGATCTCGGCGAGCGCGGTCTCGAAGAGCATGAGGGGGCGGTCGCCGAAGCGCCGTCCGGTCGCATCGCGCAGGGCGTCGACTGACTTGTGCAGGATGCTGAGTCCTTCCTCGAGGTGGGCAAAAGTGGCGTGGAACTCAAAGGGCTCCTGATTGCTCCCCAATCGGCTAAAAGCCGGTGAGGGCTTCCTCTACCGTCGCGTAATACGGAAAGACGCGGTCGAGCGTCGTGAGCTCGAGGACCACCCTGACCTGCTGGTTGGGGGCGGCGAGGCGCAGCTCGCCCTGGCCGCCGCGGATCTGCTTCAAGGCGGAGATGACGGAGCCGAGGCCGGTCGAGTCGACGAAGCTCACGCCTCCCATGTCGATCACCACCCTCGGCGGCCCGTCCTTGACCACCTCGCTGATGGCGTCCTTCAGCGCTGGAGCGCCGGCCACGTCGAGGCGGCCGGTCGGGGCGATTACGCTCACTCCGTTGTCGGTCTGGCGGGTCAGGACTTCAAGGGCCATTTGGGAGCGATCAGCATATGGCAGAAAGTGGGGACTTTAGCCTCTCTACACTGACGGCCGTGGCCGCCACAGAAGACTCTCAACGCGTCCTCGTGGTGGACGATGACGAGCCCCTGGCCAACGTGATGGCGCGCACCTTGCGCAGCCGAGGGTTCGACTGTGACGTGGCTTTCACCGGGGCGGAGGCCAGGAAGCTGTTCGAGACCCGCGATTATGCGGTGACGCTGCTCGACGTCAAGCTCCCGGACGAGTCGGGCTACGGCCTGCTCGAGGAGCTCCGGGCGAAGCGGCCTGACACCGCGGTGGTGATGATCTCCGGCGTCGACGACCCGGAGCTCGGCAAGGCCGCGCTGGAGCATGGCGCGTTCGCCTACCACGTGAAGCCGGTAGGCGCCACGCAGCTCTACCTTCTGATCGTCAACAACCTGCGGCGGCGCAGCCTGGAGATGGAAGGCCGGGCGACCCTTGGCCGCCTCGAGGGAATGGTCGCCGAGCGAGCCGAGCAGATGCGGCGCGCCGCCGAGCTGCAGGCCGGGATGCTTCCCGCGTCTCCTTATAAGGACGAGGGGTTCGAGGTCGCCGCCCACTTCACGGCGGCGCGCGAGATCAGCGGCGACTTCTACGACTGGTATCGCACCGGGCAAGGGCCGGTCACGATCACGCTCGGCGACGTGATGGGCAAGGGCCTCCCCGCGTCGCTCATGATGGCCACCGCGCGGGCTGCCTTTCGAGGGGTGGCCGGCGTCGAGCCGCTGGAGGCGGCCGTCAAGCAGGCCGCGAGCGTGATGTCGGCGGCGCTCGAGGTGAACCACGCGTACGTAACCGCGTTCCACCTCACCTTCGATCCCAAGAGCGGCGACGTCCACTACGTCGACGCAGGCCACGGGCACGCCAGGCTGCTCCGCGGGGCCACCGGCCAGGAGCTTCTGCAGCAGCGCAGCGCGCCGATCGGCGTCTTCCCGGACACCCAGTTCGTGACCGGCCAGGCGGCCCTCAATCCCGGTGACACCCTGGTCGTGTTCTCGGACGGGCTGCTCGACCTGCGACCCGACCTGGCGACCAAGGAGGTCCAGCTCCCGTACGAGGCGCGGCGGGCCGGGTCGGCGCAGGAGATGGTCGACGTCCTGGCTCACGGAGCCCGGGAAAAGGACCTGTTCGACGACGTCACAGTGGTCGCCTTGAGGCGCAATCCGGCGTAGCCGAGGCAACTTTCCGTCGCCTTCGATAAGGCGGCTGAACGCGATCAGGTCGTGGCTACACTTTGTGCCCTGCGCACCTTCCATCCCGCCAGGGGGGGCGAGGCAGGTGGGGTTTTGCCGGGGACCGGTCCACATTTGTCGTGGACCCGGGCACTGGTCCGCCGTGCCACGCCATTTGCCGCGATCGCGGCCATCTTCGCCGTCCAGGCGCTGGCCGCCGCGCCGCCCGTGGTCGCCTTTCCGCTGTACCTGACGGTGATCCTCCTGGTCGCCATGCAGCGGCCCCGCGCCGAGTCGATCGCAGTGTCGGTGGCCGCGGCCGCGGCGGTGCTCCTGGTTCCGGCGATGGGCGGCCAGGCCTCGGACTTCGCGCCCGCGGTGCTCCTCGCCGCGGTGCTCGTCGGGGTGGCCGCCGCGATGAGCGAGCTGACCAGGCATTCGCGCGAGGCCGCCGCGGAGGCCCGGCGCAGGCTGAACGACGTTGCCGCCGCCGACCGGCTCCTCCGCGCGACGCTCGAGACCACCACGGTGGGTCTTGGGCTCGCGGATTTCGAGGGCAGTTGGACGCTCGTCAACGAGCCGCTGGCCGCGATCCTGGGGCGGCGCCGCGACGACCTGACGCGCACGCCGCTGCGCGAGCTCATCGCCCAGTCGGACCGGCCCGCCTTCGACGAGGCCCTCGGCATGATTCGCGGCGGCGACATCGTGCGCTGGGCCGCCGACGTCGACCAGCTCCGGCCGGACGGTTCGCGGGTGCCAGTCGCCATCCATATCGCGCGGGTGCCCAGCTCCGCCACCGCAGAGCCAAGCCTCCTCGTCCAGGAGACGGACATCTCGGACCGGAAGCGCGCCGACGCACTGCAGGGCTGCCTCGCGGCGATGCGGCAGGTCATCGCCCCCTCACTCAACGTGGAGTCGGCGATGCCCCAGCTCCTCGAGGCGTTTTGCGGATACCTCGGCTGGACGCTTGCGGAGCATTGGGCGGTCGACGCCGACCACGGCGCTATGCGGCAGCGCAACGCGAGCAGCCTGTCCTCTCCTCTGCTCGAGGCCTTCGTCTTAGCGGGCCGCGGGCTCAAGGCGACGAGCGGTTCGGGTCTGATCGGCCGAGCCTGGCAGGCGGGGGTAGTGGCCGCCGAAGAGGACATCGAGAAAGCGGTGGATTTCGAGCGGCTTGACGCCGCCCAAGGCGCGGGCTTGCGGTCGGCCGCCGCGTTTCCGATCGTCGACGCCGGCGAGGTCACGGGCGTCGTCCTCCTCATGTCCGAAACCGCGCGCCGGATGAGCGACGAAGAGGTGACCACGCTCGCCGCGGCCGGGGTCGAGATCGGGCAGTTCATCCGCCGCGCCGAGACGGCTCAGGCGCTGCGCCGCAGCGAGGCCGACCATCGCGCGATCTACGAGCGCTCGCCGATCGGCATCGCGCGGATCAGCAGCGGCGGCGAGCTGCTCGAGGCAAACCCGTCGCTTCTGAACATGCTCGAGCACGACGAAGAGACCATGCGCGCAACCACCTGGCCCGATCTGCTGCGCGCGTACGACCAGGCGGCGTCACGCCTGCAGCGCCCGCCCTTTCTCGCCGGAGTGAGCGACGGGAGCAGCGTGCAGGTCCGGGCGTCGACGGGCGGGGGGAGCTGGCTTTGGCTGCAGCTCACGGCCACGTCGATTCCCGACTCGAGCGGCGCGCCGGAACACGTTCTGGTGATGGTCGAGGACGTCACGGCCGTGCGGGAGACGTCAGACCGGCTCGCCGAAGCACTCGACGCTCAGCGCGAGGCCAACTCGAACCTGGAGAAGCTGGACCGGACCAAGAGCGAGTTCCTCAGCATCGTGAGCCACGAGTTCCGCACCGCGCTCACGGGCATCCAGGGCTTCAGCGAGCTGATCCGCGACGGTGGCCTCGAGCCGGACGAAGTCCGCGCCTACGGCGGCTACATCTTCAACGACGCCGACCGCGTGAACAGGCTGATCGGCGACATGCTCGACCTCGACCGCATGGAGTCGGGCCGCATGACGATGCGAACCGGCGACGTGGACATCAACGAGGTGCTGAGCGAAGCCATCTCGCGCGCGGCCCCGGCCACGGTCACGGTCGAGTTCAAGTCCGACCTGGACCCGCGCCTCCCCATCGTGGCCGGCGACCGCGACCGGCTCATCCAGGTGGTGAGCAACCTGGTCAACAATGCGGTCAAGTACTCGCCCGAAGGCGGCACGGCAACGCTGGCGAGCCGGCTCGAGGGGCATTTCGCCCTGATCAGCGTGAGCGACACCGGCATCGGCATCCCGCCGGACGAGATCGGGCACGTCTTCGAGCGCTTCCGCCGCGTCCGCAGCGGCGCCGCGCAGTCGATTCCCGGGACTGGCCTCGGCCTCACGATCGTTAAGCAGATCGTGGAGATGCACGGCGGCAAGATCTGGGTCGAGAGCGCGGTCGGACACGGCTCGTCCTTCCACTTCACGATCCCACTAGCCCCTGAAGCCGCCAACGCTATGCATCTCCGGCATGGCTGAGGCGAGCGGAAGCAATGGCACCCGAGTCTTCACGGTTCTCGTGGCCGATGACAACGAGGTCGCGCAGCGCCTCTGCAAGCGCGTGCTCGAGAAGGCGGGGTACGGGGTCTTGATCGCGGCGGACGGGCTCCAGGCGGTGGACGCGGCGCTCCATCAGAAGCCGTCGATGATCCTCATGGACGTCGCCATGCCCGGCATCGATGGGCTCGAGGCGATGCGCCGGATCAAGGCCGAGATCCCCGCGATGCCGATCGTCATCGCGAGCGCCCACTCGATGGCGAGCGACCGCGAGCGGTTCCTCGCCGCGGGCGCGGACAACGTGCTGAGCAAGCCGTTCCGGCTGGCCGATCTCCTGTCCATAGTCCAGCAGCTGGCGAGCCGGCCGTGAAAGACCTCACGGGGACCCGGCTCGGCCAGTACGAGATCGTCGAGCGCCTGGGCGGTGGAGGCATGGCGGTCGTCTACCGCGCCGTGCAGCAGCCCCTGGGCCGCGAGGTCGCGCTCAAGGCCCTGTCGTCGGAGCTGTTCCAGGACGACGGGTTCGTCAAGCGATTCGAGACCGAGGCGAAAACCCTGGCCAAGCTCGACCACCCCAACATCCTCCCGATCTACGACTTCGAGGTCATCGACGGCAACGCCTTCCTCACCATGCCGCTGATCCGCGGCGGGACGCTCCGCGACATCCTGAATCGCGGGGCGCTCGACCCGCTCAGCGCGTGGCGCTACCTGCGCGAGGTCGGGGACGGGCTGCAGCACGCGCACGACGCGGGCATCGTGCACCGCGACCTGAAGCCGACCAACGTGCTCATTCACACAGATGGCCGCGCAATGTTGGCTGACTTCGGCCTGGCGCGTGGAGCGGGCCAGCCCACGCACCTGACCACCATCGGCCTCGCCATCGGCACGCCGGGATACATGGCGCCGGAGCAGGTGATGGGCCACGACGTGGACAAGCGAGCGGACATCTACGCGATGGGCGTGCTCTGCTTCGAGATGTTGACCGGCAGGCTGCCCTTCATGGGGTCGAACCGGATGGAGGTCGCCTACGCGACCGTGAACACGCCGATCCCGTCCGCGGTGAAGATCAACCCCAACTTGCCGGACGAGCTCGACGTGCTGCTGCAGAGGGTGCTGGCCAAAGACCCGGGGCAGCGTCCGCAGACCGTGCGCGAGCTGCTTGCGCTGATGGCGCGCCTGCCCCAGCGACGCTCGTCTCCTCCAGGTGTGGCGGCGGGCCAGGTCCCCGCTTCCTCGCCTGCCGGTGGGGCGGTGCTGCCCCGACCGGCGACGCCATCTAACGGCCCCGACACGGCCTCGATGCGGGCGATGCCGTCATCACCACCCGCGCCGCCACCCCCGATGCTGCACGGATCGCCCCTGCCCACGCCCACCGCGGCCGGCGCCTCGACGATCCGCACCCTGGAGCTGATGGGCGTCAAGCCCGCGCGTGCGCGCGGGCGATTCATCCTGAACTCCCACTTCTCGAACATGGTGCACGTGGCGCGCGACGTCACCGGCGACCGGTGGCCTGAGGTCGCGTACGCGGCGGGGCTGGTGCAGTACGTCGAGCAGGACCCGCCTCACGACGAGCAGCTGTCATCGCCGGTCGAGTCTTTGAGCCGGCTCAACGAGGCTTTCGAGACGATCTACGGCCCCGAGTCGGAGGACATGATCAGGGCGTGGGGGCGGCGCGCGACCGAGCGCTGGCTCGCCGAGGGCCGGCATGGCCTTGGCGGGGCGCGGCGTTTCGTGCCGGGCCGGCAGCGCAAGCTCGCGGGCGTCGTGAAGAACTTCACCGAGGCGATGGACAACGTCCGCGGCGAGCACACGCACTCGTGGCTGCAGGTCGACGAGCACCAGTTCTGGCTGGTGAACTTCTCGAACATGTTCGCGCTCGGCCGGATCAAGACGGTCAAGTCCTGCCACGTGTGGCTTTCGTCGATCGAGACGATCCTGCGGTGGGCGGGGCTGGCCAACGACTGGTATGTGGAAGAGGTCGAATGCGGGTGCGTGACGGGGACGTTCGACTGCGCATTCGCCATCCGCGCGGCGGAGAGCTAGAAGCGGCGGGTTAGCCCCCACCCGGCGGCTTCGCCGCCGACCTCCCCGGCGAGCGGGGAGGTGAAATTCTGCCTGTTACGTCGCTTTTTCACACCCTTTGGGGGAAGGTAAGATGGGGTTGTTTTCCTTCTCGCCCTCCCTCCTTTCTGAAGGTCCTCTGCCCCCCGGTGGAGGGCCTTCCTCATGACCCGGCTAGAGTCTCCGTCTGATGTCGCGGTTCGCGATCGACGTGACGGCGTGCTGGAGGCCGCAGCGAGTGGGAATGCTCACGGTCGCAACCGAGCTGTCCCGCGCGCTGATCACGCACCGCGGGGATGACGAGTTCGTCCTCCTCTGCAGCCGCGAGCGGCCGGCCACTCTGGAGGGGCTCGAGTGCGACGCGTTTCTCTCCCGGTACCGGCACGAGCTCGCGCTGAAGACGCGATGGCTCCCCGCAATCGAGCCGCAATTGGAGAGCGACGCCATCCTCTACCCCTACTGGCCGAGCCCGCCTTTCCGGCGCCGTGGGGCGCCGCCCGCTGTGATCTTCGTCCACGACCTCGCGTTTCGAGTGCGGGCCGGCGAGGTGCCGTGGCAGCAGCGCCTCTACTTGCGCGCGGTGCTGCGGCCGGCGCTGCGCCAGGCGGCGGCTGTGATCGTGCCCTCTGAATCGACCGGCCGCGATCTTCTCAACTTCTACAAGATCCCCGGCCTGGAGTCCAAGGTCGAGGTGATCCACGAAGGGCTGCCGCCGGCGGTGGCTTCCGGAGCGCTGCCCGAGGGCGTCGAGCCTGGGTTCATCCTTGCGGTCGGCACGGTCGAGCCCCGCAAGAACTACCCTCGTCTGCTCGCCGCGTACCGGCAGATGCGCGGCCGCCACGGCGCGCTTCCTTTCATCATCAACGGGCGGCCGGGCGTGCCTCAGCTCGTCATCGCCGGGCGCGCCGGCTGGGCGTACGGGGACACGCTGCAGCGCATCGCCGCGGAGCCTGGCGTGCGGTACCTCGGCCACGTCGACGAGCCCACCCTGTCGGCGCTGTACGAGTCGGCGTCGGTGCTCGCGTTTCCGAGCCTCTATGAAGGCTTTGGCTTGCCCCTGCTCGAGGCGATGGCTCGCGGGGTGCCGGCGGTCGTGGGTGCGGCAGGCGCGCTGCCGGAGCTCGCGTTGGGCGCGGCCATCGCGGTTAACACCGAGGAAACGGAAGCCATCGCGGGCGCACTCGAAAGGCTGCTCGCCGACGAGGGGCTGCGCAAGAAGCTCGGCGAAGAAGGGATTCGCCGGGCGAAGGCGTATTCGTGGGCGAACGCGGCCGAGCTCACGCTGCGCCTGCTGCGAAGGGTCTCAGGCGCGAACGAGCGCAAGGTCGCCTAGCTTTTCATCAGCTCCTGAAAGCGCGGATCGTCCAAAAGCGGCCGCATGTCGGTGTCGTCTGACGCGAACGACTTGATGTTCGGCGCGAGGGGAAGGGCCTCTTGGAGCAATCCGATGGCGTCATCCAGCCTTCCCTGGTTGACGCGCGCGCACGCGAGGTTGTAGAGCGCGGTCCCCCTGATCCTGGGCAGGTCGGACATGTCGCTCAGGTCCTCGACCGCCTGCTCAAAAAGCAGATTGCCCCGCTCCAGGTCGCCGTTCTCGCGCAGGTACTCGTAAAGGTGGAGGCGCGGATGCATGTAGCTGCTGCCGAGCACGGCCTCGGTGGTCGTCTTCCATCGGTACCACCCGAAAGGCCGGTCGCCGAGCTTTTCGTACAGATCGATGATCTCACCGAGCAGGTGATCTGACCGCGCCGACGCGTCGCTGAGTGGGGTACCGATCCCATTCGCGAGCTCGGCGTCGTTGAACTCGTCAATTTTCTCGAGCGGCGGCGGTGGCGTCGATGGCCGGCCGTCGGCGAGGTCTGTCAGCGCGTCGCGCAGCCGTTCACGCCACATGCCGAGGTGGAACATGAGCAGCGCGGCGGGCCATCCTCGCGGGGCCGTCTCGACCTCGTGCGCTCTTTGGACGAACTCTTGCTCCGCCTTGCGCTCGGCCTCGAGGGCCTTCCTCGCGTCAGGCAGGTGTCATGTCCAGGGTCTGCGTGCCCTTGAACGTGATCGGTCCGGTGAGCGCGGGATTCGTCGACCCCGAGGTCATGTTCATGGTCATCATCGCGTCGAGGCTGCCGGTCGAGTGCGTCTTCACGACCCGGTGCGCGCTCGCATCGATCCACGAGGTCACGTCGGAGGTGGTCGTTCCCTTCATGGTGATGCCCTGCAGTCCACTCGCCCCGCCCGTCGGGAACATGGGCGTGCCTGTGTCGCCGCCCATCGCCGACAGGTCGATCGTCAGGTCGATGCTGGTGGCGATGTTGCTCTGCACCACGGCGGTGTTCACCGAACCCACCTTCTCATCGCGCACGTACTTGTTCTTCGTCGTGATGTGAATCGTCCCTGAGCCCATCGGGTTCGCCTGGTCGTAGGTCTTGGTCCAGGTGTCGCCGGGTTTCACCGCGCCATCCGGGAGGACGGCGGTCACCAGCCCTCCCTCGCTGCCCGAAAGGCCCGGGAGGCTGCCGCTGCCCAGCGTGTTGCCGTTGAGGCTGACGATGCGGCCGTCCTTGGCGATCTTCATGTCGACCGCGGTGGTCGTGGTGGTCGTGGTCGTATTGGTGGTGCCGTTCATCGTCATCTTCATCGAAAGGTCGCTGACGGATATGGAAACGTCCGCGGTGCCGCTCGAATCGACGGACTTGACGGACATCGATTCCTTGGCCGTGATGTCCATGTCGAGCGGGATCGACATGCCTTCGGCGCCGATCGTGTACTTGAAGGCCGCGTGCAGGCCGTACTTGTACGTGTCTCCGGTCTTGTACGCGAGCGAGAGCGTGTGGGCCTGCGCGACGCCGAGAGACCCACAAGCCGCGACCAGCAGGAACGCCACCAGCGCCAGTCGACGCACAACCACAGCTTAGGCTATGCCGCAGTTTTCGGACTCTCTTCTGGCGCCTCTTGCGCGGCGGGAGCTTCCGCCACTGGTGTTGCCGCCACCGGCACGATCTGGCGGAACCTGGCGATCGCCTGCTCCCAGTCCGCGAGCATCTCGGCGGCGAGCACGCTGCCGGTGCGGCGGTGGTGCTCCTCGACCAGAGAGCGAAGCTCGTCCGCGTCCTCCGACGGGACCTCGCGGGCGACCACGCTGTCCGCGTTCAACTGCCGCCAGCCCGGTTCGAAATATGCGCCCTGCGCGCGCCGGGCGACATAGGCGACGCCTCCGGTCATCCCGGCGCCGGCGTTCCATCCGACCGGGCCGAGGGCGACGGCCACCCCGCCGGTCATGTACTCGCAGAAGTGATCGCCCGCCCCTTCGACCACCGCGACCGCGCCGGAGTTGCGCACGCAGAAGCGCTCGCCGACCCGGCCCGCGATGAAGAGCTTGCCGCCGGTCGCGCCGTAGGCGATGGTGTTGCCGGCGAGGACCGGGTCCTGCGCCGCGTCGCCGGCAAACGGCCGGATGGCGATCACGCCTCCGCCCATGCCCTTGCCCACGTAGTCCTGCGCCTGGCCTTCGAGGCTCAGCTCGACACCATCGTCGAGGAAGGCGCCGAAGCTCTGGCCCGCGCTGCCGCGGAAGTGGCGGTGCGCGCCTTGCGCCAGGCCGGCGCCCACCGTGCGCCGCGAGTTGTCGATCTGCTCGCCATCCGCTGTGCTGGATGCCTCGCCGTTGCGGGCCCACCCGCGCCGTCTCGGCTCCGCCGCATCGGTGGCCGCCAGGACGAAGGAGAGATCGAGGCTCGAGTGCGGCGCCTGGCGGAGGAGCTCGACGCGACCGACGATGTCGTCGAGCTTGCGCGCGCCCAGCCGAGCAAGGTGCTCGCGGACCTCCTCGGCGATCAGGAACAGGTAGTTGACCACGTGCTCCGGTCTGCCCTCGAACTTCGCGCGCAGGTCCTCGCGCTGGGTGGCGATTCCAGTGGGGCATGTGTTGAGGTGGCACTGGCGGGCCATGTCGCACCCGAGCGCGACGAGGACGCCGGTCCCGAAACCGAACTCTTCCGCGCCGAGAAGCGCCGCGACCACGATGTCGCGGCCGTTGCGCAGACCGCCGTCGGTGCGCAGGCTCACGCGCTCGCGCAGACGGTTGGCGACGAGCACCTGCTGCGCCTCTGCCAGGCCGAGCTCCCACGGCGCGCCCGCGTTCTTGATCGAAGAGAGCGGCGAGGCGCCGGTGCCGCCGTCGTGTCCGGAGATGAGGATGTAGTCCGCTCGTGCCTTGGCGACCCCCGCGGCGATGGTGCCGACGCCTGCCTCAGAGACGAGCTTCACGCCGACGCGCGCGTGCGGATTGACCGTCTTGAGGTCGTGGATGAGCTGGGCCAGGTCCTCGATCGAGTAGATGTCGTGGTGCGGCGGAGGGGAGATGAGCTGCATGCCCGGCTGCGCGTGGCGCAGGCGCGCGATGAGGCTCGTGACCTTGATCCCGGGAAGCTGCCCGCCCTCGCCGGGCTTCGAGCCCTGGGCGATCTTGATCTCGAGCTCGTCGGCGCGCTTCAGGTAACGCGGGGTCACACCGAAACGGGCGGAGGCGACCTGCTTGACGCGGTTGTCGCGACGGACGCCGCCGTCGTCGTCGTAGGTGTCCGGGTCTTCGCCGCCTTCGCCGGAGTTCGATCGCGCGCCCACCTGGTTCATGGCGATCGCGAGAGCCTGGTGCGCCTCCGGCGAGAGCGCGCCCAGTGACATCGCGGTGCTGACGAAACGCTTGACGATCTCAGCCGCCGGCTCCACCTCGTCCAGGGGAACCGGCGTCGTACAGTCCTCGATCTCGATCAGCTCGCGCAGCGACTGGGGCTCGCCCATGGACGAGAGGCGGCGCCACTCGCGATACGAGTCGGGGTCGCCGGTCTGCGCCGCCTTCTGCGCCGCGCGCACCGCCAGCGGGTTGTAGGCGTGGTGCTCGCCCGCCTTGCGGAAGCGGATGCGCCCATGGTCGGGCAGGACGATCGGCCGCGATCGCGCGCTGCGCTCGAGGTCGGAGAGGTCGGCCCCGCCGACGCGGGACGGCACGGCGGGAAAGCAGAGCTCCATTACCTCGGCGCCGAGCCCGAGCGCCTCGAGCACCTCGGCGCCGCGGTAGCTCGTGACGCACGAGATGCCCATCTTCGCCATGACCTTCAGCAGACCGGCCTCGAGCGCCTTGCGGTAGCGCGGCGCGTTCTCGTCGCCGACGGTCGCAAACGCGAGGTAAGGGTGGACCGCGGTCGCGCCGATGGTGATGAGGCAGGCCACGTCGTGCACGTCGACCGCGTCGCCCGCGATGGCCACGACGTCCTTGGCCATGCGCTGACCGGTGGCGATCAGATGCGAGTGCACAGCGCCGACCGCGAGCGCCATGGGCACGGGCAGGCGGTTCGCACCACCACGCCGGTCGCTCAAGGCGATGATCCCGGCGGCCTCGTCCGCCTCGCGGCACAGCCGGATCAGCGCATCGCGCAGCGTCTCGTCCGAGGCGTAGGTCGCGTCGAGAACGACCGCATCCTCGAGCACGCGCGCCAATTCCGCGGCCGCCAGCACCGGCGACTCAAGCTCCAGCAGCTTGCCTTCGCTCGGGACCGCGGGGTGATGACGGCGCAAGAGCTCCCGGTCGGCCCCGCCCTCGGGCTCGAGCGTTCCGCGACGCGAGCCGAGCAGGACGCGCAGCGACATCACCGCCTTCTCGCGCAGAGGATCGATCGCCGGGTTGGTGACCTGCGCGAATCGCTGCCGCAGGTAGCCGTAGACGCGGCGCGGTGTGCGGCCGAGCGGCGCGATGGGGATGTCGTCGCCCATCGAGTAGACGGGCTCGGCCGCGGTCTCGGCCATGACGTCGATGACGAACTTCACGTCCTCGAATCCCCAACCGTGCAGCGTGTGATGCGCGGGCAGGTCGTCCAGCGGCTCGAGGTCGACGTGGTGGCGCTCCACCGGGACGAGCGCCCGGTCCGCGAGGAGTCCGTAGTCGTGGCGCGAGGCGGCGCGGTCCTTGGCGTCGGCGTCGCGCAGCAGCGAACCGTCGCCGGTGTCGACGAGCAGCATCTGGCCGGGGCCCAGCCGCCCGCGCTCGACCACGTCCTCCGGGGCCATCGAGACCACGCCGGCCTCGGAGGCGGCGGCGACCAGGCCCTGCTTCGTGCGCTGCCAGCGCAGCGGGCGCAGGCCGTTGCGGTCGAGGGCCGCGCCGACGACGATGCCGTCGCTGAACGCGAGCGCCGCGGGGCCGTCCCACGGCTCGAAACGGATCGACTGGTAACGATAGAAGTCGCGCACGGGGGCCGCGAGGTCGCCGCGCCCTTCCCACGCGTCGGGGACCAGGCTCATCAGCGCCTCGCTGACCTCCCAGCCTCGCTGCACCAGGAGCTCGAGCGCGTTGTCGAGCGACGCCGAGTCGGAACCCTCCGGCCAGATCGCGCCGCGCATCTCCGGCTCGAGCTCGGCCTCGCGCGCCCGCATCCAGGCGCGGTTGCCCGTGACGGTGTTGATCTCGCCGTTGTGGGCGAGCATCCGGAACGGCTGCGCCAGGCGCCAGTCCGGCATTGTGTTGGTGGAGTAGCGCTGGTGGAAGACGGCGAGGCGGCTTTCACACGCCGGGTCGCGGAGGTCGGTGTAGAAGTCGGCGAGCCGGGTGCCCGCCATCAGGCCCTTGTAGACGACGGTGCGGCTCGAGCATGACGGGATGTACATGCGCACGCCGTCCGACTCCGCCTGCCGTTCGGCGCTGCGCCGCGCGCGGTAGAGGCGCCGCTCCCACTCGCCGGGGTCGACACCCGGATCGTCGATGAGCCCGTGCCAGATCCGCGGCATCGTCTCGCGTGCCCGCGCGCCGAGCGTCTCGACGTCGACAGGGACCTGCCGCCACTCGGCCACGCGCATGCCGTGCGCGGCCATCGCCTGCCCGACCGTCTCGCGCGCTCTCGGGTCCCAATCGAACAGCACCACGACCGCGCGGCTGGAGCCGAGCAGTTTCTCGGGGATCTGGAGGAGGAGACCCGCGCCGTCGCCGCTCTTGCCGTCGGCGTCGAGCCCGCCGCGGTGGGCCAGCCGGGCCAGCGCAGTGGCGCCCAGTGCGACGGCTTCATGCCCCAGGTCGGGCGTGGCGACGAAACCCATGCCACAGGCCGCCCGGGATGCGGGGAGGTCCCCCCGCCACGCAAGGCGCGAACGAGACAGAGGTGGGGGCACTGGAGCTGAAGGCTACCGCGAGATGCCTGGCGGGACTAGTGCGCGGACACCAAAAGAAATCGAATTTTGTTATGCGGTCGCTACATTCCCAGCAGGGCCTGCACTCTGAGTGCGACCGACAGGTTCAAGCGGGTCTCCGGGTCCTCGAGGTCGAGGCCGCTGATCTCCCGGATGCGATCCAGGCGGTAGCGCAGGGTGTTGGGATGGACGCGCAGCCGTTTGGCCGCCTGCTGCTGCTCGCCTGTCTCGAGGAACGCGCGCAGCGTCGCGACGAGCGCCCCTTTGCGTGCGCTGTCGTGCTCGATCAACGGACCAAGATGCCTGCGGCTGTAGTCGACCAACCGCTCGTCGCTGACCGCGGCGAGCAGCCCGGTCAGGCCCAGCTCGGGCACGGCGATCACTTGCGCCCACCGCTGGAATCGCGCCAGCGACTCCATGACGGATGTCACCTCGCGCAGCGCGCCCTCGACGCCCGTCGGCGCCTCGATCGGCGCGCTGAACCCGACCGACACGGTGAAGCCGGGCTTCCACTCGGCGACAGCCTGCTGGACCTGCAGGCCGAGCGCGTGGCTCCGCGCGTGGTGGTCGCCCGTCTCCGCCCCGAGCGGTAGGAGCGCGACGACCTGGTCGGACCGCCCCTGGACCAGGGCACGCTGGTAGCTGGCGCGCACCACCGCCGTCACCCGGCGGAGGAAGTCTCGCTTCAGCGCCTGGATTGCGTCCTCCGTGATCTGCCGGGCGCGGTTGAACCCGCGAAAGTCGTCGATGTCGACGAGCATCACGATGTGGCTGCCGTGCAGCGGGTAGCCGACGTGGCGTGCGCGGCGCTGAGCCGCGGACTCGTCGCCGTACGTGCCGTGGAGGAGGTCCTCGAGGAACTCGCCGCGGACCCGGCCTTCGACCTCCGAAAGCTCGCGCTCCTTGGCGATCGAAAGCGCGAGGACGAGCGCCGCTTGCTCGATGGCCATGAAGGCGAGCTGTTCGTTCTGAGGCGGGTGATCGAGGACCGAGATGTAGCCCAGCACCTGGTTGGCGGCGAAGATCGGGGCGATCAGGCGCTCGCGTGACATTCCCAGGTGCGGGAAGGCCGGCACCTTGACCGGGCCGCGTCTCGCCTCGACCTCGCGCAGGATGCGCTGGATCTGCGGGTCGAAAAGGACCCGCTGCGGCGTGCCCTGGCGAAGGATCGTCTCCTTGCGGTGCGGGTCGGCGCTGCCGCCGGCGTGCGCGAGGAGGTGAAAGCTCGCGTCCTCGACCGAGACCGCGCTCTCGAGCAGCTCCGCGAGCGTGCGGCAGATCTCGTTCACGCCCTTGCCGTCGAGTACGAGCTCGGTGAACCGGCGGTGGATGTCGATCGAGCGCTTGAGCCGCCAGTGCTCCGCATTGATGATCCGCTCGAGCAGCGGCGCCATCAGGTCGACGAACTGGACGTCGGGGGGGATGGTGAAGAGGGGCACCTTCAGCCGGTCGGCCTCGGTGATCATCTCCGGCGGGATCTTCCTCAGGTAGGGCAGGGGACGGACCACCAGGCCGGCGCCGCCCGAATCGGCGATCCGGGCCACCAGGCCGATCTGGGCCGCGGGGTCGTCCTTGATGGGGAAGCCGGTGGTGAACATGAGGTCGCCCGCGCGCGGCTGGATCTCCGGCGTTTCCATCAGCCGGACCCACTCGACCTGGCGGTCGAGCCCGGCGGCACCGCCGACCAGCTTGGCCTGAGCGAGGGCGGAGCGCATCGCCTCGCGCACCGTGGGTCTCGGCTCCTGCTCGTCGACGTCGACCTTCTTGGCGGCCATGGACGAGAGCTTAGGCTGTGGGCGGGGGCCAAGCAAGGTCCCGCACCTGTTGTGCGGGGCGCACTAGAGGATATTCGACGCGCCGCGTTAACGTCCTGGTATGGATCACGACGAGGCTCCGGCCTGCGACCGGCACGAGACAGAGGTGCCGATGCAGCTGCGCACGATGCACTCCGACTCCTCGCGCCCCGACGTGGTCGTGGGGCTGTTCGAGTGTCCCGAGTGCGGGCACGAGCGAAGGCTGCCGATCCGGACCGAAACCGCCGCCGCGTAGCCAGGTCTTCGCCGCCGCTCGGCGAGGATTTCCGGCCGTTGCGCCCATTTAGCACGCGGCCTACTGCATAGAAACCAAGGGCTAAATTCTGCCCATTGACAACCGCGGGCGCCTCCCTATGCTCGGGGTTCTCCGACACCGGCCAGAGGCACGGGGCAGGGAAAAATGCAAGAGATATCGCGAGGCGCTGGGAGCCTTCATCTCTTGCGCGTGCCCATCGCCGCCGTCGCGGTCCTGCTGCTCACTCCAACCCCGGCTGAGGCGGCCAAGCCATCTCCCGGCCCGAGCCAGGTCGTGGCGCCGGCCGGAAACCTCAAGGCGACGCTCCTCGCCCCGCAAGCGGCGCATCGATCCACGACCAAATCAATGCACCAGCTGCGCACGATGCATCCGGAGGCGCTGAATGCTGCCAAGCAGAAAGCCGCGAAGGCAGGCTTGGGATCCTCCGACGGTATCTCGCAGACAGCCCCGGTCGCGGCGCCTTCAGGCTCGCTCTTCAGCGGGCTGGACAAGTCAGGACTGGCGGCGACGGATGAGGGCAACGCAGCGACGCCCCCTGACTCCACCGGCGCGATCGGGCCGAACCGCTACGTCGAGATGGTCAATCAGCTGGTGGGCGTGTACGACAGCGGCACGCTTTCGCTCATCAGCAGCGCTGACTTCGGCAGCTTCGCGCACGTGCCCGCCGGCCTAGGCACGAGCGACCCGCAGATCCAGTGGGACCCGGTCGCCAATCGCTGGCTCTACGCGATGGTCGGCATCTCAACCGGAAACAACTACCTCTTGTTCGGATGGACGAAGACGGCCGACCCGGGCAACCTCTCATCCGGCTGGTGCAACTACGGTGTGAACACAGGGAGCAACCTCCAGGATTATCCGAAGCTCGGTCATGACGCGAACTGGCTGACCATCGGATCCAACGTGTACAGCGACAAGAGCTCGAGCTATCCCTTCGTCACAGCGCAGATCTGGGCCTTCCCGAAACCCGCGCCAACCGACTCCACGTGCAGCTCCGCGGTCACGTCGACCTTCTTCGCCGACGCTGCCCACCCGCTGAAGAATTCGGATGGGACCCTGTCCTTCACCCCCGTGCCCGCCAACACGACCGATTCGGGGAACGACTACATCATCTCCGCGCGCGACGTGACGCTTGCGCCCGCGTCGAAGGTGATGGTCTGGCACATGGAAGCAAGGCCCGCGCCGACCCTTGTGGCCGATGGCGACGTGGCGGTTGGAACCTATTCCATTCCCCCGAGCGTCCCTCAACCCGGCACCGGCTACCTGATCGACAGCCTCGATGGACGGCTGACGCAAGCAGTTGCACGCTTCGACCCTTCCGCCGGTGCGGAAGCTGTGTGGAGTCAGCAGACGATCGCCGGGTCCGGCCGCTCTGTGGTTCGGTGGTATGAGTTCCTTCCTGCGAGCAAGACCGTGCGCCAGCAAGGAGAGCTTTCCAGCGCCACGGATTTCTTGTGGAACGCCGCCATCTCGCCTTCGGCGGCAGGCAACGACGCCGCGATCTTCTACAACCGCGGAAGCGCGTCGCAGCTGTCGCTGATCGGCGCCATGACCCGCGCGAGGTCCACCCCGCTGGGCCAGATGGAGGCGGGCGAGACCATCCTCGGCACGAGCAGCGCGCCGAACACGGAGGACGCGTTTCAGACCAACTGCAATCCCAATCCGTGTCGATGGGGTGACTACTCCGGAGCAACCCCAGACCTCGCCAACTCTCACGTCGTGTGGGGCAGCAACCAGATCGATGGCCCTGCGTTCTTCGGTTTTGCCCAGTGGACCACGCAGAACTTTGCCATCAGCACGGTTCCTCCGCCCCCGGACTTTTCGCTGAGTGCTTCTCCGACCTCTCAAACGGTGACCCAGGGCTCGAGCACCACCTACACCATCAACATCGGGCGGGTCGGTGGATTCAGCGATGCCCTCACCCTTACCGTCAGCGGCATACCCGCGGGAGCCGGCGGCGCCTTCAGTCCCAATCCGGCGTCCGGAACCACGTCCACATTGACCGTGACGACCGCGACCACGACGCCGGCGGGGACCTACACGCTGACCATCAGCGGGACGAATGGGACCCTGACGCACACGACCACCGCCACGCTCGTCGTCCCACAGCCTGACTTTTCGCTGAGCGTCTCGCCTGGTAGCCAGACCATCCTGGAGGGTGCGAGCGCCAGCTACACGGTCACCGTCACGCCGGCCAACGGGTTCAGCGACGCGGTGACCTTGTCCGTGAATGGGCTGCCCGCGGGAGCCGGCGGGATCTTCAGCCCCAACCCGGCCACGGGAGCCACGTCGACTTTGACGGTGACCACGTCGTCGACGACGGCCGCAGGATCCTACGCGCTGACCATCGGCGGGACCAGCGGGACTATGACGCGATCGGCGGGCGCCACCCTCGTGGTCAACGCGCCGCCCGACTATTCGCTGAGCGCCTCGCCGAATAGCCAGACCATCGTCCAGGGCGGGAGCGCGGGCTACACGATCAACGTCGCTCCGACAGGCGGATTCGCGGCGGCGGTGACCCTCAGCGTGAGCGGGCTGCCATCCGGGGCCACGGGCACCTTCAGCGTCAACCCGGTGACGGGGTCGTCGTCATCCACGTTGAGCATCACGACCTCGAGTGGAGTGCCGGCCGGCTCCTACTCGCTCACCATCACAGGGGTTGGCGGCGGTCTCACCAGGACCGCACCCGCCACTCTCGTGATCAACAGCCCGGTGCCTTGCTCCTCGGCGGCACTATTCCCGTCGAGCGCGACGCAGGAAGCCGCCACCACGGTTCACTTCACGGCGAGCTCGACCGGCTGTTCCGCCCCCCAGTACGAGTACTGGGTCCAGTACCTGGACGGCAGTTGGAACATGCTGCGAGCGTTCAGCGCCGACCCGACGTGGGACTGGAACACCGCGGGCCTCGCTCCGGGAGGGTTCGCCGTCCACGTCTGGGCCAACCAGACGGGCAACTCGACCGCGCTGTCCGAGGCGATCGGATCGAGCACGATCACGCTGACGGGCTGCACGAGCGCCAGCCTCTCGCCATCGAGCACGTCCGCGACGTTGGGGTCGACCGTGCACTTCTCCGCCAACTCGACCGGCTGCTCCAACCCGCAATACCAGTACTGGGTCCAGTTCCCCGACGGGAGCTGGAACATCGAGCGAGCTTTCAGCGCCTCCCCGACCTGGGACTGGGTGACGTCGGGCATCACGGCGGGCACCTACACGGTCCACGTGTGGGCCAACCAGACCGGCGCCTTCACCGCGCTGAGCGAGGCGATCGGCTCGAGCACGGTGACGTTGGGCGGCAATTGCACGAGCGCCAGCCTGTCGCCTGCCGGCACGAGCGCGTCGTTGGGCTCGACCGTCTCTTTCTCCGCCAGCTCGAGCGGATGCTCCAACCCTCAGTACCAGTACTGGGTGCAGTTCCTCGACGGGACCTGGAGCATCCAGCGACCGTTCAGCTCCGACCCGACCTGGAACTGGAACACCTCAGGCCTGGGGCCCGGCACCTACGCGGTCCACGTGTGGGCGAATCAGGCTGGCGACTCGACCGCGCTGGCGGAGGCTATCGGCTCCAGCACGGTCACGCTGAGCGGCTGCACGAGCGCCGCCATCTCACCGGCAAGCACCAGCGCGCCGCTGGGGTCGACACTGCACCTCTCCGCCAGCTCGACCGGCTGCTCCAGCCCCCAGTACGAATACTGGGTCCAGTACCTGGATGGCAGCTGGCACATGCTGCGCGCCTTCAGCGCCACTCCCACCTGGGACTGGGTCACGTCCGGCCTGGGGCCGGGCACTTACAGCGTTCACGTGTGGGCCAACCAGACCGGTGACTCGACCGCGCTGCCGGAGGCGATCGGCTCCAGCACGGTCACCCTGATCGGATGTGCGAGCGCGAGTCTCTCGCCGGCCACCGTGACCCAGCAGGTCGCGTCCACCGTGCATTTCGCCGCCAGCTCGACCGGCTGCTCCAGCCCGCAGTACGAGTATTGGGTCCAGTACCTGGACGGGACCTGGCACATGCTGCGCGCCTTCAGCACCTCCGCAACGTGGGACTGGGTTACGTCCGGCCTGGCGCCTGGCACCTATCCCGTCCACGTCTGGGCCAACCAGACCGGTGACTCGACCGCGCTGGCCGAGGCGATCGGCTCCAGCACGGTCACCCTGACCGGCTGCACCTCGGCCTCGCTCAGCCCGTCATCGGTTTCCGTGGCTTCCGGCTCCTCGGTCACGTTCACAGCGAGCTCGACCGGCTGCTCATCTCCTGTCTATCAGTTCTGGATGCAGGACACGAACGGCAACTGGCAGGTGATGCAGGCATTCTCGACATCCAACAAATGGACGTGGAACACGGCGGGCTGGCCCAAGGGCGTCTACAACATTCACGTGTGGGCGAATCAGCAAGGCGCCGACCTCAGTACATGGGAAGGCAACGGTGCGGCGACGGTCACGGTGACCTGAACCCCTGCCGGCGATGTCGCTCGGCGTGAACGCCTTGCCCAGCCGGCAACATTCCCGCCTAATGACTGCGCTTCTCTTCGGAGGGGCTGCGATTGGCATCATCGCCCTCCATCTCGCCACTAACGGCACCCTGGGTTTCCATACCGATGAGCTCTACTACCTCGCCTGCGGCCGCCATCCGGCGCTTGGATATGTCGACTTCCCACCGATCGTCCCGCTCCTTGCTCGACTAGAGACCGGGCTCCTCGGCGTCACCCCGTGGACCCTTCGCGTGCTCCCGTCGCTGTTGGGCGGTTTCCTCGTTGCCCTTTGCGGCGCCTATGTCCGCCGGCTAGGCGGCTCCCTGCGGCTCCAAGGAATTGCGCTGCTCGCGGCCATTGCGGCGCCATTCCTGCTCGGGACGAACTGGGTCTTCCAGACCGTGACCTTCGATCAGGTGACCTGGATGGTCGCCATATACTGGTTTCTCTGTCTCGTCACCGACCGGCGGCCGAGGTACTGGATCTACCTGGGCATCACGCTCGGGATCGGGCTCGAGGTGAAGTACACGATCGTCGGTTTCATCGCGGGCATCGCCGTCGCCGTCCTTCTTACCCCTTCGTTGCGCATGGAGCTGCGGACGAAATACCCCTGGATCGCCGTCGCGATCGCACTTCTCATCTGGGCGCCGAATCTCGCCTGGCAGGTCGTCGAGGGCTTCCCCACCCTGATCTACATCGCCAACCATCGGGGAAGTGGCGGTGGCCCGGTCACCTACCTCATCGAGCTCGCCGTTTACTTCTTCTTTCTTCTCCCCTTGTGGCTGGCCGGGTTGATCTCTCTATTCCGCAGCCGAACGCTGCGCCCGATCGGAATTGCTTGCGCCGTTCCGCTACTCCTCTTCCTCTTCGTCGGCAGGTCCTACTACGCAGCCGGGACCATTCCGGTCGCCCTGGCTCAAGGGCTCATGGCGATCTCCCGCCTCGAGCGTCCAAAGCTTCGCTCCGGCCTTCAGATCGCTGTCGTCGTTTCGAGCGTGCTGGAACTTGTGGTGTTCTTCTTCCTCGTCGTCCCGGTCACTCCTCCAGATCGCATTCACGCCGCGCGCCTCGACTCGGTGAACGAGGTATTTGCTGACAGCGTGGGGTGGCAGGACATCGCGAACCAGGTGACCACGATCTATCGCGATCTCCCCGCATCGGAGCGCAACAGCACGGTCATCATTTCCGCCTACTACGGCGTTCCAGGGGCACTCCAGGTCTATGGCAATCCAAACGACCTGCCTGTTGTGGTGAGCCCACACCTGAGTGCCTTCTACTGGCTGCCGGACCACCTCACGGCGACGAATGCGCTGATGATCGATTACCAACCGTCCGAAGTCGCGTGGATGTGCACGTCACCAACGCTCATCGCACACCTGACCGTGCCTTACGGTGTCAAGGGTCTGGAGCAAGGCGCTCCGGTCACGTTCTGCCAGCTCAAGGAGCCGATCCCAAAGATCTGGGGAAGGCTTCGCAACTTCTCGTGATCGCTCACGCCGGGATTCTCTGACCGCGTCGGAGCGATTGGCAGGGTTCGGTATACGATCGGCCGCGATGCCAAGGGCGTGGGTGGTGCGCGAGTTGGGAGCTCCTGACAAGCTCCGATTCGAAGTCGTCGAACCATCATCCGCATCCGACGGACTCGTCCGGATCCGTGTCCATGCAGCCGCTGTGAACTTCTTCGACCTGCTCCAGATCGGCGGGACCTACCAGGTCAAGCCTGACCTCCCGTTCGTGCCGGGCGCGGAAGTGGCCGGCGAGGTGGAGGCGGCGCCACCCGGAAGCGGGTTCGAGGCCCGAGATCGCGTGCTCGCCGTCGTCTCGCAAGAAGGCCTGCACCGCGGCGCCTACACCGAGGTCACGCACGCCGAGCCGCAAGACGTCGTGAAGATCCCGGACGTGATGCCGTTCACCGAGGCCGCCGCATTCTTCATCAACTACCAAACCGGTTGGTTTGGGCTTCACCGCCGCGCTCACCTCCAACCCGGTGAGGTGCTCCTCGTGCACGGCGGTGCGGGCGGTGTTGGGACGGCGGCGATCCAGCTCGCGAAGGCCGCCGGCGCGCGTGTCATCGCGACAGCAGGATCGGACGCCAAGCTCGAGGTGTGTCGCCATATGGGCGCCGACCTCACGATCAACCACAACACCGAGGACTTTGTCGACGTGGTCAAGAAGGCCACCGAGGGCAGGGGCGCCGACGTCGTCTACGATCCGGTCGGCGGTGACATGTTCGAGCGATCGACCAAATGCATCGCGTTCGAAGGTCGCATCGTCGTGGTCGGGTTCACCTCGGGACGCGTCCAGGCGGTGGCCGCCAATCACGTGCTGATCAAGAACTACTCGGTGCTGGGTCTGCACTGGGGTCTCTACCGACAACGAGCGCCGCAGCTCATCCCCGAATGCACGAAGGCGCTGCTTCACCTCTATGCGGAAGGAAAGATCCGCCCACACGTCGGGCATCAGGCTCCGCTCGCGGACGCGGTCGCGGTCCTCGAGTCGGTCGCCGCGCGGCGGACCACCGGCAAGGCGGTCCTCACCGTCTAGGTTCCAGGGCAATGCCCCCGATCAGCAGGTCCGCCACGGCCTCGGCATGGGCGCGGATGTACGCCGCGTCGGGATGCGCCGGGGCGCCGAGCAGCGCTGCTTCGACAGGGTTGGCGAAGGGCGCGCCACCGCCGACGACGGTCAGGAAGTGGAGCGTTGCATAGGGGAGCGCACGTATCCGTCCTGCCGCGATGAGCCGAGCGAGAAGGCGTTCCACCCCGGGGCGCAGCGGGTTGACGAAGCGGTCCATGACGAAACGCAGGCGGGGGCTGTCGATCGCTCCCTCGTGGCTCATGATCCGCAGCACCTGAGGGTGCGCAGCCGAGAAGATCAGCTGCCTGACGACGCCTTGGCGAAGGGCTTCGAGGTCGTCGAGTGAGGGGGAGGCCGCGACCTCGCGCCAGGTTTGCTCGGCCCCGGCGAGGGCGTGCTCCATCGCCGCAAACCACAAGCTTTCCTTGGAGCCGAAGCGCGCGGTGAGCAGGGCATGGCTCACACCGAGGCGCCGGCTCAGCTTGCGCACAGAGGTCCCGTCGTAGCCGTTCTCGGCGAACGCGTCCAGGGCCGTCCGCAGGAGCAGGCCTAGATCGATCTCCTTCCCGGCGCGCGGGCGGCCGCGGCCCCGTGGGGCGGCCCGGGCGTGAGCCATCCCGTATCTCCTTTTTTTCATGGAATGGTCAGCAGGCACACAGTGTTGCAGAAATAGGCACTTGGTAATTAATCCGAGTCTATCGGATTTTGAAGAGGAGCGAACAGCCATGTTCCAGACCAGTACCGCGACCGTTCCAGCCCGACTGGCCGGCACCCCCGACGACTACGCGAGGCTCGGAATCGCGCCCCGCGAGATCAAGCCCTGGGAGGACGGAACGCGGACCAAAGGCGCCCGCGGCACATACGAGTGGTGGTACTTCGACGCGCATCTGGACGATGGCGCCAAGCTCGTCGTGGTCTTCTCGACCAGGGAGTTCAGCGATCTCAACCAGCCGCTCAACCCGGGGATACGCATCGACCTGACCCTGCCCGACGGCACGGCGGTGCGGAAGCTGGTAACGCTGCCCGCCGACACCTTCTCCGCCTCAGCAGAGGCCGCTGACGTGCGGATAGGCGACAACGTCTTCGCCGGCGACCTACACACGTACACCATCCGCGCCCGTGTGGAAGAGGTCGAGGTCGACGTCAAGCTGACCGGGCAGGTGCCCGCCTGGCGTCCCAAGACCGGCTACTGGCTTTTCGGTGAAGAGGGCGAGCACTACTTCGCCTGGCTGCCGTCGGTACCGCAGGGCGCGGTCGAAGCCACCTACCGTGTGGGGAGCAGCAGCCACACCACCACCGGCGTCGGCTACCACGACCACAACTGGGGCAACGCGCCGATGCCGGAGCTGATGCACCACTGGTACTGGGCGCGCGGCGCGGCCGGCCCTTACTCGGTGATCGCTTCCTACATCACCGCCGAGAAGCGCTACGGGTACGACGCGCTGCCGGTGTTCATGCTGGCGCGCGACGGAAAGCTGATCGCGGACGACGGCGACAAGGTCAGGTTCGAGGAGCTGGGCCGATACACCGACACCTCAACCGGCAAGCCGGTGGGCAACGTGACCCGTTACACGTACACCGATGGCGAGGAGCGGTACGTCATCGCTTTCACCCGGTACTCCGACCTCGCCGCGGACAAGTTCATCGACCATCTGCATGGACCCAAGTGGGCAGCCGCCAGGCTCGTCGGCTTCGACGGTGCCTACCTGCGGTTCGCCGGCGAGCTGCGCATCGAGCACTTCAAGAGCGAGCAGTTGGTGGACAGCTATGCCGACGACGCGCTGTGGGAGCTGATGTACTTCGGCAAGGCGCGCTTGTAAGGCCTATCGCAGGTCGCCGACCTTAGTTTGACGAAGAGTTGCTCGTTGCTTAGGAGAAACGCCGAACGAACATGAACATCGACGGCACCCACTGCTCGTCGGCGGACGGACTACGGCGAGCGCGGCGTCGACGGAAGCCCCAAACCGCGAGCTCACCCGACCTTGTTGGATTTGACTTGTCGTCCAGAGCGAGCTCAGCCGACAGCCCGTCGTCGCCATCCAGCGGGGCGAAGATCGAGTACATGCTCCTCCGTTCCAAACTCCGGAGATCTCGCTCTTCGAGATGGCCCATGTCTGCGGTGCTTCATTCTGCCATCTGATCGCTCTGGAGTTCTGCCGGAGCCGGCACCTGGCCGGCACTCAACTCAGACCGTCGTGAAGTCAGTGAGGGAGAGCTCCCCGGTACCTGACCAGGTGAAGGTCTGGCTTGCCGGACTCGCGCCGGTGAGGCCTGTCGGGATCGAGACCGTCAAGGTGTAGGTGCCGCCTGGAGTGAGTAGGCCGGTCGTGGCAAAGAAGTAGAAGCCGGTGACATTAGTGGTGGGTGGCCAGGATCGTCCCGGTCGAGTCCTGAAGCGTGACGGTCGCTCCTGAAATCCCGACACCGGCCGACCTGAGGACCGAGCCGGTGATCGGGTTTGGCGTGGCGCTGACGGCGAGACTGTTGATCAGGCTGCGGGCGTCGTTGATGAGGACGGCCGCCGGGTCCAGGGTCAGTCCGCCGATCGTGCAGGAAGAAAGGATGTGCTTGCCGCTCTGCGCCCGCACCTGGTCGATGAAAGCGGTCAGGATGTTAATCGCGGTCTTGGTATTGCCGGCGGTGCTCGCCGCCTGTTCCGCGGAGATCTTGGCGGTGAGCGCGTTTTCGACTCCAGTGCTGTTGAGACACCCAGAAGCGAGCATCTGGCCGAGCACGGCGGATATTCCGGAGCTACTCGCAATCACCGTGACGGAGACTGTCGTTGAGTGGCTGACGCTCCCGGCGGTCCCGGTGACCGTGACCGTGAAGGTCGTGGGCGTAACCATCGGTGAGAGCGCCACGCTCAGGGTCGAGCTTGCACTCCCTCCAGCTGGTGGAGTCAGCGAGCTCGGGCTCAGGGTCAGCGACACGCCGCCGCGTGATGCCGATGCGCTGAGCGCCACGGGGGAGCTAAACCCATTTTCGGAGTTGACGGTGACCGAGGCGGAGGCAGTCCCGCCGACCTGCACCGTGATCGGGGAGATTGGACCCAGGGAGAAGTCCACCACGGTAACGGTGAAGCTGCCGGTGCTGGTATTCCCGGCCGGGTCAGTCGCCTTGCATGTAACGGTTGTGGAGCCAGGCGCAAACGTCGAGCCCGATGCCGGGTTGCAGCTGACCGTCAGATCCGACTGAGGGTTGTTGGGATCCGTCGCGGTGACGGAGTAGGTGACCACGGCTCCGCTGGCGCTCGTGGCGGCAGTGGTGATGTTGGCCGGCAGGCTGAGGGTAGGCGCGCTGGTGTCCCGGACCACGACCGTCGCGGTGGCCGTGCCCTTGTTGCCGGCGTTGTCGGTGGCCGAGCAGGTGATGGTGGTGCTGCCCAGCGCGAAGGTGCTGCCCGAAAGTGGCGTGCAGCTCGCCGGCAGCGAGCCGGACACGGTATCGCTTGCGTCGGCCGTATAGACAACCGTGGCGCCGCTCGGCCCGCTCGCCTCCACGGGGCTGGACACGGTGATGGTGACCACCGGTGGCGTGGTGTCCGTCACCGTGACGGTGAAGCTCGCGTTCGACGTGTTGCCATGCGTGTCGGTTGCGGTGCAGGCAACGGTGGTCACGCCAACTGGAAATGTGCTTCCGGAAGCCGGGGTGCAGGAGACCGTGGCCGCGTCGTCAGGATCGGTGGCGCTGACGGCGTAGGTCACGACCGCGCCGCTCGGTCCGGTCGCCTCGGCGGTGATGTTCGCCGGTACGGTGATCGCCGGCGGCGTGGTGTCCGACACCGGTGCGAAATTCCCTGCCGGCGGGGTGGCCTGGCCCCATGTGTTATCGCCCCAGCAAGCCACAGTCCCGTCGGTCTTGATGGCGCATGTGTGCGAGCCGCCCGCGGAGACCTGGCTGAAAGTGCCGGTCGTCGGCGGGGTGGCCTGGCCGGAGAAGTTGTAGCCCCAGCAGGCGACCGTCCCGTCGTTCTGGATCGCGCACGTATGGGAGTCGCCAGCGGAGACCTGGGTGAAATGGCCTGCCGGCGGGGTGGCCTGGCCGAAGAAGTTATCGCCCCAGCAGGCCAGCGTCGCGTTGGACTGGACGCCGCACGTGTGGGAGCCGCCGGCGGAGACCTGGCTGAAGTTGCCTGCCGGCGGGCTGGCCTGGCCGGAGAAGTTGTAGCCCCAGCAGGCCACGGTCCCGTCGATCCTGACCCCGCACGTATGAAAACCGCCGGCCGAGACCTGGCTGAAGGCGCCCGCCGGCGGGCTGGACTGACCGAGCGAGTTGTCGCCCCAACAGGCCAGTGTCCCGTCGGTCTTGATCGCGCAGGTGTGTAAGCCGCCGGCCGAGACCTGGCTGAAGGTGCCTCCCGGTGCGGTGGCCTGGCCGGATGAGGTGTCGCCCCAGCACGCCAGGGTGTGGTCGGTCTTGATCGCGCAGGTGTGGGAGCCGCCGGCGGACACCTGGCTGAAAGTCCCAGATGGCGGGGTGGCCTTGCCCGACGCGTTGTCGCCCCAGCACGCCAGGGTGCCGTTCGATTGGACCCCGCAGGTATGGGTTTCGCCGGAGGAGATGGTGGTAGGGCCTGGACCCGAGCCGGCACTGGTGCCCTCGGCCGAAGCGAGCACGGCCAGGGCGATCACGGGGACCGCGAACAGCACCGTGCGTGCCAATCGCCTCATCAGGTGCCGTTCCTGGACGCGGGCATCGGACACGTTGAAGCCGTGCCCGATCGTCACCCAGCCACCCATGCTTCCCTCAACGCTTGGATTGTCCCCTGTAGTCGATTCGAAATTACGGCAATTGTTGGCGGCCCCGAGTTCGCCTGCGGACCGTCATGGTCCAGAAACCCAAGGGTTGGTCCACGGAGACTATTCTCGATCGCCCACGGGCGATTTGAGCGACCTTAAGCAGAAATTAATTCGGGCGGATTCGAGGTCCTTGCCGATCGTGCCCCGTGACAGCCGCGATGATGCGCATGTGAACCACCTCGCGGACACCATGGCCACCTGAAATTCCGTGCCGATCTCGCGATACCTGGATCGCTCCCTACCCCTCAGCCGGAACCCCCGCGAGTCCGAGCTTCGAATTCTGGTGCCGATCGTGCGGGCGCAGGCGGTGCAGACGTTGATCGCGGTCGGGGACGCGCTGGCCAAACCCCTGGACGCGGACGGCAAGGTGCTCGGGTTGGTGGAAGTGCCGCGACAGCCGGAGTCGAACGTAGCCACCCAGGTCGTCCATCGCCGGCGTGAGCTCCTGAGGTGGATCGCCGACGAGGAGAGCGTTTTGGGCTCACCCGCCAGGCTTGGCATCCTCGTCCGGGTCGTGCACGACGTGCCGCTGGGCATTCGCGAAGCGGTGTACGAGACAGGGGCCAACCTCGTGGTCATCGAATGGCCGGGACCCACCAGCCCAAGGGCGGGAACACTGGCCTCCGTGCTCGACGACCTCATCTCGTCGCCGCCGGCCGACCTCGTGTTCGTGCGGCCCTCCAGCCATGGCCTCGACCTGTTCGGCCGCCCCATCAGGATCGTCGTGCCCATTCGCGGCGGCGTCAACGCTCGGCTGGCTCTCAAAGTGGCCACGCGGCTCTCCGTGGCGTGGGGCGGCGCGATGTCGCTGCTCCACGTTGTCGACGCGAACCACCACCCGGACCGGCGGGCCCACGAGCTGGCGACGGCACGAGCCATCGCATCCACGCAGCCGTCGGCGACCTTGATCGTCAGCGAGACGGCGGGGATCGGCCAGGCCATAGTCTCAGCGGCCGCCGAGGCGGACGTCGTCGTGCTGGGTGCCTACTCGGAGGCGGGACGGCACCCGGCACTGATGCGACCAGAGCTCGCCGAGGCGTTGTCCGTCATCGAAGGAATGTTGATCGTCGTCCGCTCCCCTCAGCTGGACACGGAAGTACCCGCCGGCGGCGAGCCGGTCGCGACTACCCGGCAGGCTGAGCCAACAGATCCTTGAGGTCATAGAGCTGCTGCCGCACCCAACGCGTTATGTCGCGCTCGCGCACGGCGGCCCTGAGCCTCAAAGCCATGGCGGATCGCGACTCTTTCGGAAGGGTCAACGCGTCGTGTAGGGCTTGCGCCGTCGCCTCGACGTCAAAGGGGTTGACGCCGATCACGTTGTCCCGCAGCTCCTCGAAAGCTCCTGCGTTCTCCGACAGGACTATGACCCCATCTCGCCCATTTAGAAATGCGCCTTCCTTCGCCACCAGGTTCATCCCGTCGTAAATCGGATTCACCAGCAGCACGTCGAAATCTGAATAGCCGGCGACGGCGCGATGAATGTTCTCTCCGTACTCCAACCGGATGGGCATCCAGCCGGGGCGGGCGAAGCGGCGGTTGACCTGGCGCGCGGTTTCGTCGATGGACTTCAGGTAACTTCGATACAGGCCGACGTCCTGCCTCGAGGGTTGAAGAAAAGCCCAGAACTGCACTTTGCCGATGTGTTCCGGGTGAGCAGCGAGCAGCCGCTCGTAAGCCAGGAAGCCTCGCACGATGTTCTTCGAGGGGTCGGTCCGATCGACTCTGACGATCAGCTTCTGATCCGGCGCACGTTTCAGCCGGATGAGCTCAGAGCGGGTTTCCGGGGCTGCGGCCACCCGGGTCATCGATGAGGCGTCGACGGAAATCGGGTACGCCCGTGCCCACACCACACGTCCCCGATGCAGGACCGCCTGCTCCTGAGGGTCGACGCGCAGGCCCAACAGCTCCGAGCAACCGTTGAGGAATCGCCACACATCACCGTTGGTTTGAAAACCGATCACATCGTTGGCGAGAAGGCCCGCGAAGATCGCGTCTCGCATCGAGGCGGGCAGCACCTTCCAGTAATCCGCCGCCGGCCACGGAATGTGAATGAAGTGCTGCATCGCAATGGTGGGAATCTTCTGGCGCACGAATCCGGGCAGCAGGTACAGGTGGTAGTCCTGGATCAGCAGCAGCGGCGGGGTCCTTGACCGCGATGCCACCTCAACGACTTTCTCCGCCATCATGTGGTTGACCTCGACGTACCCCTGCGACCAGGCGTCGTGAATCCGCTGGTTGATGACCGGTTGGCGGGCGAGGTCCCACATGTGGTGCTGAATGAACCAGAGAAGCGGGTTCGAGATCACCGCATAGTGGAGCTTGTAGGGCTCCTCCCCGGGATCGACATAGTGGATTTTCAGCGGCGGCCGGCCGGCCGACGCGGCGGTGACGGGTTCGCTCCGGCGCGCAAGACTCCGTTCACTGTCGGTTCGCGCGCAGCCAATCCAACTCGCGCCGGTCGCCTCGGCGACGCTGAGCAGGGCCGTGACCAGGCCGCCGCTGCCGCGCCGGAATCGCGACGCGCCGGCCGGCTCGTACGGGGCGCGGTTGCTGACGATGATCGGCGACCAGCGGCCGATCTGGCTGGCGGCGATCGATCGGATGGCATCCGCGGTGTCAGGTTGCGGCCGGACGGTGGCGGACATCCTGCCCGCTATCTTGGCGTTGCTACAGGATCTCTGCGCTAACCGCGACCGGCGGCGCTAGTGGGTCGCCTGTCGGGTTTCGCTTGCCGCGGACTCTTCAGGAGTGTCCCCTACGAGGTCCGGCTTCTCCAGGTCACCCACTCCCGTAGGGTGCGCTTGCTCCATGTGCTTCTGAAGCTCTTCTGAGTTCTCGACGTCTTGGCCGCAGATGTCGCAATCCATGATTGCCTCCCTTCGCGAAATGATTACCGCAAGCCAAAGCGCTCCTTCGACTGGACCCGCGCCGGCCTGACAGAGTCACGCTCGCCGATCGGTCATAACAAAAGCAGCAACCAGACAGCGTCTCGACGACGGTTTAGCTGTTGGCGATCAGCTCGCGCAGGACCAGCGGCAGGATGCCGCCGTGGTGCAGGTAGCCCAGCTCGGTTTCGTTGTCGATGCGCGCCCGGGTCGTGAACCGCAGGGACTTGCCCTCGTCATCGGTCGCCTCGACCTCGACGAGCTGCCCGGGCTTGATCGCCTCCAGGCCGTGGATCGTGTAGCGCTCCTGTCCGGTCAGACCGAGCAGGTGCGCGCTTTCGCCAGGCACGTACTGCAGGGGCAGAATGCCCATGCCGACCAGGTTCGAGCGGTGGATGCGCTCGAAGCTCTCCGCGATCACGGCCCGCACGCCGAGGAGCAGCGGGCCCTTCGCGGCCCAGTCGCGCGACGAGCCGGTGCCGTACTCCTTGCCCGCGAGCACGAGGAGCGGCACGCCCTCTGACTTGTAGCGCTGGGCGGCCTCGAAGATCGTGACCTCTTCACCATGCGGAAAGTGCCGCGTCCAGTAACCTTCGCGCGTGGCGAGCGCGTTGCGGAGGCGGATATTGCCGAACGTGCCGCGCTCCATCACCTCGTGGTTGCCGCGGCGCGCGCCGAAGCTGTTGAAGTCGAAGCGGTCGACGCCGTGCTCGATGAGGTAGCTGCCGGCGGGGCTCTCGGCCGGGATGGAGCCCGCGGGCGAGATGTGGTCGGTGGTCACCGAGTCGCCCAGCACCGCGAGGACGCGCGCGCCCTCGATGTCGGTCAGCTTCTTGGGGGCCGGTCCGAAGCCATCGAAGTAGGGCGGCTCTTTCACGTAGGTCGAGCTCGCGTCCCACGCAAAAATCGGTCCGGTCGGCGCGGCCATCGTCTTCCAGTGCTCGTCGCCCTCGAAGATGCGCGAGTACTCACGCCTGAACATCTCCCGCTTGACGCACTTCTGCACGACGGCGTTGACCTCTTCCTGCGACGGCCACAGCTCGGAGAGCATCACGGGCTTGCCGTCACGCGCGCGCCCGACCGGTTCCCTGGTGAGGTCCTTGTGCACCGTCCCGGCGAGCGCGAACGCGACGACGAGGGGCGGTGATGCGAGGTAGCTCGCCTTGACCAGCGGGTGGATGCGCGCCTCGAAATTGCGGTTGCCGGAGAGGACGGCGACCACGCTGAGGTCCTCCTTCGACACGGCCGCCTCGATCTCCGGGCTCGCGAGCGGACCGGAGTTGCCGATGCACGTCGTGCATCCGTAACCGACTAGGAAGAATCCCAGCTTTTCGAGCGGCTCGAGAAGATCGGCCATCTTGAGGTAGTCGGTCACGACGCGCGACCCGGGCGCGAGGCTCGTCTTCACGTACGGCTTCACGGTCAGCCCGAGCTCGACCGCCTTTTTGGCCAGCAGTCCCGCCGCCACCATCACCGAAGGGTTCGAGGTGTTGGTGCAGCTCGTGATCGCCGCGATCACGACAGAGCCGTTCTCGACCTTGGCCTCCGGCTTCGCGGCCACGGCGACGGCCGCGCGACCGTCGATCGGACCGCCTTCCTCGTTCAGGCGCGAGATGGCCTCCTGCTCCGGCTTGGGTCCCGGACTGAGGACAGTGGCGAAGCTGCTCCACACGTCGGGCAGCGCGACGCGGTCCTGCGGTCGCTTGGGACCGGCCAGGCTCGACACGACCGTCGACAGGTCGAGCTCGAGCAGCTCGGTGAACTTCGGGGTCGGCGTGCCGTCGACGCGGAACAATCCCTGCTCCTTCGTGTAGCGCTCGACCAGGTCGATCTGCTCGCGCTCGCGCCCGGTGACCTCCAGGTAGCGGAGCGTCTGCTGGTCGACCGGGAACAGAGCCGAGGTCGCGCCGTACTCCGGGCACATGTTGCTCAGGGTCGCGCGGTCCGGCACCGACAGGCTCGACAGGCCGTCACCGCAGAACTCGACGAACTTGTCGACGACGCCGTGCTTGCGCAGCATCTCGGTCAGGGTCAGGACGAGGTCGGTCGCGGTCGATCCGGCGGGCAGGGCGCCGTGGAATCTAACGCCAACGACTATCGGCGGCGCGAGGTAGGCCGGTTGGCCCAGGATCGCGGCCTCGGCCTCGATGCCGCCGGTGCCCCAGCCCAGGACGCCGAGCCCGTTGACCATCGTCGTGTGCGAGTCCGTGCCCATCAGCGTGTCGGGGATCGCGACCTTGCGGCCCTTGATGTCGCGGACCTGCACGACCTTCGCGAGGTACTCGAGGTTGACCTGGTGGCAGATGCCCATGCCGGGCGGCACCAGCGAGAAGTTGTGAAACGCCTGCTGCGCCCAGCGCAGGAGCGAGTAGCGCTCGCGGTTGCGCTCGATCTCCTTCTGGATGTTGCGGGTGTAGGAGTCGCGGAAGCCGAACGAGTCGACCTGCACCGAGTGGTCGATGACCAGGTCCACGGGGACGCGAGGATCGACCTTGCCTGCGTCCTTGCCGGCTCGCTGCATCGCCGAGCGCATCGCCGCTAGGTCCACGACGGCGGGCACTCCGGTGAAGTCCTGCATCAGGACTCGAGCCGGCAGGAAGGGGACCTCAGCATTCGCGGGCGGCACGGCGGGCCAGTGCGCCAGCACGTCGATGTTCGATTCGTCGGTGACGCCCAGCTCGGCGAGGCGGACCAGACCTTCGAGCAGCACTTTGACCGTCATCGGAAGTCCCGACGGATCGTGCACTCCGACTTTGGGAAGGTCGCCCAGCGGGTAGAACTCGAGATCAGTTCCCGCGAGTCGGGTGCGCGACAGCATGATCAGATGCTACTAGCGCCCCGCATCCCGCATGACCTGAGCGACGCGCAGAACGCCATCGGAAGCTTCGATCTCCTCGATCGGAACGGGCAGCGCAAGTCGCCAGTTCGGCCGCTCGGTGGTGGTGCCGGGGACGTTGGGACGCTCGTGCACGCCAAGTGCGTCTTCCAGCGACGCGAGCACGATGCGCGGGCGCCCTGCGGCGAGGTGTCGGTACACCTCGACCGCGACGTCGACCGGTGAAGTCTCGTCGGGCAGGTGCGTCAGGCTGACGAGCTTTTCCCGCAGGTGGTGGAGCCGGTGCTCAGGCTCGGACAACGTCCACATTCCCGCCACGGTCGGAAGGTCGTGCGTGCCCACGGCCGCCACGGCGTCGTGCGGCCACTGCGCGGGGTCGGAACCTTCGAACCAGACGAGCCTGTACGAGAGCGATCGCTTCTCCTCGAGGTGACGCCGCACCTCCGGCTCGACCAGCCCGAGGTCCTCGCCGACCACAAAGGCTCCCGAGCGCCGGCTTTCGTGAGCAAGAAGCGAAAGCAGGACCTCGGCCGGCTGGCCGACGTAAGCGCCATGGGCTGCCGTCATCCCTTCGGGGATCCAGAACAGCCGGAACAGGCCCATCACGTGGTCGAGCCTGACGCCCGCGGCGTGGCGCGCCGCGCTGCGGATCGCGTCGATGAACGGCTCCCAGTGCGCGTCGCTCAGCTTCCAGGGATTGAAGGCCGGCAGCCCCCACTCCTGTCCGTCGCGGAAGAACTCGTCAGGTGGAACGCCCAGGTGAATGCCGGAAGCGAGGTAGTCCCGCCAACGCCACGCGTCGAAGCCGTCCGGTGCGAAACCGACGGGCACGTCGGTGATCAAGCCGATCTCGCGTGACGCGCGCGCGAGCTGGCGATCGACGTGGAATTGCAGCCACTGGTGGAAGGCCACTCGCTCCGGGTCGGGCTCCGGCGCGTTCTGCGGCCAGCTGAGCCACGCCGGCCCGTGCAGCTCGCTCATGGTGTTGAATCGCGCGAACTCGCGCAGCGCCCGGCCCTGCGTGCGGATGTATGTGCGAAGTCCACTGGGCTCCGGCGCCGCCCGAAAGATCCGCTCCAGCGCGCGTGTCTTGAGGGTGAACACCTGGTCGTAGTCGATGATCCGCAGCAGGTTGAGCGCATGTGCCTCGACGCTCAGCTCCTCGAGGTCGACCTGGTCTGCCCCATCCACGTCCTGGACACGCAAGTGGATCGTGTTGCGGAATCGCCGGGTCGACGCGTAATACGGCGAGGCCCGGTACGGGAGCAGCGGGCTCTGCGCGCCGAGCGGATTGAGGAGGATGAGGGACGCGCCCTGGCGGCGAGACCAGCGCGCAAATCGGTGGAGGTCGCCGAAATCGCCGACGCCCCAGCTTTCCCTCGAGCGCAGTGCGTAAAGCTGGACGGCCCAACCCCACGCGCGCTCAGGCGCAGAGGTGCAGTGCTCACCCGGCAGGGCGGGAGGCCGAATGGGTGGCGGATCGTCGTCGCGTGCACCCATCGCGCGGAGGATCGCCTCCTCGGTCTGGGGTGACGTGCGCACGACATCGCCCTGCCAGCTGTGGTAGGCGGGCAGGATGCCCCATCGCCGGGCGCGTTCGTTCGTCGAGTCGGGTTCCAGGCTTGTCAGGCTAGCGGCTGATACTCTCGCAACGCATGGTGGTCAAGCGTCGCGAGGACCCGCGCCTCATCACCGGCCGCGGCCTCTACACGGGGGACGTTGCCAAGGCAGGCTGGCTGCACGCTGTCTTCGTCCGCTCGACGCTCGCTCACGCGCGCATCACGTCGATCGATCGCGAAACCGCTGCCGCAATGCCAGGCGTCGTCGCTGTCCTGGTCGCGGCCGACCTGGGGCTCAAGCCCCAGGAGAGTCCGACCATGGACGCGTTCGCGCGCCCGCCGCTGGCCGCCGACGTTGTGCGCTTCGTGGGCGACCTTGTCGCGGTTGTGGTCGCCGAGTCGCGAGCGCAGGCGGCAGATGCAGCCGAGGCGGTTCGCGTCGAGTACGATGCACTGCCCGCGGTGGTCGATCCGGCGGATGCGCTGGCCGCCGGTGCCCCGATCCTCCACGACGCGAAGGGCGACAACCTGGCGGCGACCACCGACCAGGGGGATTCGGATGCGCTCCTCGGGGCCGAGGTCGTGGTGCGGGCGCGCTTCATCAATCAGCGGCTGGCGGCCGTGCCCATCGAGGCGAATGCCGTGGCGGCCGAGCCGGACGGCGACGGCGGGCTGCGACTGTGGGTGTCGACACAGGTCCCGTTCCGCGTCCGCGTCGAGGTGCCGCAGCTGACGGGGATCCCGGAAGAGAGGCTGCGTGTCATTGCGCCCGACGTGGGCGGAGCCTTCGGAGCCAAGCTCGCCACCTATCCGGAGCAAAGCGTCATCGCCGCGATCGCGCACAGGCTTCAGCGGCCGGTCGACTGGGTCGAGTACCGCACCGAGAACATGACCGCCATGACCCACGGCCGAGCCCAGGTGCAGGACGTGGCGATAGGGGCGACGCGAGATGGAAAGCTGGTCGGCCTCGACGTGAACATCCTGGGCGACGCCGGCGCGTATCCGGGACTCCTGGGCTCTGGAGCCATGGTCTACACGGCGCAAATGGCCCCCGGTGTCTACGCGATCCCCAAAGTCCGTTTCCAGGTCAGGACCGCGGCGACGAACACGACGGTCGTTTCCGCCTATCGAGGCGCCGGCCGGCCGGAAGCCGTCTCCCTGATCGAGCGTGCCATGGACATGCTGGCGATGGAGCTGGACATCGACCCAGCCGAGCTGCGACGACGGAACCTGATCTCGGGCGATTTCCCCTACACGACTGCCACCGGCCTCATCTACGACTCGGGCGACTATGGTCGCGCCATGGACCTCGCGCTCGAAGCCGCCCGCTATGACGAGCTTCGACGGGAGCAGAAGGCTCGCCGCACCCGCGGTGAACGGCTCCAGTTGGGAATCGGCATCTCCTCTTATACCGAGATGACCGGCGTGATGACTCCGATGGAGCACGGTGGGGTGCGGGTCGAACGGGACGGATCGTTTGTGGTCCAGGCCGGCACGACGTCAAGCGGACAGGGACACGAGACCGCTCTGGCGCAGGTCGCCTCGATGACGCTAGGTGTGCCGCTCGACCGGATAAGCGTGGTGACGTCGGACACCGGCCTGGTGTCGAGCGGGGACGGGAGCTATGGGTCGCGAACCCTGCAGCTCGGCGGCAGCGCGGTTCGCGCGGCGTGCGTGTCGCTCGTCGAGAAGGCGAAGGAGGAGGCGGCGCGTCATTTCGAGGCGGCGGTCGAAGACATCGAAACGTTGGAGGGCGGCTTCGGCGTGCGCGGGGTGCCGGGCTCGCTCGTCACCTGGTCGGAGCTCGCAGCAAACGCCACGCTGGCTGCGGAGGAAGACTTCTTCCAGTTCGACCTGACGTTTCCGTTCGGCTGCCACGTGGCGGTGGCCGAGGTCGACATCGAAACCGGCGAGGCGAAGGTGATCCGTCACGTCGCGCTGGATGATTGCGGCACGGTCCTGAACCGGATGCTCGTCGAAGGCCAGATCCACGGCGGTGTGGCGCAGGGCTTGGGGCAGGCCCTCTATGAGGAGTTTGTCTACGACCGCGACGGCAACCCGCGCACGGGGACCCTGACCGACTATGCGATCCCGACCATCGGCGAGATACCGATCGTGGAAACCGTCCTTATGGAGACGCCCACACCGAACAACCCGCTTGGCGCGAAGGGAGTCGGGGAGTCCGGCACCACAGGTGCCACGGCGGCGGCGCAGAACGCGGTCATCGACGCCGTGTCTTACCTGGGCGTGCGGCACATCGACATGCCGCTGCACCCGATGCGCGTGTGGGAGGCGATCCGGGCCGCGAAGCGACCTGGCGTCCAGGCGGAGGTCGGTCGGCACGACGACTGATTTGAGCGTGAAGCTCCCGGTCCTCGCAGGTCTCATCTGGACCCTTGTCATGCCGTTCGAGCCGGACTGGCACGTGTGGCTGCGGCCTGGGTTCGGGGAGGGATCGGCGGTGAAGCGAGGCCAGGTCTTCGCCGACGTCGCCGACATGGGCAGCAGGACTCACCTGCACTTCGCGGTCTTCGCCGGCGACTACGCGGCTCACGCGTGGAACGGCGCTCTGCCGCCCGCGCCATGCTCAGGCTTCCCGGCGTTCCCCTACCGGTTCGTGGAGCCGAACGCGTTCATCGAGGCGCACCTCGCGCCGGTGCGCCTTGCACGCGGTGAACGCGTTTGAGTCGCGTCACGCTGGCCCAGCTCGAGACCATCATTCGCGGCGCCTGGACGATGGACACTTCCGACGATCCAGATGAATGGACGCCGTCAAATCCAGCCCGCGGTCAATGCGGCGTTACGGCGATGGTGATCTATCAGTTCTTGGGCGGAGTTCTCCTGACGGCAGATGTCTTCAGGGACGGCATTCGCGTCGAGACGCATCACTGGAACCGCTTGCCGACGGGCCTGGAAATCGATCTCACGCGTGAGCAGTTCCGCAATCGCGAGACGTTCGGTGAACCGCGAGTCGTGGATCCGGGGACGAGTCGCGAGCCAAAGCCTGACTACCTGCGGCGGATCCGCCTGCTGGCCTCCCGTGTCGAAGCAGCTCTTGCCTAGATCGGGTTACTCGTCGTAGCCCAGGTTTGGGCGCAGCCAGCGTTCGGCTTCGGCCGCCGTCATGCCCTTGCGCCGCGCGTAGTCCTCGACCTGGTCGCGCCCGATCTTGCCGACCATGAAGTACTTCGACTGCGGGTGGGCGAAGTACAAACCCGAGACCGCAGCCGTCGGCGTCATGGCGCCTGACTCCGTCAGCTCCATGCCGATCGAGCGCGCGTCGAGCAGGCTGAAGAGCGTCTCCTTCTCGGAGTGGTCGGGGCAGGCGGGGTAGCCGAAGGCCGGCCGGATGCCGCGGTACTTCTCGGCGATCAGCTCGTCGCTGGACAGCTTCGGCCCTTCCTCGTACCACGAGCGGCGGACCACCTCGTGCAGGTGCTCGGCGAACGCTTCGGCGAGGCGGTCGGCGAGGGCCTTGACCATGATCGCCTTGTAGTCGTCGTGCTCCGCGGAAAATCGTCCCGCGAGCTCGTCAACGCCGATCCCGGCCGTGACGGCGAAAGCCCCGATGTGATCGCCCTTCGGCGCGACGAAGTCGGCCAGCGAGAAATAGGGCTTGTCGTCGCCGTGGTCGACCTGCTGGCGCAGCATCGGGAACCGGACCCCGTCCTCGAGCACGATGTCGTCGCCCTCCGTGCGCGCCGGCCAGAACCCGTAGACGCCCTTTGCCTGCAACCAGCGGTTCTGCTGGATCTCATCGAGGAGCTCCAGGGCGTGGCCATACAGCTCGCGCGCCGCCGCGCCGTGCGACGGGCTGTCGAGGATGGCCGGGAACTTCCCTTTCAGCTCCCACGCGTGGAAGAAGAAGGTCCAGTCGATGTACTCGCGCAGCCGCGCCAACTCCGGCTCGATGACCTTCCGGCCTGTGAACGGCGGCTTCGGCAGGTCGTCGAAGGGAAGGCGCGCCTTCTTCGAGCGTGCTGAGCCCAGCGTCAGAAGCGTCCGGCGCACCGAAGAGTGCTGCTCGCGCAGCTTGTCCTGCAGTTCCGCGTTCGTGCGCTCGAACTCGGGCCGCCGGCCGTCGTCCAGCAGGTCGGACACCACGCCGATGACGCGCGAAGCGTCGAGCACGTGGACAGTGGTGCCGTCGTACGCCGGCGCGATGCGCACCGCGGTGTGCTGCTTCGAGGTCGTCGCGCCTCCGATGAGCAGCGGAATGCGGAAGTCGCGTCGCGTCATCTCCTTGGCGACGATGACCATCTCGTCCAGCGACGGCGTGATCAGGCCCGACAGGCCGACCACGTCAGCGCCGAGCTCGGTCGCCACGTCGAGGATCTTCTCCGCCGGCACCATGACGCCCAGGTCGTGGACCTCGTAGTTGTTGCACGCGAGGACCACGCCGACGATGTTCTTCCCGATGTCGTGGACGTCTCCCTTCACAGTCGCGAGCACCAGCTTGCCGCGCATGCGCTGGTCGCCGGAGGCTTCCTTCTCGGCGGCCATGAAGGGCTCCAGGTAGGCGACGGCGCGCTTCATGGCGCGGGCGCTCTTCACGACCTGGGGGAGGAACATCTTGCCCGCGCCGAAGAGGTCGCCGACGACCTTCATGCCGTCCATCAGCGGGCCTTCGATGACCGAAAGAGGCTTGCTGTATTTCACGCGGGCCTCTTCCGCGTCCTCTTCTATATACGCGACCTCGCCGTGCAGCACGGCGTGCTTCAGGCGGTCTTCGACCGAGCCCTCGCGCCACGTCAAGTCGACCTCGCGCTTGGCACCGGCGCCCGAGACGGACTTCGCGAACTCGACCAGCCGCTCGGTGGCGTCGGGCCGGCGGTCGAAGATGACGTCCTCGACCATCTCGAGCAGGTCCTTGGAGATGTCGCCGTAGACGACCAATTGTCCCGCGTTGACGATGCCCATGTCGAGGCCGGCGCGGATCGCGTGATAGAGGAACGCCGAGTGGATCGCTTCGCGCACGCGGTCGTTGCCGCGAAAAGAGAAGGACAGGTTGGAGACGCCGCCCGAGATGTGGACGCCAGGGCACAGCTCCTTGATCCGCCGGGTGGCTTCGATGAACGCTTTCGCGTAGGCCGCGTGCTCCTCGATCCCGGTCGCGATCGGAAGGATGTTGGGGTCGAAGATGATGTCCTCCGGCCGGAAGCCGGCCTGCTCGACAAGCAGCTTGTAGGCCCGGCTGCAGATCTCGACCTTGCGCTCGACGGTGTCGGCCTGACCGATCTCGTCGAAGGCCATCACCACGGCGGCGGCTCCATACTCGCGGACCAACCTGGCCTGCTCGAGGAATGCCTCCTCGCCGCCTTTCAGGCTGATCGAGTTGCAGACGCCCTTGCCCTGCAGGCACTTGAGTCCCGCCTCGAGCACAGTCCACTTGGAGCTGTCGACCATGATGGGAAGGCGGGCGATCTCGGGCTCCGTCGCGATCAGGTTCAAGAACCGCACCATCGCGACCTCGGAGTCGAGGAGGTCCGCGTCCATGTTCACGTCGATGAGGTTCGCACCGCCGCGCACCTGCTCCAGCGCCACCGCGACCGCGCCTGTGTAATCGCCGGACTCGATCAGGCGGCGGAAGCGGAGCGATCCCGTGACGTTCGTGCGCTCGCCGATGACGACGAAGCCGGAGTCCGGGCCGACCTCGAACGGCTCGAGGCCGCTGAACCTCATCCTCGGCTCGCGCTGGGGGATCTCGCGCCGCCGGATGCCCTGCATCGCCTCGCGGATCTGGCGGATGTGCTCCGGGCCTGTGCCGCAGCACCCGCCCGCGGCGTTGATCAGGCCGTCCTGCGCGAACTCCTTCAGGAGGCGGCTCGTCGTGGGCGGCTGCTCGTCGTAGCCGCCGAACGCGTTCGGCAGGCCTGCGTTGGGATAGCAGGTGACGTAGACGGGCGCGACGCGCGAAATCGCCTCGATGTAAGGGCGCATCTCGGTCGCGCCGAGCGAGCAGTTGATGCCCGCCGCAAACGGTTCGGCGTGCTCGACCGACGTCCAGAACGCCTCCACGGTCTGCCCGGAGAGGTTTCGCCCGCTGCGGTCGACGATCGTCACCGAGAGGAACAGCGGGATCTCCGGCGCCACCTCTTTGACCGCGGCGATCGCGGCCTTGCCGTTGAGAGTGTCGAAGACGGTCTCGATGAGGAGGATGTCGACGCCGCCTTCCTTGAGCGCGCGCGCGGCCTCCGCGTAGCCCTCGCGCAATTGGTCGAAGGTCACGTCGCGGTACGAGGGGTCGTCGACGCGCGGGGAGAGCGAAAGGGTGACGTTGGTGGGGCCGAGGGAGCCGGCGACGAACCGGTTCTCGAACTCGCCGGCCGCCTTGCGCGCGAGGCGGGCGCCCTCCAGGTTCATCTCGTAGACGAAGTCCTCGAGGCCGTAGTCGGCCTGGGAGACGCGCGTGGCGGTGAAGGTGTTGGTCGTGACGATGTCCGCGCCCGCGCTCAGGTAGTCGCGGTGGACCTGGGTCACGAGCGCGGGTTGGCTGAGGCAGAGGATGTCGCTGTTGTTGCGCAGCGCCTTGGGGTGGTCGCGGAAGCGCGCGCCGCGGAACTCGGCGTCGCTCAGGCCCTTGTGCTGCAGCATCACGCCCATGGATCCGTCGAGGATCACGATCCGCTGCTGGAAGAGCCGATCGAGCCGCTGTCTAACCGAGGTTGTCACCGCCATGGGTAGTCGATAGCCTACGAGTTAGTACTAATCCCCGACTGGGCTCCAGACCTGGAATCTGCCGTCGTCGTACAGCAGGCGGCGGCCGCTCGAGCGCAGCCCGTCGATCGCCTGCTGCCGCTGCTGCGGGTTGGTCGGCCCGCTCAAGTACGGATCCTCGTCGAGCACCACGTAGCAGCTGCCGTCGAGGTGGTCGGGGAAGTCGTTGATCGTGTGCCGGTTGGCAAGCCACACGGCCAGGCCGTCGTCCGCGTTGACCGGCGCGTTCGCCGGGATCATGGCGGTCGCGGCCTGCAGCTCGGCGACGCTGTTCGGCCTCGAGTAGAGGCTCGGATCCGCGCCGAGCGCGGGCGGAAAGCGGCCGGCGCCCCAGCCGAGGATGAGGGCCGGGAGCATGATCCCGAGCGCCAGGATCGGGCGGAGCGTGCGCATCTCGAGGAACCTCCGCGCGCCAACGCCGCCCGCGACGATCAGGGGGAACAGCAATAGAAGGACGTAGTGGAGGTGGAGGATGTTCTGAGGCACGTGCCCGCTCAGCACGTTGGCGAGATAGGGCGGAATCGCGAGGAGGAGCCACCTCGGCGCGAGGAGCGGCAGCGCGAACATCGAGGCGATGATCACGGCCACCACGAGCAGAGCGCCGGGTCGCAGGGCCGCTTCGACGACTGCGATGGGGGTTACGGGCGTTGACGGGTCGAGGCCGATCAGCCAGCGGTAGTAGACGAAGTCGGTGTAGCCGCCGTTGCGGAAGTGCTGCTGCACGATGCCGGTGCCGATGAGGAACCACGCTCCGGCGAGGTAGACGATGAACCGCCAGTGCTTCTTGACCTGCGGGGCGCCGTACGCCGACATCAGGATGCCGACCACGCCGACCGTGTAGACCTGGTCCTCCTTGCACGTCAGCGTGAGGAGGCAGAAGAGCCACATGGCGACGCGATGGCCGCGGATGCCGGCCCACGCCGCGAGCAGCGCGAAGGCGAGGGCCATGTTCTCCGGGTGGAAGAAGTCCCGCGCGGCCTCCTGGATGGCCGCCCAGAACGGGATCGTGCTCGACAGCGCGACCGCCAGCCACGGCGAGCCGGCGCGGTCGGCCGGGAGGATGGCTCGGAAGAACAGGTACCCGGCGGGCGCTGTGGCGGCGAGGCCGGCGGAGGAAAAGATGAGCAGCACGATCGGGCTCGGCCAGAATTTCTCCACGGCTCCGAGCACAGCGAAGATCAGCTCGAAGTGGATGCCCAGGAAGTCCGCCCGCGCGAAGCTCGAGTAGAAGCCCTGGCCCTGGGAGACGTTCCAGATCACCTGCTGGTCGTAGCCGAAGTCCCACGCCGAGCCGGTCATGCCGTACAAGCGCTGGAGCTCGCCGTGGAGCGTCCACGCGAACGCGATGGCGGCGGCGACGAGCGGCATCGTGGGGAAGATCCACCACGCTTCGGTGCGCGTCTCGTCGCGCTGCGTCGTCGCCAGTTCGGCCGCCCTCACCGCCATCGCGAGCCGAGCTTATCAAGGGATAATCCCTTCGATGGCCGCTCGCCACGCCGCCAGCGAGAACCCGCACGTGTCCGTGATCGTGCTGGTCTACAACGAGGTCGACAGCGTCGAACCGCTGCACCGCGAGCTGGTGGGCGTTCTCGACGCCCTCGGCCGCACCTTCGAGGTGATCTACGTCGACGACGGCAGCCGCGACGGCAGCACCGAGCGTCTCGGCCAGATCGCTTCGCGGGACGCTCGCGTCCGCGTCGTCAGCTTCCGCCGCAACTTCGGCCAGACCGCGGCCGTGCAGGCGGGGATCGACCACAGTCTGGGCGAGATCCTCGTGTTCATGGACGGGGACATGCAGAACGACCCGCACGACATCCCGCACCTGCTGGCCAAGGTCGATGAGGGTTACGACGTGGTCAGCGGATGGCGGCGCGACCGCCACGACGACGCGCGCCGCGTGCTCCCGTCGAAGGTCGCGAACTGGATCATCGCCCGCGTCACGGGCGTGCGGCTGAGCGATTTCGGCTGCACGTTGAAGGCGTACCGGCGCGACGTGATCGAGGACGTGAAGCTCTACGGCGAGATGCACCGCTTCATCCCCGTGTTCGCTTCGATGGTCGGCGCGCGGATCACCGAGATCCCTGTCAACCACCGCCCGCGCACCTACGGCAAGTCCAAGTACTCGCTTTCGCGCACGTCGCGCGTGATGCTCGACCTGATCACGGTCAAGCTGCTCGGCAGCTACTCGACGAAGCCGATGTACTTCTTCGGGTTCGCCGCGTTCGGGCTTTGGGCGCTGGCTTTTGTCTTGGCCGCGATCGTGATCCTCCAGAAGGTGCTGCCGCCGTACGTGTACGCGCACAACAACCCGCTGCTCCTGCTTTCGGTCGTTCTCTTCATCGTCGGCGTGCAGTTCATCCTCATGGGGTTGCTGGCGGAGCTCTCGATCCGCACGTACCACGAGTCGCAGCACAAGCCGACTTACGTCGTGCGCGAGATCATCGCGCGCTCGGTGCCGAAGCAGTCGGTGACCAACGGGAGACAAGCCGTCCGCTCCCGCTAGATGTCGCAATAGATGTGTGGCATCTGCGGTGTCGCCGGGGGCGATCTGCCCGCGGGGCGCGACCTCGTCGCTCGCATGTGCGCGTCGATGGTCCACCGCGGCCCGGACGATGAAGGGAGCGTTCACGTCGGGGGCGTGACGCTCGGCATGCGGCGGTTGTCGATCATCGACATCGAGGGCGGGCATCAGCCGATCCACAACGAGGACTCGACGGTTTGGGTCGTCCAGAACGGAGAGATCTACAACCACCTCGAGCTCCGCGCGCAGCTGATCGCCTCCGGGCACGCGTTCGCGACGCAATCCGACACGGAGGTGCTCGTCCACGGCTACGAGGAGTGGGGCGAGCCGATGGTGGAGCGGCTGAACGGGATGTTCGCCTTTGCGCTGCTCGACGTGAGCCGGCGCTCGCTGCTCCTCGCGCGGGATCGCATGGGCATTAAGCCCGTGCACTATTCGATCGACGGCGACCGGCTGGTCTTCGCCTCCGAGCTGAAGGCGCTGCTGCGGGATCCCGCCCTGCGGCGCGGCATCGACCCGGTGGCGCTGGACGAGTACCTGGCCTACGAGTTCGTGCCCTCGCCGCGCAGCATCGTGCGCGGAATTGAAAAGCTGCGGCCGGGGCACACGCTGACCTGGTCGGTGGCGGACCGATCGGTGCGCCTACGTCAGTACTGGGCGCCCTCGCTCAACGGCGACGGCGGTGGCGCTTCGCGACGCAGCCTGGACGAGGAGTGCGAGGAGCTTCGTGCGGTGCTGCGCGAGTCGGTGCGCAAGGAGCTCATCAGCGACGTGCCGCTGGGCGTGTTCCTGTCGGGGGGCATCGACTCGAGCGCGGTGACCGCGATGATGACGCAGCTCGGCGGTGACGTGAAGACCTTCTCGGTGGGTTTCGCGGAGCGCTCGTTCGACGAGGCGCCCTACGCCCGCGAGGTGGCGCGGCACCTCGGGACCGACCACCGCGAGCTGACGCTGGAGCCGGCGATGCTGCTGGGTCTCATACCCAAGCTGCCGGTGCTCCTCGATGAGCCGCTCGGCGACGCGTCGATCATTCCAACGCACCTGCTGTCGGAGTTCACGCGGCGGCATGTGAAGGTGGCGCTGGGGGGCGACGGAGGCGATGAGCTCTTCGCGGGGTATCCCACGATGCAGGCGCACCGCCTCGCGTCCTACTACCTGCGCGCGCCCGGCCTGGTGCGGCGCGGGTTGGTGGAGCCGATCGTCCGGCGCCTGCCGGTGTCGCGCGACAACCTGAGCTTCGACTTTCGCGCCAAGCGATTCGTGAGCGGGGCTGCGCACCCGGTCGCGGAGAGGCATCAACGGTGGATGGGGTCGTTCGACGCTTCTGAGCGGGTGGCGGTGCTGTCTCCCGATCTGCGGGGGGAAATTGCCGCGCGGGATGGTTCTTTGGTCGGGGGTGAGTACGCGTCGCTGGATGCGCTGAACCAGGTGCTCATGCTCGACATGCGGCTCTACCTGGAGAACGACATCCTGGTGAAGCTCGACCGCGCGTCGATGATGGCGTCCCTGGAGGGGCGGGTCCCGCTGCTGAACAACGACTTTGTCGCGTACGCGACGGGGCTGCCGCTTTCGCTGAAGCTGCGGGGTTTGCGGTCGAAGTTCCTGCTCAAGCGGGCGCTGCGCGGGCTGCTGCCGGAGCGGATCTTGCGGCGGCCGAAGAAGGGGTTTGGGATCCCGGTCGCGGAGTGGTTCCGCGGGCCTTTGCGGGAGCAGATGCTTTCGGTGCTTTCTCCTGAGCGCATCGCTCGGGAGGGGCTGTTTGAGGCGGGGGCGGTGGGGCGGCTGATCCAGGACCACCTCGAGGGGAGGCGGGACAACCGCAAGCAGCTCTGGACGCTGTTTGCTTTCGAGTCCTGGTACGAGGGGTACCTGGGCGCTCCTTGAGATTCCGCGCCTTTGGATCCAACGGGGCGCCTGAAAGGAGTACGGAGGGCGCCTCTGGCGTCAACGGCGCGTAATCGGTCTAAGGGTCTTGACAAGCGCGATAGGGCCATGCATACTCGACATGCATACTGAGTATGTTTAGTCGAGAGATTGTCGCTTAAGTACGGGGTACTGGGGCTCCTCAAGGTAGAGCCCCTCCACGGCTATGAGGTGAAAAACCGCTTTGAGGCGATGCTCGGTGGGACGTGGGAAGTCAACATCGGCCAGATCTACACGACGCTCCAGCGCCTCGAGCGCGACGGGCTCGTCCGGCCGGTGGGGGAGCGCGGCGATCGCGGCAAGCTGCTTTACGAGCTTTCCTCCGAAGGCAAGAAGGCGCTCGACGATTGGCTCGCTCAGCCTGACTCCGGTCCTCAACAGCTTCACGAGGACATCTACGTGAAGCTCCTTCTCGCGACCCGCATCGCGAACGGCGACCTGCAGCAGATGCTCGCTCGTCAGAAGCGCGCCTTCCTGCAGCGCCTGCGGGACCTCAACAGACTCGAAGAAAAGGCACGCCGAGACGGCCGCATCGACCTGGCGCGGCTCGTGCGCGGCGCATTACTTCATACGGAGGCAGATCTCAAATGGATGGACGAACTCGCTTCAGAGCATTTCGGGACCGAGGGGGCAGCGGCGGAATGAATTCAATAAGTCCCAACCTGGTCGCGCTTGCGCGCAGCGGGCTCGTACGCCTCACCGACGTCACCAAGGTCTATCAGGGCGGCATCACCGGCGCGCTCGACGGGGTCTCGATCACGGTCGAGAAGGGCGAGTTCACGGCGATCATGGGGCCGTCCGGCAGCGGCAAGTCCACCATGCTCAACCTCGTCGCGGGACTGGACCGGCCCACGTCGGGCACCATCGTCGTCGGCGGGACCGACCTCTCGAAGCTCGGCGAGGCGGGATTGGCCCGCTTCCGGCGCGACCACATCGGCTTCGTGTTCCAGTTCTTCTACCTGCTGCCCAACCTGACCGCGCTCGAGAACGTCCTGATCCCGGCGCAGCTGAAGGGCAACATGGCAACCGGCCGCGGGCGCGAGCTGCTCGAGCAGCTGGGCATCCCCGACGTCGCCGACAAATATCCGGCGCGGCTGAGCGGCGGCCAGCAGCAGCGGGTCGCGATCGCGCGCGCGCTGATCAACAACCCGACCCTGCTTCTCGCGGACGAACCAACCGGGGCGCTGGACACGCACAGCGGCGAGCAGGTCATGGAGCTCCTTGGCGGGCTGCATCGCGGCGGGCAGACGATCCTGCTCGTCACCCACGACGCCAAGCTCGCGACGCGGAACGCGGCGCGCGTGATCAGCGTGATGGACGGCAAGATCGTTGACGACGCGCGGCTCGAGAGCCCGGAGCGGGCCCCATCCGAGGTCATTCGGGTGCGTAGCGAGGAGACGCCCCCGGCGGGCGCGCGCAGGGCGCCAGAAACAAAGTGAAAGCCGTTGTAGTCAAGGCTCTGGCCGACCTGCGCCGGCGCCGCCTTCAGGCCTCGGTCATCTTCGTCACGGTGCTTCTGGCGGTCGGGACCGGAACCATGGCCCTGACGCTCATGACCCAGACGCGCGATCCCTACCAGACCGCATTCGAGGCCCAAAAGGGCGCGCACCTGCAGGTCTACTACGACGGCGGCGTGACCGATCGGCAGTTGCTTGCGTCGACCCCCTCGCTCATAGGCGCCTCGGCTTTTGGTGGGCCGTATCCGTCGACCACCGTCGAGTTTCAGCACGGGAGCCGGAAGTTCTCGCTCGACACCTTCGGCCGTGACAACCCGGGCGGCGACGTGGAGGTGCTGAAGATCACGTCCGGGCACTGGCCGGTCTCGGACGGCGAGATCGTGCTCACGCGGTCTTTTGCGGAGCTCAATCACATTTCGGTGGGCGACTCGGTGAAGGTCGTCAGCGTGACGCAGAAGCCCGTCCTCACCGTGGCCGCCGAGGTCGTCGACATCGACGAGGGCAGCGCCGACCTGAGCAGCCAGCACACGTGGGTGCTGAGCTCCGCGATCCCGGCCCTCACACCCACGACCCCGAACTCGTCCTTCTACCTGATGGACTACCGCTTCGCGACAGACCCCACAAACTCGCAGCTGGCCGGCTATGTCGACCGGCTCAAGGCCAGCTTGCCCCCTGGAAGCATCTCTGGGTCGGTCAACTACATCCTGATTCGCAGCGTCTTCAACATCACGAACCAGATCCTCACCAGCGTGCTGTTGGCGTTCAGCGTCTTCGCGCTCGCGGCCACCGCCGCCATCGTCGCCAACCTGGTGACTGGGATCGTGATCTCCTCGTATCGCGAAATAGGGATCATGAAGGCGGTCGGCTTCGCCCCGCGTGAGGTCGTCGCCGTGTTCGTGCTGCAGATCCTGGCGCCGGCGCTGAGCTAGCGTCGTGATGTGTGGAAATTCGGCGGCGAAGGCGAGCCGCTGGTGCGCAAAAAAAGAAGGCGTACCCTTCCGATTGACCTGGAAGTCATTCGAAGGAGGCACGCCCCTATGGTTGCACGC
>Ga0207416_1000192_pt1 | contig 114289 bp, 106 predicted proteins | sample PaiPotPPM11metaG_FD_184107 | JGI IMG/M metagenome (GOLD analysis project Ga0207416, IMG submission 184107) | Iron sulfur acid spring bacterial and archeal communities from Banff, Canada, to study Microbial Dark Matter (Phase II) - Paint Pots PPM... ... | reverse complement strand
GAGCACATCGATGCTTTCATCGCAGCATACAACGAGACAGCCGAGCCATTCGCCTGGACCAAGAAAAAGGTCTATCAACGGCGCTTCAAAAATCGCCGTATCACCCAACTTTGATTCCGGGTACTAGTTACCAGATTCATCGATCCGCGCTTTCATTTTGCATCCAGCGTCCCACCTGACGATATCCGCGCGCTGGTCCGATAGATCGGCAGCCATCAGGACCGCCGCGCTTCGACATAGAGGCTTTCCCATTCGTATTTCTGGTCGTCGAGCACGATCGGCACGCAGGCGCTGCGACCGAACGAGGCGCGCACCACCTGATCGAAACCGGCCTCGTGCAGGATCTTTTCCATCGTGGTCCAATCGTAGATGAACTGATGTTCGTAGCGCTGCCGGAAATAGGTATTGACCTGCTCCATGGCGGTCCCGACGCCGTCGCCGCGGCGGGCGATCAATTCCCCGGGCGCATCGAAGTAGCGCCGCATGATCAATTCGCCGTCTGGCACGACGATGCGGAAGGAGCCACCGGGCCGCAATAGGCGGCGGACATCGGACGCAATTCTGAGCCCTTCCTCCAGCGAGAAATGCTCGAGCACATGTTCGCAGAACACCCCGTCGAACGTCCCGGCTTCGAACGGCAGCGTGCGGCCGAAATCGACCAGATACTCGACGTTCTTGTCCGGACAGCCGTCGACATTGACCCAATGTCGGTCGCCGCGTCCGCGCGGCCCGGAACCGAGATTGAGGAACAGCGGTGCGCTACGGCTGGCCAGGTCCTGTCGGATGCGCCGGCGCTGCCCGGTCAGGAAATTCCAGCAGCGCAGTCGCAAAAAATGGAATTCCCACCGCGCCACCGCGAGGAAGCGATGGTTGAACAGGAACAGCAGAAGATTGCGGGCTTTATCGCTCATGGCAGGAGTTGCCGGCTCGCGTTCAGCATTCGTGGGCGAGCGATAGCCCATGCAGGTCCACAAGCGCATGTAAAGCGTAGTCCATCGCCATTGGCGAGCGCTCGAATGCGCGCAGCGCCGCTTCGCGGGACGGCGCCGGCGCCGCCCCGAGCTCCAGAGCCGCCGTCGCCCAGGCTTCCGGCTTCTGCAGCAGCGACAGTCGGCGCACCGCGGCCGTAGGCAATAGCGGGTCATCCGCTATGCCGCGGGACAACAACAGGCGCAAGCCAGCGAGCTGCGCCTCGACGACCGCAATACCGAACCCCTCGGGCGGATTCTCCGGATGCGGCAAGATGAACCAATCGCTGGCGGCCATGACTTCCGGGATATCGTTGCGCCAGCCAAGCAATCTGATCCAAGGTTCGACGCCGAGTGCGGCAGCCTTTGCCCGCACGTTGTCTTCAAGCGAACCCACGCCGGCGAACAGTCCGACCACCAGCGGGTCGCGGCGGCGCATCTCGGCGATGACGTCGACCGCGAAGACCGGATTTTTCTCCGGAACCATGCGGCCGGCAAACAGCACGATGCGCGCGTCCTCGGCAAAGCCATGCTGGCGACGAAAGGCGGCACGGTCGGGCCTGGCGTCGACCAGCGGCGCCGCATCGATGCCGAGATAGTGCACGACGTCTGTTCCAGACCGGCGGCTTCGCCCGGCAAGAAAGGTATCGAGACTATGGTTCGAATTGGCGGCGATCCGATCTGCGAGCGCCAGACAGATGCGCCGGAGCGCCGGCTTGAAGACGGCCTGCTTGAGCGCATTGGGCGTGAGGACGGATTGGTCGGCATTATGCACGTGCACGATGCGGCGTCTGATCGGCAGGCGCGACGCGGCGAGGAGATGAACGCCGGATATCAGGTCGTGGTGCGAATGCAGCACGTCATAGCGGCCCTGCCGCAGCATTGAGCGAAACGCCCGCACGAATGGAATTTTCGCGCCAATCGGGACCGGTGAATAAACGATCTTGGCCCCGAGCGCGCGCGCCTTTTCGTCCAAAGCCCCTTCGCCCTGCGTGCAGTAGAACGTCCAATCGAGCGGCAGGCCGCTCTTGGCGGCGTGGCCCAGCATCCGCAGCAGCCATACCTCCACCGATGCGGTGTGCAGATTGTCGACCACGTGAATGACCCGCGGCGGGCTGTTGTTGATCGTCAAAGAACGCGCTCAACCATTGCCGCATTAGCGCCTGCGCGCCATGCAATCACATCAGCGAGGGCAGCGGCAGCCATGCCGGCCGCGTACTCAGCCATCGCAGGGTATTGAAGTAATGGCGTGACACCCGCGCCAGTGAGACGCCGTCGAGCGCCTGGCGCGCACCCGGTTCCCCGGGAACGACGACGGTCGGTACATTAAGCTTGCTTGCCGAAAAGCACACCTTGTTGGGAATGGACATGCGATCGAATGCCTCGAAATCCTCGGCCACGGCTCCGTCACGGTCATCGAACTTAAAGTAGCACCGCTTCGGATCGTCGATGAGCCGTGTACAGCGGCGCCGCCATTTCGACCGCGCTTCTTCGTCACTGCCGTAATGCAGGAAATGGATCTCGACCTCATTGCCGAGCAGACCAATTGGGTAGCTCAAGCGTTCGCGCTCACGCCAGGAATTGAATCGGTCAAGTTTGCTGTTTTGTATAAAGACGAGTTCCGAATAGATACATTCGGCAAAATTTCTCAACAAGTGAATATAGCTCTTCGGCGGAATAAAGAGGCCGACGAACGGGGTTCGGTAGGGTAATCCGAGTATCTGATAGACATGAGCTCCCCAGCAGTTGTTCGAAATGATCGAGAATTCGAGATCGCCGAGCAGAACTCGAAGCAGGGCATTGGGCCGCAACTTCGCCGATTGCGATTTGAGGAGTGGTATCGACATTTCAGATTTGCTTCGCAGTTGCCGCCGACCCCTTGGCCAGCCATTGCGCCGCCGCGGCACGGCCGCGAAAGGCGGCGCGCTGAATGTTTCGATGCGGCCCGCGATGCCGCAATAGGCGCAGCAGATCAGCCGTCTTGCCCACCAAACCGCGCGGCGGCGCAGGCCTGCCGCGTTCCGCCATCAAAATCGCGCCGGAATATTCGATGCCCTCGACGAGCCTGCACAGATAGTCTTCGCTGAGGCGCTGCGGCGGCATCAGGTGCGTGAGCTTGAGCGCGCAAAACAGCCCGACGCCGAGATCGAGATCGCAGGCGCAGGCCGCGAGGTCGTTGTCGCCGCCGGAGACCAGCGACGTGCCGACCCGGTCCAGGATCACGGAGCGCACGCCGCGATCATAGAGGCCGAGATAATGCTGTGCCACCGGTCGGCGCACGCAGAGCCCGGCGCCGCACGGCATGGTTTCCGGCAACAGCGGCAGATTGGACCATAGGTCCTTGTCGAATTCACGGATGCAAAGCGTGCCCCAGTAGCGACGGGTCCATTCCGGCGGCGGGATCTCGAATTCCGGCAAGCATTGTCCGCTCCAGGTGCCCAAGAACGGATAGGCGACGGCAAGTCCAATCGCGCGCTCCAGATAATCCGGCGCCAGGACATTATCGTCGTCGACGAAGACCAGAAGATCGCCGCCACTGTCGCGGATGCCGCGTAGCCGCGCCGGCGTGAGGCCCAGCGTCGGCTCGACGATCACCCGTGCATTCTCGTGCCATGACACGTCGATTGCGGCCACGACCGGCTTGTCGCTGAGATTGTCAACGATCAGGAGGCGCCAACGGTTGAACGGCAGCGTCTGCGCCCGCAGGCCCGTCAGACAGCGATCGAAATAGTCGGCGCGCGCATTGTGGGTGCAGATAATGACGTCGATCATCATCACGGCGAGGTCAGAGTGCTTCGCTGGACCCGGCGAACCGCATGGATCGTCGCGCAACGCCGGGCGCGATCATGGCATGCGCTCGAGGAGCACAATTCCATAATGCGCGACACGCGACACTTCAAGCCTGACGGCCGCGACCGGCCGCAGCCAGCGGCGTAAGATTTTCTTTCGGCGCAGCCAGCAGATCGGTCATCAGCGGCAGCTCCAGACCCCGGACCGGACGCAGCGGAACGCCGTGTCCGGTCACGTCGTCGCGCAGCGTATGCGACGCGCCGCCTTGCGCCGCGAGATCGGCCTGGCGACAAAAGCACACCTCGTAACCCAGCGCATCGAATAGTTCGATCAATTCACGCGGCCGCGCCACCCGTATCAGATACTTCTCGAAATATTCGAAATATACCGCGCGAATACGCCGGCTTTGCAGGCTGCGCGACGCGCCCCGTATCGCCGTCAGTTCGTAGCCTTCGATGTCGATCTTCATCAGGCTGACGGAGGAAATAGCGTGCTGTTCGAGGTAGCCGTCGACCGTCACCGAGCGGACGCACTCGCCGCCTGCTTCGGTGATGTGCGAGGCACCGGATTGGCCTTCATTGATCGCAAACGCTACAAATCCGTCGCGATCCGAAACCGCGGCGCAATTCACCTTGCAGTCGACCTCGGGGTAGCGCGCGATGCTGCGATTGATCCACGTCACCAACTTGGCATTCGGCTCAAACAGGTGAAACTGAACCTTGCCCCCGTGTCGGCCAGCCAGCCCGCAGCTGAGCAGTCCGAAATTGGCGCCGACGTCCAGAAATACTCCACCCTCACTCAACAGCGCGTCCGCTACGCCGAAGAACTCGCGTTCGAAGTCGCCGTCGATCACGATCAGGCGCAAGAAGCCGTCGCTCATGTCGGCATAACCGAAATACTGACCGCGGATGCGCACCAGTTGCAGCGGATTCTCGCCGGTGATCGCCATCCAAGCTTTCATGAGCCGGTGGCGCCGTAGCGGCCGCGGCAACCGCTCGAACATTTGCGCCGCAGTCGGGACCCCAATAGCCATGACGTTCAAGGCAGCGGCTTCATGACTCGGGCATCAGCATCGGCTTTGCGCGAAAAGAATTTCATGGGATTATATGACGATGCCAAAGTCGTTAGCGAATAGCACTCGCCTCGCTTTCGCTACACCGGTCTTCATTTCAGGTCTCATCCTTCAGCCGCTTGAGCGCCGGCGACCGGACGATCGCCTGCTTCACCAGCGCCGGCTGACCGGTCGACACTCTTTCTCCGAACCAGATACGCCGGCGCAGCCGGAGGCGCCGGCCGACGGCAAATGCGACGTTGATCCAGACATGGCGGAACAGCGCCGATATCCGGCGTAGCTGCCCCGCCGGAAGCCTGGTGTAGTAATAGTATTCGAAGAACCGCAGCAGATCGCCGCCGGCCATATTGCGTAGGAAAATCGCTTTCATGCCGGCCCAGTGGATGACCGTCGGCGGAGCCGTACCATTGGCGACGCTCGTCACATCGAGATCGGCCATGCCGTCACCCGGCCAGCGCATGAAAGTTCGACGCTCGATGCGCAACCCGGCAAAGGCCTCTTTCTGCAGCACCACGTAATTGCAAACGCCCTGGTCGCCGCCCATGAACAGATCGGGATAGCGTAGTCGGCGCGGCAGGGTCCATTCGACCCAACGATCGAATTCCTCGCGCTTGACGATGCCCGCGGTGCCAAACCACTGCCCGACATTGAAGGCTTTCCTGGCAGACTGCACATTTGGGTCAATATCGCGCAATTTTTCCCAGTCGTAATAGAGGCGCTTGAAATCGGCGTCGGAAAGCTCTTCGTCGTCGACGAAGAATGGCGCATCACTCTGCGCACGCAAATCGAGCACCTTGCCGGTAAATACAGTATCGACATCGACAACCATGAACCGTTGCTCGGCCGGACCGAACAACGGTTCGAGCTTGACCATTCCCCAGCCGTAATCGCCAAGAGGCAGGTCGACGAGATCGACATTCCAATACCTTTTGACTTCCTCGGCGAGCCCCGACTGCATGATATCGCCGGCCAAGAGCTTGATAGGGACATCGGGATAGAAATAGCGAATGCTGGCGATGCAAATACGCGTGAGCCGGGCATCGCGCGCGCAAGCGGCGAGGTAGATGCAGTCCACGGCGTTCGCGCCATCAGCCATCGTTCCGTATCCTTCCGATCCTTTCGCGCGCGGCCGCTATAAGCGCGAAGTTACGGTCTTGACCGGCGGCGGGCTCATCGCCCCATTGTCCCGAGGGCCTTGACGCCAAAAAATATCTCCGTCTCCTATAGCAACGACAGGGGGAGATTTTCATGCTGTGGCGAGTGCGGGACTTCACCCGAAAGCTGCGAGCTGGAGCCGACGCCGCGCTTCGCTCCGAACAACTGCTCAAACACATTTACCAGGCCCAAATCATGGCCACGATCGCCGAGACGCCGCGCTTCAAGGACCCGCGGCGGCTCCTCTCCAGCAGCTACAAAGTCTTCTCCCAGAACCAGGAAGACGGCATGATCGCGGAGGTGTTTCGGCGTATCGGAACCACCTCCCGGCGATTCGTCGAATTCGGGGTCGAGGATGGTCTCGAGTGCAACAGCACATTCTTGCTGATGCAGGGTTGGTCGGGGACATGGATCGAAGGATCGACGCAAAGCGCAAACAGGGCGCGCGACGCTTTCGAGGCATATCCGATCAAGGTACTCAATCGATACATCACCGCCGCGAACGCCGACGACTTGATGACCGAACTCGCGGGCAGCGAGGAGCTTGATTTGCTTTCCATCGACACCGACACCATCGACTATTGGATCTGGCAGGCGATCAAGAAGGTCAAAGCACGCCTGGTGGTTGTCGAATACAACGCTACTTGGCCGCCGTTCATCCGCAAGACTGTCGCCCACAACCCGCATATGCAGTGGGACGGAACTAATTTTTCCGGGGCCTCGCTCGGCGCCCTTGAGACGCTCGGACGCCACAAGGGCTATCGGCTGGTCGGGTGTTCGCTGGCGGGCGTCAATGCGTTCTTCGTCCGCGACGATCTGGTTGGCGATAGGTTTTGCGCCCCGTTCACTGCCGAGAACCATTACGAGCCGCCTCGTTACGATCTAGCCGGCTCGTTCGGCCACCGCCCGGGCATGGGCCTTTGGGTCGATGTCTAGCAAGAGTGACAGGCATCTGCCCGTCACTGCAATCGCAACGCAGCAAAGAAGGCGTCTTCCAGTTCCACTGGCCGCTGCGGCAGCGGCGGCATGGGCAAAGCCGCCTGCAGCAATTCGCGGAATTTGCCCGGCGTGTCGTAGACATGGACCCCGGGCAGATCGATGAAACTTCGCGCAGCAGGCCCGTTGGCGATGACCGCCAAGCCGGACAGGATCATGTCGGGAATGCGGGTCAGCGCCCCAATGCCTTCGCGCTGATGCAGGCAAATGGCGACGCAACCCTGTTTCACTGCCTGGAATTCCTCATCGGAGCAGGTACCGTGAAAGACAAAGCGCTTGTCCAGCCAAATGTCCTTGATCGGTTCGGTCTGATGGCCGGTGACATGGAATATGGCGTCGCCTTCGGACACAGCTTGGCAAATCCACCGGGCTTGGTCGCGAAAAGCATTCACCGTGTCGCTATTGCCGCGGCTCGCGCAGATCATAAATTCGCGCGGCCCGAACGCCGAAGGCCGCTGACGCGTCTCGCGTTCCGCCATGAATGCCTTGGCGCGCGCTTCGTCGGGAAAATACGGCAGGTAATTGGCGGGGATGCCGACATTGTTGAGCAACCACTGCTCCTCGCGTGAAATGCAGAAGACCGCGTCAAGCTTTGCCAAAGCGCGCGTCTCAGTGAGAAACATTCGCGGATAAGGACCGGTCACGTCGTTCGGCCGCGAACGCCACAGCGAGTTGATCGCGGACAACACCGCGACGACCCTGAAACCCTCGTCCTTGAGCGCCGCCCCGGCGATCGGATCGCTGCCGGATTCCAATAGCGCCACGCGGCAGAGCCCCGGCCGTCGCGCATTGTGACCATAGAACCGGTACGAATATTCGGCTTGGCCGAGCGACCGGCGCCGCCACTGAATGGCGCTACCGAAGCGGCGCTTGAGCAAAAGCGCGCGGAACAACCTCGCGGGGACGGACGAAGCGGGCGGCGGTTCCAGATTCACCGGCTCGGCGCCGTGACGCCGCAGGATACTGTCGGTCTGTCGCCTTCGCCACGTTCCACCGCTGCCGTGCGGCGACCATTCCGAGGAGTCTTCCGCGCTGAAGGTGTCGCGCAGGACCCGCGCTGTGACGCCAGCGGCTAAGGAAGTATCGGCCCGATTCATCTTTGGCCGGCAACCAGTTCAGGATTCGTGCGCAAGCGCGATAGGATTCGCGTTCGCAATGAACGTCTTAATTTCGTTCGCGCACCGCGATCATAGTTCGGCAGTGCCCGGCTCAGCGAGTGAACCAAATTCTGCTTCAGCGATATATGCAACGTGCCTTCCGACGTCTTGCTGCCGACAAGTTCCATGCAGAAAGCAGGAACATCATTCACCTTCGTGCCTCCAGAGCAATGCTTTCGAAGTCCAGAAGTCCTGCCGGATAGCGTCCGACGTTTTCGAGATTTGTTAATTCCTGATGCCCACTTTGCATCAGCTCATATCGACACGCCCCGGCAAATCCCGCTACCGATAGCGCGCTCGACAACGTTCCTTCGTCGTAAACAAATTGGTGACCCCATTGTCGAAACATGGCGTTGATCGCGTTAGCCGGCGTTATGGGACGATCGGGCAGGAATGTTTGGCAAAACCAATGCAAGTAGTCTTGTTGCCGCTGCGTTTGATTATTTCCGTACAAACCAACGATCGCGGCCAAGTTCGGCGTCGTCACTCGTATTATACCGCCGCTTTTGAGGACCCGATGGCATTCTCGCAGCATCCATATGGCTGCTTCAAAAGGGATATGTTCGATCATGTGCTCGGTGAAGACGTAATCGAAGGTCCCGTCCGCGAACGGAAACGGCCGTGTCGCATCCATCTGCAGCACGCCGGGCAAGAGCGCAATGTCGGCATTGAGCCAGCCATCAAGGTGGCGTGGGCCGCCGCCGATGTGCAGCTTTGGCACTGTCACGCTCGCCAAGTATCTTTCTCGAATGCCCTCATCGATGCCGATCATTCGGCGCCGCATGCGGTGCGCCGCAACCAACCACGGATGCCCTGGACTAAGACCAAACGTGTTCAGAATTTTATTTTTCAAGTTTTGGATCGCCGAGATACGAAGGTTGCGTTTCGCTGACAACTTCAACCTTTAAAGGCTTAGGCTCTTGCCTGAATCGAACCCAGCCTTTCCACTTGTTGACCAATCGGCCGACAACGCCAGCGTCGCCCGGGGCACATCGCAAGAGCAGCAGCATCGCAAGGCCGAGCAACCACACAAGCCGCGTCCCGTTCCGACCACAGCCCTTGGCCCAGGTCTTTGTCGCGCGATCTCCGCGTCCGATCTTGATCCAGCCTTGAGCAAGACTGAAATTTTGACCGAGGATCGCGCGATGACGCGACCATGTCAGTAGACCGGCGTTCTTTACGGTGTGGAAAAGACTATCCCACGTTCGTGCCGCCGCCTCGATATAGGCCGGATCGCGAAAATGCCGAGTGCTGGTCCTGGTCGAGTCATCCTGGCCACGAATGTCATGATCGACATCACGAAGGAAGATATATTTCCCGCCGGAACATATTGCGCGAACGTGCATTTCCAGGTCCTGCATGCTGAGCGCTTCCTCGTCAAAGCCACCTATCCTCTTCAAAAACTCTCGTCGCCAGATAGGACCAGAAATTTCCCATATGCAATCCAAACTGAGAAATCGTAACAAATCGTCGCCCGGCGCTTGGTCGTGATACAGGCGCGGAACGTCGCCGATGGATTTAATGAACACGCCCGCTCTAAATACAGCAAAATCCAGGTCGGCGTTACGACTCATTACTTCGACCCGCCTCTCCAGGCAGTGCGGCCTTAGCATATCGTCAGAGTCAAGAAACACGATCAGACCGGCCGCCGCGGACGCGAGCCCGTGGTTGCGACAGACATTAGCGCCGGTGCGTTGGCCGGTTCGCATCAAATATCGTACCCGCGGATCGCTCTCAGCCCGACGTGATACAACTTCTGCCGTACCATCGTCGGAGCCGTCGTCAACAATAATGTGCTCCCAAGCCACAAGAGTTTGCCGCCGCACCGAGTCCATGGTCTCGGCCAGAAGCACGCGGCGGTTTTTTGTCGGCGTGACGATTGTAACCGCAGGCGACGAAGTCATCGTCATGTTGGCTTACGGCAGAAGAATACTTCCCGATAGAGCGGCGATTTGACTGCGTAGAGCGTTTGCTCGGCTGACGGCAAATCGGCTGTCGTCAAAAGCTCGCACGCAAAGCCTGCACGTTCTATCCGTTGCTTAAAATCTCGACCATAAAGGCGAACGTGGTCCTCCTGCAGGAATTTCTCCAATCGGTCCGCATCACTCGTTACCGACCGATTTTCTAAGGTGGTGTCGCCCTTGACCGGCACCTGCCGCACCGCCATGCCGCCCGGTGCAAGAATGCGAAAAACCTCGGCCAGCGCCCTGTGATCGTCGGGAATATGTTCGAGTACATGGGAGCACCACACCAGCGTCTTGCTGCAGTTCGGCAATCCGGTCGCGGTAATGTCCATGCGCTGCATCGCCGAATTCTGCAAATCGACGTTGAGATATTCGGACGACAGCGACACTAGCCAAGGAATCATCAGCTTTTCCGGGGCGACGTGGAGCACCTTCTGACCCGGCGTTATCCTGTCGCGGAGCAGCAGCAACGCCGCGCGATGGCGTTCCAGCGATCCGCAGATCGGACATTGCGCATCGTCGCGTCGCGCCACGACGTTGCCGAACGGTTCGAAACGAAAGCCGAACCAGCCGCAGAACGGGCAACGCCGTTCCTTGAAAGCAAGGCTCGCCAGCCGTCGCACGCGAGGCGAAGCCACCGATTATGCCCGCAGCGCTTCCGCGGCAACGGTTTCCGACCCAACCGCATCCGGCGGCGCCAGGTAATGCAGCAACCGCGCGCGTTCCGCGGGCCACGCATAAAGCCGGCGCGCTTTGTCCCGGCCGTTGACGCCCAAGCGGCGCCAGTCGTCACCTTGTGAAAGGCGCGACATCGCGCCCGCCATCCCCGCAGTATCGCCCTCGTCGACCAATAAACCCGTCGCTTCGTGCTCGACCATTTCCGGAATTCCGGAGTGCCGCGTGCTGATAACGGCCATGCCATGCGCCATGGCCTCCTGGATCGATGCGGGAAGTCCCTCCTCGTCGCCCGTATAAGGATCGGTGACACTGTGCTGGACGAAAATACCGCAGTCGCGCAACAACCGGTTCTTCGCATCTTCGCTTACGCCGAATTGCAGCCGGACGCGGCCGGTCAGACCGGCCGCGTCGATAAACTGTACAGCGGCCGGATACAAATCGCCGTCTCCCACGTAATCAAGCGATATGTCCGGGTCTTGCTCGGCACAGCGTCGAAACGCCTCCAAGAGATACATCGGCCCTTTCTTCGTCACCGTCCGGCCGATGGCGAGGAACCGTTTGGCCGCTTGCGGTTCGCGGGCCGGCATTTGTTCGGGAATATCCACCCCACCGGGATTGACGGCGATCTTTTCGGCCGGCAAGCCGAGCTCGAGAAGCCGGCGCCGGTGAAACTCGCACCGCGTGAGAATAAATCGCGCGGTCTTAAAGCAAGCGTAGCGTTCGGCCATGCCGGGCCGGCGCAAAGCGGCGCTGACATCGAGGCCGTGACCCTGCACCACGTAGGGAATTTGCAACGCATCGAGCATCGGCACGAATTCAACGAATTGATCGAGATATTCGCCGAGCACGACATCGACGCGATGGCGCCGCAGGAATCTTCCGATCGCCTCGGAGCGAAGCCACTCATTCGACGATCCGAGCCCGCGCAGGATTCGGACCATCGGTCGCCGCTCCCAACAATCCAACGAAAGCACCGGACAATCGGCTGTCCAATGGCCGCCAAACGGGTGCGACGTATTCCGCACGATCGCGACGGTGCGCCCCGGCAGCACATCATCGATATGCCGACGCACGAAAGTTTCGGTGAATGTGCCGATCTGCCAAGTGAAGACGGCGAGATGCTGGTTCATGCCGGCTTTGTCGCAGCTGCGCTGAGCCCGACAAGCATCGCGCTCTCCTCGAATTCATCGGGCGGCCTGTCCAGTTTGAGCAGAAGCCAGATCACGGGCCACAGCATCAAGGACAGCGCCGCCTTGGTCACAACATGCCGGCGCGACGTCAGCGGCCGCCGCCGCACCCACAAGCCCAGTGTCAGCGCGAGTACCGCGTGGCGGCCGCCGGTTGCTTCGATCTGCGCGCCGGCTAATCCCGCCTGCTCAAGCAGCCGGCGCAACGCAAACGGCGTATAGCGGTATTCGTCATGCGGCACGGTGTGGATCGGCCAGATGAACGGCACCGTGAGAAACAGGAAGCCGCCCGGTTTCAGCACCCGAGAAATTTCCTTCAAGACCTCATCCGGCTGCGGACAATGCTCCAGGACTTCGGTCAGCAGCACGCTGTCGACGGCGGCGTCCGCGAGCGGAATTTTCCGGCCGTCCCATTCAAGGTCGGGCGAACTGTAGGGGTTCGCTGCGAGGTCGAGACCGATATAATTCGAAGCCCGGCTCGGAGGGGATAGGAGCAGACCCTTATAAGGCTTGTGACCGCAGCCAACGTCGAGCACCGTGCCCGAGAAGCTTGGCAGGCTGCCGCGCAAGGCGCCAAGGATCAGCCGCCGATTGCCGAAGCTGTCGAGCGTCGACGGCCGGCAGCAGGGAGAAAGATACTGTGCTTGAGGCTGATCAAGATTTACCAACACGATACCACGGCTGTACGATTTTGTTCCGTTGGCGTCCAGATAATTTCAGCGCGCTTCTGTTCCACAGATTCTGAAGACCGAGTTTGGAAAAACTGCGCCAGGGTTGCGCCTGTCCGTTCGAGAGCGCCGTCATAATTTTATCTCGCCCGACGACCGCGTGAGCGTAATCCCCCGTCTTCCAGATCGACACCTCGCGATAAAATAACAGCCGACCCCGCACATCCGCTGACAAGCGCTCCAAGACTTCGACGGTTATATCCTCATCGATCGGCTGAATTTCGTCGGGATGGAACTCCTTCAGGAACTTGAGATTTTGCGGGGTGGGAAAGCTCAGGAATATTCTGCCATTCTCTGTAAGTGCATCCGCCAAAAACTCATGCAAACCCGGCCGTTGTTCAGCCGCTATGTGCTCGTAGACATCCATCATCACGACGCAATCGAATCGAGCGGATAGCCCGCCTTTGGCCAAACTCATGTCGCGGAAAGATAAATTTGCCAAACGAAAACAGGTCCTCGCAACCTCGATGGAACGCGAACTGACGTCTACCCCCAAAATTGTTGCCTGACGGCAGAAGCGCGCGACGCGCCAAGAGGTCGCGCCGATACCGCATCCGATCTCTAGGATATTCGCGGCATTTTTCGGCAGCCAAAGGAGCAGCGATCCAAGCGCCGTCTCGATTCGGGGATTAGCGCTGGTAAAGTCCCAAATTTTGCGATCAATGCGCTCGTCATAGTATCGCTTTATTGTCTCGACAGTCGGCGCGGTCATCGCCGGAGCGCCGCCTTGACGAATGCTTGATCGACGTCAGCAACACGCCAATCACAGCGGTCGAACAGCACGACGCCGGGCCGGCCCGGCCAGTTGATCCACGCCGTATTACGACCTCCGCCGACGCAGAACCCCGGCAAGGTCTCCAATACGTCCCACGACAGCCTTCCCATCTGTCCGATGCCGATGGTGAGCCGATAATCCCCGGGGATTAGCGGCAGCGGACCGGCATCGCAGTGAATCGTATGCCGGCCGGAAGGTAAGCTGTATGAAAAAGCCGAATCCACCGACGCAAGCGTCGTGATGGGCTCTAATTGCCCATTCAAAATGACGATATTGACGATGCCTTCCTCGACCGGCCGCTGCACCGCGAGATCAACCTCGATGCGCAACGCGTCGCCGAATTCCAGCGTAGCCGTGCCCAAGGTCGCGCCGTTCACCCTGACGGACTCGATATCGACATAGCCGGCGGTGCGGTAGTCGCGCCGAAAGGCCGACAGGTCGGCGGCCGTCCCCGCGGGCGTCTGCATCAATTGCAGGAATTGCGCGACCACCTCGCGGCTCGGGCCGTTTGCAATCACGCGGCCGTGCTCAATCAAGAGCGCGCGCGAAGTGAGGTCGACCACCGCTGGAAGATTATGGCTAACGAACAGCACCGTGCGGCCGGCCGCGGCGACGTTCCGCATCTTGCCGAGGCATTTCCTTTGGAACGCCACATCGCCGACCGCGAGCACCTCGTCGATGATCAATATCTCCGGCTCGAGGTGCGCGGCGACGGCGAAGGCGAGCCGCACATACATGCCGGACGAGTAGCGCTTGACCGGCGTGTCGAGGAATTTCTCCACTCCGGCGAAATCGACGATCTCGTCGAACTTGGCGTTGATCTCGGCGCGCGTCATGCCGAGGATGGCGCCGTTGAGATAGATATTTTCGCGGCCGGTCAGATCGCCGTGGAAACCGGTGCCGACTTCGAGGAGGCTCGCCACCCGGCCGCGGATCACGGCGCGGCCGCGCGTCGGCTCGGTGATGCGACTCAGGATTTTCAAAAGCGTCGATTTGCCGGCGCCGTTGCGGCCGATAATGCCGAGCACTTCGCCGCGCTTGACCTCGAACGAAACGCCGTCGAGCGCCCAGAATTCCTCGACGCTGTCGCCGTGGACCAATTGCCGTCCGCGCGCCACCGCCAGCGCGGTGCGGCCGAGACCGCGGACGGAGCGCGCCATCGTATCGCGGAACGAGTCGCGGCTGCGCGCGTGTGTGTCATGGCCGATGAGATAGCTCTTGGCCAAGCCCTCGACGCTGATGGCGATTTCGCTATCGGACACGGCTGCCGCGGTCACAATAAATCCGCGAAGCTCTTTTCAAGCTTCCTGAACTGGCGCAAGCCGAGCCCCAATCCGAAAACCATAACCAAGAAACCCAGCCCGAGCCCCGGCCAATACAGCGGGCTTACCGCGCCAAAGATGCACCAGCGAAAGGCGTCGATCACGCCGACCATCGGATTGACGGAATACAACAGCCGCCATTTCTCCGGAACGACGGCGGAGCTGAACCCGACCGGCGAAATATAAAGTCCAAGCTGGACGAGAAAAGGCACGACATAACGAAAATCGCGGTAGCGGACATTGACGGCGGTGATCCACAGCCCCGGCCCGAGCGTCACCAAAATCACCGCGACAACGACGACGGGCAGGAACAGGATCTGCCAGCCCGGCACCACGCCGAACCAGATCATGATGCCGGCCAGGATCAAAAGTCCGATGCCGAAATCGACCAGGGCCGCGAGAATTGCCGCCACTGGCACGATCAGCCGCGGAAAATAGGTCTTGCCGATCAGGTTGGCGTTGCCGACGAGGCTATTGGAAGCGTCCGAAAGCGCTGTGGAAAAGAACGTCCAAGGCAGCACCGCGGCGAACACCATCACCGCATAAGGCACGCCGCCGTCGCTCGGCAGCTTGGCGAGGCGGCTGAACACCAGCGTGAAGACCACCATAGTGACAAGCGGGCGCACCACCGCCCAAGCGACGCCGATGGCCGTTTGCTTGTAGCGGATCGCCACGTCGCGCCAGGCCAAGACCTGGAACAGCTCGCGATAGCGCCAAATCTCACGCCAATAGTGCTGCGCGGCGCCGCCTGGCACGATGACGATTTCGTATAGCGAAACCTTCGCCGTCACGGCGCGGCCCCGCGGCGCAGCACATACATCACGCCCCAGGTTGACGGCGACGGCGGGCGGCCGGTCATATATTCCTCGCTGCCGATGACGCATAGGCCGCATGACGCGGCCAACGTGTCGATCTCGCGCGGGAACAGATAGCGCATCAGATGATCTTCGGAAAAGCGCATGACCTCGCCGGATCGCCGATCTCGGCATTCCATGTCGTAGGTGACCTTGACTGTGGCTTTCTCGGCGTCGAGTTCCGGACGCGCCGTCCTGACGACGTCGAGACGATCGTCGCCGACCTGCTTCACGCGCCGCTCGGGGCGTTGGCCGAGCACCGCCGGTCCATGCCAGACATCGAACACGAAGACGCCGCCGGGCCCGAGATGCCGCGCCGCCGTCGCAAAGGTTGCCTGCAAATCCTCGTTCGTCGTCTGATAGCTGACGACATGGAATAACGCGATGACGGCGTCGAAAATCCGGCCGAGTGTAACGGAGCGCACATCGCCGACTTCGCAGCTGAAACTGCCGGCATCGTTCGCTATCGGCCGCTCGGAAGCAGACTTGGCAAGCGCCGCCATATCGGGGCTGCGCTCGATGCCGTGGACCTGAAAGCCTTTGGCCGCCAGCAAGCGGCCATGCCGGCCGGTGCCTGACCCGAGTTCGAGGACGGTGCGGGCTTGCGCAGAGGCCGAACGCAGCGTTCGGGCGACATATTCGGCTTCGGCTTCGTAGTCCTTGTCGCGATACAGAAGATCATAGACTGCCGAATATCTTCGGAAGTTCGGTAAGCCGGCATCCGGCGCGACTTGGGCGGCTAGCGGCATTGGGCCTTGGGCACGATAGCGACGAAGCGGGTCTTGTCCTGATCGCCCGCGTAGGGCCCCTGCTTCACTTCGATCATCTCAAGCTCTTCCAGCACCTCGAAGCCGTGCCCACCCTTGATCAGCAAGATCACGTCGCCAGCCTTGAGCTCGCGACTTTCAAGGTAGACTTGCTTTTCGTCGAAGAAATCGACGCGTAACCGGCCCCGCTTGATGAACAAAGTCTCCTGGCTGTAGGTGACCGTTCGCGGCACCGGATTATGGAAATGGGCGTCGATGATCTTACCCGCGGGATGCCGCATGTGCGCGAGTTGCTGCGACAAGTCGTCCGGCGTGAAGAAATTGATGCCCGGCCGGGAAAACTCATCACGGACGATGAGCGCGTACATTTCGCCATTGTGTTCGAGCTTTTCGACCGGCTCCGTCATTTACACTCCAATCTTTCGCGCACCCGACTGCCCAGGATCAGGCCAAGATCAGGCCAGGATCCGCCGCAGTTCCTGCGCGACGGCCTCTGCCTGTTCGCGTTCCAGCGTCACGCCGCTTGGAACGTAGAAGCCGCGCCGCGCGATACGTTCGGCAACCGGACAACATACGCCGTCGAACAGGCCCATCCGCCGCAAAACCGGCTGCTCATGCATCGGCCAGAAAAACGGCCGCGTGCCAATGCCGCGCGCCCCGAGCCGCCGCATCGCCTCCTCGGCATCGAACGGCACGTTGTCTTTGAGCACCACGCCATAGACCCAATGCACGTTCTCGGCATAGGCGGTGCGCGCCGGCAAACGTTCGAGCGCCGCGACATCGGCCAAAAGTTCATCGTACCATGCGCCAATGCGGCGTTTTTTTTCGATCGTCTGCGGCAGCCGCTCGAGCTGTGCCACCCCGACCGCCGCCTGTAGATTGCTCATGCGGAAATTCCAGCCGAGCTCCTCGTGTACAAAACGCCGCGTCTTGCCGAAGCAGAGGTTCCGAAACGCACGGCAACGTTCCGCCAGGGCGTCGTCATTGCTCAGCACCATGCCGCCTTCGCCGGTGGTCACGTGCTTGTTGGGATAGAAGCTGAAAGTTGCGATATCGCCGAACGAGCCGACCGGACGGCGCGGACCCGCGCCCGATCGGTACTCCTGGCCGATCTGCTCGGCAGAATCCTCGATGATCTTCAGTCCATGACGCTTCGCCACATCGATCACAGGGTCCATATCGACCGGCAGTCCATAGATGTGGACGACCATGATCGCCTTGGTGCGCGACGTGATCTTGGCTTCGATCTGAGCCGGATCGATGTTCCAGGTGACCGGGTCGCTGTCGACCACCACCGGCGTCGCGCCCGCGCGCACGATCGCTGCGGCGCAGGCGATGATGGTGAAGGTCGGCAGGACGACTTCATCCCCCTGACCGATGGCGAGCGCGGCAACGGCCACATCCAGCGCCACGGAACCGTTGGCGACGGCGATGCCGTGGCGCTGGCCGACCAGCGCGGCCATGCCTTTTTCAAGTCGGCTGACGAAGGGGCCTTCCGAGGAAATCCAGCCTGTTTCGATGCACTCGCTGAGATATTTTAGCTCGTTGCCGTTTAACAGCGGCTGGTTGACCGGGATCATCGGAACCGCAGCGGCCGCTAGTGCACGAAGATGATGCTGGAGCCGTGAGGAGCGAAGCGAAACGGCGTTTCGCGCATGGCACCGAGTGCACGGCGGATGGCGTCGTGTCGCTCCGGCTCGGCGTAGAGCATAAGGAACCCGCCGCCACCAGCGCCGAGCAATTTGCCCCCGGCGGCGCCGGCAGCGAGCGCTGCCCTATAGGCGTCATCAACGATCGTATTGCTGATGCCGCTAGTCATGCGCTTCTTGATGTGCCAGGCGTCGTCGAGCATTTCGCCAAGGGAAGTCGCCTTGCCGGCGCACAGTTCGGCATAGGCGGCTTCCGCCAGCCGCACCATGTCCGCCATACCCTTCTGCTTGCAAGTGTCGGCGGCCATTTCCCGCGATTGCCGCAGCAGCAGTTCGGACGCCGAACGCGTGATGCCGGTATAGAAGAACAGCAGCCGCTCCTGCAGTCCGGCGATCACGTCCGGCGCGCACACGATTTTGTTCACCTCGACGCGCTCGTCGGCATGGAAGCGGATGAAATTAAAGCCGCCGAACGCCGCCGCATATTGGTCCTGCTTGCCGATCGGCTCGCCGCAGCGTTCGATCTCGATCGCGCAGCATTCCGCCGCCAACTTCTCCGCCGGCACGTGGCGGCCGCAATAAGCGTGCAGCGCATTGAGAAGCCCGACGGTGAACGAGCTCGATGAGCCGAGACCGGTGCCCTTGGCCGGAATATCGGCGATCGATGTAATTTCGATGCCGCCGTCGATCTCCAGCATCGCCAGCGCCTCGCGCACCAGGGGGTGCACCACGTCGCGCGCATGGGCGACCTCTTCGGTGTGTGAATAACTGACCCGCACCGCGTCGTCGAACTTGCGGCTAACCGTGACATAAACCGATTGGTCGATCGCAGTCGAAAGTACGGCGCCGCCATGGCGGCGATAATAGGTCGGCAGATCGGAACCGCCGCCTAGAAAACTCACGCGCAGAGGCGTGCGCGAAATGATCACGCGCGATGCGCCTCTTGCTCGGACAAAATGAACGCGACGGCCCGCTTCAGATCGGGAGCGACATAGTCCGCCACGCATTGAAACTTGCCGTCGCGACCAGCCGCTCCGGTCCGCACCAAGATCGAGCGCAGCCCCGCGCGGCCCGCCAATTCGACGTCCCGGGTCTGATCGCCGATCATCCAGGACCGCGACAGGTCGATGCCGAGCTCCCGGCTGGCGCGCTCGACCAGCCCGGTTGCCGGCTTGCGGCAGTCGCACGCTATTTTCAGGTCGGCGCGCTCGCCGGGGAAGCCGCGGTCGGGGTGATGCGGACATACATAGATGCCATCGAGATAGGCGCCGGCCTTGCCGAGCTCCCATTCCAGCCGCCGGTGCACGGCGGCAAGTTCGGCTTCGGTCGCTTCGCCGCGGGCGACGATTGGCTGGTTGGTCAAAACGACAAGGCTGAATCCGGCGTGGCGCAGCGCGATCAGGGCTTCGGCGACGCCGGGAAAAATCTCCAGATCCTGCGGCCGGCAGACGCCATCCTTCTCGACGTTCAGGGTACCATCGCGATCGAGAAACACGGCCGGACGCTGGCGGCCGGATTGAGCAATATCGATCTTGCCGGCCTGCCAGTCAGCCTCGACTTGTTTGAGCCGTTTCGGCGTTCCCATGTCCCTTGCGTATTCGCTCGAGCGGTAGGCGAACACGCGCGCGCCAGCGTCGAGAAGGTCCGCCATGACGTCCTTGGTAAAGTCGAGGCTCTTCGCAGGGCCCAACCACGACCGCAGCGCATCGCGCCGCACCACATAGAGCGCGGCATTGACCAGATTGGCAAAATCGCGGCCGGGCGGATGCGGATAGGCGTGGATTGCGGTCAGGCGTCCGTTCTCGGCGACCTCCAGCAGATCGGAATCCAGCGGATGATCGTTGGGGTGAACCAGGCAGGTGAAATCGGCTTTGCAGTCGAGGTGGAATTGCGACATTCGTGTAAGATCGACGGCCGCCATAACGTCGCCGTAGAAAACGAAGAAGTGCTCCGGCAGAGCCTCGAGATGTTGCACGAGCGCGCCGGCGCTGCCCAGCGGTTCGATCTCCACAAAGATTTGTGCCTTGACACCGAAGGCCGAACCATCGCCGACAAAATCCGCGATCTTCCCGCTCAGATGGCCGGCGAGGATGGTCACCGCAGTGACGCCGCATCCCGCCGCCAGTTCGAGCTGATGGGCGAGAACCGGCTTGCCGCCGATCGGGACCAGTGCCTTCGGCAGGTCGGGAAACAATTTCCCCAGCCGCTGTCCTTTGCCGCCGGCGATGATCGCGAGATGATCGATCGTCGCTGGCGCGGCTGACTCGGCCGGCGTGCGAAAATCCATCGTTCTAGACAGCGGGCGCAGCGGCGAGTTCAGCAATGGCGCGAACGACCGCGTCGTCCGACGACAGTTTCGGCTGCCACCCCAGGCGAGCAAGTTTCTCGGTCGAGTAGCGGAATCGCGGCACATCGCCGACCCAGCCGCGGTCGCCGCCGGTATAGGCGATGGCAGTTCCGGGACGTAATTGCGCGATCACCTTGGCGGCAATGAAGGCGACACTCGTGCCTGCACCATTCGGCCCGATATTGAACACGTTGCGCCGCTCCTTGGCCTTGTCGACGATGAACCGCATCGCCGCGAGCAGTTCTGAGACATGAAGGTATGGCTTGGTCTGGGTGCCGTCGCCGAGCACTTTGAGGGCTGCGGGTTGGGCCGCGAGCCGCGCCATGAAATCGAAGATCGCGCCATGCGTCACCCGCGGCCCCACCACATTGGGAAAACGAAAGATCCAGAACCGCTCCAGCGACGTCTCGGCGGCGGCGCTGAGCAAGGCCTCGCTCGCGAGCTTGGTCGCGCCGTAAAAGGAAATCGGCAACAGCGGGCCGGCATCCTCATCGAGCACGTCGTCATTCTCGCCGTAAACCGCGGATGTCGAGGCAAAAGCAATCTCGCGCACGCCCTTCTCCCGCGCCGCCTCGATGATGGCAAATGTGGTTTGCAAAGTTCTGCGGAAGTCCACCGCCGGAGTCGCTGCGCCGCTCGCGATGTCGCTGTTAGCCGCAAGATGCCAGATCAGATCTGGAATTCCTGCAAACGCCGCGGCTTGGCTCAGGCATTCCGCAGCCTGATCGATCCGGCTGATATCGCGCGCGATGAATAAGAACTTTGCGTTTTTTTGCGCCGTCGCCAAATGCGCCAATCGGCCGAGCGACAAATCATCGACGCCGGTGACGTTATGACCTTCATCAAGCAGGCGATCGACGAGTTGGCTGCCGATGAAACCCGCAGCGCCGGTGACAAAGTGATGCATCGGCGAAGACGAAGCGCTTTACGAACGCGCTGTGACCGCGTCGCGAGGCATCGCGGCCTCGGAGATCGGGTTGGCATGAAGCCACTGCATGCAAATATGCCCCACAATGAGCTGCAAATCTTCGGCAACTTGCATATCGTCGATGGCGAAGTGAATGGCATGTTGGGCAACGCTCTTGCAGCGGCCACCGGAATAGCCGAGCACCGCGAACGTCGTCATGCCCTTGGCGTTGCCGATTTCCAGCGCCTTGACGAGGTTTTCCGAATTACCACTGCCCGAAAGCGCGATCAGAACGTCGCCGGCATTGGCCTTGACCTTGAGTTGCTCGACGAAGACTTGGTCGTAGCCAAGGTCATTGGCAAGGCAGGTCAGGACCGCCGGGTTGGCGCTCAGCGCCTCGACCTTCAGGCCGCCGCCGTTACGCAGCCCGGCACCGTAAAGAAGGTCGTTGGCGAGATGAATCGCATTGCCGGCACTGCCGCCGTTGCCGCACAAATATACGCAATGTCCGGTTCGCCACGCCTCGTGAAGCGCCGTGCCGAGCTTCGGCAATTCCGCCATCGCCGGCATGCCAAGGGCGCGGGTGAGATTGTCCCGATAGCGTTGCGAATGCTCGCGCATCGACGTGGTGCTCATGCACCCTCCATCGCGCGCTCCAGCGGCAACGCCGGCCTCGTCATGAGGCGAGCGCCTCGATCCTAGAGTTTTTGTTTGCCGCCATCACGCGCGGCAGCACGATTTGCGACCAGCTCCGCGAGATCTGCCCTTTCGGCGCGGGGCCGCGCGCTGCTGAGGCTTTCCGAGCCAGGCTCTTCGCCATCCAATCGCCCGTCGGCACACCGAAGCCGGTTTTAGCGCGAGCAATGATGTCGTCGGGAAGCGGCAGCGATGGCGCGTGTGCCAGCGCAACTTTGCCTTGGCCTGGCGTTAAGGCCGCGAGCGTGGCAGCAAAATCCGCGAGCAATTTGACGTCGACCAACGGCACGCGGATTTCAAGCGAATGAGCCATGCCGGCCCAATCGGCATCGCGCAGGAGCTGATTGCGAAGGTAATGGGATGATTCAAGTGCGCAAAGTCGGCCGACATCCGTGCACGGATCCGGCGTGATGGACGCTGCAAGCACGCGGATTGGATCGAGCCGGCGCAAGCCCTCGCGCGCGACATCCGGATCGACAACGACGTCGAGTTCGTGCGGCAGGAACAGACCTCGCCGCAACAGATAGGCGCCAGCCCAGCTGCCGGAATATTCGAATAGGCCGGCCGCCTTCGGTTGCCGCTGCGCCAACTGCGGGGCAAGCGCGTGAACCAAGGTCCGGGCTAACGCACCGAACCCCGGTACTTTCGCCAGAGCGCCAAAGCGGCGCCGCCAACGCGGCACGTCGATGAAGCTCGGATAACCAGCGAGCAGCTCATCGCCGCCGATGCCGGACAGCGCGACCTTCAGGCCCGCTTCCTTCGCGGCTTTGGCGACGAACCAGGTATTAATTCCGTCGATCGACGGCTGATCCATGGCGTCGAAAATGGCGGGCAGGTCGCGCTCGAATTCCCGCTCGCTCACCCGGCGCAAGATGTGGCGTGCGCCATAGCGCGCGGCGACACGCGCGGCATGCGGTCCCTCGTCCTCTTCGCTATTCTTAAACTCATCGAACGCCAGCGTGATGGCGCGGATATCGCGCTGGCCGGCATCGCGCATCAAACCAAGCAGCGCCCCGGAATCGACTCCGGCGGAGAGAAATATGCCGACCTCGACGTCAGCCAACAGATGCGCCCGAACGCTGTCGAGCGCGCAGTTGCGAAGCCGCTGTGTGAGTTCGGCCGGCGGATTTGGTTTGCGGCCGCCACCTTCAAGAATCTCGGCAAGCTTCCCATAGGCGCGTGGCGGTTGCGGGCCCGCTGCATCGATCCATTGCGTATGGCCCGCCGCCAGCGCGCGAATGTCGCGATAAAGCGTAAACGGCTCCGGCACACTGCCGAACAGAAAAAACCCGACCATGCCGGCCGGCTCGACGTCGCGCGAAACCTGTCCACCGGCCAGGAGCGCCTTGACCTGCGACGCGAAACGAAAGGTCCGTCCATCGTCGACCGTGTAGAGCGGCTTGATGCCGTAAGGATCGCGCGCGAGAAAGAGCCCCTGCTTTCGTGCGTCCCAGATGGCGAAGGCGAACATGCCGCGCAATTCATGGACCATCGCGGCGCCACGTCGCGCATACAGATGGAGCAGCACCTCGGTGTCGGAGTTCGACCGAAATTGCGCGCCCTCCGCCTCGAGTTGGCGCCGCAACAAGCGGTGATTGTAAATCTCGCCGTTAAAGACAACGATCAATTCTCCGTTGCCGCTGACCATCGGCTGCGCGGCGCCCGCCGATAGATCGATGATGGAAAGCCGGCGGTGACCAAGCCCGCAACGTCGATCGTCGTCCCACCAGCTGCCCGCGCCGTCGGGTCCGCGCGCGTGCATCGCCTCGCGGGTCCGCAACAGCTCCGCCTCAGAAGGCCGATTGGCCGCGCCATGAAAAGCGAAAATGCCGTTTATTCCGCACACCTTCGGGGAATAACCTTGGCAAACGATTGTCGTGTGAATGGCATTCGATTGGCCGGGGCGGTCACGTTTTTGGTCGCGCTACCGCAGCTCGGGTGAATCGCAAGACCCAAGATCAACGCTTTATGCTGCCGCTTTGACGGCTATTTTGGCCGACCGGCGGCCACCTTGGCGCCGCAGACGACTAGCGGACTCATTCTAACGCGCGCCACTCAAACTTTAAAGGACTCACGGTGTCCGCCCGACCGGCGCGATTCTTTGCTATCCGCGACCGCCGGGTCGGCTATCCTGGTCATTTGCGCCATTCTTCAGGCCATTCGACATCATCGCCCCATCGCGACTGCTCCGGCAATGCCGGCGACTCGGCAAACGTCGCCGTAGGCGCCGGTGCAGCAGGTCGCGGCTTAGGCGCTGCTGCGGGGACCTGGGCCTGGGTGTTTCCCTTCGGACTGCCGTTTGGCTCGGGCTTAGTCTCGGCCGGCGCTCGAACGGGCGGTGCGCTATCCGCTGGCGTAGCGACCGTGTCTCCTATGGCCGCCAGTTCAGTCGCCGATAAGGGCTCATCGTCGATGTCCTGTTGCTCGGCATCATGCGGGACCACGGTCGCGTTGTCCCCGGAATTGGGACGCCATTGCTGTGGCCATTCGATTTCATCACTCCATTGCGCCTGTGGTTGCGACGCGTCGCTTGGTCGAGCAATCTCGACCGACGCCGGCATCTGTTCCTGGGCCACCACCGGCTGGCCGGATGCCGTTCGCTCGGATTGCGCCATAGGCCGTACAAGTTCGGCAAACACTTCGGTGCCGATCGTGGGTTCGACTGTGTCGTCCTGCGGCTCCGGCTGGAGCAATTGTGTCGAAAATTCGCTCGTCATGACCGCCGCGTCCGGGCTCTCTAGTGGCGTCTGCGCCGGGTTCGCTGCCCGGGGCTGATTGGAGTCGACGACGGCGATAGGGTCCTTGCTTGCCGCGGCAACCGAAGCCGACAATAAATCACCTTCGGTCGCGCCCCCCACATGATTGGGCGAGCTTGCGTGTGCACGATCGAACTGGACAGTCGGCTTGATGTCGCCGGAATCGCTTAGCGGCTCCGACCTCTCGAGCGACACCGCCTCAGCCTCTGTCCGTTCCGTTGGCGTCGCCAGCTCGGTCGTCACAATAAACCGTTCCACCGCGCGCAAAGCCTGCAATCTTCTCTGGGCCGGTTCGAGCAGCTGTGCGGAAGGCGCGTCCGAAAATTTCTCCGCCGCGGGCGGCTGTTGTGGCGCAGCTGGGGGCGGCGGTTGCTTCGTCTCCAGCTGGACGCCCGGAGACTCCACCAGCTTCACGGAGCGCAGGATCTTCATTCTTCGTTCCGCGACGTCTGCGAACCGGTCGGTAGATGCGCCCTTGGAATCCTCCGAGCTTCCCGACTCGGTCACTTGCGTATTTGCCGCCTCGCTTCGCGCCACCAGCACCGCCGACAAGCGGTTAAACTGCGCCAGCGTGTAGGCCATGTCGCCAACGCGTTCCGTTTCGGCGCCGGCTTTGGTTGCGCTACCGGCCGGCGCGGAACTGCGCGGTTCAAATGCCTGTTCTGATGGTGCCTCGGCGTTGTCCTGAACTTGCAGCGGCGCGACGTGCACTGGCCCGTGCTGTTGTCCTTGCGGGGCGCCGAAAAGGCGCTGCTGCACGCTCTCATCCGACGCGTTCGCAGCGTGTCTCTCGGGACGCCCCGCGACCTCATCCAAATCGACCGGGAGGTACTCGGTCACCTCGCCGAATGGATCGTTCTCCGTTGCTTCTGCCTCAACGGTAAACTCGCTTGTCACCTCGTCCGGACTATCGAGAAGCCCGGGTATTGGCGCTTCAAGAAGTTCAGGAGAATCGTCGGAGACCGTCAGGCCCTTCAGTCTGGCCAATCGGCGCTTTTCTTCCTCACTGATTTGCCGAACGGGCGCGGGTTGCAGACCACCTTCCCGAGCACGAGCGAATTGAGGTTCGGCTTCCTGTTTTGCGACAAACTTGAGCGGTTCGACCAACAACGCACACGACAACGCGAACACCGCCATCATGGCGTCGGTCCGCAACGGGTAGTCGAATACGGAGTGGACGACAATGATCGGAATGACGATTGTTGCCGCGCGCGCCAGCAGCACATCGATCGCGCGTGAATCCGCCGGCGCTTCGCGCCAGGCCTTCGTCGACGCCATGAACAGCCAACCTGAAAAAACGGCCATCAGCAAAAGGCTCATGGCCCCGCCTTCGAGCCAGACTTCGAGAACGTCGTCATGCGCATGGTTGACATAGCGATTGTCGAGCACATCTTGGGGCGGCTCGAAACTCGGATACACCGCGGTGAATGTGCCAAACCCGCTGCCGAACGGCATGTAGGCTTCTGCGGCGTGGATGGTGCTTTGCGCGAATTGGATTCTGAGATTTTCCAGCGGATCGTCAAAGCGATCAAGCAAGCGATAAAGCGCAAATTGCAGGACCAGCAGGACCGCGACGATCACCGATCCGAGAATCAGCTTCACCGGCGTCGATGTCGATGACCGCCGGCGATCCATGATGGCGAGCATCAACGCCCCAAACAGCGCGACGATCAGGAGGCCGACGCCCGCGCGGGATCGGCTGCTGCCCTCGGCCGCGATCAGAATGACCAGTCCAAGAAAGCTCGCGGTCAGCGCCACAACGGATGCCGTTTCAATATTCCGGCGTTCCCTCCAATGACCGACCGAATAGCCCACATGAACGGCCCAAGCGGCCCCGAACAGCAGCACCAGATTTAGCAGCGCCGCAAGATGATTTCTGTTGGCAAAGAAACCGACCGCCTCGGTGGGATTGGTCACCGCGAAGAATCGCCATGGGCTCGATTGTCCTTGCGCGACCTGCAGCAGGCCAAGAAGGGCGGAAACGATGCCGAGCGCGACCAATATCAGGCTCAGCACGCGCCGGTCGCGGTAGCCAAGTTGAATCACACCAAGGAAAACGGCAAACGGCGGCAACAGCGACAGCACGCCGGCCCAGGTCAGGCTGGGTGAAACGCTGATCGGTAGCCATGGCAAATCCTGATGCACCAGCGCGAAAATGTCCGCGATCTGCTCTCGATGCGGCAGCCTGGTCCAAATCCACGGCGGCAGCGGGACGAGCTGCAGCAGCGGCAAAGCCGCGATCGCGACACACAGCACCAACGCCCACACCGCGCCGCCTTGTCGGCCGGCCAACGGCATCGCAATGAGCGCCGACACCGCAGCGAGAAACGCCGGAATCGCGATTAATTCCAGAATCGTATCGGACAAAAAACCGCCTCGGGTGCCGCCGCCAAGCAGGAGTGCGGCGACCAGCGTGATCGCGCACAGCCCGAACATCAGGCTTGGCCGCTGCGCCCATGCCCGCGCGAGGTCCCCCCGGCGGATGCGCGGCATCAACGAACTCGGTCGGATGTTGTTTAAAAAAACCATCAGCTACGATATTTCTGTCACGGATTATGGCTGGTTAGGGATTCGGTTTGTCTGCGTCCCCGGCATCCGATTCGCCGCCCTCGGCGGCCCCAGCGTCGGACCGCGCGATCGTCAGCGCAGTGAACATCATGGACCCAGTCACCAGTTGCTCCGAGGCCATGCGGGCATCCAAATCGAGCCGGATATACTGGGCGGCGCATTTGGTCTCCGGCACCGTGAAGGTGAAATCCACATCAGTCCATTTCGGCACCTCGCCGCCGATCATCGGACTCTCGGCGATCGGCGCATTGTCTTCGGCACACGCCACCCGCCACTTGAGACCACGCGGACCGATGAGCTCGCCCTTGTATCGACCCTGAAAACGATAAGTTCCGGGTGACAGCGTCACCAGTTCGTTGACGCTGTGGTAATCGACACGGCCGTAGAGGAAATCCATCGTCAACGCTTGTTGCCCCGCGTCGGCCGGCTCGATGTCGATGGAGACGCCGGACCCTTGCGTGATCTGCCAATCAAATGGCAGGCTCGAAGGCGGCGTGGCGAAATTACCGTTATAGAGCAAGCCGACATGCTGCAGCTCCTCCGGCGCAAGAAATTGCAGCCAGGCATAATAGGCAAGATTATAGAACCGATGCTGGACGAGATAAGTCAGATAGCCGTCAAGCTCCTCGGCCGTCGGCGGCGCCGGCGTTGTCTTTAACGAAAGTAATAGCGCCAAGGGCGTGCGAACGTCCGTTACGCTCGGATACAAATACGAGAAGAAATTACTTCGCCATGGCGGATCGGCATCGACCAGCGTTTTGACGAATCCAATGGTTACTTGGTTGTCGGCAAAATGCGCCAAATAGGGCACGACATATCGAGCCAGCTGGTCGTTGCTCCGCAACAACACATCGGCGTAGCGGATCGCGTCCTGGTAATCTCCAGCTTCGGTGGTTTTGCGCATCAGCCAGTATTGCGCGATTGTTTCATGCGACGAGAGCCCGGCCGCCGCATGCATGTACTTAAACGCGTCCTGTTCATTGCCAGCCGCATCCGCGGCCTGGCCCAGAATGCGCAGCGCCCGCGGATCGAGCGGGTCGCTTGCGAGCGCCGCCGCGGCCTTTTCGCGGATCGCGGTAAGATCGACGGTCTGGTACTGGCCAAACGACTCGAATGCCGAATTTACCTTTGCGGAATCTGACGGACGGGGCGCGGCGAGGGCTGGCGCACTCGCCTGCCCCGAGGCCGGCGCCGACGTCTGCCCCGCAGCGGTAGTTCCGGAATCAGTCGCCCCGGCAGATGGTTCTTGTAGGCCTTGACCGGCCGCGGTACTGCCCGGAGTCGCAGCATGCGCATTGAGGAGTTGATCGGCGATGTTGATCAGTGCCTGAGGCTGCTGCGCATTGAACCACAATGCTGCTTTCGGCGCTGCATCGGCGAGATAAAGCACCAGACTGTGTACGACCACAAGCCAGATAAGGATTGCCGCGGCACTCGCCAGCGCCATGGTCCGCAATCGACTATGGGACCGAATCGTCGCTTCCGCGATGACCCGTCCGTCGCGGCGGGCCCGCGCGACGACCATCGGCGAGGCCACGGCGACCTGTCGAGAGCGCCGGCGCCTGTCATCTGCTTTTTCCGAAAGAACGGCCATGCGTTTATATTCCCGCGCGCCCCACCGACTATCGCGACGGCCGCACAAACAGGGCCGCGAGCGCGCGCCGCAGGAAGCCGATCTTGGCACGGCCGCTTCCGGCAACACGCCGTCCGCTTGGCCGACTGCGCGGCATTCCGCCATTGGCCGCGAGCTTGCCGGCATCTGGCCGCCGGCGGCGCGATTTCTTGGACTTGCCGTTCGACTTACCCGCCCTTTGCGCGTGACGCGCCAGCTGCTCGTCATAGGCCGCGCGCCGCTCCGGCGTCTTCACATTATTCCATGCCGCCGTCACGCGGCCGATAAAAACCGACCGCTCCCCGCGCCGATCGAGATCGGGATGTAGCCAGCGCAGCAACAGCGCGACATTGCGGCGAAGTTCGCTCGACGTCGCCTGTGGCCCAGTGCCGAGCACGCGGTAACTGTCCGCGTCCGGCGCAAACAGGATCTGCTCGATGAAGAACATTGCCGCATTGCCCATGAGTTCTGGTGGACGGTCCATCAGCAGGGCGGCGGTTTGTGCGCAGTCCTCCTCAGCCGCCGCAATGCGCAGCAGCGTGTGCACACCGTCCGGCAGCGGTTCCGACCTCACGAGCCGAACCTGTGACGGCACGTGCAGGAGATCGACGGCAATCTTTAGCGCCATCCGGTCCGACATAACGCCACCCTGCCCGCCATCACGCCTGTAACTCTCTGGTCAGCCGCGGTCGCTGCGCGCCAGCATCGGCGATCGCGGGCTCGGCCGCAGGATCATGGCTGCCATGACCATCGCCATAACCATAGCCATAGCCGTAGCCGTAGCCGTAGCCGTAGCCGTAGCCGTAACTACTGCGCGCATCGAACCGCGTGATCACCGTGCCGATGATCGAGCTGCGTGAAAGCTGCAGCCGCTTCACTGCTCCGCGAACGAGCTTGGTCCGCACCTGTCCGGAACCAACGACGAAAACTGTCGATCCGATCGCACTCGACAGCAGTGGCGCGTCGGCAAGGCCCATGACCGGCGGACTGTCGACGATAATGAAATCGAATACTTCCAATCCGACTGAAAGCAGCGACAACAATCGCGAACTGCCGAGTAAATCCGCCGCATTAGGAGGAAGCGGGCCGGAGGCCATAAAGGCGAGGTTGGGTACATCGGTTTTCTGCAGAAGTTTCGGCGGTTCGGCGGCCCCCGTGAGATAGGTGCTGAGCCCGAGCGAATTGTCGAGATTGAATCTTGTATGCAGCGACGGTTTGCGTAGATCGGCGTCCACGATCAAAACCTTCATGCCGATTTTGGCAAAATGCCGTGCGATCGTCAGACAGGTCGTCGACTTTCCCTCGCCGGGCCCGGCGCTGGTCACCAGAAGCGTCTTCGGCAACCCGCTCTCGGTCGACAGCTGCAAAGCGGTGCACAGCGAACGGTACGACTCCGCGATGTGCGACCGTGGATCGGCCAACTCCTCCTGCAGCGTGCGACCGCTTTCGATTTTTGGAATGATACCGAGCGTCGCAAATCCGAGCGCCCGTTCGACGTCTTCGGGAGAGCGCAGCGTGTCGTCAAGACGTTCGAGCAGCAACGCCGCACCCAACGCCAATCCCAGGCCAAGCACAGACGCCACAAACAGAGCGTGCGACATATTTGGCGACGATGGCCCGCCCGGCAATGTCGCAGCATCGACCACGAACACATTGTTGGCGCCGGCACCGCCCGCAATGTCGACTTGTTTGAAGCGCTGCAACAGACTGTCATACAGCGACTGGTTGGTATCGACCTCGCGTTTGAGAATGTTGTATTGGATGCTGCGCTTTTGCAGATCGAGCACATCGGCCCGCAGCTTTTCGATGCGCTCCTTCATTGAATCTTCTTGGCTCAAGGACGATTCGTAAGCTGCCTTGTAAGAGGCCTTCAGCGTCTGCACCTCGGCCGCGATTTGCTGATCGATTGCCGCGATCTGGCTGCTGATTTGCATCATCGCCGGATAGCTCGGCTTGAACGTCTGCAGCTTGTCCTGGTAGTCGGTCTCCAGCGTGTTACGCTTAGTGCGCAAGTCCTCGATCACCTGATTGGACAGAAGCTGCGGCAGGTTGACCACATTGGTATTCTCCAGCTGCTTCCAAAGCTCTTCGTTTTTTATTCGCTCCGAGACGAGGGTGCTCAGCGCCGCATTGGCGGTCGCCAGATTGGTTTCGGCGATCGACTCCTTGTCGTTGGTTTGGACGATCTGTTCCTTCTGTCCGAAGTCTAGCAGCGCCTTCTCAGACTTCTCGAGGCGCAGTTTCATTTGCGTGAGCTGATCCTCAAGGAAGGCTTTAGCATAGGCATTGGCCTGAAACCTTTTGTCCAGGTTCGAAGCAATAAACGCATCGGCAAAGCCTCCCGCAACCCTTTGCGCCCGGGCCGGATTCGGATCCGTGTAATTGATGTCGACCAGGCGCGACCCGATGACCGGAACCACGGAGCGATTGGCCAGTACAATTCCCGCCGCCCACGCATTAAGATCGGCGAGGTTGGCTTTTGATGGCTTGACCGGGGCAGCGCCGCCAAATCCCAACAGCCCCTTCACGTAACCCATGATGGAAAATTCGCGCGGCTGGAAAAAATCCGGATCGGCGCCGAGCCTTAACGTCGAGGCCACACGCTGGGCCATGGTGCGGCCCTGCAGCAAATCGTATTGCGTTCGCTGGAACTCGATATCCGGACCTTCGTAGGGCGTGATATTGCCGTTTTCGACGATCTTGGTCGCCTGCGGATCGATCTGCAGACGCACTGTCGATGTGTAAAGCGGCGTCTGCATGAGCGTCCGCAGCACGGCGAGCACCAGTGCCGCCCCGACGATGCTGAGGATCAGCCAGCGGCGCTTGATGGCGATATTCAGGTATTCAAGCAGGTCGATCCGGAAGTTCGAGCCCGCCTCCGTCTGCGGCACGCCATAGTAGCCGACGGCGCTCATATACGGGTCACGAACGGCGACGGCCGATTGCGACGCGGGCATCACGGCGCCAGCTTTCGCGTTCGGATCTTGAGGCAAGTTGGCGCGCTGGTAATTCATGACGGCAATATCACATCCCCGAAAAGACTGCGGCGGTCGTCGCCAGCGGCAGCACTTTCATCACGTTCGACAGAGCAAGCTTGGTACTGGACGTGTCGACGACGATGACATCGCCGGCCTTGAGCTCCGGATCGACGGCATTGCCCGCTTTGATCGAATCGAAATCGAACCGAGCGGCAGACCGTGTGCCGTTGATGGTTCGGAATATGACGACGTTGCCCGAATCGGTATCCATGTCGACCCCACCAGACATCGCCAGAACTTGCATCAGCGTGGTCCTGCCCTTCAAAGGAAATACGCCGGAACTCTTGACCGAGCCCTCGATCGTGACCCGCTGGCTGTTGGATTCCTTGACGAACACCGTAACCTGCGGCGAACGAATAAATTTGGCGCCGAGCTTTCGCTGCAGCTCGCGCTCCAGTCCATGTGCCGTCTTGCCAGTGGCAGGAACTTCGCCGAGTAGAGGATAATTGATGCTGCCGTCATCCCCGACTTGCACCGTCTTAGTCAGATCGGGCACCTGGTAGACCGAGATATCGAGCACATCCATCGGACCAATCAAATAGTCGTTCGTGCCGACTGTTGCCGCCGAGGTCAGTTTCTCGGCCGATTGAGCAGCCGCCGCGGTCGTAGGCCCTCCCGTTGGCACAAAGCCCGAGCCGTCCGCCGAAGCGGTCGCGAGCGAACTCACCGCGCCGTTTGCGTCGTAGCCTGCACCGGACGCATCCCCGGCGCCGCCATCTCTCGCGACGGCGCTATTATTACCGGAAGAACCGGCGCAACCGCCCAGAGACGCCGCGCAGACCGCCAGCAGCAGCAGCATGCCGAGACGCCTCGCCAGACGCGGGCCGATCGTCCGCCGCTGGGGAAGACACGGATTTGGCATCTGCCACCCTTAATGACCCCGGCAAGCTCGAAGGTGCCTGATCCTTCAGTATTCCCGTCGGCCGCGTTAACACCAGGCATTGCGCTTCTTCGGCCCCAACGCGCTTAGCCACGATGTCACGCCCCACTGCCAAGTTCGGGGGTCGCCGCTCGGCATCGTGAGCATCGGACGCAAGAAGGTGAACGCAGCCGTCATCCAACATGCGTTCCGCCCAGTATAGGGCATTGCGCCCGAAGGCGCCAGCAAAAGAGCCCGCCGTCAGCTGCATCCAAACCCCACCCTGGACTAGTCTTTTTATCATCTGATAGCGCGACGGTACCCACGACAGCCGCTCGGGATGGGTCAAAATCGGAACGTAGCCGGCTACCACCAAGTTGAAGAAAAAATCCTCCAGTTGGGGTGGGGCGGTATGATGCGGCGGCTCGACCAAGACGTAGCGCGAATCGGCGATCGACAGCAGGCGGCCCGCCCGAAGACCGCCGACAAAATCGGGGGTCATATGAACGTCGGCGCCGGTTACCAGTTGAAGCGGGATCCCCTCTTGCTGGAAAACTCCCTGCAGCTGCTGGGTGGCCTGCCGAATCGCCGGTCCGGAATTGTGGTAGAGACCCGGCAGAATATGCGGGGTACACGCCACCACAGAGACCCCCTGCCCGACCGCAGCCCGTGCCATGGCAAGCGAAACCGAGACATCCGTCGCGCCGTCATCGATGCCCGGCAGGATGTGGCAATGAAGGTCGATCACCGTTCCCGGGGCTCCAATAAAAATGCTGAGATTGTAGTTATTTAGGTCGCAATGAAGGTGGCGTCATTATGACGGATGAACTCCACTCTCGCTTGCGAATAGCGCTCCGATCTCGATGCGGCGGCGACCTCTACCGGCCGCAACGCCCAAATCGCCGTGTTGCCAGGAGAGCCCCTCTGTTGCACATTGGATACAGTCTCCGAACAAATTCAAGTTTTACGCTCGCGTTCGCTGTTTAGCGCTTTGCACCGTCAATCCGGAGCGTTACGTTAACCTAGATTTACCGGTGACGTGGGGGTTGCACTATGAAGCGGCGACATCTCCTAGGGGCAGTGTCTTTTGTTTGTGCCGCTCTCGTTAGCAGCGCAAGCTGGGCCGTCAGTACAGCAACAGTGGACCCGTCGCACGGTGTTGTTTTAATCAACCGCGGCAAAGGCTTCACGCAAATCAGGCGCCCGGTTCGGGTGCGAGTGGGAGGCTCCGTCATGGTCGGACCGAACGGTCGCGCCGTGATCGCCTATAACGACGGCTGTACCGTCAATGTCGAGCCAGGAACGGTCAAGACCATTGCTCCGTTATCGCCATGCGCGTCAGGTTCTGCTGCGTCGGCCGATCCGGCCTACACGCAAAGCGGAAATTGGTGCACGGATAGCAACGGCAGTTTCAACAACACCTGTGTATTTTGGCCGGTATTCGGATCGATGGTGGGCTTCATCACTTATGAAGCCATTAGCCCCTAAGCGCACCGAACCATCGACATTCTCCAGCCTGTCTTTGCGCCTCGCTGTGGAAGCGATGCCGCCCGGGATTTATAAAATACTGGGCGAATACGCCATTTCAGCAGTTTGATATCCGAACATAGCGTGGCTCCTGTCGCCGCGTCGGCAAAATTTTGCCATAGCCGAGACGGCCAGCGCTTCGATCGCCCCCGTAAGTTCTGATTAACACCTTTTGGGTGATATAAATGCTGCACTGATTCGAAAAATGGAGAGGCGAGGATGCGACTCCTCCTATGTGTGTTGAGTTGCGTTGTGCTCGCTGTCAGTCCCTGCCTAGCCGCCACCGTCGAACCGGGCCAGGGTAGCCTTTCAATCAATCACGGTCAGGGATTCGAGCCGGTCGGTGGCCAAATGGCCGCCCAAGTCGGCGATTCCGTCATGGTGGCTCCCGGCGGCGCCGCAACGGTGGTCTACGAGGATGGCTGCAAAGTTGCCGTGCAGCCGGGCGCCGTCACCACCATCGCACCGTTATCGCCCTGTGCCGCCGGCTCCTATGCGCAGGACAGCGATTTCAATTGGGGCGGCGTCGCCATGGGCGTGGTCGCCGGCGGCCTGCTGGGTCTGGGGATATACGAGGCCACACGGAACTCCAGTGGCTCCGGCGCCCCGGTGAGTCCATGATCTGCTGATTTTCTGCCCTCGGTCGACGGCCACTTGTCTGCGCTGACCGGGGGGTTCTGTTTTGCCAAAATCGCTGATTGCTCTGTTATGGCTCACCGCGGTGCTTATGGCGGCGTTGCCGCGCACCGCAGCGGCCGTGGTGCGGATCAAGGACGACGAGGGCGGCAATATTGGCGCCTACTGGTCGCGCTTCATGGAAATTCGCACCGCTGGGGACCGGGTGGTCATTGACGGCGCCTGCTCGTCCGCCTGCACCATGGTGCTTGGCATCGTTCCGCAGGATCGGATTTGCGTCACCCCGCACGCCGTTCTCGGCTTTCACGCGGCCTACCGTGGCTTTCTGGGTTTCCGGGTCATCAACGGCCCCGCGACCCGGACCCTGATGAATCTCTACCCCAATCCGATTCGTCGATGGATTACGCGCAATGGCGGACTCGGCTCCAAGATGATCTATCTGTCCGGTCGCCAGCTCTTCGCCATGTATCGCAAATGCCACTAGGCTTGGCGCTCCGCGCCGGTGATGCGCCGCCTTGCATCGGCGTCGTAGCGCGGTCCGCGGACCCGACCCATCTCAATCATGCGCCGACAGTCGCCTCAATCGTGCCGCAACAGCCGTCACCTTCGGTCGCAAACGATCGCGGTTGAAAAGGCGCCGCAGCCCGGTCCACACTCGGCCAACGGTCACCGCGCCGCACTCGAGCGGCGCACGGCTTACCCATGACGGAATTTGGCAACGGCTCGAGAGCGGCCCCCTCGCCTAGCGGGGTCTTCCGCACAAGCGATCGCGTGAGGTATTGGCGTTCCTAGCCATGGCGTCTGACCTTTTGATCCTGGGCATCAACGCCTATCACGCCGACGCAGCCGCCTGCATCGTGCGCGATGGTCGATTGGTGGCCGCTGCCGAAGAAGAACGATTTCGCCGCATCAAGCATTGGGCCGGCTTCCCGTCACAGGCGATCGCCTACTGCCTGAAGGAAGCCAAAGCCGATCTGGGAAATGTGACCCATGTCGCCGTCAACCGCAGCGGTCGCGCGAACTTGCTGCGTAAGCTCGCCTATGTCGCATCGCACCGACCGAACCCTCGTCTGCTGTTCGGCCGGCTGCGCAACCGCAAACAGGTCGCTGGCATTGCCGACGAATTACGCGCACTGCCCGGCCGGCCCTTTGCCGGCAGCATCGGCTATATCGAGCATCATTTGGCGCACCTCGCTTCGGCCTTTTATCCGTCGCCATTTGCCGAAGCCGTTGTGGCGTCGGTCGACGGTTTTGGCGACTTCGCCAGCGCCGCCTGGGGCAGCGGCAGTGGCACCGCACTGTCGCTCGACGGCCGGGTGCTGTTTCCGCATTCGCTCGGCATCTTCTACCAGGCGATGACTCAATATCTCGGCTTCCCGCATTACGGCGACGAATACAAGCTGATGGGGCTCGCGGCCTACGGCGATGCGTCCTGCCGCGACGAGGTCAAACGGCTGTTGTCGCTGTGCGACGACGGCAGCTTTGCGCTCGATCTGAAGTACTTCCGCCACCACAGCGAAGACATCGCCTACGAATGGCACGGCGGCGAACCGGTTTGCGGTCCGCTGTTCTCGTCGGCGCTGGTCGATGCCATGGGTCCGGCGCGCAGCCCCGAGGAGCCGATTACCGATCGGCATCGCAACCTCGCCTGGGCGACGCAGGCCGCCTATGAGGACGCATTCTTTCACCTTCTGAACACGTTGCAGCGCCGCTATGGTCACCACTCGATCGCACTCGCCGGCGGCTGCGCCTACAATTCCGTCGCCAACGGCAAGATCCGCGACCGCACGGCTTTCACGCATTGCTATCTGCAGTCTGCCGCCGGCGATGCCGGCGGCGCGATCGGCGCGGCCTATGCGGTCTGGCATCGCGCCGGCGCCCGCACCGCGCCAATGACGCACGCTTATTGGGGGCCGTCGTTTACCGAAGACGAGATCGGCGCGCTCTTGGCCGATCGACGCGCCGCCATCGCAGCCGAGCATTGCAGCGTGCGCCGGGTCGACGACGAGAACGAGCTCGTTGACAACACGGCGCGCGCCATCGCCGACGGGCTGGTGGTCGGCTGGTTCCAAGGCCGCATGGAATGGGGGCCGCGCGCGCTCGGCAATCGCTCGATCCTCGGCGATCCGCGCCGTGCCGACATGAAGAACATCCTCAATCTCAAGATCAAGCGTCGCGAATCCTTCCGCCCCTTCGCTCCCTCGGTGCTGCGCGAGGCGGTCGCCGATTGGTTTGAGCGCGACGACGATGTCCCATTCATGCTGCAGGTCTTTCCCATCCGCCCCGACCGCCGCGCCCAGATCCCTGCCGTGACCCATATCGACGGGACCGGGCGGTTACAGACGGTCGACCGGGCCAGTAATCCCAGCTATTATTCGCTGATCGAGTCGTTTCGCCGGCTAACCGGCGTGCCGATGGTGCTGAACACCTCGTTCAACGAGAATGAGCCCGTGGTCTGCCGGCCAGAAGAAGCCTTGGATTGCTTTCTCCGCACCAAAATGGACGTCCTGGTGCTAGGCGATTACCTCGTACGGCGCGAGGCCGGGAGCCGATGATACTTTTGCAACAGATCATCAATCGCCTGATATAAATGCGAGCACGTTAATGACCGGGTCGCCCGAAACATGCGGGCTGCAGCGACGTTTGATTTGGCATTTGGTCTCGCCGTCGGCGCCTGCATCGGCTGCGGCGTCCGTGCCTATAGGTCCCACCATCGACGCGCCGCGAGGAAGCGGTAGCTCGGCATGACGCAAGGCGGGGGCTTGACGGCAGGCCAACAATCGATGATCGCATAGTGCGACGACGGCAGGGGCCGTTCGGGTGGAGAGTGACCGCGCATGCACCTCGAAACGCGCGTGTTGGTGACCGGGGGCGCTGGATTTCTCGGCTCCCATCTGTGCGAGCGCCTGCTCGCAGCCGGCGCCAGCGTCATCTGCGCCGATAATTATTTCACTGGCACGCGACGCAACATCGACGGCCTGCTCGACCACCATCGCTTCGAGCTCATCCGCCACGATGTCACCTTCCCACTCTATCTTGAGGCGGACCAGATTTACAATCTGGCTTGCCCCGCCTCGCCTATCCATTATCAGCACGATCCGGTGCAGACCACCAAGACCAGCGTTCACGGCGCCATCAACATGCTCGGCTTGGCGAAGCGATTGCGCGCCAAAATCCTGCAGGCGTCGACGTCGGAAGTTTACGGTGATCCCAGCGTTCACCCCCAGCGCGAGGATTATTGGGGCCACGTCAATCCGATCGGGCCGCGCTCCTGTTACGACGAGGGCAAGCGGTGCGCCGAGACGCTGTTTTTCGATTACTGGCGTCAGCACAAATTGCGTATCAAAGTAGCACGCATCTTCAACACTTACGGCCCGCGCATGCACCCCAATGACGGCCGCGTGGTGTCGAACTTCATCGTGCAGGCCTTGCTCGGACGCGACATCACCGTGTTTGGCGACGGCCAGCAAACCCGCTCGTTCTGCTATGTCGACGACCTGATCGACGGCCTGATGCGATTGATGAACACCGCCGATGAGGTAATCGGGCCGATCAATATCGGCAACCCCAACGAGTTCACCATGCTGGAACTGGCATCCTTAGTCATCGATCTGACTGGATCGCGGTCCCGCATCGTGCATCGGCCACGACCGCAGGACGATCCGCGGCAGCGCCGCCCGGACATTTCGAAGGCCCACGACCAATTGACCTGGGCCCCGCAAACGGCGCTACGCGACGGCCTTATTCGCACCATCGCCTATTTCGAAGACCTGCTCCGTGACGATAACATCCGTCCGTTCATTTTTCAGGACCAGGGCGCCGAAGCTTGACGAGCCGATCCCGTCCCCGATGATGACAGCCGAGTGCAGATGTCGCGTCTGATCTTCGTGAATCGGTTTTTCTTTCCCGACCATTCGGCCACCAGCCAAATTCTTTCCGATCTTGCCTTTCATCTCGCCGGCAGCGGCCGGGACGTGCAGGTCGTCACGTCGCGGCAGGTCTACGACGATCCCAAAGCAGCATTGCCCGGCCATGACATCGTCAACGGCGTGCACGTGCATCGCATCCCGTCCACCCACTTCGGCCGCAGCAGTTTGCTTGGCCGATCGATCGACTATGCCTCCTTCTACCGCTCGATTCGCCGCTGTCTCTCCGCACTGGCAGTCCACGGCGACGTTGTCATCGTCAAGACCGACCCACCCCTGCTGTCCGTCGCCGCGATGGCGCCGGTCCGGCGCAACGGCGCGCGCTTGGTCAATTGGTTGCAAGACATCTACCCGGAAACGGCCGCGATCCTGGGCGTGCCCTTGATGCGCGGTCCCGTTGCCAATGGCTTGGCCGCATTACGCGATCGCTCGCTACGGCGGTCCGCGGCGAGCGTCGTGGTTGGCGAGCTGATGGCGCGGCGGATCGCCAATCGCGGGGCAGCCGAGACAGACATTCATGTCATCGCCAATTGGTGCAACGACACGGTCATCCGGCCGTTGGCGGCGGAGCAAAATCCGTTGCGCCGGCAAATGGACCTCACCGGAAAATTCGTCCTCGGCTATTCCGGCAATCTGGGTCGCGCCCATGACCATGAAACGGTGCTCGGTGCCGCCGAACAGCTGCGCCACGACCCGCGTTACGTTTTCCTGATGGTGGGCGGCGGCAAACGATTTGCCGATCTTGCCGACATGGTGCGACGTCGTGGTCTCGACAGCGCGTTCCGCTTCCTGCCCTATCAGCCGAGTTCGTTGCTGCGGGAATGTCTGACGCTGCCGGACGCGCATTGGCTAACGCTCAACCCGCGCCTGGAAGGGCTGATTGTTCCGAGCAAATTCTACGGCATTGCGGCGGCCGGAAAACCGATGATTTTTATCGGCGCCAAGGACGGCGAACTGGCGCGGCTGGTGCGCCAGCACGCTTGCGGTGTCGTCGTCGCACCGGGCGATGCCGGCACGCTGGTCGCGACCTTGCAGCGCTGGTCAGACGCGCCGGCCGCCGTGGCGGAAATGGGTGCGCGGGGGCGTGCCATGCTGGATGCGCGGTTTACCCGACAACACGCGCTCGCGCATTGGAGCGACTTTCTCGATCGCTTGGATCGTGGGACGTCGTAAAGCCTCGCATAGCATTACCGTTGCCATCCCATGCTAGAGTTTTCCCAACGGACTTCCCGTCCAACGTCGCAGCGTCCGGACCATCGAAAATACCATTCCACCGTAAAACGGCTCGGCCGGGCGCAGCAGTCCGACTTTATTCGCCGCCAATTCGGCGGCGCGCGTGAGTTGCGGGACGAACCGGCCGACTCGACTTTTGTACTTGCCATAGTCGAGGAAACACTCTTCCAAAAGCGTCTCCTCGTAGCGGGCCCGGATAATCTGCAGGCCGGCACATACGAGGAACAAGGCCACGGCCGCGCCGCTGTCGATTAAAAGCATCAGGCCGAACAGGATGAAAATGCTGCCGCTGTACATCGGATGCCGTACCAAAGCATACGGCCCCGTGGTGACCAATGATATCGCTTGTGGAGTGACAGTGAGCGCCCGCCGCAAGTAAAGCAGCGACGCCAGCGTTATCAAGCTTCCGGATATTACGCAGAAATAGGCGGCATAGACGTTAGCTCCCAAGAGGCCGCCCTTGGGCAGAAACGCAAAAAGATACGGTGCAAAGACCGCAGCAATTGCAATCACGTTTGGCGTCACCGTCTTGTATCGCGATCTCGCCCGCTGGGAGTTCAGAAGAATAATTCCTCCCACCGTCGAGTAGGCGGCAAAGAGGAAGACGCTAAAGAGGCTTAATGAGGAGAGAACATAGACGCCGTGCGCGAAGTACGGCCCGACCAGGTTTAGGCCCTTGTACAGAGACAGCCAGTCGTAGGTTGCCGACCCACATATGAGCACGCCAAATATGGCATTCTCCCGGTCCGACAATCGACTCAGGATCGCCTTTGCACGGTTCGCGAATTCGCAGCCTATATTAGGCATGTTCATCCTGGAGCATCCCCTACTGTATCACGCCTCGAATAAACCGCCGAGATCGTATACCGCCCCATGAACGACGATATCTTGCGCCCCTCAATACACTCTCCGGTCCGAACACTCTCCGGTCCGAACACTCTCCGGTCCGATTGTGTAATTTTTCGGTATTGACTAAATTATGTGGGGTCGCCGAACCCTGGAGGTTGGCATGGCGCACGGTGTCTATCGAACCGATGACAATTGGGTTCAGGTCGCTTACGGCGGCAGACATTGGTTCGAAATATCGCGCAAGCGCTACGAAGAAAAGGGCTATCAACCCGCCTTTGAACTCTTGCCACTGGAGCGTGATGCTGCAGCCGTTAAGGAGAAATCGCAGCGACAGGCTGAGGGGCGCTAAGGCGTTGCTTGGTGCCAGAGGACAATTCAACCGGGGGGCCATGATCGGCTAAGCTTTGCGGTTACTTATGGATGGCGTCCGTTACGTTTGTTCTGCATGACGCCGCGGCAGGCTTTTCGGGCGCCGCTCCAGTCGACCAAGCTTTTCGGCGGGCCGTAGCTCACTTGGCGACCGCGTTTTGCAACGCGCGGTCTGCGCTCCCTGCGCATCGCCGACGACGGTCCGCACCAAACCAGACCGACTATGGCCGTGGCGCCGTTGGCTGGATTTTCGCGCCGGGCTTTTTGCCGAGCCGTGCCACCAGGCGCGCCATGTCGTCGTCATTGTCGACACGCGGCATCAGGTTCCACACCAGCGGCTCACCGTTTAAGGTGTTAAAGACCTCAAGCTGCCACACCGCGCCGGTTTCGGTATCGAGCAGAAACGTGTTCCGCTCGGTAAACGGGCTAATCACAATCTGGTAGCGACCATGCGGCTGCGCCGCGGCGCTCGGCGCCGCGGCCTTCGGTAGACCTTGAGCCGCCGCCGACTCGGCGATGATCGATATCACGGCCGCCATCATGTAAATTCGCCCGGCCATGGCCTTCTCCTGTGTTTCAGATGCGTAGAGCTTAGCCGACCTTGCCGCGATACGGGGAATATTTCGGGCCGATGGCCGGTCGCGGGACCGCCCTTTTGTCGATCACCAACCGCGGAAAATGCCAAGGGCCTTTCGCGGCACTGTGGCGACCAATCGGTGTATTATTCCGTCGCAAAATTCACTAAGGTTTATTCGAACCACCATGGCAGGAAACAAGCTGAACTCGCCAGCGTCGGACCGTACAACAGCGATCGGTCCAGCCGAATTCGACTGGCGGCGTGCGACGGTGATGCCAGAAAAATTCAAAAACCCAACGACGCGCGTACCAGTCAGGCCTCTCGGGCTTCTTAGACTCAATTAACAGGTGCCGACGTGAAAAAATGTGATTCGTCGACTGTGGGGCGCCGGCGCGTTGTACAGGGAGCAGCGCTTGTCAGCACCGCCGTATTGATCCCCTCGATTGGGGGGAACGCGCAAAACGAGCCGAAGGTGACGCCGATGACCACTGAATTGACTGCGGACGAGATTCGCACTTTGCTGAAGCTTGAGCCCAACGCTACATGCGGGTTTGTGCGGCTGACGTTCTTGAGCAAGCAAGCAATCGCGGCCGGGGGTCTGCCAGCGCCGTTCGCGGATGGGCGGCCCTTGGGCTCCGCGCTCTACTTCATGGTAACCCCCGGCGCGCCGGTGCGGCTTCATCGCATCCGCAACGACCAGCTCTATCACTATTATCTTGGTGATCCGCTCGAACTGTTCCTGTTGCACTCCGACGGCACCACCGATCGGGTCGTCGTCGGACCAGACATTCGCAGCGGCCAGCGCGTACAGCTACTGATCCCCGGCAATACGTTTCACACCGCGCGGCTAATCGGGCGTCGTAGTTGGTTCTTAGGCGCGAGTACCGAGTGGCCCGGTGTGGTGCCGGCAGACGTCGAAATCGGCAACCTCGACGAGCTAGCGGGAAAATACCCGGCGGTTGCCGCCGAACTGCGGGCAATCGCCGCGTCGGTGCAGTACGTCACTCCCACCAAAGTCATTCGATAGGGGACCGGGCTTCGTGGCGCGCCCTCGCGGTTGCAAAAGCAGGCGTCCCGATCAGCGCTACAATGGCGGCAATTCCAATTGAGGGTCTTTTCACGCATTTCCTTCTTAATCGAGTCAACGTCACGCGGTCCCCGTGCCTACTCGTCTGAACGATTGGTGCGGAATATGGCTTGCGCCGTGTCCGCTAATTCGACACTACGGGTACCAATCGCATCTCGTCGCACTTGATCAGATTGCGAACGTTGATCGTATCGCGAAAGACGAATTTCGCTGTTATCGGGCCGACGTTTCCCTGTTATGACGAAATTGTTCCGTGTGAATTTTCGCAGGGAATATCGCTACCCCCCATGGCTGCTCCATTAAACGCTGATCTCGAAACGCTGATCTCGGCGTCGCCTTGGGCTCAATTTTGTGATTTTCCTTGCCGCGGCCGGCAAGCCGGTCATTTTCATCGGCGACGCAAACGGCGAAGTGGCGCGGCTGATAGACCAGCACGGCTGCGGTCTAGCCGTCGCGCCAGGCGACGCCGGCACCCTTGCCGATACGTTGCAACAATGGTCGAACGCGCCGGCTGCGATTGCAGAAATGGGAATGCGGGCCCGCGCCATGCTCGATGCGCACTACAGCCGCCGCCAAGCATTCGCACGCTGGCGCGCATTGCTGGATGGTCTATAAGAAACGCGGCTGCACAAGTCATCTTAGAGGCAATTGCATGCACGCGCGAGCATTCCCTGCGCGTGACGGTTGTGGATTGATGAGCATCGTTGGCGTCGACATCGGCGGTACCTTCACCGACCTCGTGGCATACCGTGGCGATACCATCGTCACGTCCAAAACGTTGACTGTTCCAGCGGACCCAAGCGAAGGGCTAGCCGACGCGCTCGCACTCGCGGATTGCGATCTTGCCGCCATGGCTGAACTCATCCACGGCTCGACCATCGCGATTAATACCGTGTTGGAACGGAAAGGAGCTAAGGCCGCGCTTATCACCACCCAGGGCATGCGCGACGTCTACGCCATCGGCCGCGGCAATCGCCCCGACGCCTTCAATCTGTTTTTCCATCGCCCGCAGCCTTTGGTGCCGCGCGATCTGACGTTTGAGCTGCCCGAGCGCATGAACGCGGCCGGCAAGGTACTCGCACCGCTCGAGCCGGCGGCGGCCATGCAGCTTGCGCAAAAGCTAACCGCGCTTGACATCGAGGCAGTCGCGGTATGCCTGTTGCACTCATACGCCAACCCGGCGCATGAGATTCTTGCCGGCGAAATACTGCGGCTTGTCTTGCCTGATCTTTTTGTTACGCTGAGCCACGAAATTCTCCGCGAATTTCGCGAATACGAACGCACTTCGACGACCGTGCTCAATGCCTTCGTCGGCCCGAGGGTCAGCCGTTATCTCACCCGTCTGGAGGATTTCGCGAAAAAATCGCGGTTTGCCGGCCAGATCGCCATCATGCGCTCGAACGGCGGCACGATGTCGATCGGCGAGGCGCGGCGCGCACCGGTGGCGATGATGGAGTCGGGACCGGTCGCCGGGATGATCGGCGCCGGACGGGTCGCCAGACTTCTCGACATCGAGTGCGCCATCGGCTTCGACATGGGCGGCACCACCGCAAAGACCTCGCTGATTACCGGTGGCGTTCCGCCGATTGAGGAGGGCTATATCATCGGTGATGTTTTCACCGGCCAGCCCATGCAATTGCCGGTGGTCGATATCGTCGAGGTCGGGGCCGGCGGCGGCTCGATTGCTTGGTGCGACGAGCGCGGCGGACTGCATGTCGGTCCGGTCAGCGCCGGCGCCGACCCCGGACCCGCTTGCTATGGCCGTGGCGGCGAGGAACCGACCGTGACCGATGCCGATCTTATGCTTGGCCGCCTCAACGACGCGCGGTTTCTGGGTGGCCACATGCAGCTCGATCGCAGGCGCGCCGAGGCGGCGCTCGGCAAAATCGGACAAAAACTCGGCCTCGATGCCCTATCGACCGCGCACGGCCTTGCCACTATCGTCGACAACGCCATGTCGCTTGCCGTCCGGGCGGTTTCGGTCAAGCGCGGTATCGACCCGCGCGAGACGACGCTGATCGCGTTCGGAGGCGCCGGTCCGTTGCACGCCGTCGCCATTGCGCGCGAAATTTCCATTCCGAAGGTCGTCATTCCAAAGCTTCCGGGCGCTTTCTCCGCGCTCGGCATGCTGATGGCAAAATGGCGTCAGGATTTCGTGCGCACGCTGATCGGCGAGCTCGGCAGAATCGGCACTGACCTGGTAGCGACGGCCTTTGCAGAACTGCGCGCCGCCGGTGAGGCTGCGCTGGCGCGAGACCGTCTTGCCGGCGGACAATTCGATTTCGCCGCCGACCTGCGCTATCGCGGCCAGGAGCACACCATTCCGGTAGCCGTACCTGGAGCGCAGGATTTGACGACCGCGACCGATGACACGCGCACGCGGTTCGACCTACATCACGAACGGCGCTATGGCCATGCCGCGCCCGACCAATCGATCGAAATCGTCAATCTACGCCTCATCGTTACCGTACCACGCATGCAGGACTCGATCGGGCTTTGGTTGACGGCGCCTTGGAAGCCGGACGGCACCGCGCCCGAACAACGGCGTCCGGTCGTGTTCGCGGATGCCAACCACCCGGTCGAGACGCTGATTCTGTGGCGCCCGCATCTTGCCGCCGGCAGCGAGATCGCCGGTCCGGCCTTGATCGAAGAGGCCAATTCCACGACGCTGATCGGTCCCGGCGATCGGGCCGTGGTCGACGCTATCGGCAACATCATCGTCACGCTCAAGGAAGGCCAACGCCAACAATGAAAGTCGATCCGATCACCGTCGAGGTTGTACGAAACGGCATCAACGCCTACGCCGACGAAATGGCGACGGCATTGTGCAAGTCCGCTTACAACATGATGATTTACGAAGTGCGCGATTTCTGTTGCGGGCTTGTCGACAACCAAGGCCGCATGATTTCGCAGAATCAGGGCGGCTTGCCGATTTTCCTGGCCGATCTTGGCGTTGCGGTGAAAGATGGCATCGATTGCTATGGCATGGATGGCTTCGCACCCGGCGACGTCGTGATCATGAATCACGGCCAAGTCTGCGGCCAACATCTCAATAACGTCGTGATCTACGCACCCTGCTTCCACGACGGCAAAGTCGTGGCGTTCGCGGCCAGCCGCGCCCACTGGGTCGATATCGGCGGCATGCGCGTCGGTTTCGGATCGGTCGAGACCACCGAGATTTATCAGGAGGGCATCCAATTCCGCTCGTTGAAGATCTATGAGGGTGGCAAGCGCAATGAGACATTGTGGCAGATCATCAACGACAATGTGCGCTTTCCCGAAGCGGCGCTTGGCGACCTGCGCGCGCAGATCGCATGCTGCCAACTCGGCCTTCGGCGATTTGGCGAATTGCTGCACCGTTATGGTCTAAACACGGTCGAAGCGTGCATCCACGCCGTGTGGGACGCGACCGAGCAGGAGGCGCGGGCCTTTGTCGGCAAGATTCCGGACGGCGTCTATGAAGCGGAGAGTTTTCTCGACAATGACGGCCGTACGCTCGACGTGAAGCTGCGCATCAAGGTCAAGGTGGCGATCACCGGCGAGCATATGATCGTCGATTTTTCGCAAATGAACGATCAGACACCGGGACCGATCAATTCCGGTTATTCCGGCGGCCTTGCAGCGGCCCGCGTCGCCTTCAAATGTCTCACCCAACCGTACGCGCCGGTCAATGAAGGCTGTTTCCGGCCGCTCGATCTCATTCTGCCGTCGGGCAAAATTCTCAATGCCGGGTCGCCGGCCGCGCTGGGGTTATGGAGCATTCCGCTGCCCACCGTCATCGACACCATCCTCAAGGCGCTGGCGCCGGTGCTGCCGGAACGGATTCCGGCCGCGCATAAGGGCGACATGGGAGGCTGCTCGATCGGCGGCTACAGGCCCGACGGCCGGCGCTTCCTATTGATGAACATTTTCGGCGGCGGCTGGGGTGGACGACCGCACGAGGACGGCGAATCCGCCTCAGTGTCGATCTGCCAGGGCGACGTCCGCAGCGCGCCGATCGAGCTGCAGGAGATTCAGTATCCGTTTTTGATCGAACGGTTCGCCTTGCGCACGGATTCCGGCGGCGCCGGCCGCCATCGCGGCGGGCTTGGCGTCGATCTCGTCTATCGCGCGTTGCAGCCTTGTGTCGCCAACGTCAACTGCGAGCGGACCAAGGACCCGCCCTGGGGACTCGATGGCGGCAAGCCCGGCGCAGTCAACGACGCGACGCTCATTCGCACGGACGGCAGCGAGCGCAAGCTCAAGAAAGCAACGGGCGTGACCATGCAGGCGGGCGACCGGCTTATCTTCTCGACGGCCGGCGGCGGCGGCTGGGGCGATCCGCGCACGCGCAGCCGCAAAGCAGTCGCCGCCGATCTCCGCGCCGGCTACGTTTCGCCCGAAGCGGCCCGGCGCGACTATGGGTTTGATGCCGCGGCGGACCAGGCGGCCGAATAGGGACGAAAATGCTCGCGGACGAACGGCGACAAAGACTGGCGGCGACGATGCGTGGGGCCGGCATCGCTCACTTGGTGCTTTATGGTAATGGCTGGCAGGGCGACTACCTGCGCTACGGAGCCGATTTCGGCATTCTCGAAGGACACGGCATCGCGCTGATATCCGCTACCGGCGATGTCGAGCTTTATCTCGATAGCGCCACCGATGCCGAGCGCGCCGAAGTCGAAGTAACGGGCGTACCGGTACATTTCGCCGCGGATCTTGCCCGCACGTTCGGCGCGCGGCTTGACCGCGTAGCCAATGAGCGCATCGCCGCTGCGCCGCGACGCTTTCTGCCGCGTTGGCTTGCCGACCCGGCGCGCAGCTTTGCGTTGGACGACGCGACGGCGATCGTCGACACGCTCCTCATGCACAAAATCGATGGCGAGATCGCGGCGGTGCGGCGGGCCGCGCAGATCGCTGACGAGGCTTATGCGGAGTTCCGGCGCGCAGTGCGGCCGGGCCGGCGCCAGTTCGACATCGTCGCCGACATCGAGGCGCATCTTCGCCATCGCGGCTGCCCGGATAATTTCATGATCATCGGTTCCGGCGGCAAAGATGTGTTCGGTATGACGCCGCCGTCCGAGCGCCGGATCGCGGCCGGTGATCTCGTCACCACCGAGCTGACACCCGCGGTCGAGGGCTACTTCGCTCAGATTTGTCGCACGCTGGTCGTGGGCAAGGCGAACGAGGCGCAACGCCGCGGCTTCGGTGTGTATGTCGAGGCCTTGGAGGCAGGCATTGCCGCGGTACGCCCCGGCGTCCGCGCCGCCGATGTGGCGAAAGCCGAGAATGACGTGTTTCGCAAATATGGTCTCGGCGAATACACCACCAGCCAATGGACGCGCGTTCGCGGCCACGGCATGGGCCTGTTCGCCGATTCAAAGCCTCACATTCTGGAAGACGTCGACACGGTGCTTGAACCGGGCATGGCGCTTATCGTGCATCCCAATACTTATCATCCCGAGGTGGGTTACATCGTGCTTGGCGATGCCGTCGTCGTCACCGCGCGGGGCGCCGAAGTGTTGTGCAAAACACCGCGCGAATTGTTCGAAGTCGCTGCATGACAATTAAGAAACGACAATGCGCCGCGGTTTGATTGCTCGCTCGCTGGTGGAGTTGCCGGACGCCGTCTTCGAGGCGCGGCTTCAGCGTGTCCGTGCGGCAATGCGGCAGGAGCAATGCGATGCGCTCGTCATCTATACCAACAACACCCGGCCGGCCGGCGCGTCCTGGCTCACGGGCTTTGTGCCGTACTGGTCGGAAGCGCTGCTGGTCGTGCCGCGCGAGGATGCGCCGTATCTCGTGGCGGCGCTCAGTTTTCGCGTAAAATCCTGGATCGAGCGGGTCAGCCGCATTGGCGAGGTTTTGCATACGCCGCGGATCGGGCTTAAGGCGGCGCAACAGATTGCCGCGGCACACCCCGATGCGGTCGTCGGCATTGTCGATTTTGACGGTCTCCCCGCCGGCATTGCCGACGATATGCGCGAGGGCGGCACGAGCCTCGCGTTCCACGACGCCAGCGTGATGTTCGCCATGCTACGCGCCAAGGCCGATCCGGCAGAGATCGCGCTTGCCATGAAGGCTGCGGCCATCGCCAGTTGCGCGCTCAGCGCTGCGCCGAGCGACGCCGGCCTCAACGCAATGGTTGCCGCCATCGAGCGCACGGCACGCAATCTCGGCGCAGAGGAAGTCTATGTTGCCGCGGCGCCCGATCTCGACCGCGACTGCCGGCTCAGACGCATCGAAGGGGAGCTGTTGCAGGGCAAAAACTTCGCGTTGCGCGCAACCGTTGCCTATAAGGGAGCGTGGGTACGTCTGGTGCGCACCTTTGGCAATCCCGCAATTGAGCAGCAGGCCTTGATTGAGTTTGCGAAGGCGGTCGCGCAATTACCAAGCAATCGCGGTTTTTCCGGCTTTCAATCGTGGCTGGTGGAAGGCTGCCGAATGACGCAGCCGTTGGAACCGCTGCTGGGATCGCGGCTCGGCCCATCGGCTCCAACGCGGCTCGAAACGCTCGTCTCGGTACAGGGCGCCTTGGCGATCGATGGTCGCACGGTACTTGTCGGCGCCCCCGCGCTGATCGGAGCAGACGGCGAGACGACAAGCCTTCTCGGCGAGCCGCCGGGTTAAGAGACGCTGCGCGCGCCGGGTCAATTCCATGTGCCTATGCGACCATTGTTCCTATGCGACTCTGCCATGCGACCGTGCCATGCGACCGTGCCATGCGACCGTGCCATGCGACTCTTGGGCACGTTGGCGCAGCGGTACTCACTTGTTCACCTTCACCGGCACGAACTGCGTGGTGAATAGGGAATTATCGTCGGGGATGGTTTTCAGCAATCCCATTTCGATGAAGGACTTTTTCAGAGTCGCGACGGCCTGCGGATCAAATGTGCCGTCCTCGCTGAAGGAGCCCATCTGCTCGTCATAGACACGGGCGGCAACCGCCGGGCTGAGGTCAATCACCTTGGCCGAAATCTCGACCGCTTTGGCTTTATTCGCCTTCATGAAAGCGATGGTGTCGAACCAGCCCTCAAGGAAGGCACGCACCGTTTCCGGATGTTTATCGATCAGCTCGTCGCGCGCGAAGATGACGTGAGTAATGAAATGATCGACGTATGGTGTCGCCGTGGTAATGACGCGCCATTCCTTGGCTTCCTCGAGCTTGTAGCCGACTTCGAGCGCGCCAATATAGCCGTCGATCTGATGCGTCTTGATCGCGGCGCGCGCCGGCGGCATTCCGCCGATCGGAACCACGTCGATGCCGCTGTCGCCCCAGCCTTTCTTTTCGTTAATGCGATGGCCTATCCACGCAGTCAGCGAACCGACCGTGGTGACGCCAAGCTTTTTACCCTTAAGATCGTCGACCGTCTTGATACCCGTGTCGTAGCCGACCATCACCGCCATGTTGCGCGGCAGGCCGTACATCGCGGCGACCGCTTTTGCCGGCGCGCCCTTGGCGGCGAAGGCCATCCCGGGCCCGCTGCCGATGCCGATGTCGACGCTGTCGGACGCCAATAGCTGTTGCAGCTTGGCGTCGCCGGCCGAGGCCGATTCCTCGATATCGAGACCGTGCTTGGCGAAAATTCCCATCTGCATGCCGATATCGAGCGGCGTGAAGGTCCAGGCGAACGGCACCACTTTGGCGACGCGAAGTTTTTCGGCCGCACCCGCGGGCGCGACCGATGCCGCAAGCAGAAGCATTGCAGCGCATGTGAGAAATTGCAGCAAACACGCCCGGAACGTTCGTCTCATCGCTTCCTCCCCGCGGATTTTCGCTCCGCGCTCGAATGGTGCATAATCATCGCAGAATTCAGTGCTTATGGCCATGAGGTAGTGGCGAGCCTCGCGTTGACCGGGATCGCCCGCCTCACTAGGATTGTCGTAGCTCAAGCCTTCTCGGAGGAGCCGCTCGTGCACATTATCGACTCACATTTTCATTGGTGGCCCAGGTCTATTTTCGACCGGCTGTGCAAACGCAACGATTTTCCCAAAGCGCGCGTCAACAAGCGCGGCGGCTATGATTACATGCGCCGGCAGGACAGCAGCCAGCATCTGAATTCCTGGGCCGAGTGGTTCGATCTCGACAAGCAGTTCGAATACATGGCTAGCCTCGGCCACCAGGTCGACGTGGTCTGCTCAATCGGCCCGTTCTCGGTGTCATTCTCCGACATGCCGCTCGACGAAGGCCGCGACTACGCGCTGATGTGGAACGAAGAGATGGCTGGCGCGCAAAAGAAATATCCCGGGCGGTTGTGGGCGAGCGCGGCGGTGCCGTTGCAGGATACGCGCGCCGCGATCGAGGTGGTGGACGACGCGGTCAATCGCCTCGGCCTCATCGGCGTCAATCTTCCGGGCAGCGTCGGCGCCGACGCGCGCATCGACGCCGAGCGGCTGGAGCCGTTCTACGCCCATGTCGAGAAGCTCGGCTTGCCGTTGTTCCTGCATCCGACCGACGTCATCTTCCAGGACCTGCTCGACGGCTACGACGGCGCGCTGCATTTGAGCCTCGGGCGCGTCATCGAGGTCAGCGTCGGGGCGATGCGCCTTATTCTCTCCGGCGTGATGGAGCGCCATCCGAACCTGAAAATCGTCATGTCGCATACCGGCGGATCGCTGCCCTATCAAGCCGGGCGAATGGACAAGAACTCGAAGGCCGCCAAGCTGCCGCGGCCGGTGCAGGATTACATGAAGCGCATGTATACCGACACGGTTTCGCCGCACGCTGCCGGCATCAAATTCGCCATCGACTATTACGGCATCGATCACGTCATGTACGGCACCGATTATCCGTGCTGGGATCCAGTGCCCTGCCTCAAGCTGATCGACGACATCGAGATTTCGACGGCCGACAAGCAGAGATTGTTCTACGACAACGCGCGGCGCATTCTCGGCTTGAAAGACCCGGCGTCGAAGGCGCAATCGGCACAGCGCGAACCGGCGCTGGCGTGAGCAATCACTGCCGCGGCGCAAAGCGCTCGTCTACGCTTTCCCATTTACCGTAGCCGACGAGCTTTTTGTAGTCCTCGAAATCCATGCCGTCGTTGCGGCGGGCGAAGGTGCCGGACTTCATGTCGATGAGCACGGCCTCGATCGCCTTGGCGGCATGCATCAGGGTGTCGAGGCCGAGCACGGCACAGTTGAAGCCGAGGTCGCCGAGCTCCGCCATCGATAGGATCGGCGTGTGACCGCCCATCAGCGGATTGCAAATCTGCGGCACGTCGAAGGCGCGGCCGATGCGCTTGAGTTCGTCGACGCTGTGCGGCGCCTCAATGAAAATGCCGTCGGCGCCGGCGCGGATGTAACGCTCGGCCCGGCGCATGGCCTCGTCGAGGTCATAGACCGCGCGCGCATCGGTACGCGCCAGAATCCAGGTTTCCGGGTTGAGCCGCTCCGAACAGGCCGCCCTGATCTTTGCCTCCGCCAGTTCGATGGCGACGACCTTTTTGCCGGCCATGTGGCCGCAGCGCTTCGGCCATTGCTGGTCCTCGATCAGGATGGCGCTCACTCCCATGCGCTCATAAGCTTGCACGGTATGCACCACGTTCTTGACGTCGCCATAGCCGTCGTCGCCGTCGACGAACACCGGCAAGTCGCAGGCCGACATGATGTCCCGGACCGTCGCCGAGATTTCGCCAAAGCCCATCAGCCCAATGTCGGGAACGCCATAGCGGGCGCCAACCGCCGGGAAGCCGCCGATGAAATAAGTCTCGAAGCCGATCTTCTGGATCAGCCGCGCGGACAGCGCGTCATGCGCGCCGGGAACAACAAGCAGTCGCTTGTTTTTGACGGCGTTGTCGATAATCTGACGAAAGCTCGTCGGCATTGGCGGATCCATCCGATAGGTTGGGTCTAAATCAAGTCCGAGGCGGGGGCATAAGCGGAGTCTCGGCCGCCAGGAACACAATGCCCGATAAGGGCCGATAGCGGTAGCCGCCAATCGCTTTTCGAGTGAACAGGCCGAAGAAGTCGATTCGACAGTCGCGGCTAGGCCGTCAACGCCGCGATCCGCGCCGCAAACACCGACTCGATCTTGGTCTTGAGCGTCTGCGCATTGAATGGCTTGACGATGTAATTGTTGACGCCGGCGCGCCGCGCCGCGATCACGTGCTCGGTCTTGGCCTCGCCCGTCACCATGATAAACAACGTGCGTTTGAGGGTCTCATCGCGTCGGACTTCGCACAGGAAGTCGTAGCCGGACATCGGCTGCATATTCCAATCCGATATCACCAGGCCGTATCGCCTGTCCCGCATCTTGGTCAGCGCGGTGGCGCCATCATGGGCATCATCGACATCCATAAAACCGATTTGGCCCAATAGTTTTCGCAGGATGGCGATCATCATCCCGGAATCGTCGACCACAAGCACCGGTACCGATGTATCTAAAGCCATCGCTCTGCTTCTTTGTCGCGCAAGCGAAATCCTACAATCCACACATTGCGGTTGTGTAAACATTTCCGTTAACGAAACGGCAAGCAATAGCGACGACGCGGCACGAGAACGTTGCGCAGAAAATTTCCGAAAAAAATCTCCGGACCACAATGGCGGCGGCCGGAGACGAAGAAACATAGTAAACGAAGCGCCGGGCAGTGCCGACGCCTCGTTAAGCCGTAAACAGCGCAAAAGTAGAGGGGAGTTAGTCCGCTATTACGCCGGGCAGGTATCGAGACCCGAGCAGAACGCGAGCGTGAAGGCCCCAGCCTTGTCCGTGACGGTGCCCGCCGCGGCTTCCAGCGCCTCGTCGGATACGTCGAAGGTGAGGATCTCTTCTTCCCTCTGGTCGATGTGGATGTCTTTCATAACTTGTTCCTTTCGTTCGCCAGCGGCGCCGGCAGTCACCAGGCAGGACGAGAAATTCGCTTAAAACCCCCCCGCCACGATGCCCATTAAATCATCGGCCGCGTGTACTGTAAAGTGCGTCCGGCGAATGTGACAGGTAGCTGATTTATGAGGATAAATCGGACGATTTTGGCGCCTGGCTCGGGCTGCAAAATAGTTGGCCAAAGGTTCTGTGTGCACCGCGGCATAAGGGGCGCGGCGGTGCCAGGGACCCGGATCGACCGACGCTGGCGCGAAGACTGGCGGTTCTAGAATGCCCGCCGCACGGCTATAGATTGCCCAAGATTGCCCAAGTCGATTGGAGAGTTCGCGGTGGATGCTTTTTACCAGCGCCTGAGGCTGCGCGCGGCCATCATCGACGAACTCCTGTCCGATGCGTTCGAGGCGTTGCCTGACGCCGATGGCGATACCGGTCTTGCCGAGCGTCGTCTCGCCGCGTGGCGCCGGTCGAGCGCCGCCGGCGACGAGGCGCTGTTCATCCGGCGGCTCGCACGCGACGGCTTGACCGTGCCCGGGCTGCGCGCGCGTCTCGCGGCGGTTCGGCCCACTGTCCCTGGCCTGCGCCCGGCTTGGATCGACGACGCCGCCTGGATCGAAGCGGCGCTGCAAAGCCCGGCCGCAGGCGACAAGCCGATGGCGGGGTTTGCCGGCGGACCTTGCGCCTTCGAAGAACTGCTTCTGCCGCTCGTCGCCCAAGCCGAGACGCGGCTTTGGCAAGGAATCGACGCAGCCGCGGCCGACAATCTCAGCGACGCCGCGCGCAGCTGTCTTTCGCTTGGCCTGCTGGAGGATGTATCCGCCCTCGCCGCCCCGGCCGTCTACGAGCGCTTCACCAAAGCCCGCACTGCCGCCGCGGCGCGCTACGGTCAATTCGTTGCCGACATGAAATCAGGCGGATTCCGCCGCCTGTTCGAAGACAAGCCGGTATTGTTGCGCTTGCTGGCAACGCTCACGCGGCAGTGGATCGACAGTTCGCACGAATTGGTCCTGCGCCTCGCCTCCGATCTGCCGAAGATCGGCCGCGACTTGCTGCAATCAAGCGCCGCGAGCCGCGTCGCCGCGATCGAAAGCGGCCTTTCCGATCCGCACAATGGCGGCCGGTCGGCCCGCATCGTCCGTTTTGCCGACGGCGCGCGCATCGTCTACAAGCCGAAGGATTTACGGCTTGACGTCGCTTGGCACGGCCTGATCGAGCGATTGAACCGCGCCGACCCTCCCGTCGCGCTGCAAGCCGTTCGCTCGATCGCGCGGGATGGCTACGGCTGGACCGAATTCATCGATCATGCGGAATGCGCCGATACCGACGGCTATGCGCGATTCTTCAGCCGCGCCGGCGCCTGGCTTGCGCTCTTTCACGTTTTCGCCGCCACCGACATGCATCAGGAAAACATGATCGCATGCGGCGACCATCCGGTCCCGATCGATCTGGAAACGATCCTGCAGCCGTCCGCCGACGAGCACAAGATTCAGGACCCCGAAGGCGCAGCCTTCAATGCGGCGATGGACATCATCGCCAATTCAGTAATGACGGTCGGCTTGCTGCCGGCTTACGGACGATCGGCCGACAATGGCGTCTTCGCGATGGGCGGCATGACGGCCGATTGGGGCGCCCGAACGGTCATCAAGTGGAACGATATCAATTCCGACGCCATGCGGCCGGCGAAAGCCAAGGAGCCAGGCGAAACCAATACCAACCTGCCGCATGTCGGCGGCCGCCATGCCAAGTTTGCCGACCATATCGATGATTTTGTCGCGGGCTTTGCCGATTACGCGAAATTTATCCGACGGCTTGTCCGCAATGCGAATGCCGCGGATTTATTCGATGGATTCGCCGGCGTGCCGGTGCGCAAAGTCGTCCGTCCGACCCGGTTCTATTACATGCTGCTGCAACGCCTGAGAGATCATCGCAGCATGGACGATGGCGCGGTCTGGTCGGCACAAGCCGACTTCGTAGCGCGGCTTTCCGAGTGGGACCGAGAATCCGATCCGCTGTGGCCGCTCGTTCGTGCCGAGCGCGCCGCGCTTCTGACATTGAATGTGCCGCATTTTGTTTTACCGAGCGATGGGGGCGAGATCGGCGACGCGTCTGGCACGTCGGCGCCAACGCAGGCCGCCTCCGGCTTGGCGCGCGCACGTGAACGCCTGAGGGACTTCGATGAACGGGAGATCGATTGGCAGATCGAGGTGATCAGGGAGAACAGCAATTCGATCTTGCCGGCGGCGGAGGCGCGGCCGCCAACAGCCTCGCGCCAGGAGATCATGGTCGGCGCCGCCGGCGCCGCGCCGAGCAAGGAGATGTTCGTCGCCGAAGCCGACCGGATTGCTGCGGAGCTTGAGCGCTATGCCATCCGCCGCGGGCCAGGCGCCGCCTGGATCGGGCTCGACTGGCTCGGCGATTCCGAGGTTTTCCAGCTGGTCTGTCTCGGCCCCGATCTCTACAACGGCGCAGCCGGCATAGCGGTATTTCTTGCCGCACACGCGGCGACGACCGCAAGCGAAGCCTCCGGCGAGTTGGCATTGGCTGCAGTCGCACAGCTCCGCAAGAATCTGGCAAGCCGCAACGTGGCGCGGCTGGCGCGCGCGCTCGGCATCGGCGCCGCCACCGGCCTGGGCTCGGTCGTCTATGCCTTCGCCGTGATGGCGAAGTGCCTCGACAACGGCGAACTGCTCGCCGACGCCGAGGCGGCGGCACGGCTGTTCACCGACGAGCTCATCGCCGCGGACAAGCAGCTCGACGTCCTGGGCGGCAGCGCCGGCGCGATAGTAGGATTGCTGCGGCTGTATCGCGACACCAGATCGGCGGCCGTGCTCGGCCGCGCCGTCAAATGCGGCGAGCATCTGTTGGCGCAACCCCGCGTTGGAGCGGCAGGCCGCCGGACCTGGAGCGGGCAAGACCCGGGTGCCAATCCGCCGACCCGCGGATTGAACGGCATGTCGCATGGCGCCGCCGGCTTTGCCTTGGCGCTGTGGTCGCTGGCGGCGGCGAGCGGCCGCAAGGATTTTGCCGATGCCGCCTCGGAATGCATCGCCTTTGAGGATTCGAGTTATGACGCGGCGCGCCACAATTGGCCCGATCTGCGCGGCGGTGGAGCGCCGACCTGGCCGTGCCAATGGTGTCATGGCGCGCCGGGCATCGGCCTGGCACGGCTGGGGATGCAGAAGCTGGGTACGCAAAACCGCACCAGAACGGTTGCGAAAATAGCTGCCGAGGCGATCGCGACGGATATTCGCAATGCCGTGGCCGGCGTCGAGCGCGCTCCGCCGGGCGCCGTGGATACGCTGTGCTGCGGCTCGCTGGGCCGCATCGAATTCATCGGCGAGGCTGCCGGCACACTCGATCGCAGCGATCTTCGCGAGCTTGCCGCACGGCGGCTGACGGCAGTGCTGCAACAAGCGGCCGCAGCGGGCGATTACCGCTGGAACGCCGGCAAGCGGCAATTCAATCTCGGCCTGTTTCGCGGCCTCTCCGGCGTCGGCTATACGCTGTTGCGGCAAGCTTCGGCGCTGGCTGGCGATACGTCGCTGCCGAACGTGCTGATCTGGGAATAGCAGGTTCTTGCGGCGCCCAGTCCTTTCGGAAAATCGGCGAGCGCTTTTCCGGATGGTGCTTATTGCGGCGTCGCGCCGGTGCAGGACGCGACCAGCTTGGCGCTGAACATGTCGAACGATTGCACCTGGACCCGGCAATTGGTCGAGGCGTCCGGCGCTACGTTGACGATCTGGCCGGCACGCACCGACTGCTCCTTGCCGTTGATATCGAGCGTGACGCTTTCATTGCTCGGCGAGCCGACCAAGCCGACGGTCAAGTGTCCGTCGCCGACGACCAGCGATTGATTGGGCTGGATGTTGTAGCGGTTTTGCGCAGGCATGATGGCATTCAGGCTGGCTTGTATTTTCTTCAGCCGCGCGTCGAGATCGGTGGCTTGCGCGCTCTTGCCATCGAGTTGCCGTTTGAGCTTCTGGCTTTCCGCGCGAAGTTGCGCGATGGCATTATCGCGGCCGCCCGAGTCGCGCGCCGATAGATACCGGCCGTAGAGGTGGCCGCCGACCAGGATGCCCACGACCACGATCACGCACGCGGCGGCGATGACGGAGCGATTGCCATCCATCATAATCAAGCGCCGCCGCGGATTGCTCTCGGCTGAGCGGCTTCTGCCGGTGCTGTCGCTCACGTCGCCATCCCCCTCACGGTTTCGGCTTTGCCGCGGATTCGGAGCCCCTGCCTGCTCCGGGCGGCAGCAAGACGCCTGAGATTCGCGAAAGGATCGCTTGGACATCGGGCAGAGTGAGCGGGCTTGTCGACGCTGCCTGTCCTTCGTTATTGGCGGACGCGGACGCCGCGGTCTTGTCCGATACCGGCGGCGTCGCCTGGCCCGACGATCCCGCCGGAGGTTTGGTCGGGTTTGACCCGCCAACGGGCGGCGGCGGGCCGGGCACAAGCGTCGATGGCGGCGGCGTGCTGGGCATAAACGCAGAGGGCGGCGGCGCGCCGATTGCGCCGGCTGGCGGCGTCGCGGCCGGTGCGGCCGGAACGTCGTTGCCGAGAATGATCGGCAATCCGTCCTTGCCGGAGCCGATGATGACGATCTTGGTATTGGACGACCGCGCCAGGGCCAGCGTCGCCTCGATGCCGCGCCAGCGCAGATACGAGTCGGAAATTCCTTTGCTTACCGTTTTCTGGAAGGCGGCGATGCCGTCCGCCTCGATCTGCTTGCGCTTGGACTCCTCGGCCTCCCGCTGCACGCGGAATTTATATTCCTGGATCATGTAGTACTGCTCGGTCTGCCGATTGATCGCCGCCACGATTTCCGGCGGCAATTCGATCGACAGCACCAGCGTGTCGAGGATCTGGATGGCGTCCTGCAGAAAGCCGTTGTAGTGCCGCGGGTCGGGCTGCTCCATCGCCTCCGGCTGCACCAGCTTGTTGAGATTGGCGGCAAGGCTCTTTTGCGCTTCGTCGCGAATTTGTTTCTGGATCGTTTCGCGCGAGGTATAGACTTCCTCGGCGGTGTATTGCGAAATCACTTGCCGCGCCTGGCTGCCGATCTCGGGAGCGATCACCGAATTCAGGTAATCCGGCCCGATGAATTTATGCATCACCGCGACCGAATTATGCAGCAGCTGATAGCGTACGCTGATCTGCGCGCCGACATTGACGCCGTCCTTGGAGATGGCGTTGTAGGTCTGCGTGGAGGATTGCAGCCGTAAATCGTACAGGTACAGCCTGTCCCACGGCCAGATGATGTGGAGACCTTCTTCGCGCAATTCCCGCGGATCGAGTACCGTGCCGCGGCCGACCCAGCACCAGCAGTAAAGATCGAGACCGTTGAAACGCTTCCAAAGGACGCCGACCCGTCCGCTCGGAACCGTAATCACGATGTAAGGCCACAGCACGACGGCGGCGAGCAAGGACATCATCAAAAGCACGGAGAGGCCCGGCAGGTGTCGCCCGAGCGAACGCCACCATCCCACCCGCCGCCGCGGCGGCGGGGGCAGGTCATCAAGCGACTCCGGATAGCTCGCCATCCCGTCCTCTCCAGCCAGCCCCATCATCAGCCCATTGTACGCTCTTCGACAATACGGCCTTCATCCATCCGAATTCGGCGCGCCGGCAAGTGCAACTCGTCGAGATAGCGGTCGTCGTGCGTAATGACGACGACGGTGGCGCCCGCGCGCATCAAATCCGGCAGCAGTTCGTCATAGAATTTGCGGCGGAATTCGGGGTCCTGCTCGGCCGTCCACTCGTCGAGGATCATGATCGGCCGCTTCTCCAGCATGCTGACGATGAGCGCCAGGCGCCGGCGCTGGCCGCCGGACAGATCGAGCGTGCTGAATTCGCCGTTGGCGAGCGAAGTCTTGTCGCTCAGGCGAAACAGCGCCAGCAGGCGGCTGATTTCGGCGGGGTCGGCGTCCGGCAGTCCGTAAAGCCGCTGGAACAGATGATAGTCGAAGAAGATCGCCGACATGAGGCCGCGATATTCGTCGCGCGAGGCGTTGGTGACCGCTCTGCCGTCCAGCGTGACGTCGCCGGAATCCGGCGGATAGAGCCCCGACAGCACCCGCAGAAACGTCGATTTTCCCGATCCGTTGCCGCCGGTGATGAAGACCAACTCGCCGGCGCGCAAATCGAAATCGATCGGGCCGATCTTGAATGCGGTGTCGGAGAATTTATCGACGTAGCGGAACACGATATCGCGCATCTCGATGCGCTCGAAGCGCTTCGGCGCGACCGGCGCGATCCGCTCGACCGGGATGACGGTAGCGTGAAGCGCCGCTTCGAGGCGCGCAATCCGGTCGGCCGCGGCATTGGCGTTGAGCAGAATCGGAATCGACTGCACCAGGCCGAAGCAGGCGCCGACGACGAACAGCAATGCCGTCGTGGTCTTGGCGATTGACGAGCCGCCCAGCGTAGCGCTCAGGTTCGGCGCCACGAAGACGACGGCGCCGAGCAGAACGTACATCGAAATCTGCGACGTCACGATCATCTTGAAGGTTTCGGCCTGGGTGCGGATTTTGATGTTGGCCGCGGTCTTCGACACGTCCATCGCGTCGGCGAACAGGTCATCGCTGCGCGCCGCATTGAGCCTGACCTCCTTGAATCCGTCCAGGAAGTCGACCAGCCGGTCGAACAGCCGGCGCTCCCAGGCCGCCGACTCGCCCTTCTGCTCGGCCAGGCGCTTATTCTTGTAATGGAAAATAAAGCCCGAGCCGGTGACGATGACGACGGTCAGGGCGAAGGCGGTGAGCGACAGATAGGCGACGTAAAGTCCGACGAAAAAGACCAACACCGCGCCCTGCACGGTGAAGCACAGCATGTTGCTCGCCTGGGTCAGCACCGCGGTATCGCTGGTGACCGCCGCGACGATGCGCGAGCGGCCGATCCGTTCCAGTGCCAAAAGCTCCGAACGCCGGATCATGTCCATCAGCCGAACGCGGAGCGTGTGGATGATCGCCTCGATTTCGGCGGTGGCGGTGATGGTCACATATTGCTGCGACTTCATGAACAGAAACAGCGCGATCAGGAAAAGCGAGGCGGCCCACAGTCCGGGCTTTTGCCCGCTGCCGGTGTCCTGCACACCGGAATTGATGGCGGCGAGGATCGACGCGTTGCTGACGCCGCCGATGCCGGACATGAAGACCAGCTTCGGCAGCGAGCCGTGCATTTCGCGGCGAACGAGCTGGAAAAAGGACATTAGCGCGCAGTCGTCCGTCTACATTCAACACGCGCCGCCGATGGCGTAGGGACGGATGCGCTTGCCGACAGTTACTCTACGTTGCGGCGACGCCATTCGACTAGCCGCGATGGGCCGGTGATGAACAGCACGGGCAGCACCACCAGCGGAGTGACGAAAAGTGCGAGGAAGAACGTTCCCCAGAATCCCATGCGACGGTGAGTGCCGGCAAATCCCGTGAGCAGGCACACGGTTATGTAGGCAAGGATGGCTGCAGCCATGAAACCCGAATCCGCACTCGGTCGCGTCGCTCGATGCTATTCACGTTCAGGTCGACCAGCCTCTCATCGGCGGGCAGAGGCCCCGACGAGTTACCCGGTCGTGGTCGCCGTGCCGCTGGCATCGGCGCCCTTGGATCGTCGCGAGTCCCACATTTCCTTCTGGGCCTTGACGAACTCGCGGTAGTCCGGGGGATTGAAATCGAGCAGCGTGCCGCCCGATTCAAAGTGCTGGATGAACGCCTTGCCGATGGCGAAGGTGGCGCCGGCAGAAAGCACCGGCATGACAAACCCGGCGGCGAGGATATTGAGGACCGGCACGGCCTTCATGGCGCTCGCTGCACCCATGCCGCTGGTCGTCGGAATCATGGTCCCGGCCAGTGCCGCGATCAGCGCTTTGCCGCGGTTCTCGGAGAACGCCACGCCGTAGATTTGCGACAGTCGGCGCAGCATCTGGATTTGAAGGCCGCCGACGGCCAGCACGTCGACTACCGGCAACGGGATAAGCCCGGCAACGCCGGACCAGATCGCGAAACGATCGACCAGCTTGCCGGCCACTTCACTGCGCTCCGCGGTCGGCGCCGTCGCCGTCGCCGTCGCCATGGCTTCGTCGTGTGCAGGACTCTCGGGAGCACTCGAATTCTCGGCCATGGCGTATCCTTTCTCGACTTCCCCGGGGGTAGCTCGATGGGCGATCGAACCGGCTTGAACTTCTTCGTGGGCTCAATCCGGATGAACTTTAAAAAGGCTACCATGGTGGGTCGCCGGTGCCAAGCGCCCGCCATCCAGCTCCAGGCGGGGGCGGCGTATCTTTCAATGGAATGTCATGGCTTTAGACGCCCTCGATCGCGGACGCCGGAACACTTGCCGGCGCAATGGCTTTTCCTTCCGGTGGACCGCCGATCAACAAAATCGACGGAGCCCGCGACGCGGGCGAACTTGCCAAACATCCCTGGACATATTGCCAACTGCCAGAGCGGCACCTGCCGCATCGAAGATCGCCCGCGCAACGCCAAACGGTCCGATAGCCGGCGAAAAAATCAAGATGCGCCGAGATCGGTAGTGGCTGCCTCCGCCACCGCCAGCATGACAAAGTTCAGCTCCAGCAATGTCATCATCGCCACGGCGCACGTCTCGACTGCGGCAGGATGGCGAAGTGACGACACGGCCGCGATCCGAAACGGCAGGTCGGCCGGCGGCAAATGGATTGTAACCTTGGGTTGCTAAGCCACCAATCTTGCGCCAAACAGCGCGGTTTTATGCACAAAATCGACGCATTTGATTGCGCTTCTTTCTTCGCAATGCCCGGTTGCAATTTTTCCGCAGTCGTGGCCAACTAAACGCCGTGGCCAGCCAAGCCTGCCGAAGTGAGGCCACAGCTGAAGCCGCCGGATTGTCGTGAACGAAGAGCGGCCATTTTCCGTCATCGGGAGTCAGGGAGCATCGCGGCGATGTGGGACACCCGCCAGTGCGATCAGGAGACCGGGAAAGCGGCTTCCGGCGCGCCGGCGCAGCAAAGCGGCTTTGTCGAGCACTCGCCCCGCGGCGTGAGCGAGGATGGTCCCAAATGGCGCCTGACGGACTGGAGTACGGCGGCCACGGTACGCTCGGTGGCGCGCCGCCGCCTCGCGGACAAGGACCATGGGCTGCCGTTTTCGCCGGAACTGGTGCCGTTGATGTCGCACGATTTGGTGCGCAGTCGTGACGACACGACACAGCGTATGATTTTAAGTCAGAAATTGCACAGTTATTTCCGCTTCACCACGCACCTCGAGCTCAAAGCCGTGCTGCCGGCCTGCACGTTGATCGGCTTGAAGGAGGCTGCAGTCCGCACCAGTGATGAATTCGCCCATGACGGATTCAAGATCGCGGTGGACGAGGCGCACCACGCTTATTGCGCGGAGGATATGAAGCGGCAATTGACCGCCATCACGAGCATCCGACCCTATCGGGAGCGGCCGCCCGCCTTCGTGCGCGCGCTTTCCGGCCAGCAGGACGTGCTCGATGGAAAATTCAGGCAGCTTGCTTTGTTGGCTTTCACCTGCGTATCGGAAACCCTGATTACCAGCAGTCTCGCCAATGTGCCTGCCGACGAGCGGGTGATCCGGGCGATCCGCGACGTGATCATGGATCATGCCCGCGACGAAGCCAAACATCACGGCTATTTCTCTTGTTTTATGGAAACCATGTGGGCCCAGCTCACGGCTGCTGAAAAAGACATCGTCGGTCCGTTATTCGTCAAGTTCATCGGAACGTTCTTGTCGCACGACGCCGATGCGGAATCGGATTGGCTGGAGGCGGCAGGCTTCAGCGCAGCCGATCGAAAGCGCATCGTGGCGGAGAGCTATGAGGCCATCGATCTGCGCAAAATCCATCGCCAAGCCTCGAAGCCCACCGTCACGCTGATGAGCCGATTTGGAATGCTGGACCATCCGGCAACCGCCGACGCCGTTGCGGCGGCCGGGTTGGCGGAATGAACGCCGGGCGACGTGCGCAGAAAGCGATGCAAGCCTCGGCGCCCAGATGGCCAAGTGGTTTGGTGGCGCTGTCCCGGGAATTGGTAGACTCCGTAGGCCAGGCCGGCCGATCCGTCGTCACCGTGCGCGGTGGCGACGGTCTTGCCGCGAGCGGAGTGCATTGGCGGCGCGGCGTCATCGTCACCGCCGACCATGCGCTGGACCGCGACGACAAAATCGACGTTGAATTGCCGGACGGCGGCATCGTCCGCGGTGCATTGGTCGGGCGCGATCGAAAAATGGATCTCGCGGTGTTGCGGATTCGCGCAGTCGGGCTGCCTACGGCCCGGTTCGGCGACGCTGCAGCGCTGCGGGTGGGGCATATCGTGCTGGCCGTCGGCCGGCACAGCGAGCGCGGTCTCAGCGCGAGCTGGGGCGTCATCAGCGCGCTCGGGCGCCGCCACGCCGCCGCGGCCGACGGCAACCGGTCGATCTATCTGGATTTGACGATCTATCCGGGGTTCTCGGGCGGACCGCTGGTGGCCGATGGCGGCCGCATCGTCGGCATCAACACGTTGGGCTCACGCGGGGTCGCACTTGGCATTCCCAATGCGGTCGTCGAGGACGCGGTCAGCAATCTGTTGCAGGAAAGACGCGCCTGGCGCGATTAGGGGATGGGCTATGATCGACGCACGCAGTTGGTCATGACATGAGGCCAGATCTGATAACCGCATCGGGTCCGCTACGGCGCGAGATGGAGGAGGTTGCGAGGCGCCTGCGCGCCTCCACTGTAAAGGTGCAGCGGCGGCGAAGCGGCGGCGGGTCGGGCATTATCTGGCGACCGCGCGGCCTGATCGTCACCAATGCTCACGTCGCGCCTGGTCCGCAAGCCGCGGTCAAACTGGCCGATGGACGCGTGCTGATCGGAACGGTGACGGCCCGGGACTACGAGCACGATCTCGCCGCACTGTGGGTCGAGGCACACGACTTGCCCGCGGTCATGCCCGGCGATTCCGACGCATTGCTGGTCGGGCAGCTGGTGTTTGCGCTCGGCAATCCCCGTCACATCGCGGGCGCGCTGCATGTCGGAATCGTGCATGCTTTCGGCCGTACCGCCGCCGCGTCCGGGCGGCGCTGGGTGGAGGCGGATATCGATCTGCCGCCCGGCTTTTCCGGCGGTCCGCTCAGCGACGCCGCTGGCTACGTCATCGGCGTCAATAGCATGGCGGCCCGGGACGGCCGCGGCTTTGCGGTGCCGAGTAAAACCGTCGAGGCCTTTCTGAGCGGTCTGCCGGAAAAAGCCGTCCCTTCTCAAGGACTGCCCCACGGACTGCGACAATCGGGGCAGACCGGCCGTCGCCGCATTTCCGAGTCTTAGCTAAATCGCGCGGCGGACAAAAAGCCGGCGATCCATTCCCCGCCAAATACTGCAGGCCGACCGACGGATATCCAAGCCGATCGATGACCTTTGGCAACGGCTCGCGGCACGCGGAAAACTTATAGTTTTCGCGCCGCGTAATCCGTCCCGCCAGGGTTTGGCAAGGAAAAGGTTTGGCACAAACAGGATTGCAATCTTAGATTTAATCTATCATAGTTACAATCTAAAGTTTTACTCCAGGAGCGCCAATACTCCAACTGGCGCGCCGAGAAATGTCACGTCAGTGGTGCGGGTGCCTTCGTGAACCTTCCGAGCCCAAGGACCGGTCCTGTCTTTACGATTGCGCACTCTGTCCTTGCATCGCGCAGAGAATATCAGTCGTTTCTCGGCGGCGGATCGCGCGCCGAGTTCGGCTTTTTTTTGGATTCGATCGCGCCGGATTTGATCGCCGCGGGTCTGCCGCCCGACGACGTGCATTTCGCCAAGCGCTATCCGCGGTCGCAAACGGTCTTCGTTGGCGACACGCTGCACGGCCTGACCGAGGTCGGGATTCTGCCGCGGCCGAATTACGATGAAAGCGAATACGAACGCCTCGCCGCTCAAATACGGGACGATTACGATCACGGGCCGTTTCGCACCTACATATATCCGGAAGAAGCGCGCCTATTGTTCGCGATCGTCGACATCGTGCGTCCGAAATCGGCGATTTTTCTCGGCTCCTATTACGGCTATTGGGCGCGCGCTCCGTTGACGGCGATCACCCGGCACGGCGGACGCACCGTGCTGGTGGACCCCGATCCAAAAGCCCAAGAGGTCGCCCGTCGTAATCTGGCGGCCGCCGGCCTGCTCGACGCGGTCGAGTTGGCCGTGACGACGGGCCAGGACTATCTGCAGAAAACTTCGGATCTATACGATCTCGTCGTGCTGGATGCGGAAACCCCGCGCGATTATCCGGATCTGCAGCAGCGCGGCAAAGCCGTCTACGGTCCGCTCTTGGCGCACGCGACCGCGCGCATGACGCCGGACGCCAATCTGGTTTGCCACAACTACCTGTTCGAGAACATCGCGGACTGTCGATTTTTCGATCGCATCATCGACCGCAATCACAACGAGCTGGAGGCGTTCCTCGACATCGCCGCGCGCGAATTCGCCGGTCTCGTCGAATGCACGAGCACCGAGGGCGTGGGTGTTGGAAAGCGGCGGGCGGGGCTGCGGACGCAACGCGCCACCAACGGGAGGTCACGGCATTCATGACACGTCATCCAAGACGCAGCAAAGCCAAACAGGAGCGAACCATGGAAAAGGGCACGACCAAGAGCGCGGAGAAACTGTCGGAGGCGATCGATCAATACAAGGCATCGTTGGCGACCGGCGCCAAGATCACCGGAAAGGTCACCGAGGAAAACGACAAGCTGTGGGTGGTTTGTAAATCCGCGGTAGGCGGTCCGGTCTGTGTCGAGTTCAAACGCGACGACGTGCTCGAAGTGCAGCAGCGCGGCGACGCCGAAACCGCGACCGTGTCAGTAAAGGATAACGCCGACTACACGATAACCGTCGCCGGCATGGTTGGCCACGAAGACGATCTGCCACGCGGCCTGCGCAGCATTTTTGCCGAGTCGGCCGACGACGGCGGCGGCCGAAGGAGCTGACGCCTGCCGTTGCCGCCGCAGCAACCGATCTGCGCGCCCATTGTGCGCTCACAACTCGGCGTCGAATTGACCGGCGCGCCGCTTGTACCCGCCGCTCGTCCTAATGTGCGGAAAGCCTTGCGCAATCGCTTCGGCAAACCAGGGAGACAGGAGAAATGATCTCGCGCGAGTCCGCGGCCCCGCCGAACAAGATCGTGCTCGCCTATTCCGGCGGCCTCGACACCTCGGTGATCCTGCCGTGGCTGAAGGAGCGTTACCCCGGCACGCAGGTCGCGGCTTTCGTCTGCGACCTCGGCCAGGGCGACGACATGAAATACGTGTTTGAGAAGGCCAAGGCGAGCGGCGCCGACGAGGTCGTCATCCGCGATTGCCGCCGGGAATTCCTGGAGAACTACTGCTTCCCGATGCTGCGCGCGCGGGCGGTCTATGACGGCGATTACATGCTGGGCACGGCCGTGGCGCGGCCGCTCATCGCCCGCCAGCAGGTGATGGTCGCGCGCGAGCTCAATGCCGACGCGGTGGCGCATGGCGCCACCGGCAAGGGCAACGATCAGGTGCGTTTCGAGCTGACCTACATGGCGCTCGCGCCCGACCTCAAGATTGTCGCGCCGTGGAAGGACCCGCAATTCCAGCTCAACAGCCGGGAAGCCGCGCTCGACTACGCCAAGGCCCACGACGTGCCGGTCGAGGCCACGGTCAAGAAGATCTATTCGCGCGACGCCAATATCTGGCACATGTCGCATGAGGGCGGTGAAATCGAAAATGCCGCCCAAGAGCCCGCCGACGATTGTTATGTGCTGTCGCGGCCGGTGTCGCGGGCGCCCGACGCCTCCGAATACGTAACCGTCGAATTCGACAGCGGCGTTCCGATCGGCTTGAACAACGAGCGGCTGGACTCAATCGCACTGGTATTGCGCCTGAACGAGATTGCCGGACGCCACGGCGTCGGCCAGGCGTTGCTGATCGAGAACCGGGTCGTCGGGCTGAAATCGCGCGGCCTCTACGAAACGCCGGCCGGCACCGTGCTGTACGAAGCGCATAAATCGCTCGATCAGCTCTGCTGCGAGCGCGACCTATTTCATTACAAGCAGCACGTCGCCGTGAAACTCGCGGAGATGATCTACTACGGACAATGGATCCACCCGCTGCGCGAAGCGCTGCAGGCCTTCGTCGACCATGCCAATCGCGTCATCACCGGCTCGGTTCGCGTCAAGCTCTTCAAGGGACGCGCGGTCGCGGTCGGCGCCAATTCGCCGCTGGCGCTTTATGACCAGGAATTGGCCAGCTTTGCGATGGGCGACTACGACATCACGGCCGCGCGCGGATTTATCGACCTGTTCGGATTACCGATGAAGCTCAGCGGCAGGCGGGCGGCGAAGGCCGCCGCCGCAAGCGGCGCCGGCGGGTCGTGGCGGGACCGCGGCGCATGAAGAATTTCATCGCCATCGCCGATGCGTCCCCGGCCGAGATCAAACGCATCCTGCAACGCGCAACGCAATTGCGTGAGCAGAAGCGGCGCGGCACGCGTCACCGTCCGGCGCTGGATCGCAAGACCCTGGCATTGATCTTCGAAAAGCCGAGCCTGCGCACCCGCGTCAGCTTCGAACAGGCGATCCACGAACTGGGCGGCCACACCATCGCGCTGGGCGCCGACGTCGGCCTGAGCAAGCGCGAGAGTGTGCGCGACGTCATCGGCGTCTTGGAGGGAATGGTCGACGGCGTCGTGGCGCGGGTGTTCGAGCATCGGAAGCTCGTGGACATGGCGAGCTTCGGCGGCATTCCGGTGATCAACGCGTTGAGCGATCTCCTGCATCCGTGCCAGGCGATGGCCGACGCACTGACGATGTGGGACGAGTTCGGCGAGGATTTGCGCGGCAGAACGCTAGCCTTCGTCGGCGACGGCAACAACATTGCGCGCAGCCTGGCGGTACTCGCCGGCAAGCTGGGCATGAACTACGTCATCGCCTCCCCGCCCGGATACCAGATCGCGCCCGACTTCATCGCCGAATATCTTTCGGCGCCGTGCCAGCCGGCGCCGAAATTCGTGCACGATCCGCACGAAGCCGTGCGCGGCGCTGATGTCGTTTACACCGACATTTGGGCGTCGATGGGCCAGGAGCACGAGCGCGAGGCGCGACGCAAGGCGTTTGCACGCTATCAGGTCAACGGCGACTTGCTGAAGCTCGCGGCGTCGCACGCCATCGTCATGCACTGCCTGCCTGCCGCGCCCGACGCGGAGATCGCCGACGATGTCAAATATGGCCCGCACAGCCGGATTTTCCGGCAGGCGCACAACCGGCTGCACGTTCAGAAAGGCTTGCTCGCCGTGCTGTTCGACGGCGAGGCGAATCAGTAATGCGCCGGCCGTCGTGCCGGCGCGGTGGAGGAAACATGGCGTTCAAGCTTGCGGTGGATCGCGAGGTCTTCGAGACGTTCCCGGGCTACGAGGCCGCCATCGTCTACGCCTGCGAACTCGTCAACGGACCGAGCACCGCGCAGAGCGTGGCTTGGCTGCGCGATGCCGAGCTGGAAAGCCGCAGCCGCTTCGACCGCGACTCGCTCAAGGACGATCCGCACATCCGCGCCTGGCAGGAAGCGTTCGCAAAATTCGGCGTGAAGAAGGGCAAATGGCCCGCTTCCGTCGAATCGCTGCTCAAACGGGTCGTGTCCGGCAAGGAATTGCCGGCCATCAATGCGCTGGTCGATGCCTACAATGCGCTGAGCCTGCATCACATGATCCCAGTCGGCGGCGAGGATCGCGACCGGCTTGCGAGCGATCTCGAGCTGCGCTTCATGTCCGGAGCCGAGACGTTCGACACGGTGAATTCCGGCCAGCCCGTCCTGGAACGCGTCGATGCCGGCGAAGTGGCGTGGTGCGACGCCGCAGGCGTGACCTGCCGCCGCTGGAACTGGCGCCAGTGCCGGCGCACCGCGCTCACCGAAAATACCCGCAACGCCTACTTCGTTTTGGATCGGCTGCCGCCCTACCCGCACGAGCGGCTGCTGGCGGCGGCGCAGAACCTCGAGCAGCGAATCCTGCAGCTTTCACCCTCGGCCAAGGTGACTCATGAGGTGCTTCGCGGCTAGCCGCAGCGCCGCGCCGCGAGGCGCGCAGAGGATCGCAGATGCAAGGTTATCTCGAAGTCCCGGATGAGCGGACCTTGGCGGTGCTGGACGCCGTGGATTACAGCACGCTGCGCAAGCAGTTCTTCAACGCTATTATCGACGACCGTTATCTGGGCCCGGATCTGGAGGATTTCTCGCTGGTGCCGCGGGTGTTTCCGGCAAGCTATATGCGCGCGATCGAGGACGCCGCGCGGCATTTGACCGAAGCGCTCCTGACGCTGGCCAGCAAAGACAAGCAATTTTTGCTCCGGCATCTTTCCACCGATGCCCGCTGGAATACGCTGATCGAACGGCACGGCATTCTCGACCGGGCGCCGACGCGCCTGGTCGGAGAGCTGCGCTACGATTTCGCCATTGCCGGCCCGCTCACCGCGGACAATCCCCCGCAGCTGATGGAAATCAACGGCGCGGCGCTGGGACTTTACGCATTTGCCAGTTTTCTGCCGAAAACGCTCAAGGCGCTCATCGCGCTGGATCACCTGACCTACACCGACGTAGCCGCGAGCTTCGCCGAGCTGTGCCGCCGCGTCGGGCCGCAGATTGCGAGCTTCTTCCCCGGCAATCTGTTCTGGGGCGATCATTTGCTGGCGCAAGGCATCGACAGCCTGCACCTGATCACGCCAGTCGATGTTCCCAATGCGCATTTATGGCCGCGGCTCCGCCACGCCGACTGGCGCTTCGACGGCGACGGCAAGCTTATGCTGTTCATCGACGGCGCCTGGGCGCGCATGGACGGCTTTCGCTGGGCGCGCGTCTTCACGCCGCGCGACATCGAGAAATTCGGTGACCTGCTCGCCGGTGTCATGCGCAGCCCGGGCACCGTCTACATGTCGCATCCACGGGTCGAATTTGCCAGCAACAAAGGCGTGCTGCCGCTGTTATGCGACGAGCGCTTCCTCAAAACCGAGCTGCGCGTTGCCGAGCCGGCAAACGTCATGCGCTATGTCACGCCGAGCCGCTCTCTCGCGGACGCGGGTTTTCCCAGGCGCCGCGATTGGAAGAATTTGGTGGTCAAGCACAATTTCGGATCGGGCGGCGACGGCGTTTTCGTCGGCGAGGCCATCGCGGGAGCCGCGGCAAAGGTGAACGATCCCGCCGCTTGGATCGTGCAGGACCGGCACGAGCTCAATCAGATGTACGCGCGCCTGCTCTTTACCAACGATCGTCCGCTCAGAATGGATCTCGGAGTCTTCGTCAATTACGACTTCGCCGACGGCAGGCTGCAATATTTGCGCGTCGCCGGCGTCGTCGCGCGCGGCTCCAATCGGCCATTGGTGAACGTGACGCAGGGCGGAGCCGCCATCCCCGTGCTCTGGCCGAACGCTGCAGCCCCTTAGCGCTTAGCAAAACCCCCTCGCAAAAACGGAATCTTCGATCGAGGAAACAGTCCAGGGGAGCCGCGCCCATGACGCCAATGACGCCCATGACAGTCACCGCGAAAGTACAAAACCCCGACCCGCTCGATGACGTGCGCGCCCACTGGGAGCGCTTTTCGCTTGCCGGCCGTCGCGCCGAGCTCGACGACGCGGACGCCGAGCCGGATTTCTGCAAAAGGCAATTCCGCGTGATCCTGTTGCTCAGCGCGTCGCGAAGCGGCGCCAGCTGGCTCGCCGAACTATGCGCCAGCAGCGCCCGCTTGTGCTCGCTGCCGGGCGAAATCGATCCGTTTCTTTTGCTGGCGCTCGGAGCGCCGGACGCGGCCTGCGGCGAATCCGACGCCTTGGACGCACGCCACGCGACCGCTGCGGTCGGCCGGCGCTTGTCGCGCTACCTGCGCGATTTCGCCGGCAATCAGGCGGCGGCGGAAGACCATCGGCTGACGCCGCGGCGACGGTTCCAGATTGCCATGCGGTCGCTGCTGCAATGGCCGGAACTGCACCAGCGGATGGACGGCGTCTACGACGCGATCCGCGAAACGTTCGAAGCGCCGAACGGCCAATCTCGTGAAGCGCGCATGGTCGGCTACTTGGCGCGGCTCAAAGCTCTGCAACCGCGCCTTAATCCGTATTTCTACGACGTCGATCCGGAGCTGATCCGCAAGCGTTTTCCCGACGAGCGGATTCCGGCGGGGCCGCCGCGCGACACTTGCGTCATCGAGGAGCCGCCGTTCGTCTGCGAATCGCCTTGGGCCTGCGCGCGCGATGGCGGCGAGGTCGACCGCCCGCTGCTGCTCAAATCGCCGAGCAACGCCTATCGGCTGGACTTCCTGCGCGCGCTGTTTCCCAACGCCGAGATTACCGTCCTCCACCTCATCCGCGATCCGACCGCAAGCGTGACCGGCTTGATGTCGGGCTGGCTGCATCACGGCTTCTTCAAGCACCGCATGCCCGCGGGCACGCTCGACATCGCACGCTACACGCGGCCCGATCGGCCGTGGACCGCGGCCTGGTGGAAGTTCGATCTGCCGCCGGACTGGCAACACAACGTACATCGCCCGCTCGAAGAGATATGCGCATTGCAATGGCTGAGCGCCAACGAGCACATTTTGCGCTGGGTGGAGCGCAACCGCTCCGACATCCACTATGTGCAGACCAGCACGCACCGGCTGACGTCCGACCTCAACGGCGAGATGGTTCGGCTGTTTGCCGAACTGAAGCTCGATCCCGACGCCGGTCTCATGCGCGCGCTCGCGCTCAATCGGCGCACCATGGTGTCGTACGGCGTATCCGACGATTCCCGCATCCAGTTGCGGCACCTCGCCGCGCGCGTCACCGCGGGCGCGCGCGTCCGCAATCTGCTCGATGCATTCGGGGAAGCCGGCAGCGGGCCGGCGCTGGAAATTGCGCGGCCGGAAGCGTCAGCATAAGCGCGGTGAGCGGATTTGTCTTCGCGACCGCCCCACCGACGCAATGGGGCATTCGGACGGCGTCGTTGCGGTCGCCCAGGGAAGGCCTGCCCATCCTTGTGCACACGCTCCGTCTAGACGGGCGCGCGGGCCGCTACTCCGTTTCAAGGTCTCCGAGCATGATCCCAAGTCCTGCACGCAGACTCATGAAGTTGGGCACCACTCGTTCGCCGTTGCCCTATGATGGATTATCCAAATCTACGCAGTAGCTTCCCTCATTCGCCGCGCTCCGTCAGAAGAGCTACGCCCCTTTCAGGCGACGGTGAACGGATCGAGCAGCGGCAGGCCGGTGACGGTAACATCCGCAACATTGCGGGTCACCAGTGTCAGGCCGTGCACCTTAGCTGTGGCCGCCAGGAGCCCGTCAATCAGAGGTAATGGATCGGGAATTCCCATTAATGCCCAAAGAGCATTCGTCCATCGACGAGACCGATAGCGTTGAAGCGCAACTCGCCACTGGCGTCGAGATCATCAAACTCGATCACATGCGGATCCAAGAACACTTTCGCGGCCGTTCGGAAGTCGAGACCGCGTTTCTTCCGATTGGCTGCGGCGCTGCGCTCAATGACCCAAGGCCTCGACGAGCAGTGGGAGCACTGCCCTTTATGACTTCCGGTTCGGCCGGCGACTAAACGGATCGAGGACAGCGACCCCGGAACGCTCGAAATCCGATACGTTGCGCGTTACTACGGTGAGCCCGTGTTCGAGCGCTGTGGCCGCGATCATGAGATCGGCGCCGTCATTGCCGAGATCGGCGCTCAGGGAGCCCCAACGCCGCGCGGTTCGCAGGTCGAATGGCACAACCCGCTCGCCGTAAAGGGTCAGGACGCGGTCCAACCAGTCTGCAAGAGCGCCCGCAAAGCCCGGATCAACAATGCGCTGTCGCGCAATGCCGCGCTCTATTTCGCCAATGCTGATGACGCTAAGGAAAAGATCGGTCGTTCGCTGCCGTTCGAACCATTTGACGACCATCGGATCGCGCTCCCGCCTGCGCAGTTCGGATAGCGTGACGGTATCGATCAGGAACATCAGAGATCGAGATCGCGCATCCGCACATTACGGCGCGGAAAATCGCCATCATCCTGCGGCATGGCGAGCAATGCATCGACAAAGGATGGTGCCTGCGCGCGTTCGAGGTGGCGCAAGCGCTCGTACTCCACCACGTCCATGACAACTACGGCGGGCTTGCCGTGTTTGGTGACCGTCTGCGGCAAACGCCGCGCGGCCTCGACGACCTCGCTGAAGCGATTCTTCGCGTCCTGCACCGACCAACTGCGATGGGCCATGCCCTCGTTTCTCACTAGCTAGAATATCTGGCTAGATTATGACGAGAGCCGTCCGTCGTCAAGTCAACCAGTCCGCCGTGCGGTTCGTGGAGCCGGACCGCATTGGCGCGCAACATCGAAGAACCGGGAATTCCGGGATAGAGCACGTAAGCTAATTGTTGACAATCGTCAGCTAATCGCTTACGTAACCAACAGCATGATCAAAAGCTTCAAGAGCAAGCCTCTCGCCGAGCTTTGGGAGAAGGGGCGAACGTCGAAGATCGATGCGAAAATGTATGAACGTGTCCTTCGTCGTCTGGATCGCTTGGACGCCGCGGCGACGCCGCAGGAAATGAATATCCCCGGCTTTGATTTTCATGCTTTGAGAGGCTTCAAACCCACGCGCTATTCGGTCCATGTGAATGGGCCGTGGTGCGTCACGTTTGAATTCGAGGACGGCGATGCCTGCCGGGTTGACTTCGAACAATATCACTGAGGAGAGACAATCATGGTCTATGGCGCCAAGCGGAATCCGGATCGCTGCCCGACCCATCCTGGCGCTTTGCTGAGAGAGGACGTGATCCCGGCGACCGGCAAGACCAAAGCCGAGATTGCACAACTTCTCGGCATTTCACGGCAGCATCTCTACGACGTTTTGCGCGAGCGCAAGCCGGTCTCTCCGGCGGTTGCGGTTCGACTCGGCAAGTTGTTTGGCGACGGCGCCGGGGTCTGGGTGCACATGCAGGCGGCTTACGATACGTGGCACGCGGAACGCGAAGAGGATGTGAGCGGCATTCCCACGCTTCGTCCCAGAGCCGCATAAGCGTGGGCACCGTCCCAGCGACGCTGCAACAGACGCATCACTGGCCGTATTTGGCGCCATGAGTGTATCCACGGCTGCTTTGTCGTAAGAAATCGTATAGTGGCGCGCCCGGAGAGATTCGAACTCCCGACCCCCAGATTCGTAGTCTGGTGCTCTATCCAGCTGAGCTACGGGCGCGGCGCGTCGTTAGCTATAGGCTTCGACGCGTGGTGGCAAGATTCGCCCCTGGCCTTCGCTGCCGCTTCCCGGGACGTTAACCCTGGGCGCGGGCGCCGCGATGGGCGGCGAGCTCCACGGCGCGATCCGGAATGGTCAGCCGCAGCGTCGCGCCGATGGTGCCTTCGACCAGGCGGATGTCCCCGCCATGGGCGCGCACCAGCTCGGCGGCGATGGCAAGGCCTAAGCCGGTGCCGCCGGTGCGCGTCGAGCCCTGGAACGCCTCGAACAGATGCGCACGCGCTTTCTGGGAAAAGCCGGGGCCGGTGTCGGACACTTCGATCACCACCACCGCACCCTCGCGCCGGCCGGTGATGCGGATCTGGTCGCGGCCGGGATCGCGCGTCTCGCGGCTTTCCATGGCGCCGACGGCGTTGCGCGACAGGTTGAGCAGGATGCGGAACAGTTGATCGTAATCGGCTTCGACCACGAGCCCGCGCTCCACCGCGCCGATCCAGCGGATCGGAGCATCGGGGCCGAGCCCCAGGGTTTCGTGAACTTCCTCGACCAGCGGCTCAAGAAGCATCTGCCGGCGTTCCGGCGGCGGCTCCTGCAAGCGGCCGTAGGACAAGGTGGACTGGCAGAAGGCGATGGCGCGCTCCAGCGCGTGCACCAGCTTCGGCGCGAAACGCTGCACCCCGGGATCGGGAATTTTGGCGAGCCGTTCGGAGAAGAGCTGCGCCGAAGCGAGCAGGTTGCGCAAATCGTGATTGATCTTGGACACCGCAAGGCCGAGGCTGGCGAGCCGGTTCTTCTGATGCAGCATCGAGGCAAGCTCGATCTGCATGGTGGCGAGTTCGCGCTCGGCGGTGCCGATCTCGTCGTTGCGCGCCGACGGCGCGATGACGCGGTCTGAATTTTCCGGATCGGCGCGGAACGCGATCATATTGGCGGTGACGCGGCGCATCGGCCGCACGAACATGTAATGCAGCGCCAGATAAACCAGCGCCGCGGTGATGCCGGAAATGACCAGCGACAGAAACAGGATATCGGCCGAATAGCGCAGCATGGCCTTGCGCAGCGGCTGCTCGTCCATGACCAGATCGATATATTCGCCGCCCATCGGCGCCGGGCCGACCACGCGCATCACGTCTTTCTTGGTGTTGAGCATGGTGGTGAAGGCATCGACGATGGCGTCGAAGACATAGACCGTGCGCATGTCGTAGGTGGCGGCCACCGTCGGCGGCATGTCGTCGACCGCCAACATGCGGCGGCTGTTGCCCATCTTCATGGCGACGGCGCGGGCGCCGATGCTGTCGAGAATCTTCTTGGCGAGCGCGTCGGATACCACGCCGTTCGGCGCGGCGTCGAGCACCAGCGCCGCGGTATAGGCGGTGGCCAGGCGATCCTTCAGCCAGACGACGCGGAAATTGGCGACCGACGGCGCATAGATCAGCACTTCCGCGATCATCACGAACAGGATCGTGAGGACGAGGAGCTTTCCCGAAAGGCCAAAGTGCGGCGGCCGGACCGGTTCCGGCCGCGCGGCGGATTGATCACTCATGGTCGAGCCTTGCTGCCGTTCGTCAAACGAACGCTCGTCAACCAAAACGACGCAGCCACCCTATGATGCGACGCACCAGAGGGCTCGTCAAACCTCGCGTGAAATAGGTCATCGCGGCGCGTTTACCCACCTCGGCATAGGTCGGATACGGCACGATAACACCGGCAAAGGCCTCGATATTCAGTTTTTTGCTTATGGCGAGCGTCCAGGCCGCGATATTTTCCGACGCGCTGGCGCCGACGATGGTGGCGCCGAGAATACCTCCCTTGCGATCGGTGACGATCTTGATGTGGCCGTTTGTCGCCCCGGTCGCCCGGGCGCGGTCGTTTTCGCGATAGGGCGAGCGCAACACCCGGATAATGCCGGCGGCGGCGCGCCCCGCCGCCTCGGTGAGGCCGACCTGGGCCAATTCCGGGTCGGTATAGGTCACCGACGGCACCGCGTAGCGGTCGGCATCGACCGCGGTGCGGAACAGCGCGTTGCGGATCACGAGGCCGGCGTGATGATGCGCGAGATGGCTGAGCCGGGGTGCGCCGGTGACGTCGCCGATCGCATAGACGCGCTTGTTGGTAGTGCGAAGCCCGCCGTCGACCACGATGCCGCCCGGCTCATAGCGGATGCCGGCGGCGTCGAGATCGAGATTTTCCAGATTGGGCCGGCGGCCGGCCGCGACCAGCAGATGCGTGCCTTCGATCGTCGCCACGCCGCCAGCGCCGGCGATATCGACTTGGACGCGCGCCAGCGCCCGGCGCACCTCGCGAATCTCGATGCCGCTGCGCAGCGCGACGCCCTCGCGGGCGAGCGCGTCGAGCACGATGGCCGCACATTCCGGATCGGCGCCGGCAAGCGGCGTCGCCGATTCGAGCACGGTGACGTCGGCGCCGAAGCGGCGGAACGCCTGCGCCAGTTCGAGGCCGATCGAGTCGGCGCCGATCACGATGAGATGCCGCGGGCACTCGGCGAGATCGAACACTGACTCGTTGGTGAGGTGCGGCGTGCCGGCAAGCCCGGGGATGGCGGGCAGCGCCGGCGAAGACCCGGTGGCGATGACGAAGCGGCGCGCTTTGACGTCGTAACCGTTGACCGCAACGGTCGCGGCGTCGGTAAAGCGGCCCTCGCCTTCGAACACCCGCACGCCAAGGCCATGGAAGCGCGCGCGCGAATCCTGCGGCGCGACCGCGGCGATGACGCCGCGTACATGGGCGCGCACCGCGGCAAAATCGACGCCGAAGCGGCCACTCCTGATGCCGAAGCGCGCGCCATGGCGGAGCGCATTGGCGCGCTCGGCCGCCGCCAGCAGAGCCTTCGACGGCAGCGCGCCGCTATTGAGGCTCTCGCCGCCCATCTTGGCCTTTTCGATCAGCACCACATTGACGCCGAAAGCGGCGGCGGCGGCCGCCGCCGCCAAGCCACCGGCGCCGGCGCCGATGACGCAGATATCCGGTTTGATCTGTTGTCGCTGTTCCACCGCCATTTTGGTCTTTTCGGCCCGCCGGAAGTCCAAGGTCTGTCACACCTTTTCTACAGTATGGCGAGGATGGCAATGCGGTCGTGACGGCGGTCATGGCAGCAGTCATGGCAGCAGTCATGGCGGCAGTCATGGCGGCAGTCATGGCGACGGACGCGGCCAAGCACGGACAGGCCCGAAATGCCGGCAAATCGCTGGAAAACCGCGGCTAAGTCACGTTGACGAGCCGGAAGGGCTTGCGTATAAGCCGCGCCAATTGCGGCGCGTGAGGTCGCGGCACGCCGCGTAGCGGAGATTCCCGGTGAAACGGACCTACCAGCCGAGCAAATTGGTGCGCAAGCGCCGCCACGGCTTTCGCGCCCGCATGGCGACCAAGGGCGGCCGCAGGGTTCTGGCCTTGCGGCGCGCGCAGGGGCGCAAGAAGCTGAGCGCTTAGAGCATGATCCCGAAACGTGGCAACCGGTTTCCCGCCTTCTCGAAGCCCGCTTTAGCGGGCGAAGGAAGGTCGGATAAGATCATGTGCAACTCAACAAGCTAGACTTGCGCGCGTCGCTTTAGCGCGGGTTTTTGGGGGCGCAAGTTCTCGTTTCGCACGCCGATTTTAAGGTCGAGCCCGGACTGGTCGAGCCCAAAGTCGCAGCCAAAGTCGCATCCATGGAACGGTTGAAACGCCGGACGGACTTTCGGGCGGCCGCGAAAGGCGCCAGGGCGCCTGCCGCAGCCTTCGTCCTGCAAGCGCGGCAACGCACCGAATACGGCCAAGCCGGCGACCAGGAGAGCGGACCTGTCCGGGTCGGCTTCACCGTGTCGCGTCAGGTCGGCAATGCCGTGGAGCGCAACCGCGTGCGGCGGCGCTTGCGGGAAGTGGTTCGGCTTGCGCCTGCGGCCGCGCTTCGCCCCGGCCATGATTACGTGCTGATTGGCCGCCGAACGGCGCTCGCCGTCCCGTTCGGCGATATGGTCCGGCAGTTCGATGCGGCGTTGCGCCGAATTCATGCTGCTCCGCGGAGCGGGCAAAACAACGGGCAAGACAACGGACAAGACAACAGCGCGAGAACTGGTAGCGGCAGGGACGCGCCCCCACATAGAACGGGTTCGTCCAATGAGCGGCGTGACGACCGGCACTCCATGCCGGGACCAGAGCAGCGCGAACACACGGATAAGAGCAAGTAATGGGCGAATATAAAAACACCATCCTTGCGATCGTGCTGTCGCTGATTGTCGTCGTCGGCTGGCAGTATTTCATCGGCTATCCGCAGATGCAGCGCCAACAAGAGCAGGCGCAGCTCAAAAAGCAGGAACAAACGCAAGCTCAACCCGGCGCGGCGCAACCGAATGCGGCGCAGCCGAGCCCGTCCGAAGCCAGTGCCCCGCCGGTGCCAAACGCGCCCTCGGCCGAACCGCCGGCCGCCAGCCGCGAAGCAGTCATCAAGTCCCTCCCCCGCGTCGAAATCAACACGCCGCGGCTTCACGGCAGCATCGATCTCAAGGGCGGCCGCATCGACAATCTGTCGCTGGTGCAATTCCGTGACGAGGTCGATCCGAACTCGCCGCCGATCGTGCTGTTCACGCCGTCGGGTGCGTCGGATGCCTATTACGCGGAATTCGGCTGGGTGGCGGCGACCGGCACCAATGCGGCCGTGCCGGGACCCGATACGGCGTGGCAACAGGACGGCTCAGGCGCGCTCGGCGTCGACCATCCGGTGACGCTGACCTACGACAACGGCCGGGGCTTGATCTTCACCCGCACCATCGCGGTCGACGACCATTATCTGTTCACCATCACGGACCGGGTGGCGAACAAGGGCGGCAGTCCGGTCACGCTGTTTCCCTATGGCCTGATCTCGCGCCATGGCACGCCGCCGGTGCTGGGCTATTACATTCTGCACGAAGGCCCGATCGGCATGATGGGCACGGATGGCGAAAAGGAAGAGACCTATAAGAAGATCGCCGACAAAAAGAGCGAGAGCTGGGACGTCACCGACGCCTGGCTCGGCTTCACCGACAAATATTGGGCCGCGGTGCTCATTCCCAACACCGACGCCAAGGTAAAGACGCGCTTCTCTGCCAGCAACGTCAACGGCAAGGAAATCTACCAGACCGATTACCTGGCGCAGCCGCAAACCGTGGCGCCGGGCGCAACCGGCACCGCGGCCGCGCGGCTGTTCGCCGGCGCCAAGGAAGTGTCCGTCGTCGGTATCAATTTCCCGCTCGGCCCGGGCGGCTATAACCAGTCGCTCCACCTCAATCATTTCGATCTGTTGATCGACTGGGGCTGGTTCTATTTCATCACCAAGCCGATGTTCCTCGCCATCGACTACTTCTTTCATCTAGTCGGCAATTTCGGTATCGCCATCCTGATCGTCACGGTGATCGTCAAGCTGTTGTTCTTCCCGCTCGCCAATAAATCCTACGCCTCGATGGCGAAGATGAAGGCGGTGCAGCCGCAAATGGCGATGATCAAGGAGCGCTTCGGCACCGACAAGATGAAGCAGCAGCAGGAGATGATGGCGCTCTACAAGAAGGAGCAGATCAATCCGCTGGCCGGCTGCCTGCCGATCGCCATCCAGATTCCGGTGTTCTTCTCGCTCTACAAGGTGCTGTTCATCACCATCGAAATGCGCCACGCGCCGTTCTACGGCTGGATTCACGATCTTTCGGCGCCCGACCCGACCAACATTTTCACCCTGGGCGGACTGATTCCGTTCGATCCGACCATTATTCCTTTGATCGGCGGCTTCCTGCATCTCGGCTTCTGGCCGGCGATCATGGGCGTGACCATGTGGGTGCAGATGAAGCTCAATCCGGCGCCGCCCGATCCGACCCAGCAGATGATCTTCAACTGGATGCCGCTGATCTTCACCTTCATGCTGGCGAAATTCCCGGCCGGCCTCGTCATCTACTGGGCCTGGAACAATTCGCTCTCGGTGACGCAGCAGAGCGTCATCATGCACAAGCACGGCGCCAAGATTCAGCTGTGGGATAATCTCAAAGGCACGTTCATTAAAGCGAAGCCGAAGCCGAAGGCGCCGGCGGAGTAGGGCTCGGAACAAGTCCGGCCATGACGGACGAATGGATTCAGCCTTAACTCAACCTGTTTTAGCAAGACAATTTTCGACATTGATCATCGCTTATGCATTTTGATCATGGCGCCCGAAAAGCGTTTTCACGTATCTCTTTCCATGCGTTTCTCGGCATTGATGAGGTAGTGCGCATCAATTTCAATGCCAACGCTATTGCGCCCCCATTTCGCGACCGCGACGCTCGTTGTTCCCATGCCTAAGAAGGGATCAAAAGCGGTATTTTTATGCGGTCCGTCATTGCGAGCAGCGTGAAGCAATCCAGTTCGGCCGCGAAGTTCTGGATTGCTTCGTCGCTTCCGCTCCTCGCAATGACGACCGAAACGTAGGCTGTTTGACAAAACTCGCGCGCATTAGCGCGGCGCGGGAACGGGATCTCTATCTCACCTCTCGTCGAAGGGGCGAGGGAGCGCGCCGGCGCAGCGCGGGAGTTTTAGGCGGCGCGAACGCGGGAGAAGAAGGTGGCGACCTTGGTTTCGAGATCTTTGGCGCGCGACGACAGCAAAGCCGTCCATTGGCTGATTTCGCCGACGGCAGTGGCGCCGTTACTGACCGCGCGTTCGACCGAAGCGATCTCGGTCGAGGCCTGCGCAGTATGCGCGGCCGCGGTATGAATGCTCTCGGCGATATTCCTGGTGGTCGCGGCCTGCTGCTCGACGGCGGCTGCGATGCTGGTCGATACGCCGGTCAGCTCGCCGATGACCCGGGCAATCGCCGCGATTTCGGCGACGGAGCGCTTGGTCGCCTCCTGGATGGCGGCAACCTGTCGCGCGACGTCGTCGGTGGCATGCGACGTCTGGTTGGCGAGCGTCTTGACCTCGGCGGCGACGACGGCAAAGCCCCGCCCCGCTTCGCCGGCGCGTGCCGCCTCGATGGTCGCATTGAGCGCCAAGAGATTGGTCTGCGCCGCGATCGCGGAAATAGCTCCGACAACGGAATCGATGCGCTCGGCGGTGTCGGCCAACGAGCGGATCGCCTGCTGGGTGCGTTCGGCATCGCCGACGGCGGATTGCGCCATCCCCATGCCGTGGCTGGCCTGCTGGCCGATTTCCCGGATCGAGCCGGAAAGCTCTTCCGTGGCCCGCACCATGATGTCCATGCGCTGGGCGGTTTCGGCCGATGCCGCGGAGGCCGAGCCCGTGCGGTCGAGCGTTTCGCCCGCGACGGTGTTCAATGTCGAACAAGTGGCGGTGAGCGAAACCGACGCCTCCTTGATCGCCTCGACCACTTCGCCGATGGCACAGTCGAACTCCGCGATGGCGCCGTCGATCGCGCCGCGCCGCGCCAATGCCGCCGCTTCCGCCGCCTGCCGATGCAATGTCATCGCGTTGGCGACGTCGAAGCTGATGACCTGCGAAACCGCGATCGCCCGTTCGGCGGCTTTGGCCGCGGCATAACGGTGCCGGCGCGCGAGCGCCGTGAGCGCCGCCTTGAGCACATAACTGCCGGCGGTGCTGCGAAAGCGCGCATCGAAGCCGAGCGCCGCTTCCTGCTCGACCGTGCGCCGGCACGATTCGGCATAATCGCGATCGAGCTTGCCGCCCAACAGCGCCTGGAAGTGCGCGACTTCCAGTCTTTTCACCAGCTCTTCGTTCTGGGCAACGCTTTTTCCGATATTGGGCAGCCCCCGCGCGGCCGCGATAATCTCGTCGATCGCCCGATCGAGATGCGGCGCGAGCAGCGGCCAAGTGTCCGCGACGATGCTGCGGACGCGATCATCGACGCTGTAGAGCGCCAGCCGAGCTTCAAAGGCCTGAACGATTTCGGGTGTCGCCATGGCAGCAGAAGGGCAGCAGATTTGGAACCGCATCGCTGCGCTGCATGTTGTGTGACAAGCCTTGCCCAACGGTTAACGATAAAATTACCAAGCCTCGCCGACGACGGGTGCACTGCAAAAAAAGCGGGAGGCCGCAGCCTCCCGCCGTTGGTCGCTGCAATGGAACTGGCTGATTTTTCAGCTTCTGCCCACCACGTCGAGGCTGACGGAGGTAAGGCCGGAAAAGCCCAGCGCACGGGCCGCCGCCGGCGTCACGTCGATGACGCGACCGCGCACGAACGGCCCACGGTCGTTGATGCGCACCACCACGGAGCGCCCGTTGCGCTCGTTGGTGACTCGCACCAGCGTGCCGAACGGCAGCGAGCGGTGCGCCGCCGTGAGCGCCCCCGGCGATACGTGTTCGCCGTCGGCGGTTCGTCCCCCGGAATAAGCATAAACCGAAGCAATTCCGGACTGTGCGGAGGCAGTCATCGGTATCCCGATAACGGCTAAAGCAAAAACTGAGGCAAACAAAGTCTTGTTGAGGCTATTCCCAGCCATATCCATCCTATTCGATTGTTGATGGGAAAGGTGAATCGGTCCGCTTGTCGCGAACCGACTGCGCTATGACCGGTAAAATGTGTTCATTGTGCGTCGCACAATGGCTTGAAACACTTTGACCACGAAGGTGAAATCTATGTAGCATCAATGCGTCTTCCGGAACTATTTCTAAGTCATTGTTCGACAATAGCTATCCGCTCCGGCGGCAGTCCGGACGCCGGTCGAATGAGGCATAGCCATGCGTGCAGTGCATCTTGCGGCGGCGATTGCCGCGGATTGATGCAGCGCTTCGGGGCAAACTCACGCGGCCGTGATTCGTTCGGCGTTTAAGTCAAATTACGCGATGGTGGCGGAAATGCCGGAAACGGCCGGCGCCAAGAACGGGCGCGGCCGGGCGCGACGAAGCAGCCCTTATGCCGCGGCGGTCGGCAGCGCGTAATCCTTGAATCGGTCGCGCAACACCGTCTTCTGGATCTTGCCCGTCGCGGTGTGCGGAATCTCGCCGACGAAGACGACGTCGTCCGGCATCCACCAATTGGCGATCTTGCCGTCAAGGAAAGCGAGCAGCTCGGCTTTGCTCGCGGTCTGGCCTTCCTTGAGCACGACGACGAGCAACGGCCGCTCGGACCATTTCGGATGGCGCACGCCGATCACGGCGGCTTCGGCGACTTTGGGATGGCCCACTGCGAGATTTTCCAGCTCGATCGAGGAGATCCATTCGCCGCCCGATTTGATCACGTCCTTGGAGCGGTCGGTGATGTTGAGATAGCCATAGCGGTCGATGGTGCCGACGTCGCCGGTATCGAAATAGCCTTCGGCGTCGAGAATTTCGCTGTCGTCCTTGAAATAGGCTTTGGCCACCGCGGGCCCGCGCACTTTCAAACGGCCGAAAGTCTTGCCGTCCCATGGCATGTGCTTGCCGGCGTCGTCGGTGATTTTCATCTCGACGCCGAACGGCGCGTGGCCCTGTTTCTGCTGCACGTCGAGCAGCGCCTCGCCTTTGAGGCCGGCATATTCCGGTTTGAGCGAACAGGTGGTGCCGAGCGGCGACATCTCGGTCATGCCCCAGGCATGCGTGACTTCGACGCCATATTTGTCCTGGAAGGTCGCAATCATGGCGCGCGGACAGGCCGAGCCGCCGACCACGACGCGGCGCAGATACGGCAATTCGCCGCCGATCTTTTCCAGGTGCGCCAACAGCGCGAGCCACACCGTCGGCACGCCGGCGGTGCAAGTGACCTTGCAGTCGGTGAGCAATTCGTAGATCGAAGGGCCGTCGAGCTTTTGTCCGGGCAACACCATCGCGGCGCCGGACATCGGCCCGGCGAAGCCGAGCGCCCAGCCATTGGCGTGAAACAGCGGCACCACCGGCAACGCGACGTCGTTCGCGGACAGCCCGATCATATCCGGACGCAGCGCTGCCATGGCGTGCAGCACATTGGAGCGATGCGAATAAACGACGCCCTTGGGATTGCCCGTGGTACCCGACGTGTAGCACATGCCGGCCGCGGTATTTTCGTCGAAGCTTTTCCAGGCGAAATCGCCGTCGGCCTCGGCGAGCCAGTCCTCGTAAGGAGCGGCGTTGCGCAGCGAGGTTTCCGGCATATGCGCGGCGTCGCAGAACACGATGGTGCGCTCGACGGCGGGAAGCCGGTCGGCGATTTTTTCCAAAAGCGGCAGGAACGTCATATCGGTCATGATCACGCGATCTTCGGCGTGATTGACGATCCAGACGATCTGGTCGGTGAACAGCCGCGGATTGACGGTGTGATAGACCGCGCCGATGCCGAGAATGCCGTACCAGCTTTCCAGATGCCGCCAGGAGTTCCAGGCCAAAGTCGCCACGCGGTCGCCCTGGCGCAGGCCGTCGCGTTCGAGCCGTTGCGCCACCCGCAAGCTGCGGGCGCGAATCGCGGCGTAATTGGTGGTGTGGATCGGCCCCTCGATCGAACGCGAAATCACCGGGCGCTCGGGATTGTTAAGCGCGGCGTGATCGATGATGCGATGGCACAACAGCGGCCAATCCTGCATCAGCCCGTGCATGGCGTTTCCTCGCTGTTTTATTGTGTGAGGTTATTTTAGTGTGCGAGGTTACCTGTCTTGGCCGGACAGGCAAGCGCCTTCGTTGCCCGGTCGGAAGCTTGAACGGGCAAGCTCGGCTGGCCTAGAGCTTAGGCCGATCGAGGCCGCCTCGCGTTTCCTGACAAGACCGCAGCCGCAGCGGAGAATTCCGCGTGAAATACGCCATCGTCACTGCCGGACTGTTGTGCGCAATCCCCATGGCGATGGCGCAAAACGGCGGCGCGCCGCCGCCGCAAGCGGCGAAGCCCCTCCATAGCGCCGGACACCGCATGACGCGGCTGGCGCGGCCGCCACTGCCGGTCGTGCTGCCACACGAATTTGCGCCGCCGCAGGAGGCCTATGCCTCGTTTCCGGAAAGCGATGGCGCCGGCGCTGCGCCGGCGACGCCGTCGGCCTGCCAGCTTGGCTTGGCCAAAGTCGCGGAATTCCAGTCTCTTGCCATCCTGATCGGACCGGGCGATTGCGGCGCCGCCGATGCGGTGCAGCTGGACGCGATCGTGCTGTCCGATCGGAGCAGGGTCGCGGTCACGCCGCCGGCGATTCTGCGTTGCCCGATGGCGCAAGCCGTCGCCGATTGGGTGCGCGAGGACGTTGCGCCGTCGTTGCAGGACCTGCCGCCGCTGCGCAGCCTGGACAATCTCGCCTCCTATGACTGTCGCGGCCGCAATAACGTGCACGCCGCGAAAGTGAGCGAGCACGGCCGCGCCGATGCGCTCGACGTGCGCGATTTCAAGCTCGCCGACGGCCGCGCGCTCACCCTGACCGATGTCAACATCCCGAAGGATTGGCGTGAAGCCGTCCGCGCCAGCGCCTGTGCGCGATTCGCAACCGTGCTCGGCCCCGGCTCCGACGGCTACCACGAGGAGCATATCCACATCGATCTCGAACCGCGGCGTAACAATTACAAGATTTGCGAATGGGACCTGCGCGAGCCGCCGCCGGTCGAAGCGCAGGCCAAAGGGCCTGCCGCAGCGCCGGTGCAAGGCGTGCCGCTGCAAGGTCTCGACGTGCCGCCGATTCCGCTCGGCGAAGTGCCGCTGCCGCGGCCGCGGCCGCGGCCCGTGGCGGCCAATGCGATACGCAATCGAATGCTTAAATAGCCGGAAGCGATATAACGGAAGAAGCGAAGGAACCGCATGGCTCCGCTCAGCAACCTTGCCGCCCGCGACGTCGAAACGCTGGTGCACCCCTACGTCAATCTCGCGCGGTTTCGCGAGACCGGTCCGCTCATCATCGAGCGCGGCCAGGGCGTCTATGTCTACGACACCGACGGCAAGCCCTATATCGAAGGCATGGCCGGGCTGTGGTGCACGGCGCTCGGCTACGGCAATGAAGAGCTGGTCGAGGCCGCCACGGCACAGATGCGTAAGCTCTCCTTTGCCCATCTGTTCACCGGGCGAAGCCACGATCCGGCGATCGAGCTTGCCGAGAAGCTCAAAGAGATCGCGCCGGTGCCGATCTCGAAGGTGTTCTTCTGCAATTCGGGATCGGAGGCCAACGACAGCCAGGTCAAGCTCGTCTGGTATCTCAACAACGCGCTTGGTCGACCGCGGAAGAAGAAGATCGTCAGCCGGATGAAGGCCTATCACGGCGTCACCGTGGTTGCCGCCTCGCTGACCGGGCTTCCCGGCAATCATCGCGACTTCGACCTGCCGCTGCCGGGCTTCCTGCATGCCGGCTGCCCACATCACTATCGCTTCGCGCGAGACGGCGAGAGCGAAGAGGATTTCGCAACGCGGCTCGCCGTCGAGCTTGACGCCTTGATCGTCGAGCAAGGCCCCGACACCGTCGCCGCCTTCATCGCCGAACCGGTGATGGGCGCCGGCGGCGTGATCGTGCCGCCAAAGACTTACTTCGAAAAGATCATGACCGTTTGCGCACGGCATGACGTTTTCATGATCAGCGACGAGGTGATCTGCGGCTTCGGCAGGCTCGGCACGAGGTTCGGCTGCGAGAAGCTCAATTTCAATCCGCACTCGATCTCGATTGCCAAGGCGCTGTCGTCGGCCTATCTGCCGATCGCCGGGGTCATGATCCCCGAACTCATGTATCAGGCGCTGCTCGAAGAGAGCAGAAAGATCGGCGTGTTCGGCCACGGCTTCACTTACGGCGGCCATCCGGTGGCCGCCGCGGTTGCGCTCAAGGCGATCGAGATTTATGCACGCGAGCGCATCGTCGAAAAATCCGCCGAACGCGGACTGCAATTCCAGGCCCGGCTCGAAACGCTCGGCGACCATCCGCTGGTCGGCGAGGCGCGCGGCCTCGGCTTGATCGGCGGCGTGGAACTGGTGGCCGACAAAACCGCCAAACGTTCGTTCGATCCGCAGCATGGCGTCGGCGCGCGCGCAGTGCAATTCGCCGAAGCCGAAGGCCTGATCGTGCGCTCGGTGCTCGGCGATGTATTGACGCTGTCGCCGCCGCTCGTCATCAGCGCCCAGGAAACCGACGAATTGTTCGACCGGCTCGCGCGCGCGCTCGACAAGACGCTCGATTGGGCGACGCGCGAACGGATCGCGCAGTCGTGATCCGCGACTTAACAGCGCGACGCGGCGACATGAACACTCCGTTCACCAGCCGCGCGCTATGACGCTGCTCGGATCGACGATGGACCCGACCGCAACCAAGGGAACCGAACGGCGCGAGCGCCCGGCAAAGCCGCGGCTGACGCGGCGGCGATTTATTGCGGCAAGCGCGGGCGTACTCGGCCTGTCGGCGTCCGCGACCGCGGCCTATGCCGGCGCCGTCGAGCCGATGGGAGTCATCGTCACGCGCTACGCGCTCACGCCGCCGCGTTGGCCCGCAGGGCGCAAACTGACTGTCACCGTGATCGCCGACCTGCATGCCGGCGGTCCCGACATGACGCTGCCGCATGTGCGGCGCGTGGTCGACACCGCGCGGGATTTGCGATCCGACCTGATCGTCCTCCTTGGAGATTTCAAGGCCTGGTACGGGCACTTCAAGTCGGAACCTGTCGCCGATCCGCTGTGGGCCGCCGAACTGGCGCGGCTTGAGGCGTCGCTCGGAACCTGGGCGATCCTCGGCAACCACGATTGGTGGCACGACCTCGCCGGTGTGCGCTCCGCGCTCGCCGGCGTGAAAATCCCGGTGCTGGAAAACAAGGCCGTGCTTCTGGGCGCGGCGGGACAGCGGTTTTGGCTGGCGGGAATCGGCGATCAGCTCGCCTACCCGCTCGGCCACGGTCGCTTCCGCGGCGTCGACGATCTGCCAGGCACGCTCGGCCAAATTCAAACCGACGATCCGGCGCTGCTTCTCGTTCACGAGCCGGATATTTTTCCAGTCGTGCCCGAGCGCGTTGCGCTCACTCTAGCCGGCCACACGCATGGCGGACAGATCCGTCTGCCGTTCGTCTGGCCGCACTTCGTGCCGTCACAATACGGCGCACGCTATGCCTACGGTCATGTGATCGAGAACGATCGGCATCTGATCGTCTCCGGCGGGCTCGGTACCAGCATCATTCCCGCCCGCCTCGGCGTTCCACCGGAAATCCTGCATGTGACTCTTGGCGCCTGAACCGCCGCACATGCAAACGGCGCCGACCAAGGCCGGCGCCGCAATCAGTTCCGCGCGTGAAAGAAGCTCAGTACCACTTCACCGTGGCGGCTTCGCCGGGGATCGAACTCGACGCGACTTTCGGGCTGTTCGGTGCATCGCCGTTCTTCGGCGCCAACACCACGACAATGGTTCCGACCTTGACCCGGTTATAGAGGTCGATGGCGTCTTCGTTGGTCATGCGGATGCAGCCCGACGAGATCGCCTGCCCGATATATTCGGGCTGATTGGTGCCGTGGATGCGGTACAGCGTGTCCTTGCCGCCGGAATACAGATACATGCCTCGCGAACCCATCGGATTATGCGGTCCGCCGGTGACAAAGGCCGGCAATGGACCGAGCCGCTGCTGTTCGCCTGAGGTCGGGATCCAGGGCGGCCATTGTTCCATGCGGCCGACTTTGGCGATGCCGTTCCAGGCCTGAGCCTCTTCGCCCACCGCGATGCCGTAGCGGATCGCTTTGCCACCCGGCAGCACGTAATAGAGGAATTTGTTGTCGCTATCGATGACGACCGTGCCCGGCGCTTCCTTGCGCGTATATTCGACGATGTGACGGCGATAGGGCTCCGGAATATCGGCCTGCTGATATGGCAGGTTCGACATCAGCAACTTGTCCCGCGCATTCCAGCCAGCCTGCGTCGAGGGATCAAGCGTCTCTTGCATGCAGCCGCCGAGTGTCAGCGCCGCAAGGCCAACGACCAGGAATGAGATCATACGCAATGACATCACGCGCCTACTTCTCCGCCCGCCCTGAGCCGCCCCGGCCAACGAATATCGTAAATCCCAATACCCCAAAGTGACGCGGCCATGCCAGTCGTTATAGCCCTGTGGCGATAAGGTACGCGGCGAGTGTTGCAGGAATGCCGCAGTGCCCTTGTCGGCCGTGGATAAGTAGCCGTTCGATCAAGACCGTTCCGCGACCTGGCACCACTATGGTTCCGACCGATTAAGCAAGGGTTTACCACGCGCGACACACTGCGGCTGCTCGCATAACCGCCGTCGGAAATGTCACCGCAACGCACGAATTGTCGCCCATTTCCGCCGCACTCCTCGCCTACAAGTTCATCATTGCTGACAGCAAAAGGGGCAATGGGGTTCCGTAATGACGACTTTGACCGCCGAAATGGCCAATAAAGCCGCTCAAATCGACAGAGCGCAAAAGATTCCTCGCGAAGATGCCGCGCAAAACAGCTCGCTTGATGGGCACTATCGGCAGATCGGGATTTCCGCTGTCGCCGCCGCAGTCCGCTATCAGGGCGTAGCCAAAAACCCCGCCTATGCTCCGGTGACGACCAGATGGCAGGATCGTTCCGACGACGCGGCCGCCTAAGCGCGGCAAGCGCTCTACAGAATCCGGCAGAAACCCGAGATAACGGGACGCGAAGTCCCTTTTTTATTTGGAAATGACGCCCGTTTGCCGGACGGCTCAGTGCTTTGGGCTCAATGCTTTGCGGTGATCCAGGGCTCCTGTTCGCGCGTGAGCCAGACCTCGAAGGTCGCCAATACGGCGCTAACGACGCCGATAATGACGTCGATGCTCATCGCGGCGCTATTCTGGAACCCAAGTAGCCAGGGCGATACGATCAGCGCCAAAGCGGCGATCAGAATGAACCATTCCTCCCACACCGCGAATGCAGCCAACGCGGCAATCGACAACACTGCGATGATGATGCCGACGATCGACGCCGTCTGCCATTGCGCCCCGGAAGACAGGTCGAATAGCCAGGGCGAGAAGAACAGCACGCCGCTGAGGATGAGGTTCACGATGTCGCAGAGCCGCACGCTCGACCAATCGTCCACGCTGTCCTCCGTGGCACGGTCGTATCGCGGCGATAGCGCCGCGACGCACCGTTTCCGCCGGTGGAAAAACCGCATGCGGGCGCTTTCGTTCCCTGCGAAACAAGCAGGAAAGCCGGCGTCGTGATATCCGTCGACCTCATGGATCGCTTTTCCGATGCCGAGATCGAAACCGGCCGTCGGCTGTTCGCCGGACAATGGGATTTTGCCTCGGCGGCGGGATCGCTCGTTTCGTTGCCGCCGATGACCGGCCCGGAAATCGCCTTCGCCGGCCGCTCCAATGTCGGCAAGTCGTCACTCATCAATGCGCTGACCGGCCGCCGGGCGCTGGCACGCACGTCCAACACGCCGGGCCGGACCCAGGAATTGATCTTCTTCAATGGCCCGCACCGCCTCGTGCTGGTCGACATGCCGGGTTACGGCTATGCCGCCGCAGCCAAGAGCAAAATCGTCGCCTGGACGAGCCTGATTACGCATTACCTGCATGGGCGCGCTACGCTCGCCCGGGTTTACCTGTTGGTCGACGCCCGCCATGGACTCAAAAGCGTCGACGAGGCTATCCTCGACACGCTGAGCGAGGCGGCGGTCAGCCACGAAATCGTTCTCACCAAATGCGACCAGATCGGCCCGGCCGAATTGGCCGAGCGGACAGCGGCGGTCGCCGCCACGATACGAAAGCGGCCGGCGGCGTTTCCCGATCTGATCGCAACCTCGGCGAAGAGCGACGTCGGCATCGCGCCGTTGCGCGCCGCTGTTGCACGGCTTCTCGCCGAGCGCCGCTGACCGGTTTGCAACTCGAGATCGAGAGCGGCCGTATTCGTCCTGGACGCGCCAGATGTGAACCTTGCGCATGTCCTTTTCGCAAAACCGGTTTCCACATTTGCGGGACATGCGCGAACGGTCGATTTCTCGACCGTTCCTGTGGCGTCTTGCCCGATTGGCCTTTCCCCCCGCGGCTGCGGCGGCTAAATAGCGGCGGCGGTCGAAGGAGTTCCCGATGGACGTGTCGCCGTACGAGCAAGCCCGCATCCTTGCGGAAGCCTTGCCCTATATGCAGCGCTATGACGAGAAAACCGTCGTCGTCAAATACGGCGGTCACGCCATGGGCGCGGAACACCTGGCGCGCGAATTCGCCCGCGATATCGTCCTTTTGGAGCAGACTGCGATCAATCCGGTCGTCGTCCACGGCGGTGGCCCGCAAATCGAAGCCATGCTCAAGCAAGTCGGCGTGCAGTCGCATTATGCAGCCGGCCTGCGCATCACCGACGCCAAGACGCTGGAAATCGTCGAAATGGTTCTTGCCGGCTCCATCAACAAGCAGATGGTCGGCTACATCAACGAGGCGGGCGGCCGAGCGATCGGGCTATGCGGCAAGGACGGCAACATGGTGGTCGCGCGCAAGCTAACGCGCACCGTGGTCGACCCGGATTCCGCGATCGAGAAAGTGATCGACCTCGGCTTTGTCGGCGAGCCGGAGACGGTCGACACTACCGTGCTCATTCAGATTCTCGGCCGCAAATTGATTCCGGTGCTGGCGCCGGTCGCCGCGGCGGCGAACGGCGGCACCTTCAACGTCAATGCCGACACATTCGCCGGCGCCATCGCCGGTGCGCTCACGGCCAAGCGGTTGCTGCTCTTAACCGACGTGCCTGGCGTGCTCGACAAATCGAAACAGCTCATCAAGGAGCTGTCGGTCGACGACGCGCGCCGCCTAATCGCCGACGGCACCATCACCGGCGGCATGATTCCCAAGGTGGAAACCTGCATCGACGCGCTCGAACGCGGCGTCGAAGGCGTCGTCATCCTCGACGGCAAGGTGCCGCACGCCGTGCTGCTCGAATTGTTCACCGAGCTCGGCTCCGGCACGCTCTTTCACCGGTAGCCTCGTGCCCAGCCATGACAACCGGCACTGAGCCGACGAGCGAATCGCGGCTGCGCGATCAGACGCAGCGGCTCCTTCCCGGCGTCGCCGCGGGCACCGCGCTCGGCATTTCCGACGTGCTGGCGAAGCTGGTGCTGGCGACGGGCTGCGACGTACTCACGATGCTATCGTTTCGCAGCGTGGTCGGCCTTGCTTTCGTTGCGAGCTGGCTTCGCTTCGGCCGCAAACCGTCGGCCGACGCGCGGGTGCGCTGGGTTTCGATGGCGATCGGCATCATGTTCGCCGGGCTCATTTTTTGCCTGTTCAAAGCGATTGCGGCAATCGACGTACCGACGGCGATTCTTTCTTATTTTACCTATCCGCTTCTGACCGGGCTCACCGCCTCGCTCGCCGGGCTCGAGCCGTTGCGGTGGAAGGGCGTGCTATGCGCCGTCGCTGCATTCTGCGGGTTGGCGATCATGATCGGCGCGCATCCGGCCGGACTTGCTTTGGTCGGCGTCGCCTATGCGCTGGGCGCCGCCTGCTGTCGCACCGCGGTGTTGCTCGCGACCCGCGCCTATCTCGTCGGCGCCGACGCGCGCTTGACGACGTGGTATTCGATGCTTTCGTCGACCGTCGTGTTCGTCGCGGTTTCGCTCGGCATGCAGACATGGAATCCGCCGCAAACCGAGCTCGGCTGGGTATTCCTGGTCGCCCTCAGTCTGGCGACCACGGCCGCAATCCTGTTCGTATTCGTCTCGACCATGCGGATCGGGCCGTTCCGCACCGCGCTGATCATGCATCTCGAGCCGCTGACTGCGATGATTCTCAGCGCGCTGCTTCTCAGCGAGGCGATCACGCCGATCCAGGGGATCGGCAGCGCGATCATGCTCGCGGCATTGATCGCATTTCAATTGTGGCGTTGACGAAAATAGCCGATGTCGCGCATAGAAGCGATTACCGGCCAGTGCCGGCATGGAACTGGAGACGAAAGCGACACGAATCCGTCATTCGTTTTGATGCAAATCGCAGCTTCCGGTCACAAACTCGGCCAACTTTGCGCCGAAGCTCGGTCTGATATTCACGGAACATCTCATTACTAGATCGGTGAGGATGGAACCATGCAGGGGTTCCACAACAGTTCGTTTGATCCCCAGACGCTGATCGTCCTGGAGGCCGCCTTTGACGAGGCCTGGCTGACGCTCAAGGCGATCGGCAACACCACGGTGAAGCCCGACGAACTCGCGCGTTGCGTGCTGCGGCTTGCCATGGAAGGCGAGCGCGATCCGATCGCCTTGCACGACGGCGCGCTCAAGGGCCTCATTCCCGCAACCTCATGGCGCGAGGCGGGCTGAGCGCCGTTTTCGCCTACGAATGAGCGAGCAGCGCAAAACCGGCGACGCAAGCGCCGACGAGCATTCCGGCAAGCAATGCGAACAAGTATGGAATAGACTTGCTATCGAATAGACTTGCTATGGAATAGACTTGCGTAAAGTCCTGCGCATCGATTGTTCTCGGCTACCGCGTCGCTCAATTGATTCGAGACCGTCCAAGCCGCATCACCGCAAATCATGGCAACAACGAGTCCCCCGACCACCCAGCGCCCCATTCGCGCTCCCGCCCAACGCGGTTTCGAGCATACCGACACCTGGGTGTTCGATCTCGACAACACGCTTTATCCGCACCACGTCAATCTCTGGCAGCAGGTCGACGAACGCATCCGCGATTACATCGTCGATTTCCTCAAAGTCACCAGTGAAGAGGCGTATCGGCTGCAGAAGGACTATTACCGGCGCTACGGCACGACCATGCGCGGCTTGATGGAGGAGCATGGGCTGCAACCGGACGAGTTCCTCGAAATCGTGCACCAGATCGATCATTCGCCGCTCACGCCCAATCCGGAGCTCGGCACGGCCATTGCCACGCTGTCCGGCCGAAAACTCATTCTCACCAACGGCACGCGGCGCCACGCCGATGCGGTGCTGCGCCGGCTCGGCATCGAAAACCATTTCGACGACGTGTTCGATATCAGGGCAGCGGAGCTCGAGCCGAAGCCGCGGCCGCAGGTCTACGAGCGCTTCCTTGCCCATCACAAGGTCGACCCGACCCGAGCGGCGATCTTCGAAGACCTCGCCCGCAATCTCGAAGTGCCGCACGCGCTTGGCATGACCACGGTGCTGGTGGCGCCCGAAGGCGCCCGCGTGGTGCTGCGCGAGGACTGGGAGCTCGCCGGCCGCGAGGCGGCGCATGTCGATCACGTCACCGACGATCTCGCCGGATTTTTGCGCGGCATCGCGGCCGAACGCGGCGGGAAGATTCGTGGCAGTTGACATCGCCAGTCCCTGACCCGACAAACCGCGCACCAGGAAACGAAATCCATGTCAGCCGGGATTGCCGATAATCTGGCCAAGACCATCGACGCCGCCTTCGAGCGGCGCGACCAGATCGGGCCGTCGACCAAGGGCGAGGTGCGCGACGCGGTCGAACAGGCGCTCGACCTGCTCGACCGCGGCGCCGCGCGCGTCGCCGAACGGGCAAGCGATGCTGCAGCGCCCGGCGCTTCGAACAGTACTTGGCGCGTCAATCAATGGCTCAAGAAAGCGGTGCTGCTGTCGTTTCGATTGAACGACATGAGCGCAATCCCGGGCGGACCAGGCCACGCGGTGTGGTGGGACAAGGTGCCGTCGAAATTCGATCATTGGGACGACAGCCGTTTCCGCGCCGCCGGTTTCCGCGCGGTGCCGGGCTGCGTGGTGCGCCGCTCGGCCTATATCGCGCCCGGCGTGGTGCTGATGCCGTCGTTCGTCAATCTCGGCGCCTTTATCGATTCCGGCACCATGGTGGACACCTGGGCCACCGTCGGCTCCTGCGCGCAAATCGGCAAGAACTGTCATATTTCCGGCGGCGCCGGCATCGGCGGCGTGCTCGAGCCGCTGCAGGCGGGTCCGGTGATCATCGAGGACAATTGCTTTATCGGCGCGCGCTCGGAAGTCGCCGAGGGCGTGATCGTGCGCGAAGGATCGGTGTTGTCGATGGGCGTCTTCATCGGCGCCTCGACCAAGATCGTCGACCGCGAGACCGGCGCCACGCTGCAAGGCGAGGTGCCGGCCTATTCGGTGGTCGTGCCCGGCACCGTCGCCGGCAAGGGAGGCGGCGCAACGCCGAATCTCTATTGCGCGGTGATCGTCAAGCGGGTCGACGAGAAGACCCGCGCCAAGACCAGCATCAACGAACTGCTGCGAGATTAAGCGGCGCCGATGGATTGGGCCTATCTCTTCACGGGTTTCGACGGCCGCATCAGCCGAACGACGTTCTGGATCGGGATCGCCGCGCTCACGGTCGCCGAGATTTTCGGCCACATCCTCGCGGAAGAGCTCCAAGGCGACCGGCTCAGCGCCATCGTCGACCTGGCTTACGCCTATCCGGAATTCGCCGTCGCCCTGAAACGCGCCCACGACCGTAATCTGTCGCTCTGGCTCTTGATCGCGTTTTTCGGGGCGAGCGCGTTACTCGACCTGCTCACGGTGCTGGAGATGACCGGCACCGACGATCAGCCCAGTTTGCTGTCGATCGGCATCGCGCTGCCGTTCACGGTCATGGGCCTCGTTCTGCTCGTCGAACTCGGTTTTCGTCGCGGCACGAATGGCCCGAACCAATACGGGCCGGACCCGTTGACCAAACGTTGAACCCATCCGCCGGCCTGCCGGGCGCTTCCGGCTTGTTGCCCAACGCAGTACCGTGCATCAAGGTAGGAACCGGGGAGTGGCGGATGGATTGGGGAGCTTTTTTCTTCGGCCTTCATGGCCGTATTAATCGCGCCAAATTTTGGCTGGCTGCGCTCGTTTATTTCGTCGTCGGCCTGACACTCGGGTTAACTGAGCTGGCGACGGGTCAGGGCATAATCGCCCATGCATTCAATTTTATGGTCAACCTGATCATTTTCATCTCCGGTCTTGCCGTCGGCACAAAGCGCCTGCACGACCGCGAAAAGTCGGGGTGGTGGTTGCTGCTTTTTTACGTCGTTCCGATCGTTATGATCCTGGTCGCCATAGCGCTCGCTGTCAGCTCCGCGGGAACCCCCGCACTTGCGTTCGGCCTTGTGGCGCTGGCGATTGTCGTCTGGTCTTTCGTCGAGTTGGGCTGCCTGCGCGGCACAATCGGAGCGAATGGCTTCGGGCCCGACCCGCTCGCTAACGCCTAGCTTCGCATAGTAGCCTCAGTGACAATGACCGCCGATCCCATCGCCATCGCCCGCGATCTTGTCCGTTGTCGCTCCGTGACGCCGGAGGAAGGCGGCGCTCTCAGCTTTTTGCAGGGCCTGCTGGCGCGAGCGGGATTTGCCGTGCATCGCCTGGTATTCGACGAGCCCGGCACCGCGCCGGTCGATAATTTTTACGCCCGTATCGGTACTGCAAAACCGAACCTCGTTTTTGCCGGCCATACCGACGTCGTGCCGGCGGGCAATGAGGCGTCATGGGCGCATCCGCCCTTCGCCGGCGAAGTCGCTGGCGACAAGCTTTATGGCCGTGGCGCGGTCGACATGAAGGGCGGCATCGCCGCTTTCGTCGCCGCCGCGCTCGATTATCTCAGCCTCAACGGCGGCAGGCCGCAGGGCTCGATCTCGCTCCTTATCACTGGCGACGAGGAAAGCGTCGCGGTCAACGGCACGATCAAGCTTCTAAAATGGGCGGCCGAACGCGGCGAAAAATTCGATCACTGCATTCTCGGCGAGCCGAGCAATGTCGAAGTTTTGGGCGACACCATCAAAACCGGCCGGCGCGGCTCGCTCAACGGCACGCTGATCGTCACCGGCCGCCAGGGCCACGTCGCCTATCCCGAGCGCGCCGACAATCCGATCCGCGGCCTCGTGACGCTGATCGCGGCGCTGCAAGCACCGCTCGACCGAGGCAGTGAACTTTTCGCGCCGTCGAATTTGGAATTCACCTCGATCGATGTCGGCAACCCGACCGTGAATCTCATTCCGGGCGAGGCGCGCGCGCGCTTCAACATCCGTTACAACGACCGCCACAGTCAGGCCGCGCTCAAGATGCTGATCGAGCGCCGCGCCGAGGCTGCCGCCGCCGGCCGCGTGCATTGCGCGATCGAGTGGCAGCCGTCGAATGCGGATGTCTTTGTCACCAAGCCCGGGCCGTTCACCGATCTTGCGGTCGCGGCCATCGCCGAGGTCACCGGACGTACGCCTAAACTATCGACCAGCGGCGGCACCTCGGATGCGCGCTTCATCAAGGATTATTGCCCAGTGCTTGAATTCGGCCTGGTCGGACAGACCATGCATGCGGTCGACGAATGCACGCCGGTTGCGGACCTCGTCACGCTGACCGCGGTCTATCGGCGGATCATCGAGCGTTATTTTGCTTAGTTTCCGCGCGCGGCGATGACTTGCTCGGCCGCCGCAACGCCGGTGAGATAGCCGCCATGCGCGGTCGAGAAATCGTGCCGCGAGCAGGCTTCGCCGGCGAAGAACAAGCGGCCGTCGACCGGTTCGGCGAGTGCCTGCCGGCAATCGGCGAAGCCCGGGGCGGCAAATGAGTAGGAGCCGAGCGCAAACGGGTCGCCGCCCCAGCAATGCACGCGGATCGGCTTGACGCGGCGGGCAAAGTCGCTGCCGAGCACGCTCACCAGCTCGGAGACCGCAAAATCGAAAAACGCGGCCTCGCCGCCCGCTTCGAGATCGGCCGCGCACCTGCCGCCGAAGTAGGCCTCGATCATCGGCCAGCCGAACGGCTTGATATGGTACCCGGCTGTCGCCACGCGGTCGGTATGCCCGAACAGCCGCATGCTTGTTTCGAATTCTTCGGCGTTTTCAAGCGCGATGAAAAGCTTGTCGGCCAGCCCCAACGGCAAGCCGCGCGCAGCCTGAACTTTGTTCGGCAGCGCCGGAACGAATCGAATCCGCTCGGCTGCGAGTATGGCGCTCGGCACGGTCACAATAACCCGATCGGCCGCGATCGCGCCTTGGCTCGTTTCAATTCTCAATCGCTTGCCGCTGCGATCTATGGCGCTGACCGGGCAATCGAGCATCAGCGGAACGTCGGCGCCATGGTTACTGATGAGGGTGCCGTAGCCTTCGACGACCCGCCAATTGACGTCGGTTGAGTGGTAGCGATCCAAATCCTGCAGCGATATTCGATCGAGCTCGGCGCCGCTGATGTACGTGCTCATGGCGTTGATAAGCGCATTCCAGCGCGACGCCGGATCGAGCAAGGTCGAAGCCGCGGCGTCGGTCTCGCGTTGTGCCGCTTCATCCAACCGCGCATAGAATTCGCCGAAGGCTCGGCGAAAATCCGCGTGCTCCGCGCGCGGGAAGCTCACCTCCAGAGGCCTGTTCATCCAGGGCGGCGGCGTTTTGTCGATTGTCGCGCCCTGCTCTTTCGCGACCGTGCCCCAGGGATTGCGATCGGCGGAATGCAGCCAGCCGCAGCCGAGATCGAGCGCGTGGCCGCTTCCATCGTGAACGGTCCACGCCCGGCCGCCGAGCCGCGGACGCGCCTCGACGAGGAGGCAGCCGATCGACGCCTGACAAAGCCGTTTGGCCGCCACAACGCCAGCCGCGCCGCCCCCGATTACAACGACCTCAACATCGCTGTTCGACATCTCTCACCCCGCGTCGGCGGCCGGATTGATGAGCTAATACTCCACCCGCACCAGATAAAGCCCGTGCGGGGGCGCGACCTGCCCGCAGGCGGTGCGGTCGCGGGCGGCGAGCGCGGCCACCAGTTCATCGGCGCTCCACCTGCCCTCGCCGACATGGGCGAGCGAGCCGACCATCGAACGCACCTGATGCTGCAGGAAGGAGCGCGCCGCGGCGGTGACGCGCACCTCGTCACCGTCGCGGGTGACATCAAGCCGGTCGAGCGTCTTGATCGGCGATTTGGCCTGACACTCGGCGGATCGGAAGGTCGTGAAGTCGTGCTTGCCGATCAGCTTTTGTGCGGCGGCGTGCATCGCTTCGCTGTCGAGCGGGCGCGGCACCCGCCAGGCGCGGTTCTGCTCCAGCGTCAGGTCGGCGCGCCGGTTGATAATGCGATAGCGATAGTGGCGCTTAATTGCCGAAAAGCGCGCGTCGAAATCAACCGCAACTTGCTCCGCAGCGAGCACCGCGATCGGCTGCGGCCGCAAGTGGAAATTGATCGCGTCGCGCACGGTATCGACGTCCCAAACCTTGGCGAGATCGATATGCGCGACCTGGCCGAGCGCATGCACACCGGCATCGGTGCGCCCGGCGCCGGCAACGGTAACGCGTTCGCCGGCAAACGCCGCGATCGCTTGCGTCAGCGCGCCCTGCACCGAGTCGCCGTTGTCCTGCGCCTGCCAGCCGATATAGGGCGTGCCGTCATATTCGATGGTGAGCTTGTAGCGGAGCATGGGCAATTTCATTTGCAGCGCGATCTTATCCGAAAACCGGCGTCCCCTTTTCGGGATCGCGCTCAGTGCAATGTGCTGCCGGGCGCGACCGGCGCGCCGCGGAGAAACTCATCCGCTCGCATCGGCTTGCCGCCGGCACGTTGCAGTTCGACGATCCGCACGGCGCCGCTGCCGCAGGCGATGGTCAAATGCGCGTCGAGCGCGCGGCCCGGTTCGTCAAAGCCGTCGCCTTTGGTGGTGCGCAACACTTTGATGCGGCTGGTGCCGGAAAGCTCGCACCAGGCGCCGGGAAACGGCGACAGCCCGCGACAACGGTCGTGCACTTTATTCCAGGGCTGCGTCCAATCGATACGGGTCTCGCTCTTATCGACTTTGTCGGCATAGGTCACGCCATCGGCGGCTTGCGGAGTGAACGTCAACGATCCGCGCTCAAGCGCGCCAAGCGCGACCAGCATCAGCTTGGCGCCGAGGCGCGCCAATTCGTCGTGAAGGTCGCCGGCCGTCGCATCCGGCCCAATCGTCACCCGCTCCGCCATGGCGATCGGACCGGTGTCGAGGCCTTCATCCATCTTCATCACCATCACGCCGGTCTCCGTGTCGCCAGCCATGATTGCGCGATGGATCGGCGCCGCGCCGCGCCAGCGCGGCAGCAATGAGGCATGCAGGTTGAAAGAGCCGAGTGGAAAGCAATCCAGTATCGGCATTGGCAGGATCACGCCATAAGCGACGACCACCGCTGCGTCGGCACCATGCACGCGCATGGCGCTCGCCGCGTCGGGGTCTTTCAGCGTCTTCGGCGAGAAGATCGGGATTTTCAGCCGGGCGGCCTCGCGCGCGACCGCAGACTCAGTCACCGCCAGGCCGCGGCCGGCCGGCCGCGGCGCGCGCGTATAGACCGCAACGATGTCGTGGCCGCCGCCGGCAAGCTCAAGCAGCGTGGGCACTGCGAATTCCGGTGTGCCCATGAAGACGAGGCGAAGCGCCAATCACGCCTCCACTTTTTTGGCGGCTTTGGCGAATTTCTTGATGACGCGGTCGCGCTTGAGCTTGGACAGATGGTCGATGAAAAGAACGCCGTTGATGTGGTCGATCTCGTGCTGCAGGCAGGTTGCCAAAAGGCCCTTGGCCTCGATCTCGCGGGATTTGCCGTCGCGGTCGAGATATTTGACCGTCACCGCCGCCGGCCGCTCGACCTCCTCGTAATAATCCGGGATCGACAGGCAGCCTTCCTCGTATTTGGCCGTTTCGTCCGACTTCCAGGTCACCTCCGCATTGATGAAAACCTGCGGCTTCTGGTCGTCCTCTTTCTTCGACAAATCCAGGGTTATGACCCGCTTGGCGATGCCGATCTGGATCGCCGCGAGCCCGATGCCGGGCGCCTTGTACATGGTCTCGAACATGTCATCGACCAGCTTGCGGATGCCGGCATCGACATGTTTGACCGGCTCGGAAACCAGCCGCAGCCGTTTGTCGGGAAGGGTGATGATATCGCGGACCGCCATTGTTTTTCCAAAAGGTATCTGGCGGGCGATTTAAGGGGTGCACAAAGCCGGGTCAATCGCAGCTTGCATCGATCGGTCGTTGATCGCCGGCCCGTGCCGGGCTATGACCGTTCGCCCTTCGTTCCTAGGGACGAATCACGCCGGGCGCGGAGGAGACCGATGACCGACAGCCTGCCGATCCTTGCGGCCGTCCTTGCCGCCGGCATTGCCGCAGGCGTGCTCGGCTTCATGCTCTGGCGCCTCCGTAACCGCGCGCATCCGTCCGCCGCCACCATGGACGAGCACGTTCGAGCGCAGGCCGACGCCGCCAAGCGGCTCGAAGCCATGATCGAAATCCTGTTCAAAGGCCAGACGCAGCTTGCTCATACCGTCAACGAGCGACTCGATTCGGTTTCGCAAAGGCTCGGCGATTCACTGGAAAAGACCAAGCTGAGTACTGCCGAAAATCTGCAGAAGCTCAACGAGCGCCTCGCGGTCATCGACAACGCGCAGAAGAACATCACCGAGCTGGCGACGCAGGTAACCTCATTGCAGGGTGTGCTCGCCAATAAGCAGACGCGCGGCGCCTTCGGGCAGTGGCGAATGGAAGCGATCGTGGCCGACGGCCTGCCGAAGAATTGCTACGAATTCCAATATACGCTTTCCAATAAGCTGCGCCCCGATTGCGTAATATTTCTTCCCGACAAGCGGCCGCTGGTTGTGGATTCAAAGTTTCCCCTCGAAGCTGTCGTTGCGTACCGCGACGCCAAGGGCGACGACGAGCGGCGGCAGGCTGCGGCGCGCGTGCGGCAGGACGTGACCAAGCATATCGGAGATATAGCGGAAAAATATCTGATCCCGGGCGAGACCGAAGACACGGCATTCATGTTCGTGCCGTCGGATTCAATCTACGCCGAATTGCAGGATGGGTTCGATGACCTAGTGCAGAAGGCTTTTCGCGCCAAGGTCGTCATAGTTTCCCCGACGATCTTGATGCTCGCCATCCATGTCATCCAGCAGATCCAAAATGACGAGCGAATGCGCGAGGCGGCGGGGCAGATTCAAGCCGAGGTCGGTCGGCTGATCGACGACGTCGGCCGCATGCATGAGCGAGTTCTGAAACTGCAAGGTCACTTCAATCAAGCGAACGAGGACGTGCGGCAGATCGTGATTTCAGCGGAGAAGGTCGAAAAGCGTGGCGCGCGCATCAAGGACGTCGAGTTCGAACAGGAAGATAGCGCAACCGCCGTCATCACCGCGCCGGTGCGCCAGCTTGAGGCCGGCGAGTAGCGGCGTATGGCGCTGACGCCCGACGCCAAACCATCCCTGGCCGACACGCTCGCCGTCTATCTCAAGCCGCGCGTCCTGATCGTTCTGTTCCTCGGTTTTTCGTCGGGCCTGCCGCTCGCTTTGTCGGGATCGACGCTGCTCGTTTGGATGACGGAAGCCGGCGTCAATCTCGGCACCATCGGGCTGTTCGCGCTGGTCGGCACGCCCTACACCATAAAATTCCTGTGGGCGCCGTTGATCGACGCACTCGACGTGCCGCTGTTGTCGCGTCGTTTCGGCCGCCGCCGCGGCTGGCTGTTGCTGTCGCAGTTCTTGCTGATTGCCGCGATCGTCTTCCTCGGCGCCTGCGATCCGTCGGTTTCGCCGTTCCACGTCGCGGTCGGCGCGCTTCTGGTCGCCGCGGCGTCGGCGACGCAGGACATCATCATCGACGCGTTTCGAGTCGAAATCTTGGACGAAAGCGAACAGGCGGCCGGCATGGCTTCTTACGTCGCCGCCTATCGCATCGGCATGCTGGTCTCCACCGCCGGCGCGCTGTTCCTGGTGAGCGGTTTCGAAAGCGCCTTCGGTTTCGACCGCCACGCCGCCTGGAGCGCGGGCTACATGGTCATGGCGGCGCTGGTCGTCATCGGCATCGTGACGACGCTCGTCGCCGACGAGCCGGAAAAATCCGTCAATGCCGACGCCGCCCATGCGAGGGAGAATAACCTGCAACGCGTCGTCGAAGCGGCGATCGGGGCCTTTTCCGAGTTTTTGACGCGCGATCTGGCCTTTGTCGTGCTCGCCTTCGTCGTCCTGTTCAAGTTCACCGACGCACTGTCCGGCGCGATGACCGCGCCGTTCGTGATCGATCTCGGATTTTCCCGCAACGAATACGCGACCATCATCAAGGGCGTCGGCCTGGCGGCGACGCTGATCGGCGGCTTCGCCGGCGGCTTTGTGGCGCGCGCCTATTCGCTGCCCGTTAGCCTTTGCCTCGGCGGCGTGCTGCAGGGGCTCGCCAATCTCGCCTTCTCCTGGCAGGCGGTCGTGGGGCACAACACGGCCTGGCTGACCTTTGCCATCGTCGCCGAAAATTTCACCAGCGCCATCGGCACGGTGATCTTCGTCGCTTACCTGTCGGCGCTGTGCCGCAACCCGCTACATACGGCGACGCAGTATGCCCTCCTCACCGCGCTCGCGGCCTTCGGCCGCACCTATTTGTCGTCGGGGGCAGGCTTTCTCGCCGCGGCGGCCGGCTGGCCGTGGTTCTTCGCCATCTGCGCGGTCTCCGGCGTTCCGGCGCTCCTCCTGCTGGCATGGCTGCAACAAAGCGGCCATTTCGACGGCCTCGCACCGGCCAAGACGTGACGGCGGAATGGGAAGACCGCGCCGATCATGGCGAGGCTGGTCGATCATCCGACTGTCACGCTTTTTTCGGAGATTTCGGCGCTCGCAAAAAAGTCTTTTTGTAAGGATCAGATCGCTATAATCGCCGCTGTACAGTTGCGTCCCTCGAACCCGGCCGCCCTGCCCTCGCAGTCCATATGGACACCATCCTGGTCAAGCTTTTTGCCGCGGCGCTCGCGTTGAGCGAGGTCACGACCCAACCGCAGGCGGTCAAGACGCATTTCGACCGCGTGCAGGATCAAAACGAGGTGGTGCAGATATTGCGCAACGGCTGCGAGCATATGAAGCAGGCGTTCGACATCGAATCCATCAACATCGACGACCTCATTTCGACGGCCCTCAACGACCCGTCCGCCGTCGGCGCCAACATCCCGGCGTTTCACGGCCTCAATTTCACGGACCTCAATACCGCCTACCATCAATTCTGCAAGAACGAGCCCATCACCACGCCGGTCGTCGACCTCGGCCAAGTCATCGACTTCTTCGACAATGCAGCGACCGATCTGCCGGACCAGACAGTGCTCAAGAATAAGAAATTGCCGAGTCTGAGCGTCGTGCTCGACGGCGGCGGCAAGGATTTCGCCGACGTGTTCGAACCGGGCAACCGGCGCATCTGGGTGCCGCTCGCCGACGTTCCGGATGTGGTGCAGAAGGCGTTTATCGCCGCCGAGGATCGCCGCTTCTACCAGCACCATGGCGTTGACGAGCGCGGCATCATCCGCGCCTTTATCGGCGACCTGGCCGAGCCGGGACGCCCGCAGGGCGGTTCGACCATTACCCAGCAGGTCGTGAAGAATCTGCTGGTCGGCGAGGACGTGACCTATCAGCGCAAGATCCGCGAAATGATCGTGGCATCGCGGCTGGAAAACACGCTGACTAAGAACCAAATTCTCGAACTTTATCTCAACTCCGCCTATCTCGGCCGCGCATCGTGGGGCATCGAGATGGCCGCGCGCAGTTATTTCGGCAAATCGGCCAAGGACCTTTCGCTCGGCGAAGGCGCGATGCTGGCGGGTCTGCTCAAGGGTCCGAATTACTATAATCCGGACCGTCATCCCGGTCGCGCCAGGGACCGCCTCACCTATGTGCTTGACCGCATGCGCGAGGACGGCGTCATCACAGCAGCGCAGAAGAACCAGGCGCTGGCGTCGCCGCCGAAGCTCATCGCATTCACTCATCCGCACCGCGACAGCGGCTTCCACTTTGTCGATTTCCTCGGCCGCGAGGCCAAGGCTGACGGCGTCGAAAACCTGACCGCCGAGCCCTACACCGTGCATTCGACCATCAATGCGCAATTGCAGCGCGACACCGAAGCCGCGCTGCAAGAGGGCTTGGCGCGCTACGAGATTTCGACCGGCCGGGCGCAATTTCGCGGGCCGGAAGCCAATATCGCCGACGCCGTGCAGAAATTGGAAGTCGACAGCAAGGCCGCCACACCGGCCTGGCAACAGGCGCTGCAGGCCGTGCGCCTGCCGCTCTATGACGTGCATTGGACGCCCGCGGTGGTGCTCGAAAAGGGCGGCAAATCCGGCGACGGGGCGATCCGTGTCGGCCTGCCCGATGGCCGCATCGTCGCGCTGACGACCTGGTCCGCTTCGATCAGGCGCGAGCTCAGTCTCTACGACGTCGTCTACGTCAACGTCGTCGAGCCCAGAGCTATCGAACCCAGATCTGCCGAATCCAAGCTCAGAAGCACCAAAGGCAGAAGCAAAGCTGCTGCTGCCGGCGCACAGGCGCAGTTGCGCGTTCGGCCGACCGTGCAGGGCGCAGCGCTGGTGCTCGAGAACAAGACTGGCCGCATCCTCGCCATGGCAGGGAGCTTTTCCTACCCGTTGAGCCAGCTCAACCGAACCGCCCAGACGCAACGCCAGCCCGGCTCGGCGATGAAGCCGGTGACCTATCTGACGGCCCTCGAACATGGGCTGCAGCCGAACACGCTGGTACTCAATGAGCCGATCACCTTTCCCCCGATCGGCAGCGGCGGCGACGGTCGCGACGTTATCAGCCGCGAGTTTGCCGCCAGCGCGCGCGAGGAGGATTATTGGTCGCCGCGCAACGACGACTACAGCGAAGGCGGCGTTTACACTCTGCGGCGCGGTCTGGAGAATTCGGTCAATGTCGTCACCGCGCACCTGCTCGACGGCGGCATCGATGCGAGCCCGGAGCACAGCCTCGACGATATTTGCGCGACCGCGGTCGCGGCAAAAATCTACAGCGACTGCGTCCGCTACTATCCGTTCATCCTCGGCGCGCAGCCGGTCAAGATGATCGATCTCGCCGCGTTCTATGCCGCCATCGCCAACGAAGGTGCGCTGCCGCAACCGCACGGCATCGATTCCATCGAGCAGAACGGCCGCACCGTCTACCAGTATCCGAATACGCCGCTGCCGCGCATCGGCGCCGCCGACCCAGCCGCGTTTTATCAGCTCAAGACCATCTTACAGGGCGTCGTGGGGCGCGGCACGGCGCGGTCGATCGCTTCGCTGTCGCCCTATGTCGCCGGCAAGACTGGCACGACCGAGAACTTCGTCGACGGCTGGTTCATCGGCTTCACCAACGACGTCACGGTGGCGGTCTGGGTCGGCTACGATAACGGCAACGGCAAGCGCCGCTCGCTCGGGCCGAACGAGGACGGCGCGCGAGTGGCGCTGCCGATCTTCGAGCCGATCATCGAGGCGGTCTGGGCCGAGCACGTCGCGCCGAAGACGCCGCTCAGCGGACCGTCGCCGCAGGCAAGGCGCGAGCTGGTCGACATCCCGATCGACTACGTGACCGGCAACCGGGTAAACGGCGGCAATTTCATCGAGCACTTCCGCCGCGGCGCCGATGGCCAGGTCGCCGATACGCAATATCAGCTGGTGTCGAGCGACGACGCCTATGCCTACCAAGGCGGCCAATACGACCAGTCCTGGGGCGGTGCGGGCGACAATAACGGACGGTCCTACTATCCGAACCGGGGTTGGCAGCCGTTGCCGCCGCAACAGCCGCCGCCGCAGCCGATGTCGCGCGGCTTGTTCGGCCTGTTCCGGCCGTGGAACGACCAGCCGCCGCCGCCCAGCCGAGGTTACTATTGGGGCGGCCGTTGATTCGGCAGCAGGCCGTTGAGAGAACTGCGCGAGAGATTTTAGCATGTGGACACGGCACTCGGTCGTGCTTTCGATCTCGCTAGCTGGCGCAACCGCCGGCTATTTTGGCGCCGCCGCAGCCGCCCGCGCGCAGGATTTCCAAATCGTGGAAGTGAGCGCGGCGCGCGACGCGAAAGTCGCGGACCTCAAACACGACACCATCGATTTCAGCGATCATACCAGCCCCGGCGCCATCGACAGCGAAACTGCGCTCAGCCGCTTCGACGAATGGGCGGAGAAGCATCCCAACGAGAAAAAGTTTCTCGCGCTGTTTCCCGCCTATACCGAGCCGACCGTCGACCAGCCGACCGGCGGCGGCGCGCAGGCGTCCCGCAAAGTCACGGAAAAGCTTTATATGTACGTGGCGCAAGCCCGCTTCGTTCTCGACAAGTCGCCAGGCGACATCGATCTTTCACGTTACGTGACGTTGCCGTTTTTGGAAAAGATCGATCCCGCGATCAAGCACAAGCTGATCGCGGCAGCCGACGTGACATCGTTCAAGGACAAAGCCGGCACCGGCAACGACAATGCCGACCGCAAGTGGTGCACCGGGCGGACAACCTCGATCTGCATACAGTCAACCTACAAGCTCGAGGGCAAAATCCCGATGGGGATATTGCTGGTCAACAAGCTGCGCGACAGCCTCAAGAAGATCGCCGATCATATCGATTTTCAGAGCGAGCTGTCGGCGCTCGCTCCCGCCGATCTCGACCAATCGGCCTTGCAGCAATTGACGACGCTCGACGCGCCGATCTCGGGCGTGCTCGAACAGGATATATTTTACGTCAATGAGATCATGAAATTCGGCAAATTCTTCGCCGTATTCCAGGCCGATCCGACCGAACCCGGCAAGACCGTCGTCACCGCCTTCATGGCGCTGGCCATCAAAGCAAGTGTGCTCGACGAGAAGCGCGGCTTCGAAAAAATCCCGGTCTTGCGTAACCTGGTGCCGGCGCAGGTCTTGATGGGGCAGTCGTCGTTCAATTCGGGCAGTTCGATCAGCGCCGGTCTGCCGAAATACGCCCGTAACGAGATCAAGACCGTGGCCGGGCTGTTGGCGCAGGACAAGGCGCCGGACTAGGCCGGATTGATCATCGTCGTCGCGCACGGCATGGTGAACTGCGATGCACGATTCCGAATTCTCACACGAACATATCGAGACCGCGGCCCAGCGCGCCGCGATCACGCGCTCGATCTGGGACCAGGACAACATCGCCCTCACAACGGTCGGCATCGACATCGGCAGCTCGACTTCGCATCTGTTGTTCGCCAAGGTTGCGTTGCAGCGGCAATCGCAGGGGCTATCGAGCCGCTTCGTCGTCATCGGCCGCGAAATCGTGTGGCGCTCGCCGATCCTACTGACGCCGTTTGTGACCGACGGCACCATTGCCGCGGCCGAACTCGGCGAATTCATCCGCCGCTGCTATGGCGACGCCGGTCTGACCCAGAGCGAAATCGATTCCGGGGCGGTGATCCTGACCGGCGAGGCGGTCAAGCGCAAGAATGCCCGCGCCATCGACGAATTATTCGCCGCCGATGCGGGGAAATTCGTCTGCGCCACCGCCGGCCACAAGCTCGAATGCCGGCTTGCCGCGCACGGCTCGGGCGCGGTGGCGCTGTCGAGGGCGCGCAACACCTGCCTCCTGCACGCCGACGTCGGCGGTGGCACCACCAAGCTCGCTTTGATCGACCGCGGCACCATCCTCGGGCTTGCGGCCTTCGCCGTCGGCGGCCGGCTGATCGCAATCGACGCGAGCGGCGCGTGGAGCCGCATCGATGAATCGGCGCAGTTCGTCGCCGACGATTTGGGGCTCGAAATCTCGCCTCGGACGTTGGCCGACGAAGCGCTCCGAAGGCGCATCGCGCAGCGCCTCGCCGAGGTCGCGGCCGATACCATTCTCGACGCGCCGCTCGATGCGCTCGGCAAAGCGCTCCTCCTCACCGAGCGCCTGCCGCGCGGGCCGTCGCCATCCGCCATCACGTTCTCCGGCGGCGTGGCGGAATACATGTTCGGTCACGAGCAGCACGAGTTTGGCGATATCGCCAAATTGCTGGCGACAGGCCTGGCGCAAGAACTGAGCCGACGCAGCGGGCTGCCGCTGATCGATCCCGGCCAGCGCATCCGCGCCACCGTCATCGGCGCCTCGCAATTTACGGTGCAGGTCAGCGGCAAGACCATCTATTTGCCCGATCCCTATGTTCTGCCGGTGCACAATGTGCCGGTGCTGCGGCTGCGGCTCGATTCGGCCGGCGTGGTCGATCCGGAGCGCCTCGCCGCCGCCGTCCGCGCCGGCATGGACGAGATCGACCTCGATCATGCCGGCCGGGTCGCCATTGCGTTTGGCTGGCACGGCGATCCCGAACATGCGCGGCTGAAGGCGGCCGGCGACGGCATTCTACGCGCGCTCGCGCCGCTGCAGGAGCGGATCAAGCTTTTGCTTTTGATGATCGACGGCGATATCGGCAAAACCTTCGGCCGCATACTGCATCGCGAGCTCAACTGGCCGGGGAAGATTGTCTCGATTGACGGCATGGAGTTGCAGGAGCTCGATTTTGTCGATGTCGGCGAATTGATCGCGCCGCCCGGCGTAGTGCCCGTGGTCATCAAGTCGCTGTTGTTCGCGTAGGGGCGCGCCTCGTGGGTGCCCGTAAGCCGAAAGGGCGGCCACGAGGACCGCCCCTACGTTTCGCGGCGCCGATCCGCTATAACATTCGCCGCCAAGCCTGTGCCGGAGAAACACATGAACATCCGCGAAAACATTCAAGCGAAGGCGCGCTACGGCGTCGATCCCTATCTCGATTGGCTTGCCGGCGAGGCCATCCCGGTGACCGAAGCCTCCGGCGTCTACCTGTTCGACGTCGAAACCGCGCCGTGGCCGCGCTACGGCGTCAACGGGGCAGCCGTGCACCTGACGGGCCGCGGCGACTTCGCCAACATGTTCATTCTTGACATTGCCGGCGGCAAATCGACGGCGCCGCAACGGCATCTCTACGAAGAAGTCATCTACGTCCTGGAAGGCCACGGCTCGACGCAGCTCGAATTCGCCGACGGCGGCCGCCGCAGCTTCGAATGGGGTGAAAAGAGCCTGTTCGCCATCCCGCTCAACGCCAAGCATCGACACTTCAATGCCGGCGGCACCGAGCGCGCGCTCCTCGTCAGCACCACCAATCTGCCGATGGTGATGAACGTCTTCCACAACGAGGCCTTTGTGTTTCGCAGCGAGTTCGATTTCTCGGATCGAACCGGGAAGCAAGAGTACTTTTCCGGCGAGGGCGATCTCATCACCGTGCGGCCGGGCAACCACATGTGGGAGACGAATTTCGTGCCCGATCTCACCGCCATCGAGCTGAAAAGCTGGGGTGATCGCGGCGGCGGCGGCACCAACATCATGTTCGTGCTCGCCGACGGCACCATGCACGCCCATATCTCGGAAATGCCGGTCGGCACCTACAAGAAAGGCCACCGCCACGGGCCGAGCTTTCACGTCATGTGCGTGATGGGCCAGGGTTTCTCGCTGATGTGGTTCGAACACGAGAAGGATTTCCGTCGTATCGACTGGAAGCACGGCATGGTGCTGGTGCCGTCCGACCGGCAATTTCATCAGCATTTCAATACCGGGCCGCAGCCGGCGCGCTATCTTGCCACCGCGGTCGGCGGCTTGCGCTATCCGACCACGCTGGCGAACCGCATTTCGCTGCTTGGCGCCGGCGGCGACGACCTGCCGGCGGTGTCGAAAAGCGTCAAGGACGGCGGCGACCAGATCGAATACGAGGATCAGGATCCGCGCATCCATCGCATCTGGCTCGAAGAGATGCGCAAGAACGGCGCGCCGCCGAAGATGGAAAAGTTCGTGCCGACACCCGATGACTTAAAGCCGGTCATCTCCTGACCGAGACGACGCCGCAGGTTTAGAGCATGATCCCGAAAAGTGGAAATCCATTTTCGGATGAGATCATGCTCAAATGAAAAATCTAGACCCTAATCCGATTTAATTGGACTAGATCAGGGTCTAGCAACCCCGGAGCAGCCGTGCGGCGCCGCGCCGGCCGAGGCCGTCAAGCGGCTTCGGCCCTGATTTCCGCCAATGCCGCTTTGCCCGCTCGGGTGGCCTCGGACATCGTTGCAAAAAACTCGGATTGCCGCACCGGCTTGCTTTTGCCCGCAGCGTAGATCTCCCAGCGCCAGGATTTGGGTGGACGCCCTTTGTTTTTAATAGCGAGGGTATAATCAAAGGGGCTGAAGGATGGGGTCTTTTCCATCCGCGACCTATCGAGATTCTGCCTGATCGATGACAGAAACGCAAAATGCACGGCGCAGCATCAATTCGCACTCTTCCGCGCGTTGCCGTGCTACCTCAGAGCCCCAGCATAACCTGATCTCACGCAAATCCCGGATCGCGACATCTACCGCCGTAACCAGATCAATCTCACCATCGGCGCCATCGGCCAGGCGATAGTCGCTGAAATTCAGTATTTTTGCGCTCACTCATCACTCCCGAATCAATCCGCAGGCAGAATGAACGCCAGCAGTTAACGAGCCGTGATCCGTCAGAGGCTATTGAAGCGGCTCGGAACTCCCGAAAGATAATCCATGGCCACACGGCAGCAGCGGCTCGATGCTTACACTCATGACGGTACTCCACCGGAGGACCGGCCGTTTGAGCTGCTTTGCGAGGACCACGTCGGCACCTACGTCATTCCGTTCCTGTGCCGATGGCGCGATGGCGCCTGGCAAAGCCTGGAGACCAACGACCGCATCCAGGCTACGGTCGTCGGCTGGCGAACGCCCGGCTCGAATCAGCGCTGAACTTTGAGGTTTTCCGCCGACGTTTTGCCCTTGTTGGCGACTTCCTCGTATTCGACGACCTGACCTTCATTGAGACCGCTCAGGCCGGCTCGTTCGACCGCCGAGATGTGAACGAAAACATCTTTGCCGCCGGCCTGCGGCTGAATAAATCCGTAGCCTTTTTGCGAATTGAACCACTTCACGGTACCTTTGGCCATTCTCTACTCCCAATGAGCTAGTGCCATCGCCACACACCGGGACGCCTGCATGGCCGTTGGCAGTGGCATAGCCTTCATACATCCCCGCGCCGGGAAATAATAGCCGGATCGCTAGCGTTTTCGGCAAATGTCATCCGTTTTATCACCAGCGGACATCCCCCGATTTCCACGTCACGTCGGCCTGACCCCTCGATGGCCGGCCATGGCAGCGGGCATTGGCACCGGAATTATCGATCGTTTCCGCGACCTAAGCCGCCGCGCGCGCCTTGTCGCCTCGGGCCAGCGATTGCAGGGCCTCGTCCACCGACTGCACGTCGCCAAACAGGCCGTAAAAGATCGACAACGCCGCATTGTGTTCTTCGTCGTTGTGGGTGGCGAGACCGTCGGAGACCATGACGACCTTGAAATTGAGCATCATGGCGTCGCGCGCGGTGCTTTCGCAGCACACATTAGTGGCGGTGCCGGTGATCAGAAGCGTGTCGATGCCGCGGTCGCGCAGCAGGCGCTCGATATTGGAGGAGCCCTGGATGAAGGCGCTGTAGCGCGTCTTCGTCACCTGCGCGTCCTCCGTCCGGATATCGTTGCCGTGCCAATAGGCGTAACCGTCGCCGTCGACATCCATCGCCGCATAGCGCCGCTCATAGCGCTCCGGCGTGTGCAGGAATTCGTGGTAGTTCGACCAGCTTTCGCGGGTATCGCGCGTGCCATTGCGGACCCAGACGACAAGCCCGCCGCGGCTCCGCACATCTGCGGCGAGCCGGTTGATAGCGGGCACGATTTCCCGCGCCAACGGGACCTCGCCTTGGTGACCCGGTTTGCAGAAATAATTCTGCATGTCGATCACAACCAGCGCGGTTTTGCCCGGATCGATCTCATCGAAGGGATGCGCTTTGCCGCTGCGGGCCGTCATGCGGTCGCGGGCGGCAGCGGAGAGTACGATCTTGTGCATCGCTGTTTCCTCGATTAGTCGTCATCAAAGCCCGTTGCGCCAATGTGGCATAAATCCGGGCCAGAATCGAGCGCGGAACGGTTGACATGTCGGCGAGTTGGGAATTCTGGATCGATCGCGGCGGCACTTTTACCGACGTGATCGGCAGGCGGCCGGACGGCACCCTGGTCACCCACAAGCTGCTTTCGGAAAATCCCGAAGCCTATCGCGACGCGGCGGTGCACGGCATCCGCCATCTGCTCGGGCTAAAGCCCGACGCGACACTCCCGAGCGAGCAAATCTCCGCCGTCAAAATGGGCACCACGGTCGCAACCAACGCGCTCCTGGAGCGCAAGGGCGAGCGCGCGCTGCTGCTGATCAGCAAGGGATTCCGCGACGCGCTGCGCATCGGCTACCAGGCGCGACCGAAAATCTTCGCTAAGCACATCGTAAAGCCGGAAATGCTCTATGAGCGCGTCGTCGAGGTCGACGAGCGCGTGCGCGCCGACGGCACGGTGGAGCGCGAGATCGATCTCGCTTCCGTGCGCGCCGAGCTCCAGCGTGCCAAGGCCGACGGCATCCGCGCCGTCGCCGTCGTGTTGATGCACGCCTATCGCTACAGCGATCATGAGAAGCGCGTGGTGGCGCTGGCGCATGAGCTTGGCTTTCCGCAGATCTCCGCCAGCTACGAAGTCTCGCCGCTCATAAAACTCGTCGGCCGCGGCGATACCACGGTGGTCGACAGCTACCTGTCGCCGATCCTGCGCAACTACGTGGCGCAGGTTTCGGGGGAGCTGAATGCTTCTCTCTCCCCCCTTGTGGGGGAGGGTCGGGGTGGCGGGTCGAGAGGCCGTGCGCAAGCGTCGATATTGGCGCGAGGCCTTACGACCCCCACCCCCAGCCCTTCCCCGGCAAGCTTGCGCGCGGGCGCGCG